>Ga0180431_10009058_pt1 | contig 11319 bp, 5 predicted proteins | sample SS_ome_11_FD_132459 | JGI IMG/M metagenome (GOLD analysis project Ga0180431, IMG submission 132459) | Hypersaline lake sediment archaeal communities from the Salton Sea, California, USA - SS_1_MS_1 metaG | ecosystem: Environmental > Aquatic > Non-marine Saline and Alkaline > Hypersaline >...
ACGAACTGGCCGACAAGCTGATCCGGCGCAACTAACTCCGGGGTGCTGCACAAGAACGGAGCATTATCTTGTTCGCAGGACGCGCCCGGTCACAAAGACGCTACCGTCCGGTGCGTGTTTTTCGTAAATGCACAGCAAATGGCCGTTGCCGGCAGAGGCGACAGCCGGATTCTGCTCTTCGGTCGCGTCCTTGGCGACGGGGATCGCTTCTTTGTCGACGGGCGTCCACCCGGCAACCCGCGTGGCGAAGAGATCGGAATTGGTGAGCATCACCTTTTTCTCGACGTGATGCCGCGTCCAAACGGCGACGACGTGCCGGCCATCCCAGGCGCATGCCGGGCGACCCCACGGCCAAGTTGTCGTGTCGCGGTTGCCCACGTCGAGCCAATGCGGCAGCCGACCCCAGTTGCCGGCCCGATCTTGCTTCAAGTGCGGCGCGAGGGAAGGATCGAGCTCGCCCTCCGGCGTGACAAAATAGCAACGCATGCCGCCGGGACCGCCCCATCCCCAGTAGTCGGGCACCGACCGATGCACCATCACCAGCCAGCCGCGCTCGGGGACGCCCGTTATCGCGGGTTTCGGCTGTCGCACGTTGCGAACGACCTCGTGACCCCACTTCGACGGATTGATCGGTCGGCCGTCGCGGTCCAACTTCACGCTCGTGACGCGGCCGTCGCCGTAAACGGCCAGGTACGCGTCGCCACACCAGGCGATCCGCGGTTGGGGAAGAGCGCCGGTTTCCATGGCCTCACCAACGTCACCCGTCGGCGTCATCCGAGCGGCGAAGCCCTTGTAGGCGGACGCGTCGCGGTCGAACGATTGCCAGACAACCAGGAATTTGTCGCCGTCGCTGGCGACGTCAGGCAAGGCCTGCGTGCCGGGGCCGGCGGCGATCGCAACCGGCTTGGTGTCGAGCAACTTGCCGCTGGGCGACAGGCGTGCCGCGAGCACGTCGGCGTCCTTGCCGCCGCTCAGGTCTTGCCACACGACCAGGAACACGTCCCCCGCGAAAGCCACACGCGGGTGCTCCTGCACACCGGCCCCTGCCGCCACCTGGATACCGCCCGGGCTGAGTACCTTACCGTCGGGCGAGACACGGGCAGCATAGATGCGGGCATTGCCGTCCTCGCCGTGCCATCCTTCCTGCCAAACAACTAGGTAGACGCCGTCCCCAAACGCCACGTGCGGTGACCGCTGAATGCCTTTGCCCGGCCCGTCTTCGAAAAGTCGGAACTCCGGACCCACTTGGATGGCGTTGTCCCCTGTGGCCGAACCGACCGTCAGCGGAACTGACAGCACGATCACAGCAATCAGAATCGAAGATCGGATCATCACTGGCCCTCCTTCTTCATATAGGCCCGCCAGACACCCCAAGTCGAGGCCGCTACAAGATAGACCCCGCCGTCCGCGTCCACGGCGGCGACGTTGCTCCATACCAACTGGACGTCGGCGGCTGGCACGCCCAATTCGTCAAGCGGCCACTTGCGGTTGCCTCGCCGGCCAATGACCGTCGTGAGTTTCCCATCTTTGAGCCACCGGAAGCGGTGTTCGTCCGGCCCGCCGCACCACAGCGCCTCGTGGACGCCGTCCCATTTCACGTACGCGCATCCGCTGTTGAAGCTCGCCCGCGTTAGCGCCGACCCGTCCGAATGTCTGTTGAAGCAGGCATGCTCGCGAGGCACGCCCGCGATCGTGATCACGGTGCCGCGTTTCAGATCGATCTTGCGGACGGCGAAATGCCAGTGATCGGCGACGTAGAGCGTGTCGTCGTTCTCACCGAGCGTGATATGGCCCGACATGTCAGTGATGGCCATGCTTGCGTCTTCCAACGGGCCATCTACCGGTTTCGGCCCGCCGGGGAAACGCGCCACCGTGGTCACGTGTCCGTCTTCGATCTTGCGCAAGTGCCTCTGATCGTCCAACACGTAGATCGTGCCCGTCGACGTGACGGCGATGCTCATCGGCTCGGTGAAGAGCGCCTCGTCGCCCGGACCGTCTGCGTCGCCTGTTCGGTTCGGATCGCCGGCGATCGTCTCCACGAGCCAGCGACCCTCTCGTTGGTAGAGCCGACGGACGGCGGGAATCATGGTGTGGATGTAGTAGAGGCTTTCATCGCTCGACGAGTAAACAAGACTATTGCCGCGAGTGCCGACCAAGATCTTGGCCCGGCTGGCGGGACCGTCGGACAGACTGGAGCCGCCGCCTGCGATCAGTCGGAGTTGACCGTCGGGCGTCACACGGACGATGCGGTTGTGGGCCCACTTGCGACCCGTGCCGAGAAACACCGACCCATCCGAAGCCGGAGCCACAGCGCAGCGTGTCAGCCCGCCGACCTCACGTGCCGGGCCTTGCAGCAGCACCGGTCCTGCGGTGCTATTTCCGGCAAACCGATTCACTTGCCACATCGGCGCTGTCTCATCGAGCACAATCTCGGGCGGCGGGTCCCCGCCTTCTTGGGCCTCGGCGGACTTCACCACCGCCGGGATCAGAAGGCTAGACAGCAAAAACCTGCAAACGAATTGTCGCATTGTGTACTCCTGCTAATCTATGTCGGCGGCCGTTACTCCAACGCGTCGCTGAGCCACGTCGTTTGATAATCCAACTCAACGCGCAAAATGCACTCGAATTCGCCATGAATGCATACCTCCGAATTATGCATCGTTTGCGTTCCAAGCCGCCTAGGCGTGAGCATACTGTTTGCACTGACCGGATGCAAGTGTTTTCAGAGCAGTGAGTGAACACTAGGCTCTGCCGGTAGTCAATGATTGCATCCTCCGCTGGCGACGTTATATTACCCTTATGGACGTCCTGATTGGGGGACAAAACAATGAGACTCGTCATCGCGGCAATGTTGGTTACGCTGACGGTCGCTTCGGGCCAGATCGCCTCGCTCTGGGCCGGCTCGACGGAGAAACTTCGTACCAACCGTTGGGTCAAGCTCGACACGCGGCCTGAGCCCGGCTACCGCTTCAGCCAGCCGATCTATGTGCCCAGCCGGAAGCAAATCCTGCACTGGGGCGCCGTGGCCCGTAGCGACACACCGTTTCGCAATGACGTAAGGGCTTTCAATTTCGATAAAGGCGATTGGGCGAGCGATTACCCGATTGCCGGGAAGCTGCCACCGCTGCAAAACGCGCCGTACGGCAAGGGGATTTGGTACACGGGGACGGGCGAAATGCTACCGTGCGGCACCCCGGCCCCAAGCGCCATCGCCAACGGGGTGTGCTACGACTCGAAGCGGGACCAGGTCGTCTATACCATGAAAGGCCTCATGGCCGCGTACGATCCGCACGCGAAGAAGTGGCGCGACATGGAGGCCAAGACGATTCTCACCGGGCGGGAATACCCCGGCGGCCCGCCCGTCTACGGCGTGGGTACCTGCTACGACCCGGTTAACGACGAGATTGTCCTGTTTTCGCATTGGGGTGGGGAGAATCTGGAAATGGTTTCGGCCGTCGGACGGGCGTCGGCCCACTGGGGCACGTTCCGGTACAGTTTCACCGACAATACCTGGCGATGCGCAAGTGATACGTTCGGCAGCAAACAGATTCGAAATGCGAGACAGAAGACCGTCGCGGCCTTGGCCGACGCCTTCAACGCGCTGGACCAGCATTGGCGCAGCCAGCGGAGCAAAGATCGGCGATACTACCGGAGAGCCGCCACCGCTCGTGATGCGATCCGCGCGCTGGACGACGAGCTTGACCATCAACTTAGGATTGAACCTCCGTCTCGCACCGGGACGCCGCTGTTGTATCACCCGAAGCTTCAGGCCATCGTCATGTTTGGCGGTGAGGACGGCATCAACCGAACCGATCTGGGCCGAAGCACGATGCCCGGCAGCCTGAACGACACATGGTTGTACGACTGCAAAACCCGGCAGTGGAGCGAATTGAAAACGCCCCGCCGTCCCCCGCCCACGCTCTGGCCGAAGATGGTCTACCATGACGAGTCGGATCGAATGCTTCTGGTGACCCGTTCAAACGCATGGGGCAAGGAACAAACCATTACGATCTGGGCCCTTAACGCGGCGGACGGCCGATGGACCGAATTGCACCAGCAGCCGTGGCAGTGGGAAACGCCCCATGCGGGTAGCGTCGGCTGGGCCGTCGCGTCGTTCGAAATCGCGCTGGATCCCGAGTGGAATCTGATCGTCATGACGCAGGTGCCTCGACTCGGCAGAGACAAATGGGCGAGAGAGACGTTCGTCTTTCTCCTTGACATGGACAAACTGAAACCCGAACCGGCGCCCGAATGGAAGCCGCCTCCGCCGATCAAACCGCAGGCCATTCCGCCGGACAATCCGAAGTGGGTCGAGAAGCTGAAAAACCTGCCCGCCAACACATGGGTTTTGGCAGATCCTGCGAGATTACCGGAGAACCGCGGCTGGGGCATCGCGGCATGCGATCCCGTCCGCTCGCTGGTGTGTTATTTCGGCGGCGGGCATTCCAGCTATCAGTTCAACGACGTGGCGGTTTACGCGGTGGGGGCGAATCGCTGGGTCCACACGGCCGGCGAAGCCAACGACTGGGTCCCGCCCGTCGGCTGGGGCGGAGTGACCATGGGCCTGCACGGCGGACCGCATGCCCATCATCAGCGAAACACCTACGTCGCCCTCGACGGCCGCGTCTACCGCGGCATCGGCACGGGCAGCCGCCGCTGGTCGCCGGAGGCTGAGAAAAAGAAAGACCTGCGCTACGCCTGGTTTTGGGATATCGACTGCGGTGGCGTTTGGCGGATGCAAAAGATCAATAAGGTCGCCCTGGGTGATGATGTGCCCGGCACGTGGGGCCAGCCGCACGTGGTCGATCCGGCTGGCATGGTCTACGGTTTCGGCGGCGCCTTGGAACCTTACGACGGGCGATTTTTTGCCGACGAACTCTATTTCAGCCAGTACGACATCTACAACGGCACACTCCACGTCAAGAAGGTGGAGAAGCCCTACCCGGCTCCCGTGTTGGAATACCGGCCATTCTGTTATCTGCCGGATAAGCGACAGATCTTCTTCTACGAATACCGCAAGGACCACGGCCATGCGACGTGGGTATACGACGTCGAAAAGAACGTGTTCATCGACCTAGAACCCAAGCGGCAGCCAATGGGCCAAGTCGGCACGGTGCTGTACCTACAGGATCAGAACGCCGTCTTCGCTCCCGCCGACCGCGACCAGCAATGGGTCTATTCGTTCGAAAAGAACACTTGGGCCCAATTGGCGGTCAAGGGCCAGTTGTCCCGGTTCGATCCGGTCTACGCCCAGACGGTGTACGTCCCCGAGCACGGCATCCTGGTGAATCTGCCGAAGACGGAAGTCATGCGCCCCGACGTTAGCGAGGCCGCGTTCCCTCCTTGAACCCTTTCCGGAGATCTCGCCATGACATCGGTTACCCGCCGTTCGCATTCGCGGCCAGACAAACGGGCTGGTGTTTCGCCGCAACATCATCCGCGACACCCGCGACGAGGGATCGCAGACCCAAACGGTGGGATTTCTGATCGAAGAGACGGCCGGCCTGATCACGATAGAAGAGAACAACATCGAGGCCCGCACGCCCCTGGACGATCGACGCAAAACGCGGGAGACAACACCGTAGTTGGCGGCGCCGTGTGCTCTGCTTTCACAGAAAGGGAGACGAACATGACAAAGAGCGTTGCGACAAGAACCGTTGTTGTATGCGCCGGTGTAGTGGCAAGCTTGTCTTGGATCGCAATGGCGCACGCCGCGGAGTCTTCGGAAATGCCCCGGCAGGGCGAGATCCCGGCGAATCGCTTCGTCGAAGTATCATCGTCGGAAACAGGCGGTCACTTCTTCAGCCAGGTGATTTACGCACCGACCGCCGAGGCCCTGGTCTCCTGGGGAACGCAGACGCATTCCCACGCCATCCGCACGCACGAGACGAGGCACCTTCTTCTCAGCGAAGATCGTTGGATCGACGCCTTTCCACCGCAGCATGAGAACGACTGGGCTGGCAAACCCAAACAATGGCCCGATTGGAACATCTGCGACACCGCCGGCACATTTTACGAGCGCGACAGCGTGTCCATTCCGCGGCCCACCAACAGCTTCTACCAGGTCTGCTGGGACGATCACAACGAGCGGCTGGTCTTCTATGTGGCGTCGATGACTTTCAGTTATGAGCCGGTAGAACGCCGCTGGAAGCTGATCCACGACCGCTCGAAGAAGGCCCAGCCGCCGGAGCTGCTGTTGTGGAGTTCGCTCTGCTATGACCCGGTCAACAAGCAGGTCCTGCTGTTTGGCGGTGGCGGGGTGGATCGCTTCGACGGCCGGCCGCACACCTGGGCGCTGGACGTGACGACCGATCGCTGGCGGGAATTGGAACTGGAATTGGAACCGCCGGCACGCTGCAACTCGCGAATGGTTTACGACACGACCAATCGCCTAATCGTGCTGTTCGGCGGCGACGCCCAGGATCGAGGCCTGGCCGACACCTGGGTCTTCGACGTAGTCAAACAGCAGTGGCGGCAGCGCAAACCGCCCGACAGCCCGCACCCCCGTCATTGTCACGGCATGGCCCCGCTGGACACTTCGGGCCTGGTGTTGCTGGTCGGCGGCGTGGCGGTCGCCGATTATCGCGCGCGGCCGCGGTTGTCCAACCAAGTGTGGGTTTACGATGCCGCCGAGGACACGTGGACGCCCGTGGATGCGCAGCTGCCGAAGATCGAAGGCAACGAATGGTACTGCATCGAGAGCATCCCGGGCACGGATGAAGTGCTGATGGTCGTCTCGTCGAAATACGATCACCGCCAACGGACGTACCGGTTCCGCTACGATGCCGCGGCGCCGCCGGCAAAGATTGAAGGCGTGCCGCCGGGCACCGTTGTCTTCAAAACCGAACGGACCAAGGCATGGCAGGACGACGTGCCGCCGGGCGATCCCAAGGCACACGAAAAGGTGCTGGAGGATCTGCCGGTAAATCAATGGGTGGAAATGAAGCCGCCCAAGTCGACCAAGGGACGGACCTGGGGATCGGCGATCTTCGACGTCGACCGCGGCATCGCCATCAAATGGGGCGGTGGGCACAGCGGATACCAGGGAACCGACATGGCCTTTTACGACGTGGCCGCCAACCGGTTCTCGATCGACCGAACGCCTGCCTTCACGCCGGAGCCCTTCGGGCAGTGGGCCCGGCGTCCCGGCGGCCGCGTGTTTTTCAACCAGCCCTGGACCCGCCACATGCGGCACACCTGTGCGTACGACGCGGTGCGGAAACTGGGCGTCTTCACCGACGGCGGCGGCTCGGAATGGTACGATCGCGATGCCAACGCCGTTGTGAAGCACACTTGGTTGTACGATCCGGTCAAGCGGAAGTGGCTTGAGCCGATTGAGCAGCCCTTCCCCGGTGGCGGGTCGGTCTCGCCCATCGCCGTGCCCACGCCCCAAGGCGTGATTGTGTACCAGCATGAAAGAGGACGCACCTGGGAGGACAGCGGTATGATGTATCGCTTCGTCGGCCGCCCCAACGAAGCGGAGACCTACGGCTGGGAGGAGATCGCTATCAACGGCCCCGACCGACCCTACCAGCGCGAGCACATGACAATCGTTTACGACCAGCGCCGCGACCGGCTGATCTTCCTGAGCCACGACCCCAAAAGCCGCCGGCCGCTGATGTGGTTCTTCAGCATGAACGATCGCCGTTGGGTGAAGAATCCCAAACAGCCCCGCGACGGCATCAGCACCCGCGAGGCCATCTACGTGCCCGAGGAGGATGCCGTGCTGGCCTACGGCCCGGCCGAGGAGAACGACCCGGTCTGGACACGCGTTTACATATGCGATGAAAACCGCTGGGTCCCACTGTCGATAGACACACCCCAATTCACGGTTCACGAGGTGGCGTTGGAATACGACCCAGTCCACAAAGCCGCCGTGCTGCTCTGGCCGCCACGGTTCGAGAACGACATCCGCCCGCACCTGTTCCGGCTGGACGCGACCAAGTTGAAATAACCCCACACCTCTTGGCGGAAACCGGTGTTGAAGTGCTTTCTAGGGTTTCGCCGCAACCACGTTGCTGATCGCGCTGCGGTTGTCGCTGTCGTCATAACTGCGGACGGCGAAGTGGATCGTCTCGCCCGGGGGAACGTCGGCGACGGTGAACAGTTCTTTGCCGCCAGGCTCGCCGGGGGACGGTTCGCCGGAGCAGTTGACCGCCCGCCACCAGTTGCGCGTTTTGCCGGCGTCGCGGGCGAATTTCCATTTCTCGTAAGGAACGATCGGAAGCCGGTCGGCCTTGACCTGATAGCGGGCCACGCGACCGTCGTCGTCGACGGGGGCGGTGAAGCAAATCTCCGCTTTGCCGTCGCCTAGACGTTTGACCGTCAGATCGGTCACGGCCACCGGTGGTTGGTCATCCTGGCGGGGATGGGCGAACGCATGCATCAGCCGCGAGACCTCCAACACCGTGTCATCCTTCGGCGGCTCGTGCCCGATGAACTGGCCCACCTCATCCGGGCCGCACTTGGGTTGCTTGGTTCGATATGCGCGCCGCGACCCGCACTCCCAGAACTCTTTCGCCCGCTCCAGCAGGTGTCGCTCGCCGGTCAGCGAATATCCTTTGGCGCAGGCGTCCGGGTAGAACCGCGTGTACCAGCCGGAATGCACGCACCCGACACCGTCCTTCGTGTCGGTATGCTCAAACGCCCAGGGATCGAAAACCATGCCCAGGTCGGGCACGTCGAAATACGTGTAGTACCACGTCTGCCGGCATTTGGGACTGAGCATGTGCCGGGCGCTCATCTGGGCAAAGGCGATGGTGAAGTCGCGCATGTCCTCGTCATCGAAGTAGCGGCCGTACAGGTCGGCTCCATTCTGGATGTAGATATGCTGCCAGGTGCCGCCCATGCAGCGGACCTTCCAACTCTTGTCACCTTTGGTGAGTGTGTCGATGGTGTCATCATCCGCCGTGTAGCGGATGCCGTTTTGATCCATCCATTTCTTGATCGGCGGCGAGATGTGCTTGGTCGCCATGCCGCCGAACCCGCCGCCGATGCGGCTGCAATGGAAACCCCGTTCGTCCAGCAACGGGCTTTCCCAGAGCGTTCGGGCACTGAGCCGGCACAGGTCGGCCACGTACCGGTTGTCCGGATCGGCCATCAGCACGCGGACCATCACCTCGAAGCCGCGTCCGAACCCGCGAATTGACCCCACCGCCGACTGCCCCGGCTGGAACTGCTTGAAGTGCCGGAATTCGTCATCTTTCTGCTCGACGTCATCCACAGCCGCGGCCAGGGCGTCCGGATCGCCGGTCAGGCAGTAGTAGTCAGCCAGACCCGAGCCATAATAATGGCAAAAACAGCTCTTGGCGTTGGCATCCTTCCACAGATCCTCGCAATCGAGATTGCCCTTCCGATCGCCCCAGGCGGCACCCCATTTGAAATTCCACTCGGCACGCACGCGGCGGTTGCCCTGTGGACCGCCCATTGGGAACCAGATGCCACCGTCTTTCCACCGCCAACCGTCGGTCCGCCATGCCTGCAGGTCCATGTGATAACGAGCCCAGGCCTCGCCCAGATCGAACCAGCCCCGCTGGCCCGTGCGGAGGTACATCAACAGCAGGCCCTGGACGCTGTCGGCCTCGCTCTCGTAGTGGTTGTCCTCGCCGGCGACGAAGGCGTCCGGCAGCGGCTCGTCGCGCTGCGGTACTTGGTTCGGGTCGAACCGCCAGCCCCAGTTCTTGTAGCATGCTATCTCATCTTCCAGTGAGCCGAACCGGCCTACGCCCAGCACGTCACAACGGCTGTAGTACTCGGCCGGCGCAAGGACCCACAGGCGATTTCGAGCGGCGTCGGCCAGCTTGTTGAGGTTTTCGCCATCGGCCGGCGCGGCGAAATCGAACAGGTACTCCGAACTGTGGTGCGTGCAATCATACAGCCAGCGGATGTCCGAGTGCCTGGGTTGCCCGACGCGGCGATCCCTCTGGAATTTCTGATCTTTCGGGCCGTCGAACCGCTCGGCGATACCCGTTAGCACGATTCGATCGCCGGAGATCGCCAAACGCCTCGCGGGGTTGCTCGCGAACAGCCGGTCGCAAACGAATACCGAGTTTGGGCCGCCGGTCGCAATCCAACCGGCCGGCTTGTCCTCCGGTCCGTTGGCAGTCCAAATCACCTTGTCGCTGCTTCCCGCTTTGCAGCATCCGGCGATGTCCTGATAGGTGTGATGCAGGTACAAGCCCTGATGGATCCAACCGTCGCCTGCCACCGGAATCGGTTCGCTCGCCCCTAGTAGCGCCTTATCGGTCTTACCGGCAAGCTGCAGCTCGATCATCGAGCCGCTGATGGGGATTGCCGTGAACCTATCTGGGTGCGAATTGCACACCTTATACTTCACCGCCACCCGGCTGCTGCCCGCCCATGCGGTAATCCATGCCTTGTAGCCCGCCTTGAGCGGATCGTCGTCGAACGAGCCGGCCATCTCAACGGTCACCCGCATCGGACCTCCGTAGTGGATGCGGACGGCCCGGGGCACGCCGGCGGTCAATTTCTTTGGCGTCCATTTGGCCGCGTCGTTCCAACCAGTGCGGCCCTGCATTCGAACATAGCTTACCTCGCCGCCGGTGACGATCGTCTTGCCGACAACAGAAACGGCGCCGAAAAGACCAAACGGCTTGTTCTTGGCCACGGTAATCGTGATCTTTCCCGTATCGATACTGACGTGGTCCGGTCCATCGGTGACAGCAAGCCGCGTGGTTTGCTTGGCGGACGATTTGGCCGCCTTTAGGGCGTAGCGATTGACCGCACCGGCGGCAATGTCGTCCTGGAAATCAACCAGAACCCAGCGCAGCGTACCGTCCGTCTCGACGACCGAGGAACTAACCTGGCAGGGCATCTCCTTTCCATCTTCCCCGACCAGGGTGAAAGCCTGCCCCGTCTTGAACAACCCTTGCGGCAGCGGCACGCCGCCGGAGATCGGCTCGCCCGTTCGCGCCACGCCCATCGACTCCTGGACCTGCAGCGGAACCCGAAAATCGGCGGCAACGACGGCGCCGCTGAGGATCGCAAGCAGAACCGCCGCTGCTAGTGAACTGTACCGGTGTGTTGAATTCATCATGTGCCACCTCCTTACTCAATGGGAATTTCCACCGACGCCGCATGTTCAAATTTGACCGCAACCACACGGCGGTTGACCAGGTCGGCTACAAAGACCCGGCCGCCGGCGCACTCCACGCTCAACGGCCAGCCGAAGGGAATCTCGGGCTCGGGCACGGGACCGTCCGGCCCGCGGCTGTCCATGTTGCCGTACGAGCCGAATCGCGTGATCTCGTTGCCCGCCGAATCCAGCACGACCACGCAGAACCGGAAGACATCGGGGAC
>Ga0180431_10009059_pt1 | contig 11317 bp, 8 predicted proteins | sample SS_ome_11_FD_132459 | JGI IMG/M metagenome (GOLD analysis project Ga0180431, IMG submission 132459) | Hypersaline lake sediment archaeal communities from the Salton Sea, California, USA - SS_1_MS_1 metaG | ecosystem: Environmental > Aquatic > Non-marine Saline and Alkaline > Hypersaline >...
GCTTTCAGATCGGGAATATGAGCCAGGACCTCTTCGGGATTGTCGAGATAGGTGCTGATTACGGCACATCCCGCTTCACGCTGCAGGTGTGGGATGCCCTTTGCGATCTCCTTGATCACTGCAGGATCGCCTTCCCGGACCGGTATCAGGGTCGGGAGGAGGTGCAGCTCAATATCGCCGGCTGCATTGAACTGCTCGTAGATGCTCCACGAGTATCCGGCGAGGTCGAGGCCTTCGCGTGATATTGACAGATGGGAGAGGAACCCGCTCGACTTCGTGGTTGATCCGGATGCGATCTCGTTTTTCTCCAGCAGGAGGACATCGGTGTATCCTCTCAATCCGAGATGGTAGGCCGTGCTGGTGCCCCAGACACCGCCGCCGATGATAACGACCGCAACCTTTTCGGGCAGTGCATCAGAGGAACTCATCGGCAACCTCCTTTTCCTTCCCGTGAATGGGTGTTTTCATTTCCCACATTTCTTCAGTGCATTGATGCATGCAGAAAATATGAGCAAGAGAATTACTATATCATGCCGAGCATAGTCAGGGAGAGCTTCAGTTTCTCCTTAATGTCTTCAGATACGGGAACTTGCGGCATCAGTGCCTCACCGACATCATGGCCCATCATCCTGAGTCCTTCCTTTACGACTGCCATGTCCTGGCGCTCAACAAAAGCAGGGAGGAGCATGAAGAGATTGAGCTGCTTCTCCGCCGCCTCCTTTATCTTCCCCGCATTGACGAGATCGTATATCTCTACGAAGAGTTTCGGGAGCATGTTCCCCGTGGCGATAATTGCACCATCCATGCCCAGGCAGAGAGCGGAGAAGACTTTCGGATCCTGACCGGTGAAGACGGCAATGCTGCCACCGGTCATCAGGAGGGTCGCCGCCGCCCAGTCCAGATTGTCATTTGAGTCCTTTATCCCGCCGATATGCCCCTCGGTGGCGAGTTGTGCTATGACGTCAAGATCGATACTGAGCCCGTATTGCTGCGGCCAGTTATATATGAAAACGGGAATGTTCACCGCTTCACCAATCGCCTTGTAATGCTCGTACAGACCTTCCTGAGTCGGTTTCGGATAGTGGGGGAGGGCAGCGACAACTGCATCGGCGCCCGCACTTTCGGCATACCGGCTCAACTCGACGGTTATCCTGGTGCTGTTATACCCGGTGCCCGCCATGAGCGGCACTTTCCCCCGGGTAGCTTCCACACCGATGTCGATTATCTCCTTCCGCTGCTCCATGCTCATCAATGATGCCTCTCCGGTACTCCCCCCGACAAATATGCCGTGAACACCCTGATCGATGAGAGAGGTGATGAACGTCTTTGTTTTTTCACCGTCAATATCGCCTTTTGCATTGAAGACCGTGATAACCGGAGGGATTATCCCCTTGAATTTTTTTTCTTCTCCCATAACTTGCTCCTTTTAAATTGATATATGTACACAGGGAAGGCGTCCCTGTATCGTGCGATGTCTGAACGACTTCTCACCGGCGATAGCTTGCCTTCACCGCCCATCTGCCGGCAGCGTTCCCTGCTCCTCTTTTCCCATTGCTGAGAGCTTGTCCCGCAGTATCGGAATTATGTCATAGAGGTCACCGATGATTGCGTAATGAGCGGTTGAGAGGATTGGCGCATGGGGATCCTCATTGACGGCGATAATCGTTTTACACGATTTCATGCCGGCGATGTGCTGATATGCACCGCTGATCCCTATGGCGAGATACCATTTCGCAAGCACGGTTTTCCCCGACGAGCCGACCTGCCGATCCCGGGGAAGCCAGCCCCTGTCCACGATCGGCCGCGAACAGGCGAGAACGGCACCGGTCAGTCTGGCGATCTCTTCAATGGTCGATATATCCTCAATCTTTCTGACTCCTCTGCCGAGAGCGATTATCCTGTCAGCCTGGGCGATGTCGATATCGCCGGTCGGGGCCGGAACATACTCGATGAAACGCTTGTGAACCCGTTCGTCATAGGTAAAGGGTATCTGAACGATATGACCCCTGCTGCAATTCTTCTCGCAGTACGGTGTTCCTGCTCCCGGACGCATGGTGATAATGCCCCGATCCCCCTTAAATGAAACGCGGCAGAATACCTTTCCGCCGTAAAGCTGACGTGTTGCAATCACGCCCTTTTCGGTGAATGCAAGGTCTGTGCAATCGGTGATTATGGGGAGCTTCAGGTCAACGGCCAGTGATGCGGCAATCTCCATGCCGAAACTGCTATGTCCGATCAATGTTATGAGCGGTCTGTTCTCGGCGATGAGGCCGAAAAGCGCTTTTAGATACGGCTCGGAACAGAAATTTCCCAGCGCACTGTCGTCTACTGCCAGAATTCTATCGACATAACAGGCGATCTCGTCGCAGCATCCCGCAATATCCTTTCCAAGCACAACCGCATTGAGCTCGGTCCCCGATGCCTTCGCGAGAGTTTTCCCCCATGCGAGCATCTCGTAGGTGATGTTCCCGAGCTTCCTGTTCCGCTGTTCGGCGATTACGAAGATCATCTATACCGCTTCCTGCTCCTTCATAATACGAATCAGTTCGTCAGTTGCCTCCTTGGGAGTGCCCGTGAGAATCCGAGCGGCACATACCGCCTGGGGTATATACCGCTCTTCGATTGTTGTTAATGACAGGCTGTTCCAATCCGCACCATGCATGCCGATATCGCTCACTGACATGATTGTAATATCGGCCTGTTTCGCTTTCATGATTCCGCGGACGGATGCATATCGGGGCGTATTGATGCCGGTTTGCACTGCAAAGAGGGTAGGGAGATCCACGTCGAGAATCTCTTCGACGCCATCTTCAAGCTCACGGCGGACCCGGGCTGTGCCGCTGTTGAGCTGCACGCCGGTGACCATCGTCGCATGATTGATGCCGAGAAGCCGGGCGAGTGCAGGACCGATGATAGCACCGCCATCGTCAACTGCCTGAACGCCGGTAAGAATGAGGTCGAATTGCATTGGCCCTATTACGGCGGCGAGAATCCTCGCGACAGTCAGATTATCTGCTGTAGCAATCGAATCTTCCCATATCCTGATTGCCTTGTCTGCACCTTTCGCGATGCAATCCCTGAGTACCCTGTCGGTTCTTTCGGGACCGACCGTAACAGCCGTTACCGTTCCCCCGGATTGCTCACGAATGAGGAGTGCCTCTTCGAGCGAATATTTATCGTACTCGTTGATATCAAAGGTCATGCCCTTCTCATCGATGGTTCCCTCTGGGGAGAGGGTGATTCGCTCGGTGTTTGCTATGACCTGTTTTACCGGTACGATTATATCCATTGCCTTCAGGGTGTTGATGTGGTATATAAGCGCGATGTCATAAGTCCTGACGAGAGGACTGGGCCGCCGGGCATCGCTCTGCATTTTTCTGATAGAGAAGCGTTTTGTTAATAATGTTAACTTTTATGTAAACCGAAACCGGGCGAATGTTCGAATACAGGTACCGTGCAATATATACTACTTTCTCTCATCAATGACCAAATCCGTATATGCTTCAATGTCGCTTAAAATCTCGTCGAAGAATGCAAACTCGTCCTGGGTTATTTTACGAAAACGCTTTATAAGGGAGTGGTCGACATCACGATGGTATGCTTCATGAACTTTGAATGCGGTGATGCCTTTTCCGGTGAGTTTCAGCAATACTTCTTTTTCGTTGTCGGGGCTTTTATATTTTTTCGCATATTCCTTTTCTACGATTTTGTTGGCAATCTTTGAGACGGCTGCTTTTGAAACACCCAGCGCTGCTGCCAGTTCGGTTATATTGATGCCGGAGTTCTTGCCTATCGCTTCAATGGTGTGTATTTCAGTGGGAAAGAGTTTATCGCCGGTTCCGAAGTCCTTCGGCTTCTTTTCGATTATGTTGAGCTTGTTGACAATTCTCAAAAATTTCTGTGTGGTCTCTTTATATTTCTGTATATTCTTCATGATTTTATTGTTAACAATGTTAACAATATGTCAAGCATTTTTTTAATTTTTTTAGGAAAAATGTGTCGCCCTTTTTATCATTGACAGTGCCTCGCTGTCGGGATAAGGAATTGGATGTCGCGGGAAAGGGAAGATCTCGGAGGGAGAAGATGGAAGGGAAAGCCTACGATATGTTGCTCAGAGGCGGTCGACTCTTTGACGGGACGGGAAATCCCTGGCAGAAGATCGATGTCGCCATACAGAAGGATGCCATAGCAGCGGTTGGTCATATTGATCCTGCATCTGCGTCTACCGTTATCGATTGCAATAACCTCGCTGTCTGCCCCGGCTTCATCGATATGCACAGCCATTCCGATATTATGATATTTCGGGAGCCGGAAGCGTCGTCAAAGGTGATGCAGGGAGTGACCACCGAGGTAATCGGGCAGGACGGCATTTCCGTTGCACCAATCAGGGACGAGCGTAAGCGGGAATGGCGGAAGCATCTCTCCGGTCTCACCGGTGATATCGATACGGAATGGAGCTGGAATACCTTCGATGAGTATCTCTCGGCTCTTGAGAATTCGGGTACTACAACTAATATCATCTCCCTGGTACCGCACGGCTCGATACGGCTCTGGGTGATGGGTATGGAAAATCGTAAGGCAACCGGCAAGGAGATCGCTGAAATGCAGCGCCTGCTCGAGGAAAGCCTGGATGCGGGAGCGGCGGGTATGTCCACCGGTCTGGTCTATCCTCCCTGTCTCTATGCCGATGTCGCGGAGCTCGTCTCGCTGAGCAGCGTTCTCCGCGCGCGCGGAAAATTTTTTGTGGCGCATATGCGGAGCGAGGATGCTGAATTTTTAAAAGCGACAGACGAAATGATAGCCGTCGCCCGGAGCTCCGGCGCGCCGGTGCACATCTCGCACTTAAAAGTATCGGGGAAACCGCGGTTCGGTCGCTCACCTGAGCTTCTCGAAAAGATTGACGGCGCGCGCCGTGACGGGCTGGAGCTGACCTTCGACCAGTATCCCTACACGGCGGGGAGCACCATGCTTTTCGCCCTGCTTCCCCAGTGGCTGCAGGAGGGGGGATCCGATGCGATGACAGGCCGCCTGAAGGATGCGGGGATTCGGAAGCGCATCTTTGATGAGATGGCTTCGCGGATGTCATCGGGCGGTGTCGATATGACGGATATTCTCATCTCCTCGGTCGGCAGTGAAAGGAACAGGCATCTCGAGGGGAAGGATCTCGCTGGGCTATCCGGGGCGATGGGCAGGGAGCTCATCGATGCGATCTGCGATCTCCTCGTCGAGGAGGAGCTGAACGTCTCGATGATAATGTTCGTCGCCGATGAAGGGGACATACGGGAGATCCTGCGGCATCCCGCCGGAACCGTCTGCACCGATGGTCTGCTCGGCGGCAAACCGCATCCCCGGGTCTACGGGACCTTTCCCCGTATTCTCGGGAAATACTGCCGTGAAGAGAAGGTTCTTCCCCTCCAGGAGGCTCTCCGCAGGATGACCTCGGCGGCGGCGCAGCGGCTCGGGCTTAAAAACCGGGGGCTGGTGAAGGTGGGGATGAAGGCCGATATCGTTGTCTTCAATCCGGAAACGGTTATTGATAATGCCACCTACGAAAACCCGCGGCAATTCCCCACCGGCATCGAGCACGTCATCATCAACGGGAATCACGTGGTCGAGAAGGGGAAACAGGTGGGGAAGGGATCGGGTATGGTGCTTCGAGTGTAGAGACGCTCATTTAAGCATCCGGTGCTCCGTCCGTGCTATCACCTCTTCCTGTATCTCATAGCCGAGATCGACAAAGTAGACGCTGTAGCCGCCCACCTTTACCGTTATATTCTGATAGCTTTCCGGTTCGTGCTGCGCAGCCCGCAGCACCTCTGAGGAGACAACGGTGGGCTGAAGCTGCCCGCCGCCCATCGAAAAATAGGTCTTGATGAGCGAAGCCCATTTCTTCCGGCTTTCTTCATCTCTTCCGATGGCGGTGGGGTGCATTCTGATGTTCACCGCACAGCCCTGCGCGTCTGAAACGTCGAGGGCTGCTACCGAGCGGAGAACCCCGGTCGGCCCGTGCTCATCCACATTGTAGGGATTACAGCTTGCCGCAAAGGGCTGTGCTGCTTTTCTGCCATCGGGCGTTGCAATGCAGACCCTGCCGTCATAGGTGTGTGATGTCATGGAATTCACGAAAGGTGCAATAAAGCCTCCTTTATAGGTCGTATATTTATTGGTTTCCTCGAAGATTCGCTTCACGAAACCGCTCGCGATCGCATCCGACTCTTCGTATCCGTTACCCCATTTCCCTTTGACATCGAGGATCATCCGGTGCATCTCTTCATAGCCGACGAAATTGTTGTCGATGGCCTGAAGCAGTTGGGAGAATGAGAATCTCTTCTCCTCGAAGATCAGTTTTTTGATAACGTAGAGCGAATCGGTCACATTGGCGATGCTGCTCATAAAGAGAATCCCTTCGAGATCGTAAATGCCGCCGCCCTGCGTAACGTCCTTTCTCTTCCGAAGCGGTCCCTGTACCAGCGAGGAGATGTGAGGAGCGGGGAGCTTCTCTGCATAGATCCTGTCTCGTAATTTCGATGCTTCGGCAATCTTTCCAATCTGGAATGCAACCTGATCGACAAAGGCATCGACGAGCTGGTCAAAGGAGGTGAAAGTATCCGGATCGCCGGTTTGAAGACCGGCATTTTCAATGGTACCCACCAGCGTCTGTGCATCGCCGTTGCGCAGTGTCATGTCGAATATTCTACATAGGAGCACGGCTGAGAAGGCCATGCTCCCCATCTTTCCGGGAACACAGCAGTCCACACAGCTTGCCATAGCATAGCCCACTGCATCTTCATGGGCATAGCCCCGCTTTTCCATCGCTCTGATGGAAATATCATCATTCATGACCGAAACGTTGCAGGTGCCGTTGTACTGCATTTCAGCGAACTTCAGGTAAAGCTCTTCAGGGGAATTCTCATGCATGCGGATCACAAAATTGAGGCATGTTTTGGATCGGTCTGCCGCATCGAGCATAACATAGGTGAGCTCGTTGGTGGCGTCATTTCCGTAACGGTCGAGCCCGCCGAGCGTGACCGGCTCCGAGCCTTCGAAGCGTGCTGAAAAGTATTGATTGAAATTTGAGTAGGGCCGCATGTTGTGGCTCATTATTTTGAGAAAGAGTTCTTCCAGGAGCTCGCATGCCTCGTGGGTATTGATTCTTCCCGCTTCGATATCTCTCCGGTAATAGGGATAGAAAAGCTGATCCAGCCTCCCCGGAGTATGGACATTGAAGGGGAGGGCGAGCTCCAGTGCCACCTTTTCGGTCCAGTACGACTGTACCGCTTCGGTAAATGTCTCTGCCGGATAGAGCGGGACCTTCCTGCACCGGTCGAGCATGATTTCCAGAATCGATCTTCTCTCCGGATCGATCTCATGAGAAATATTCTCCTCGAGAGTTTTCACCAGCTTTTCCGCGTACAGTATCATCCCCTCAAAGGCAGTATCGATTGAGCGGAGAAAGGCGCGATCGTTTTCAAACAGTTCCCCTCCTGCCAATAGCTCCTGTATCTCCTGCTGCATGGCAATGAGCCCTTTTTGAAGAACCTGCTCGTGATCGGGAATTACATGCCCCTGCCAGTTCCCGATGGCGGCACCGGGCGAGATTACGGTTTCATTGTATGAATTGGTCGCAGGGAGCGCGGCCATAAAGCTTCGCGTGTCGCCTGAATAGATATCAGACTCTGCAAGCGCTTTCTTGAAAAGCTCTACAATGGTCTTTCCCTTCCAGTAGGGAAGAAGCCTCCTCTGAAGGATTTTTTTATCTTCTTTGCGAATGGTATAGGCGTTTACATCCCGCTTATGTATGGGCTTGAGCCCGATGCTCGGCATGGCTGCACCCACCGCTTTTATCTGTTTCAGGTTTTTATATAAATTCAGGAGACCGTAATGACCGATCATATAGATGATAAATGTAATATTGGTCTTTATCAGATGCATGAACATCGAGAATCGATCCAGCTCAATGTCCATAACATCGTTGAACAGTCCCCGTTCCAGATCGAGCGGAATGCCGACATAGTCTTCTGTCCAGGTGCCGGCAATTCTATCATCCGGGTGTATGCAGATACGCATCTTTTCATAGACGTGCTTCATGGAGAGGGCTACCCGCTCGCCGGTGGATAATCCGCTTTTTTCCAATTCTTGCCATTTCCTGGTGTAGAACTTTGCCCGTTCGATGGATATGACTGAAAGATCCTGTAAATAGGCCCTGCGTATTCGCTTTATACGGTCGCTTGCTAAATCCATCGCGTATCCCTCCTTTGTATGTAGTGAATGGAGCATATAATTTCTATATATTTGAATGAAACATAACTGAATATGGTTCATTTGTCAAACAATTTATCGTGGAAACTTCTCGCCAGGTGAGAAATTGTAAATTGTAAAAATATAACAGTGAATATACGATACTCCGAAAATAGTTTCTAAAAGCAAGTTTACAAGAGGTGAAATTGCAATACCATTTATAACATGTCAGACTGATGGACTTGATGATAATGGAAATGCAAATATTACATACTCGATAAAGGTGATAAAACCGGATGGTTCATTATATTTTGAGAAAAGGGATTTAAAGATTATTAATGGAAAACCGCCTCGCGGCATGGGTATGTTTCAGGAACCAACTGGTTGCAAAATAGAAGATGATGATCCCTTTGGTAAATATGTGATGCATATTCACGAGAGCGATCATATTAAAAAAGTTGAAGTAAAATTTATGATGATATTCGATGTTGTAAGAAAGGAAAAGTAGGATTATTGAATTTTAAATATTATTTCACCCTATAAATCCACTTGACAGACGTTTCCTCGGTGTGAGAATCCATAAGATCATTTATAAATTTATGAGAACACTTCGACACGGTATTTCTTAACCGGAAAGGAATCGCATGGAACAGAAAAGTGTTACCCTCGATGAGATTTTTTCTCCCCGCGGAGTTGCTATTGTCGGTGTTTCACCGTTGAAGCTTGATTTTGCACAGCTGATCGTCTATACGCTGAAAGAAGCTCAATTCCCCGCCATCTATCCGGTAAATCCGAAATACGATGAGGTGCTCGGGCTTCCCTGCTATCCCAACGTCCGGGCTATTCCCGGGACGGTCGATTACGTGATTGTCAGCATTCCGGCTGGGTCGACCCTCGCGCTCCTGGATGACTGCGCCGCCAAGGGGGTTAAATCGGTTCAATTCTTTACGGCGGGCTTTCGGGAGAGCGGATATCAGGAAGGGGCGGAGCTTGAGAAAGCCATGCTTAAGAAGGCGAAAGAGGGGGGATTTCGCATCATCGGGCCGAACTGCACCGGCCTGTACGTCCCGAAGAGCCGCCTGGTGAATTATTTTAACATTCCCCTGGAACCGGGACCAATTGCCTTCATCTCGCAGAGCGGTGGTCATGCCAACAACCTCCCGCGATATGGCGGATGCAGGGGATTGCGTTTCAGCAAGGTGGTCAGCTACGGCAATGCCCTCGATGTGGACGAGATCGAGCTTATGGAATATTTCACACAGGACGGGGAGACTGAAATCATCGCAGCGTATATCGAAGGCGTCAGGGATGGAGCGCGCTTTCGGAAAGCGCTCGAGGAAGCGGCTGCGCGGAAGCCGGTGATCATCTACAAGGGGGGAAGAACCGATGCGGGTCTGCGGGCTGCTCACGGCCATACCGCCAGCATGACCAGTTCGGTTGCTGTTTTCGATGCCCTCTGCCGGCAGTATAACGCCATTCTGGTGGAGAGTGTTGATGAGATAATCGATACTCTGGTCGCGCTTCGCTTTGCCAGTCCTTTACCAAAAGGAACCGGCGTTGCCTTCATCGGTGCCGGCGGCGGTCCCAGCGTTCTCGCCGGGGATGAGATGGAAAAAGAGGGACTCTCTCTCCCGCGTTTCTCTGAAGAGACGCAGAATGAGCTGAAGAAGCTCCTTCCGGTGGCCGGCAGTATTTTTACCAATCCGCTTGATACGCCGAACCTCGCGACACCGGAAGCAATTGCGACAGCGCTCGGCGTTCTCAGCCGGGTTCCGGAAATAGATATGATTATCTACCATATCGGATTTCATCCCATCACCAGCTGGGGAATGGGCCGGTTCGGTTCGGATGTTTTTCTGAAGCCGGTCATCGATGCCATGTTGGAGATCAGGAAAAGCAGTGGGAAGCCGGTTATTCTCGCTATTCGCCCGCCGGCCGACCTCGTCGGAATGGAGGAGTTCTTTACCTGTCAGGATGCTTTCGTGGCGGCCGGTTTTCCCGTGTTCAATTCACTGGGTATGCTGGCCCGCGCCCTGTTCCGCACGGTGAGATGGTCGAGGGCAAGGAGATGAGGGATATTGTTCTAAAAAAATTAGTCTTGACATGCAGTGTTATGGATATTAAATAAGAGACATAATTCTTAATTATCGGTATTTATGTTTAAAAAAAAGATAGACAGGTAAACATCTGTTTAGTATCTTAATATTATTAAGGAAAATCTGCAAAATCTAGATTTATTTTCGTTTTATTTTATGATGGCAAAATATCTCATTCGCTCCGCCCTGAATAATCCATCCATGGATTCAGGGGCTCCGGCAGCGTCCGTGCTGCCTGCTCATTGAGATATTTTTGCCATTTACACGAGAGTAGTCAATATTTAGTTGATTCAGTTAATTTGGCGCATCTCTTTCTAAAAGAGATGATAAAATTGCGGCGGAGCGAGCGAGAATATCGAAATGCCCTATCACATTGTATTTCATTGAGTGTTTTTTATAAAATCGTATTTTACAGAATTTCCTAAAATATTTGATGTTAGGCTTTAATTGTGAAAAAAATACAAACAGATTTAATTGCCGGTGATTGTCTTGATATTTTAAAGAAATATCCTGAGAATTTCTTTGATCTGATAATCACTTCTCCTCCATATGCAGATAGCAGAAAGAAAACATACGGCGGCATTCATCCTGATAATTATGTAGAATGGTTTTTACGAAGAAGTGAGCAATTTCTCAGGGTTATCAAGCCAACAGGAACCTTCATATTAAATATTAAAGAAAGAGTTCACAATGGCGAGAGGCACACATATGTTATTGAATTGATCTTGGAAATGAGAAAGCAAGGATGGTTATGGACAGAGGAGTTTATCTGGCATAAAAGGAACTGTCATCCAGGTAAATGGCCAAACAGATTTCGAGATGCCTGGGAAAGATGTTTGCAGTTTAATAAAAATAAGAATTTCAATATGTACCAGGAAGCTGTTATGGTACCAATGGGTGATTGGGCTAAATCGAGATTAAAAAATCTCGGTGAAAATGATGTTATTCGTTTTAATTCAAAGGTTGGCAGTGGATTTGGTAAA
>Ga0180431_10009062_pt1 | contig 11314 bp, 13 predicted proteins | sample SS_ome_11_FD_132459 | JGI IMG/M metagenome (GOLD analysis project Ga0180431, IMG submission 132459) | Hypersaline lake sediment archaeal communities from the Salton Sea, California, USA - SS_1_MS_1 metaG | ecosystem: Environmental > Aquatic > Non-marine Saline and Alkaline > Hypersaline >...
AGATGAAAAATATCGAAATATTAAAAAATTAAATCTATTAATCCAAAGGGGTAACACGTCTTTTTAGATTCCTGATTTAATCTAAGGTTACGCAACACACCCGATCCAAGACCAATAGAACAGTAGTCCTTTAGTATTCTGATACCAAATTCTGCGGTGTGTTTTTCGTAAGGATGAAATGGACGAGGTTTATAAAAACTTAAATGTGAGATTAGTTTATTTTCATCGAATCCACCCAACTCCAACTCCCATCCTGACTTTATTACGTCCTTCCACTTTTCTTTCAGAAAGGTAGCATCCGTAAACTGTCCTGAATAGTGTAGTGTATGTCTAGTTTCACTGGATATTTGATCTGAGAACCCTGCATAAGTATCTGCATCCTCTGGCTCTAAATGACGAACAATTATCTCTTTATTGTATTTCAATAGGATCTTTTCTGGGGGGTATTTTGTCATAAATTCGCTCAATTTCGAAGGAAAATAGCTTAGACACAATTTTGAAACATTATCGGTATAATTATACGATCAATTTACATTATTTTCTACATTGTCAGAATTTTTAGTTTTTGATATTATTCCAATTATGTACAGAACTGAATTGACTACATCTATCAATTATCCTGTCGTCGTCTTTGTCGTGCCCTAGCGGCACATCATCTTATTTCTTCCTACACTTTTATTTCGTTCAATTAATTACTTCAAAAGGATGATGACGTCATGCGACAATCAATCAACTATACTCTCATATCAATGGCCCTGGCCATTTTCTCCATGTTTTTCGGGGCGGGAAATGCCATTTTCCCGTTAATTCTAGGAATGGAAACGCAGGATGCTTTCCACTGGGCCTTTTTAGGATTGCTGGTGACAGCAATCGGCGGCCCTCTTTTGGGGCTCATCGGCTCCACGCTTTTTCATGGGAAGTTCACCGATTTTTTTGCCTGGATCGGGAGAACTCCAAGCGCCTTTATCATTCTAGTCACTTTAGCTCTGCTCGGCCCCTTTGGTGTCTTGCCCAGATGTGTGACCGTTGCCTATGCGGCCACAAACTCTCTTATTCCTTCAATACCGGTATCGGTCTTTTCCACGTTGTTTTGTGTATCAGTGCTTATCTGCTGTTGGAAGCAGCGTTTGATCCTACCCGTCTTAGGAAAATTCCTGTCTCCCATCTTGATCGGGTCGCTCCTTTGTATCATTTACCAGGGGTATTCTTCTGACCAGCCTCTTGTTGAAAGTCAGCGTTCTGGTTTGAGTGCCTTTACCTTTGGGATTTCCACCGGGTACGACACGATGGACCTGATCGCTTCGATCTATTTTTCCTCAGGGATTTGGAGGTTGATTTCACTGCAATTGCAAAAGACGGGGAGTTGCTCCAACAAGGCAATTTTCAGGATGACTTTGACCGCTGGAGCGTTGGGATGTCTTCTGCTTGCGGTTATTTATTATGGTCTGACAGGTGCAGCGGCCCATTTCAGTTCATATTTAACCGATGTTCCTCCAGAGCAGTTGATGACGCATCTCGCCAACGTAACGCTCGGGTCGACCTTCGGGGCGGTTGCGAATTTGGCGATCATGCTCGCCTGCCTGACCACTGTTGTGAGCCTGACGATGACGATCAGCCATATTCTTTCCAGCGAACTGTTGTCAGGCTGGCTCACTTATCATCAATTTGTTTGCGTGCTGATGTTGATTACTGCAATGATGTCCAACTTTGGGTTTGGAATGATCATGAGCATCATCCATCCTGTTGTTTCGATCTGTTATCCGTTTATTATCGCGATCACGATCGTCAATATTTATCGGAAATTGTCATATCGGTATGCTTTGCAAAAAGGATAGGTAAATGTCAGCAGTTGAACCCCACGAGTTTCCAAGAGAAGTGAGTGGAAAACGTGTTGTATTAAAAAAGCCAGAGCTGGACTTAGCAGAGCCTATGTTCCGCTGTGTCGATCAGGACCGTGAACGGCTGCTGACATTCCTTCCCTGGGTGGCCGATATCCATTCAGTCGAGGATGAGCAGGAGTTCATCAAACTGACATTCGAACAGTGGAAAAATAGAGCAGGTTTCGCTTTTGCGCTTTTCGATCAGGCAAGCGGAAACTACGCTGGAAACATCAGCGTATTCAACTTGAGATGGAAGCACGCGGAATGTGAGATAGGATACTGGATTTCGAGCGCGTTTGAAGGGAAGGGGCTGATGCGCGATGCTGTCCACACGCTCGAACAAGTCCTTTTTGATGCGGGATTTCATCGTCTGGTCATTCGTTGTAACACGGAAAACACAAGGTCGTCCAATCTTGCAAAAAGCCTCGGGTATCATCTTGATGGAGTGATGAGGCATGATATTCTTGTCGATGGTAAATTTCACGATACGATGATCTTCAGTAAATTATTGTGATTTTCTGATTCATCCTTGTATCTAAGGAGGTTGTTCGGTTATCATTTATCAAATTACCAAATCAATATGGGGAATATCATGTACTTAGAAGATTTTAAAGAATTCAAAGAAACTCTAAACGCGTTTCATCAAACATTGAAAAACGGCATTGAAAACGACGCCGAATATGAAGGTGAAGCGGACGAGCTGTTGTCCTCAATGGGAAGAGTTCAGGAAAAACTGCAATCGATTGATAACATTGAGCAATTGAAAGAGACGGTCGGTCAATTCGGCTGGGACTTCCTTCAGGTTTATTTAGCGATCGACGAGATCATGGCGATGGATGCCGAAGAACTCGATCTCGAGGAAAACGAAGAAAACGCTACTGTCTAAAAATTCTGAATAAAAAAGAGGGGGCAAAAAGATCATCTATTAAACCTCCTCTTTTTTTCACATGATCGTACATTCTTCTTCATTTTCATTGTCTCGGTATGATCTGATCAATTCACTCTCTTCTTGATTAACTGGTGTTGTGACAACTTGATAAAAAGAAAGAGGACTGTGAAACCGAAGGTTTTGGTTAAACCTTTGCAAGATGCTTAAGCCAAGTTCGTAAATCCGTTCATCGTACAAAAGCCCGCGATTGCGTCGAAACGTGCCATCTTGATTTGAAATAAACTGCAATTTGAACAGTTCCTCGGAAATAGACGAACGGTTCTCTTCTGCTAATTCCATTATTTTGAACAGAAGACCTGTAAAGTAATAGACTTGGTTTGCTTCATGATGCAGGCAGGTCGTTTTTCCTTCATGCTGTTCCACTGTTTCATAGATCAACGCTTCCAGATCGCTTCCCTTTTCAATGTTTTTGAAGCGTGAAAGTCTGAGATCCACGTTTTCAGCAAGGGAAGCTAAAGCGGAAAGCAGTTCACCGTTTTCCTCTTCACTCAGAGTTCGCTCAACATATTCTTCGGTCCTCCTATTGATATATCCAACCGAGAAGCTTGATCCACGTTGGAAGATAGCAATTTTTTGATGATCAATGATCTCCTTTTTTAAACTATCATCTTCAAGTTTTTCTTGAGCTACGAAAACGCAATTGAGTACTCGCTTCCCACCTTCTGTGAAGCGGGCGTATCGTGGATATTCAGAATAGCTCTTGGTGAAAGTGCTGGAGCACAAAAGAATGTTTCCCTCTTGGCCAGGAAAAAAATTCCCTTCATTGTCTTCTAAAAGAACGGCGTGCTTGGGGTCTTCTCCAGGATCTAAGCATTTAGTGATGTCTTTGCTTCTATCTTGATAGATTAAACCGTACTTCTTTGCATGTCTTCTTTTCCTTCCAATATCTCCATAAACAAGTTGTTCACGAGACAATATCTTGATTTTATCAATGATTTCAGCGCAGCGTTCAGTTCCTAAAGCGCGTGAGATCAGTTCTCGAACAAAACTGACATTGCGCTTCTCCCTTCCATTGCTGAAAAAAGAAACAAGGATATTCTCTTGCGAAAACAGAAACTTGATGAATTCAATGATGCCTGGGCCGATGTAGTGCGTTTTGATCGCGGTTAGGATGGCACCCTCACGAAGAAAGAATGCAGCTTCCTGATCGGTCGTTGTGAACAAGCAGGTGAGCAAATGGTCAATATCAAGAGCTACGTTGTTGACATGGCTAGCCATAGATCCTCCAAGGATTATCGAGGATCATAATGCTCCCTTAATGTTGAAGAAAACAGGGGGTTTTTCAGGGAATTTCTACCCTGCGTAAGAAGGGGCCGAAGCCCCTTCCTGTTATTTATGCAGCTTCCGGCAAGACTGCTTCAACAATCTCTTCGGTGCCCAATGTGATATGGAAATCATGCCCTTGAAGTTTAGGCTTCAGCCCATAGTGCTTGCGCAGTCTTTGCAGGCCGGGAGCATCAACAGCCAACAGCCAATAGCGCTTAATGCCATTGCCTGTCTTCCGATCGAAATAGCGCAGGTCCCTCACCTCAAATGAGAACCAATCGCCAGCATCGACGAAATCCCAGATCTCTTTGCCGATCATTTCATCTTCGTACAGTACGCTGATATGTGCGCCCAATTTCTTCGATCCCGTTGGAAGAGGTTTAAAATCCCCTTCGGTAGGAAGCAAGTTGGCGACGTTCTCAACAAAGGCGTCATCGACATTGACATAAGAATAGCCGTTGCTCTTCAGACACAGCTGGCCGACCTGATTCACTTTTTTTGCCGTTTCCAATACTTGAGGGGAGTCGACGATCACAAAGTCGCCTTCGGTATCCAGGTCGTCTGTAGGTTCATCAGAAAGGTCGAACCAGGAAAACTCATGCTTGTCCTGCCATCCATCTGGCGCTGTTGGCATTTGTTTCCCAAGTGAAATATGGTAGTCGTACCCTTTGAGCTTGGGGCCAAGGCCATAGCTTTCCCGCAGTTCTTCAAGCTCGGGGGAATCAGTCGAGATCACCCACAGTTTTTTTAGTCCGTCGCGCGTATGAAGGGTAAAGCTTCTGATATCTTTGATGTCAAAATGAAAAGACTGTCCAAGTTCTACAGGCTGGACCCCTTCCTTCTCATGGAAGACACTGATGTGGGCACCCATTGATTTCGTCGCGGTCGGCCGAGGGCGGAGCTCACCGGGCATATCCAGCTGCGGCACAACAGCATCGATAAATGCGTTGTCCAGATCAAGATAGATAAAGCCGTTGTCTTTTTGTTTAAGTGTCCCGGATGCAGGAATGCTCAATGCCTCTTCCAAGGCCATCGGTTGGTCTTCGATGCGATAGTCTTCCTTGGCAGATAGAACATTCGCACTTAGAAAGAGTAATATAAAGGAATAAAAGAGTTTATTTATTATTTTCATATGCAACCTCATTGGTTAGTTGGGTTGCCTATAGTATTGTAAAGATATGATAAATTAATTACCACCTTAAGTAATTTTTATATGCTTTATCCCAACTGTAGAACACCCTTTCTTTGGCGACAGGATCGTAGCGTACTTGGACCGCGATGTAGGGGAAGGGATGCCGATTGTCAAAATTGCGCCCTTCATCGGTCTTGTACAATTTGAAATAGATCTCTTTATTAAACCAGGGTTTGGTCGTGACCCCGGTATCTTCTTTTTCGTACCGTTTAAATTGACGATACTCTTCATCGGGATGGTCTTTGTAGAAGTCGAGCAATAGTTGGATGATGGTTTCAGGGGTCTCTTCCAGACCTTGTACGTAAAATGAGACTTCAGCGCCAACTTGATGTTTGGAATAGAGATTGCTTCTGGAATCGTCGACATATTGATTGTGATCGGGACAGCGATGTCCCGATGTGATCACGACCCGCTTGTTTGTTTCGGCCTGCAAATAATTCATGAGGGTAATGAGGATGGGCTGAATAAATTCATTCCCGTCTTTTAAGGGAAGGCTATGTTTTTCTGCGCCTCCGCAGTCTGCGATCCTTTCGAGGCTTCCATTTCTTTCCACCATCTTTTCAGGGTTTAACAGGCTTCCGTTGCAGCGAAAATATTCTTTGGTGATTTTTGGAAGGTTACCAATATTTCCCTTCTCCCAGGGGTATGGCGGCGGCGGCTGGTAGCGAGGGGGTTCAAGAGCGATGCTGACGTCGGTGCTGTGCCTGGCGACCTGATTGCCTTTGTTCGTTTGTCCAGGGGAATCGTCCGTGTTGGAACATCCGGTGAGTACAAGCGTTAAGATTGTGAAAAACCACAGCATCAGGGCATAATGTTTGTTCAATATAAAAGGGATATCATAATGGAATGGGTGAAAGATTATCAATTATTTCTCTTTGATTTTGACGGCCTCCTCGTCAATACCGAAGAGGTCCACTATCGAGCCTATAAAAAGATGTGCGCGGACAGGGGGTTTGATCTGCCGTGGACTTTTCCGCGCTATTGCCGTGCAGCGCATTATAATCAAGCAACGTTGAGGAAGGAATTGATGGAGTCGGTTCCTGGGCTGGAAGCGGATGAGCCGGATTGGGATGTGCTTTATCAGGAGAAAAAAAATGCGATGGTCGAGCTGTTAAGTAGCGGACATGTGACCATGATGCCTGGAGCGGAAGAGCTGCTGAGGGCGCTGGATAAAGAGGGGGTCGAGCGGTGCGTCGTCACTAACTCTCCAATGGAGCAGATCGATCTGATCAAAAAGGATAATCCAGTGTTGGAGACGATACCCCATTGGTATACAAGAGAAACCTATAGCAAAGCGAAGCCGGACCCTGAGTGTTACCTGAATGCGATCAGCCAGCTATGTCCCGATGGGAAAAAAGTGATTGGATTCGAGGATACGCCGAGAGGGATGCGGGCACTGTTGGAAACCCCGGCAGAAGCGATATTCATCACCCAGGTCGACTATCCCGAATTGGGAGAGTTTTTGGAAAAAGGTGCCAGACACTATGAATCGCTGAGTCAGTTGGCTTCGTAAAAGGTCTGCCAGTACTCCAGCATCAATTGCTTTCGCGGCCCTTTAAAATGAAGGATCGCCTTGTTGGGCTGATAGTCCAGGAGGAACGCGCTCCCACCGACAGTATAATTATATTCAGCAGCGGGGAAAAACTGGATCGTTGTTGTTCCAATCTGAATGGGATTTGGATAGGATTGGTGGATATTCTTCGCACCGATGAACTGATTGATTGAAATTTGTTCTCCGCTCCAAACCATGTAATCGGGGTAGTTTTTCTCGAAAAATCGTTCAACAGCTTTCAAAAAGACCAGAGCTTGCTGATGGCGATCAGGATGGATGAGAAAAAGCCCGGCGTTGATCGGGTAGGGATAGTACTCTTGATCAGCAGGGATCTCTTCCGTCTCTCCCTTTCGATAAGTAAAAGCGATATCAAAGGATTCCTCAAACAAGTTTTCAATGTTCTTTTGGAAAATCATATCGTAGTCAGAAAAGACAACAGGCGTCTTCTCGTCGATAGATTCCAGGTAGAGGATCAGTGCTTTTAACCTTGATCTGACGGGTTCTTGAGGGTCGACCTCATACCTGATCATTTTAACATTTTCCAAACCTGGATCAGGAGTTTCAAGGTCCGTTAGGAGAACGCATTTTGCATCAGGGTGAAAACGCTGAATGGACTGGAAGCAGATAGATAAAATTTTGGGGAGGTCTGTCGGTTGGAATTTTGAGGATTCTTTCAGTTTCCCGGACAGTTGTTTTGAAATGCTCTGAATCGTACCGTCATTAAGCTTGGAGTAGTGGACAGCAAAGATCATCGCTTTTTCGTGTTTAATGGGTTTGGAGGGTAGTCGATTCTAACGAGGAAAAGACCTTTGGCCGGCGCGGCGCGCCCAGCACGTTTGCGGTCCCTCGATTCCAGGATCTCTTTCATCTCTTCCGGCGCTCTTTTCCCTTTGGCGACCTCGATCAATGTTCCGGTGATATTCCGCACCATTTTATAAAGGAAGCTTTCCCCTTCAAACTCCAGCCTGGCGCCGATCCTCTCGGGAACAACTGAAAGCCGTTTCAATGTCCGCACGGGATTTTTTTTCGCCGCTCCCTGCGTCGCTTCGTTTGCGAAAGCGGAAAAATCGTGCGTGCCGATCAAATAGGAAGCTCCTTTTTCCAGCGCTTCCATGTTCAACGGGTTGGTGATGTTCCAACTGTATGCTCTTTCAAATGGGTCCTGGACAAGACCCAGGTTCAGATGATAGTGATAGATTTTATTGACCGAACTGTACCGCGCATGAAAATCCAACGGGACCTCTTCAACTTCCATGACACGGATATCTTTCGGAAGAAGGCCATTGAGGGAAAGTCGGAAGAGACGGGTGTCGACAGGGGCTTCAACTTTGAAGTGTGCGGCCTGTCCCATTGCATGGACGCCGGCATCCGTCCGTCCCGCTCCATAAAGAGGGGTGCGGGCCTTCGTTAAAATCTCCAGTTTTTCTTCCAGGACCTCCTGGATGGACTTTGCGTTTGGCTGAAACTGCCAACCGCTGTATTCAGTACCGTCATAGGCAATGATCAATTTGTATTTTTTCATGCCAGATAGGTGTTCCAATAGTCTGCCATCGCTTCTTTTCTTGCCCCTTTGAAATGGAGGATCTTTTTTTCGGGTTTAAAGTCGATGATGCCCGTTTCTGTTTCGATAGCGTAATTATATTTTGTTGATGGGAGAAGAAGGATTCGGATTCCGTCAACTGTAATCGGATTGGGGAAGGCATTGTGTATGTTTTCAGCCCCGATGAATTCATTGAGGGATGCCTGATAGCCTCCCCACTCTTTATATCCCGGGAAATGCTTGAGGTAATAGGAATGGATGGCTTCAAGGAAATGGATCGCTTTCGCAAGGCTTTTTGAATGGATCCCCATGAAGCCGCCGTTGAGGGGGGCTGGATGGGCAGAGCCATGATACGCTTTGCGATAGACGAAGGCGAGATCGAAGTCATTGTTGAAGAGGGGGTCAATTGAATCTTGGTAAAGCAGGTCGTAGTCGCAAAAGACGATCGGTTCGGATGTCGTGACGGATAATAAGAATTGTCGCTGAGCCTTGAGCCTCATATAAGCGGGCTGCTCAGGATCGACATCATAACGGACCACTTCAACATCCTCGAGCGTTTGGACCGGTGTTTTCTGATCGGTGAGAAGGACAAGCCTTGCTTCAGGATGAAAACGTTTAATCGATTGAAAACAGAGGGAGATCTCATTGTCAACATTGTCTGGAAAACGCTTGTCGAGATCATCTTTCAAATTTGGAAAGAACTCGGTGAATTTATTCAGAAAAGGCTTTCCGACTCTGGTGTAGTAGATGGCAAAGATCATCGCTGGTCCTCAAGGGTGATTGTTGTGATCTCAGGCGTGGAAAAAAGTCTGAACGGCATCACTGAGCCGGATCCGCGGTTGACATAAAGCCATTTGCCATCCAATGGGAACAGGCCGCGCTTGAACTGAGGCTGCTCCATAAGGGTGAAGTGGTTCCAGAGATAAGGGAGGTTGACTTGCGCTCCGTGCGTATGGCCTGACAAGATAAGGTGGCCGGGAAAGTTTTTCAGTAAGGGTACGCTGTCGGGATTGTGGGTCAGGATAATTCCCGGAGCATCCGTTTGATAGTTGGCAAAAGCCTGATCGGGGAGGCAGCGGCCGAGCATATATTCACCGAGCCCGGTCAAGTTCAAACGGCTGTTGTTAATTGTAAGGGTTTCAGTCCGGTTGTCGAGAACTTTAAAAGGGGTGTCTTCAAGAGCTGTCAAGAGTTCGGGGTTGATCGGGACCTGCCTGGCCTCATTGCTGACCTCGCCTGTCGGGTAGTGAGGGGAAAGCAATCTTTTGAACCCCTGTTTGATCATTGCTGTCTGCGGTTCATGGACGTCGTAGACCCCTTCAGGATTAATGGACACGTTCTGATCGTAGTCATGGTTCCCCATAATCGCGTAGCAGCCGTGCGCGGCTTTTAGATGGTTCAATGTTGCGATCAATCTGTCCCTGTCCAGCATCCTGGAGTTGCAAAGAAAGTCTCCGGTAAAAACCAGGATATCGGGTTTTGAGCGGTTGATTTTCTTCACCAGCTTGTTCAGAAAGCGCTGGGAGACTTTTGGGTGCAGGTGAAGGTCGCTGAACTGTACGATCTTCAACCCTGTGATCCCGTTTGGAAGATTAGGGATCGGAAGTTTCAACCGGGTTGTCGCTAGCAGCCGGGGCTCGATGAAGCGCGGCCAAATCCCAATAATGGAACAGGCACACCAAAGGTCCCATAAATAGTCTGATAGATGTTGCTGTTTGGGTGTGGTCATGTCAGAGGAGCGGCGAGATACTGTGGAAGTTGGAAACTTCCACAGTATATGAGCGCAGATTACTTGGAGCCAGCCAGCTCAGCTTCATGTAGATGCTTAGATACTTTGCTTGTCATTTTGAACATATCGATCGCTTGAGTAGAACCGAAAACTTTTGCCAGTTTTTGGTCTGGAACGATATTTCTCTTGTTTTTTGGGTCTTGCAGTTTGTTTTTCTTGATGTAGTCCCAGAGCTTTTTGGTGACTTCTGTACGCGCCATTGGACCTTTTCCAACAATTTCGGCTAGAGCGTCGCTAACGCCTACTGGTTTCATGAACGCAGATGGTTTTTTTTCTTTTGGCATTGTTATTCTCCTTTATAGGTACCAAATAATATCGATAGTCATTTTCATTGCCTGCCATCATCGTCAGTGATTTGCAACGGGCACAAAGAACCCTCTATATGTTTAATGAAAGCAGGCAATTTAAGAGGGCGTTTACAAAATCTAAAAAGGAATCTTATGCCATCTTTTTTCGCTGTGTATAACGCTCGCACTCACAAACTTTCCCAAGTTTGCCTCCTGCTCCGCGTTCGCTAAGCTTACACACATCAAAAAAATCTTGCATAATCTTCACTTCTTATAATTTGTAAACACCCTCTAAGAAAGTGCTTTCAAACTCTAAACGGACTTTTTTATCTCGTATTCCAATTTATAGTCAAAGGTTATCGTATAGAGTATCATAGATTCCCTTTTTATAGGCAGGGTAAATCATTTTCGCTTTGATGCAAGACCTTGCATCAAAGCGAAAATGATGGCAACTTACAAAATCAAATAGTGAGAGCTTCATGGAATTAAAACAGGTTTATCGCTCAATTTGTGTGCATCTATTCATTTTTTATTTTTCAATTGGTATTCTTTCAGCTTGTGCACCCAAGGAAGATCACATGTCATCTGCATCGCAACAGAATTTAGCAAGCCTGGCGCAAACTCTCGCCAAAGGGAAAAATGAAGATGAGAAGCTGGGTACTCTTTTTCAAGTTCCTGAGGTCAAGGACTATCTGACCAAAAACGAGAGGATCGGGAAGAGTGTAGGGGAGTTGGACAACTCTTTGCAGGTCGCTTTGTTATCCGTGATCGCAATTGGGGAAGCGGATGTCGTGTTCCAGGGATGGGAGTCTGCCCGGGATCTCACCGGGCAGATGCAGGAAATGGCAGAACAGTTGAA
>Ga0180431_10009063_pt1 | contig 11314 bp, 13 predicted proteins | sample SS_ome_11_FD_132459 | JGI IMG/M metagenome (GOLD analysis project Ga0180431, IMG submission 132459) | Hypersaline lake sediment archaeal communities from the Salton Sea, California, USA - SS_1_MS_1 metaG | ecosystem: Environmental > Aquatic > Non-marine Saline and Alkaline > Hypersaline >...
CATAGTGCCCTAAAATGGCCTCATGGGCATGAACAACCCCCTTTGGTTTCCCTGTCGTCCCTGATGTATAATGTATTAGGGCATAATCTTCTTTACGGGTTTGTTCTATTTCAAATTCATCAGGGGCCGAATTCATCAGGGTTTCGTAGCTGACCTCCTTTTCTTTCAGGTCATAAGGAAAGCCTCTTCTGTTGACGATGATTATTGTGTCAAGAGCGGGTAAATCATTGAGGACTTCATGCACTGTTTTAACGAGCCTCGGTGTTGTTATCATTACCTTGGCTTCACAATCTCCCAGCCGGTCTTTCACCGCATCAGGCCCAAAGGCGGAAAAAAGTGGCCCAATGACGCCACCCATCTTCAGTGCCCCCAGAAGCGCTATATATTGCTCAGGGGTTCGGTCCATATAGGTGAAAATCCTGTCGCCTTTTTGAACGTCCAGATTCCTCAGTGCGCCTGCAAAACGATTACTCAGTTTTGACAAGTCATGAAAGGTGTATGTCTCACTTTCGCCGTTTTTCCCTTCCCAATAGAGAGCAATTTTATCTCTCAGGGGCGTCTTCACGTGTCTGTCTATTACCTCATAAGCAATATTGATTCCGCCATCATCAAACCAATCCAGCTCTTTGTTGATATCTTCCCACCCGAATCCTTGCCTTGCCTTTTCATAATCCAGTAGATTCGGTTTTACTGCCATCTCATTAATCCCCGTCTTACGGATAGGTTTGTAATCCATCGAAGCGGTCTCCTTTTTTTTTGGGTTTCAACTTTGACGGCTTCGTAAAAAGTCCAACTGCTGCGTTACGCTTCATCTTTCGTCATTGCAGCGTACTGTAAGTACGCCTCATTCCTCAAGATTCGCAAGCCTTGCATTTGGCGCTTTTTACTGTGCCGTCTATATGATGACTTTTTACGAGTTCATCATTCTTAACTCTCGAACTTTCTTTTCAAATTCGCGGAACAGGGCTGCCGATTCAACCTTAATTCGCACTGAAAATCTCAGTAACGACCTTATTGAAAATGCAAAAACAGAAGAACAGGCGTCTAATAGGGTACCAAAAGTTAACGGAGGGCACAGGTCAGGACTTATTTGCGGTTCACATGCTGCTTTCAAGGTCCAGGAATTGATCTTCGATCTGATATAAAATCTGATCCAATTCACTCAATTTTCTTGATAAGAGAAGTCCTCTTGCCTTTTTCTTAAGCATTATCATTTGAGTTACGTAAGGGTTGATTTTCTCCTTGATGTCTGAAGGGACCATCGGGTCACGGGACATATTCGCCAGGGAATCAACAAGACCGTAAAGAGAAGGTTCTTTTTCTAAAGGCGCCTTATAATCCATACTGGTCATCAGTTTTGAGATCTTTGGGAACACTTTTACCAAAGGTTTTTCATAAAATGGCGTCAATCGAATATCAATCTGCATGTATTTACTCATGTGGACATCCTTCGTTTAATCAATCAACTTATAACAAAGGCGTCAAACCTACGCTTAACTCTTGAAGAGCTCTTTGGTTCTGTCCTGACTTTGGCTTAAGCTTCCTGACCCTGTTTGTTGTGAGCGGTTTAATCATTCCAGGGTAACGCCTGACCCATATATCGCGGAGCAGTAGCTTCTTCAGAAAAGTGCCATACATGTCCCTTCTTTGTATCAAGAATAAAAGGCATCTGACTGTGAAACTGAAAACGCCCTATATCCTGTAACCCTTCATGCCATTCCTTACCCAGGGTTTCCCGTTCTTTTTCCCGCTTCTTTGTATCTTCTATAATGATTTGCTTATATTTGTTGAATGTCTCTCTGTCGGTGTCTTCAGCCCTTACGGTGTTCACTACCCATTTTTTGATGGGTAATGACCCGGCTAAAAATCCTAAAATAAAGACTATCAGGACCACTAAAAGATGCTTTTTAAGCATGATTATCCTCCTTTCATTTAGCAAAACGAGTGTTTACCCTACCGTCAATGCCATTAACTTAAGAAACTTCATAAAAAAACTGGCTTCGAATTTGGGAGTTCTTCACCCTATCTTAACCGTTGGTCTTAAGTTAATGGCATTGACGTTAGGGTTGACAGACCTAAAAAATGACATCTTGTTTCATTAATTCAAATTTTTTCTGAATTAAGGATACGAACCCTTGTTTGGTAAAATAACTTTTAAATTGGATATGATCAAGCATAAAATATGCTTGGCAATATATCAACGGTTTAAGCAAATAGGGGTCGTCTCAAGTCATATCAGCACCACCAGTTGAGGTATGAGGAACGCCCCTAAAAGGGGCCACTGAAATCGTCTGCCCTGATGGGATTGAGACACCCAGCCGTCTCAGAGACGCGTGCCTTGCTCAAGGTCGTTCCACCGATTCCCACGTCATAATTTTTTGACCCCAACGTTGGGGTTGACACAATCGCCTGTTTTCTTTATTGTCCGAACACCAACGGGTGTGTTACTTTTGATTAAATCGTGACCGACTGAAACTGTTATTTTTCGGTCAAGCACTAAATAGTGTCTGAACGAAAACTAGGAATATTTTCCAAGATCAAGGAAGGCGAAAATTATAACCGCAGGAATACATTGAGTATTTCGAGGATTATAATTTGAGTCTGACGCAGAGATTGGGAAAAATAACAGTTTTCGGTCGGGCACTAAATAAGGACGTGGGTTCGATGGAAGACAGACCTGAACAATTACAAGCCATGCGGCAACAAGAATTTGATTTTTGGCAGGACCATTCTCTGCATTACTTAGAGATGGCATTTCGCACGGATAGACGGGAAATCATCGAAAGACCTGACGGATACGGCAAGCGTACAGGAGAATGCGGTGATACGGTAGAAATGTTTTTGATGTTCAAGGGCGATCGCATTGCCTCAGTCTCCTTCGATACGAACGGCTGCATGAGCACCAACGCATGCGCCAACACGGTGGCTGAGCTTGCAGAAGGAAAAAGCCTGGAAAAGGCATGGGGCATACGCCCGGAAAATGTCATTGACTATTTGGAAACCCTGCCAACCGAAAACACCCACTGTGCGGAACTTGCGGTAGGCGCCTTTTACCTAGCTCTGGCCAACTATAAAGACCTCCAGCGGAACCCCTATAAGAAATACGGTTCAAACCACCGATAGAAGTGGTGCCCCCCGGAAATAAGGGGCCGATCGACTTAACAGACCCCATCCTTTGTCTTATGATTGCGTTTTCTTAGCCGAGGCCGTTCCCTCCCGCACACCCCTCCGGCCGAGGGCATACTGGCCCCCCTTGCCGATGAAGGGCAGTGCGATGATCCTGGGCAGGGTCAGACGCGCCGGATCCCGAAACTGATTCAGCCCTATGGTCATGCCATCGTGGCCTTTGGTCGGCTGGGCGCGGTATGTCCCCATGAGTCGATCCCACCAGGGGAGATTGAACCCAAAGTTACTGTTGGTCTCTGAGGGGAAGACCGAGTGATGCACCCGGTGCATGTCCGGTGTCACCACCATCAGCCGCAGGATGCGGTCGATCCCCAGGGGGATGTATAAATTGCCGTGATTGAACATAGCCGTGCCGTTTAGCAGGACCTCGAATATGATGACAGCCACGGGGGACGCACCCAGGACAGAAATGGCTGAGGCCTTGATGCCCATGGAAATGATGATCTCGATGGGATGAAACCGGGTGCCGGTGGTGAGATCGTAATCCAGGTCCGCATGGTGCATCATGTGGAGCCGCCACAGCAGGGGGACGGCGTGGAACATCAAGTGCTGAAGGTATATGACAAAGTCAAGCAAAATCACCGATAGGATGACTTCGATCCAGATCGGCCAGTTCATATAGTTGAACGCACCCCACCCTTGCCGTCCGATCCATACCGAAATCCCCAAAGCGCCCGCCGGGACCAACACCCGCAAAACCACGGTATTGATGATCACAATACCGATATTCGTGAACCAGCGACCTGCCTTGGATATGGTCAGGGGTCTTCTCGGGACGGCGAGTTCTAAAAGGGCAACGATACCAAAGATGCCTACAAAAAATGCCATTCTGATCGTCGCCTCATGTAAAACGATAAATTCTGATATTTCCATATGACCTCTCAGTTGTGTCGTTTGCCATACCCTCCAAAGGTTGCTGTCAATACGGTTAGATCAACCCTGTTCGTTTTCTGAAAACCAATCGATCAATCGCCGGGCAATGCTCATTTTAGGGGGGATAGGGGGCAGGTTATCCGCCGAAAACCACCCGGCATCCGTGATTTCAGACGGATCGATGGTTATGTCTCCTCCGGCATATTCGGCCGTAAATGCGATCATGAGAGAATCCGGAAAAGGCCAGGGTTGACTACCGAAATAGCGTATATTCTTAAGGGTAATGCCCACTTCTTCACTCACTTCTCTTTCAACACATGCTTCCAAAGTTTCCCCGGGTTCGACAAAACCCGCCAGAACACTGTAGAATTTGCCCGGGAACCGTTGAGAGTGCGCAAGCAGAATCTGATGATCTTTGCGTACGGCAACGATGATTGCCGGTGATAGCCGGGGATAATTGACCCAACCGCATTTGGGGCAGAACTTGGCACGTTCATCCATCTTATTCCTGGTGAGACCGCCACATTTCCCGCAATACTGATGGTTCTGATTCCAGTGCACCAGGTGATTCGCAAGACCTGCAATCCAGATTATTTCCGAATCAAGCCATCCAAAAAGATCGCGCAGCCCTTTGAAAACAAAAGGATCGGAGATGGGGGGCCCATCCGACAACACTGCGGCATAGCAGGGCCGATCATCCAGCAATCCGAGATACTGCCGCTCTTGTGGAACCAGGCTCAGGGTTTCCAAATCCGGTGATTGCAGAACAACCGCTTGACCATCCCCGTTTTTTACGAGCAGCTTTTGATCATGAAAAAGAAACCATAATGCGGTTTCGACCTTTTTCGATGGCGGTTTAAAACACGATACAAACGGCATGGCCTATCCTTTTTCGTCTTTCACCTGCCTGTTCTGCTCGCCCTATTCGCCGCCATGAATTCTTTCAGTGTCTCATAAGGCTGTGCGCCCACTAATTTATTTTGATTGATCACAAATGTTGGGACGGCCGTAATCCCCTTCTGTATCGAAATAGACCAGTCCTCATCCACCGGCTTTCTAAAGGCCCTTGTCGACAGAACGGTCTCAGCCTCCTCTCGGGGAAGTCCGACTGAAGCGGCCAAATCTAAAAGCACCGAAAATTTTGCGATGTTTTTACCCGCCACAAAGTAGGCGTTGAAAGTCGCCAGATGAAATTCGTCCCCCCTGTTTCTGGATTCGGCCCAGTGCCCCAGCTCCTGGGCAAGACGGCTGTTATAGGTTTTTTTTCTCTCCCCGAGCGGAAGCCCCAGTTCCGCCGCCTTGTTTTTCAATCGCTGCATCATTTGATTGACATCTACCGGGTAATTTTCAAAAAGCTTTTCAAGGGAAAGGCCTTCTTCCGGCGTGTCCGGATGGAGGGGAAACGCCCGCCACCGCACCGCGATTACGTATTCCTTTTTAAGTTGCTCGATACTCCCGGTAACGAAATAGCACCACGGTCAGATGTAATCGGAAAATATCTCAAGGGTTACAGGTTCGGGCATATGTCATACTCCCCGTATGAAAAGATCCGCGTGTGTCGCTCACTTGTGTATTCGGCATTCAGGTAACACGCGCTTTTTTTATCACTATAATATCGCGAATGCAATTTTACAACTTGATCTTCTTCTCATTCATTTTGTACCCTAAATCGTTAGCGCTTTTTCTGAAGTTGACCGTTTCTTATGAAAAGATATCACGATTATAATCATTATTTAAGAGAAATATTTGGAGAACGGGTTCAAAAGATCTCCTTGGACGCCGGTCTGGGCTGCCCGAATCGGGATGGCACTATTTCCCGAAAAGGCTGTATCTTTTGTGACCGGAGAGGCTCCGGAACAGGGGCTTTGATCAACCACGGGCTTTCCATCGAACAACAGATTGTCCGTGCCCGGGACTTTATTCAAAAACGCTACGGGGCCAGAAAATTCATCGCATACTTCCAATCCTTTACCAACACCTATGCCCCCCGTTCTCGGCTGAAAAGGCTCTATGACGAGGCGTTGGCCCAGGATGATATGGTGGGGCTTTCAGTGGCGACAAGACCGGATTGTGTAGACAGGGATATCCTGGAACTTTTGAGATCCTATCAGCGTGACTATCTGGTCTGGTTGGAATACGGTTTGCAGTCCGCCCATAACAGGACCCTTGACCGGATCAACCGTGGGCATGATGTGGCATGTTTTGAACGCGGTGTATCCCTGGCCAATGAATATGGACTGAACATCTGTGCCCACATCATACTGGGTTTGCCCGGTGAAAATCGCGACATGATGCTGCAAACCGCCCAGTTTCTCGCCGGCCTCCCCGTCCATGGGGTCAAGATCCATCTCCTGTATGTGGTCAAAGGAACCCCCCTGGCCGAACACTACCGGAAAAACGACGTGCGCTGTCTGGGACAAAAAGAGTATGTGGAGCTTGTTGTGGATGTCCTGGAGCTACTCCCCTCCAATATGGTGATTCAACGGCTGACCGGGGACCCGGGGCGAGCTGAACTCGTCGCCCCTCACTGGGCCAAAGATAAATCCAAAAATCTGAACCTTATACAAGAAACACTGGAAAGGAGAAACACATGGCAGGGACAAAGATACCGGAAATCTACTGTTGGCAACTAACCGTTGAGGATCTCAATATTTATCTGGCCTCTTCAAAGAGAGGGGCCCTTCAGGTCGGTCTTAGTTTGAGAGAAAATCGGGATTCACCCGCCTATTTCAAAAAGCAATTCCCGAATACCCGGCTCATTGAGAATTATCCGTTAAACAAACCGCTTGTGACGGCCGTGCAGGCCGTCCTTCTGAATAGGCCCCTTAAAAAGCCCATCGACTTTGATTTTAGCTGTACCCCCTTTCAGTGGCAGGTCTTAAAAACTATCGCCCGCATCCCTTTCGGAGAAACAAGGACTTACGGAGATGTGGCATCCCTGGTGGGAAAGCCCAAAGGGGCAAGGGCGATTGGGCAGGTCATGAGAAGAAATCCAATACCCTTACTCTTTCCCTGACACAGGGTCGTTGCCGCCGAAGGTCTCGGTGGTTTTACGGGTGGGCTGGACATTAAGAGATATTTGCTGGGCAGGGAGGCATGAGGAGGAAAACAGGCGGCGCGGCGCTTAACCGTTTACCCATCTACTTCTGGGGATCTCCCACTTTTTTGCGGATAAGCTGATCCAGCGCGATTTCATAGTCTCTGGAACCGGGCACCAGAGATTTATCGCGGCCGATTTGGGTCATCACGTCCTTTTCGGCTTTTTCAAACCGGATATTGACCTGGGTGAATATTTCATTCACAACCTGATAAATTTCTTCATCCGTGCCATAAATCTCAATCACATCCGGGTCATTGAGCAGCACTTCCATGATATACTGGGTCATATAAAGGGCATAGGTATTGGGACGCGGGACGAGGGTACGAAGGGGAGCAATAAAGTACTTAAAATCAAATTCCGAACTCTTTTGCGCTTTTTGCAGCCCCTTAAGAATGGCATTTGAAATAGCCGATGGATTGTCTGTCTCGATGATCTTTTCCATCAGCAGCTTCTGGGCCAGTTTGTTATGGATTTCAGGGAGTTTGAACTTTAAAAACCGGTCCCGCTCAAAAGCCTTCTGTTTTTCCTGCCTTTCGAGCCTGTTTAATATTTTGTCCTGAACCCTCCCGCTATGCCATGTTTTCATCACACTACTCTGCCCCTATTTGACCGGGTCATTTTCTTACTTATCCGTGGAAGCCTTTTTCTTTGACAATTCGGTGGACCCCTTTGAAGTAGAGTCCTGTTTTTTCGACGTCTCCGTGGAATCTGATGACTGGGGCACAGTATTATTATGAGACCCTGTTCCTGCGCCTTGATTGCCTCCGGATTTGGAAGCGTAATCTGTCACATACCATCCGGAACCTTTCAGATGAAATGTGTTCTGGGAAATAAGTTTCGTAAGTTTACCGTGACACAATTTGCATTCCGACAGTGGTGCATCTGAAAATTTCTGCAACGCCTCGGTGTGGTGCCCGCATTTTGTACATTCATATTCATAAATTGGCATGCCTAATTCCCTCCATTTTAACACGACCGCTCATCTATGAAACAGCCATGTCAAAAAGTCTATGTCCCTGGTAAGAATCAAGGACATAGTCCAGTTTTGGTAAAGCGAGATTTTCTAAAACCTCAAAGGTTGTTTCATGGACAACGGTCTCTTCCTTCTCTTTTTCCTTCCCGGAAACATTAAATCTTTGAAAAAAATTACAAAACCTCACAATATGAATCAGTTCGTGGGTAAAAACATAAACAAGAAGGGGTAGAAGCCCAAGGGCCCTGTCCCGATTCAATGCCTTCAGTATCTGATGATCTTGAAGGCATATAAAGTAAAAGTCGCGATTTTTCGTATTGGATTCGAAGCCATTGACCGCTCTTGCCCCCTTGTTCAACAATGCAAATGCCTGTTGGGCAATCTCATTCGCAGTCAATGAAGCAAGGGTTTTGACATCGTATCGCTGTCTTTTCCACTGCCCGAGGGAAAATTTGTAAAAATTGCCCGTCGCGTCCTCCGCAATATCGAGGGCCTCGCTTATTGTCAAAAGATCATCATCATTAAAGGACAAATAGTCCATCGGTGTAAGGCTCACATTTGGGAGTGAAATATTGAGAGTATAAGGCCGATCAGAGAAATGTCAATACCGGAATATGTTGTTATTGGTGGCGGTGACTGGACTTGAACCAGTGACTCTGCGGATATGAGCCGCATGCTCTGACCAACTGAGCTACACCGCCAAGGCTTAAATTACAGGCATAATTTTATTGAAATTTTGTGCCTTGTCAATGAAATAATAAAAGACGCAAGGCTCAGAACGTCGGGCCGAAACCCGCCCTTTCCCAACGGTCCCTATACCTTACGTCTTAAGCCCTGAGCCCTATTGTTCCAACGCCCTCTTTATTAGAGTGACTTCCGGCCCGACGGTAATCTCAACCCCTTATCCCTGAAATCTACAGATACTTTTTCACTTCCTCGGTCAGGGCCGGGACCACATCGAAAAGATCACCAACCACACCGTAGTCAGCCTTTTGAAATATGGGGGCATCCGCATCCTTGTTGATCGCAACAATCACCTTTGATGTGCTCATACCCGCCAGATGCTGAATGGCCCCTGAAATACCGCAAGCAATATAGAGGCCCGGGGAGACCACTTTTCCGGTCTGGCCCACTTGGTCCGAATGCGGTCTCCAGCCGGCGTCCACCGCCGACCGCGAAGCACCCACCGTCGCCCCGATCAGATCAGCAAGGTCTTCAAGGATCTTGTAGTTTTCCGGCCCTTTCATACCCCGGCCGCCTGAGACAATCTTGTCCGCCTCGGTCAGGTCGACTTTACCGCTCTCATCCTTGAGAATATCGACGACCCTTGTTTTAAGGGCTGCATCATCAAGACTGACGGTGGCGTCCAGGACTTCTGCCGACTTGGATGTATCGGGTTCATTGATGTCCATGACTTTTGGCCTGGCAGTGGCCATCTGCGGCCAGCTGTTCTCAAAGGTCACCCTGGCATAGGCCTTGCCCGCATAAATAGGGCGGGTCGCCACAAGATTTCCGTCTTCCACTTTAAAGTCGGTACAGTCCTGGGCCATTCCCACACCCAGTTTACCCGACACCCTTGAAGACAGGTCCTTTCCTTCGGCAGACGCCCCTAACAACAATATGGCCGGATCATCGGCCTTAACCAGCTCGGAAATAACTGTTGCGTAGGCATCCGTCGTATAGACCGCCAGTCTTGGATCATCGGCCACCAAAACCTTATCAGCGCCATAATTGCCCAAACCGGCTGCCTTTTCCTTGATATTGGAGCCAAGCAAGAGGACGGTCAGGTCCTGGCCTAACGCATCCGCAAGCCGTCGTCCTTCGCTTATTATTTCATAGGTAATCTTACGGATCTCTCCATCTCTTTGCTCTGCAACTGTCCAAACACCCTGTGCCATATTTCTATCTCCTTAAGATTAAACGGTTTACAATTTCTCTATCATTGAACTATTGGATACTGCCATCCACATGGGAAAATGGAATGGCAATCAGATGACCTTAGCCTCATCATGGAGCAATTTGGCCAATCCAGCCGCCTTTTCCTGGGGCGTCTCCCCTTCAACAATCTTCCCGGCCTCTCTCGCCGGAGGGGGCACTATCTCCAGGATCTTCACTTTTCTTGCGCCTCCCCCAAATTCCGCTGCATCCAGCCCCAGATCAGAAAGCGTCTTTTCATCAAACGGTTTCTTCTTGGCCTTCATAATACCGGGAAGAGAGGCGTATCTCGGTTCATTCAATCCTTTTTGGGCCGTAATAAGGGCCGGTAAGGGCGATTCAATAACGAGTGTGCTCCCCTCTATGGGTCTGTTTACCTTTACGGACTTGCCATCCTCAGCCACTTCTACTTTATCAATCACTGAAAGCTGTGGGATATCCAGAAGCTCCGCAATGTTTGCCCCCACTACGCCCATATCATCATCTACCCCCCTCTGACCGGAAAAAATCAGGTCATAGTCAAGCTCCCTTATGGCCGCGGCAAGGGCCTTTGCCACAGCGAGGTAATCGCTTCCCTCTAAAGCGTCATCACTGATCAGTATGCCCTTATCCGCCCCCATGGCCAGGGCGGTGCGAATGGACTCTGTCACCCTTTTAGGGCCAAGACCCACTATGGTGACCTCACCACCAAATTTCTCCCTGATACGCAAGGCCTCTTCCACACCATATTCATCATAAGGATTCATCACCCATTTAATGTCATCGGTTACAATAGATTTACCGTCCGACCCGACTTTAATCTGGGTCTCCGTATCCGGTACTTGTTTCAGGCAAACAATAATATTCACTTTTTTCTCCTTTCATTTCTATTTTTTACATGTTCATAAATGGCGGATTTTCAAGACGTGCTTACCTTAATCGTAACCCCTGAACGGCTAAGTCTCTGTAACAACTATGGGTTACATGAGCATCACCCTTGAATTCCGTTTAAAAAATACTCACTTATCTGCTTTGCAGCTGTCTTAATATCATACTGCTTGCGAGTTGACAATACCCAGAATCTGGACATTTCATCCAAGGCCCCAAAAAACGCCCGTTTGGCCATCCCCGGGATCACCTCTTTTTTAAAGATGTGTTTTTCCTGACCTTCCCGAACAATTTCTGAAATTAAATCAAGATATTGAACAAATTTTTCATTCTTGTATTCCTTCATAAACTTACTGCTTTGCCGGACTTCTACCTGGATA
>Ga0180431_10009066_pt1 | contig 11313 bp, 9 predicted proteins | sample SS_ome_11_FD_132459 | JGI IMG/M metagenome (GOLD analysis project Ga0180431, IMG submission 132459) | Hypersaline lake sediment archaeal communities from the Salton Sea, California, USA - SS_1_MS_1 metaG | ecosystem: Environmental > Aquatic > Non-marine Saline and Alkaline > Hypersaline >...
AAAACGTTTATGCTATCGATTTAGAGTTTGCCATTCGCTTGTATAGTCCCACAACACCAGAATCTAAAAATGTTGGAAAAATATCCTTTAATTCAATTATTAAACTTACCAAATCGAAAAAATTTGGAATTCCAAAAGCCCATAATGTTGCTTCCATATGTGCTTGAGGTCCAAAATTTGGTCTTCCACTTTTTAAAAAATTAAAATTTTCAGCTCTAGTAAAATTGTTAACATGCGTTTTAAATTTTTCAGTTAATTTTCCGCCACCTGATATTTTTTCATCTTCATCTGCTTCTCTTTTATAAACATCATACCATTCAATTAATGCCGGCGCGGGTTTGTCATCAGTGTTTAATATTGCCCCACAAATAACATCGATAAATTCGTTATAGCTTTCTTTTTTATAATGTAAACCAACTTCCGCTAGTGCTTCTAAAAATTCATCGCTGTTCATTGCATCATGCCAATCTTCTGCAATAGCTTCGCCTGTTTTTTTGTATCTTTCAAGTTTTTTATCTACTAAATTTGGTTCCTTAGCTTTTCTATCTTTTGTAACTTCTCTTTTAATTTTTTCTAATTCTTTATCTGTCTTTTTTTCGCCATACCACGCATTTCCAGCCAACGTAGCTATTGCTTCTGGATCATCCCAATCTATTTCTTTTCTTAATTTATGTGGAACAAGATGGTATGAAATTAAATCAAGAACATATACTCCACTAGAGCGTAAATCATTAATAGCCTGTTGAAGCTGATCTAATATTTGATTTATAAAATAATAAAGACTATTTTTAAATAATAATTCAAATGTTCTAAGTATATTAATAAATGTTTGAATGGAATCAAGAATATCAATACCGCTATATAATACATCTCTAACTTTATTAAGTTGATCTGATGCATTTTCTGTAAATTTTTCTATTGTCTCAAAAGATTCTAATCTATAATTTTTCCATTTTGGCCAATCATTTTCACTACGCCCTCTTACGTCATATTCTGCCCCAAATTGTTCAGATGGCGTTACTTTATTTTCAATAATTTTTTCAGCTATTTCTCGCTGTTTTTTTTGTTTTTTAATATCTGACATTTAAAAATATTCTTTGATTTTATTTAATTTTTTTTGTATCTCATTTATTTTTTGTTCATGAATTTTATCTTGTTTTTTTGAGCTTTCTCTTAATTTGCGCCCTTCTTCACGTAATTTTTCTTTAAATTTTATTTCTTCGTTCATCGATTTTGCGTTCTCCATTATATTTTTAAAATGTTCTTTTGAGTTTTTAATTATATCAATTTTTTCATTTGTCATTTCAACTAATTTTGACTGCATTTCCATTAATAAATCTCTCATATTTTCTATGTTTTTTCTAGTTTCATTAATTTTAATATCTTTTATTTTTTTATTCATTATGTTTTCCTATGTTATCATTATAACTTTTCCACTACCAGTAAATGCACCTCTTGCTCCAACATCTGGTATAGAAGGTTTATATGCAGTAAGCCAATTACATATTTGCGTCGCCATCATTAACATTGCTGCATCTCTACTATTTCCAGTAATCGATAATGTTAATGGTGGTATATCACTACAAACTCCGGAAGCTGTATTCCAAGGTGGATTTAATTTATAAACTGCGGCTCTCATTCCTGTTGTAATTTGATTTGCTAAAAAATTAACACCAACACCAGGAGTGTTAGCAAGAGAAGGACTTAATGTAATTACAACACTTATAAATTTGCCTGTTCCTTTTATTTTTGGATCTGGATCTCCTTTTGGATTTGTTGCTGTCCACACAAATAAAAATTCTGCGTTTTGTAATATGTATGTGGCTATCGCTATTCCCATACTAGAGAGCGCACTTGCCGCATTTATCTGACCTTGAGTTGCTGCTATAATTCTATTTTTTAAATCAATTGGCACTAACATTTATAAGCCTATGTGGTTGCCACAGAGCCAGCCTGTGGAGCACCGGTAAATAAACATGTCGGCAATGCACAAAACGGTCCGCTTCCAGTTGGTATAACTGTTTTTGGGCCTGCTTTAATCATTGTTGATTTACTTAAATCTAAAATTTGCGTTTCTATCGTTGTTTTAATCAATGCTTTAATATCGATTGTTGTCAGTGCGTCTAAAACAATTTTTGTCAATGTTGATATTGTTGTTCCTGTTGTGGATGTTAATGTCATACTTCCGGTTAATGCATCTAAATTTACGTTTTTAAGTGCATACATATCTGCATTTCCCATTGATAATTCTACGGACGCACCCACCAAAGGAGATATTTCATGAGTTAATATTGCAGAAGTAGAAGTAAGTTTCATAAATGACGATAATGGTTTTAATAAGCTTCCACAAATTATATCAACAGAACTTGTCATAGTTGGATTAAATGACTGTATCGTTATCGTTCCTCCTCCTGCAAATACTTCCATATTTCCAGATGCTGCTTGGAGTGAAAACGTATTAAGCGGCCCTGTTCCAGGAATTCCTCCACCACCGCCAACTAAACCTCCTACTAATTTAATTGACATATTCCCAGATGACATCAATATTGGTCCATTGCCACCTTTAATAATTGTTTTCTTAGATTTTAAATAAAATGTATCTATATTTTTATACGCATCATTGCCTATTTTATCGCCAATCAAATCATCTTCTAATTTACTTCCTGTAATAATGAAATTTGTTTGCGCATTATTTCTAAAAATCATATCTCCGCCGGATGAGATATACATTTTTCCTATAGAGCCTAATTCACTTTTCTTTTTACTTAATCTTAAAAAGGCTTCCTGAATTCCATTTTCGTCTATGATATTAAGATCTGCGCCACCTCCGGATATTGTAAATTTATTATATTTATATGACATTTCAGAAGATTTTAATTTTGCTGAAACACTACTTTCTTTATGAGACATTTTTGCCTCACCTTCTCCAACTCCAATTAGTGCTGTGCCAGATTTGTTTTCTAATTTTGGATATTGTGTAGGCGTTACTCTATCGTTTTCATCAAATTTATCGTATATTCTGCCCATCCAATATCCAACAATATCGTTTTCAACGGATTGTGACGGGAACATAACTATGCCTTTAGTTCCAGCTTTTGGAATTGTTGAAGACATACCGGGCGGAGTTACAACATAAACATAATGCCTTTCATGAACTTCTTGTTCTGGATCTGACTCATGATCACGAATAATTACTGGTATTCTTCCACCGACCAAAACTTCATCATAGACTATCGCTTCTTTTATTATAGTAGATTGTAATTCAAAATCCATTTATAAAATTCCTAATATCACCAATATATCTGTGTCAATATATTTTATGGTTTTTCCTCTTGTATATTCAGCTATTCCATTTGTAAAATCATTTATTAAATCTAATACCCAAGATAGGTCTTGCGATTCCCATAATTCCCATGCAATTTTGTCTGGTCTGAATTCATTTTCTGCTGGAATTATATAGTCTTTAAAATCATTTTCATATTCTAATAAATTAGGTGGATATGAAATTCCAGAAAAAACTAAATTATTTTCATCCACAAACAACGATGTATAATCATAATACTGAGCCGGCATTTTTATTCTCCTATTTAATTATATAATATTTATCTTCCAAAATTGTCAAAAGGTCCTTTATATAATTGTCGTTTACTAACTCTTTTTGATCTAGGTAAATAACGATCATCTAATCTTTCATAAGCAAAAACATCAGGCCCACCTAATCCAGCATTACCCTCATACGCTGCATAAACATCAGTTGCTTTAATTCCTTGCCACATCGGATATGAAGCACGAAATTCCAATGTTATCTTTTTCGTCATAGAAATTCCAGTTCCTACATGAAAAGGCTCTGTGTTTTCTATTTGAATTTGCTTGATAACAACAGGAACATCTTTATAAATATTTCCTATATTTAATAATAATTTAGGAGGCGGAGAATATTGTCCATCATATTGTGGAAACACAAATGATTGTATTCGTCTAACTAAGTCTTCAATTTTTTCTAATGTCCATGGAGTTGATGACGTTCTAGAATCTAATGCTTCAGCAACATATATTAATGTCATTGTAAATTCTTGCGCTGTACTATTTGTGTAAATCGCTGGTGGCTCAAATCTACCCATGATATCACTTATTTCATTATATTGTGCTCCTTTCTGCCAGTCAGGAACTTTTTCAATATATTGAAACGGTATTTTAAGATCGCGAGTTTTATATTTTCTTAGTCTTTTTCTAAATTGTCCATCCCAATCAAGAACTACAAAACCAAACATAAATGCATTTACTGGAACTGGTCTTCCAGTTTTATGATAATCTTGATCCCAATTGTTTGCTAAAATAGTGTTAAAATCTATATAAGGCATTAGTATGTCGCTCCTCTAATTTTAAGATATGATCTATTGTTAAACCAAAAATCAAGATAATCTTTTGCTGTTGTTGCTTTTTTAGTTTCTTTAGGCATTGTATTTTTTGCTGTTTGTGCTCCGTATCCAGCTATAGTTTCTCTTGTTTTTTGTGCTTTTCTTTCATTCGCTAGTCTTTCTGCTCTTTCTCTTCTTCTCTCGGCGCGTTCATCTGCCCAAGCTTTATTTTGTAATCCTGCCCAATATGCTATATCTTTAAATGTGCGGTCTCTCGCAAGCCGGCTCATAGTCCCTGTGCCGGCTTTTGCAGTTTTAAATTTAGCAAACACTCTTTCTTTTTCATTTAACCATTCGCCGCGTTTTTTTAGTGCCGTTTCCGCTCCTTCTCCAAAAACCCATTCTCCTATTTTAGGTATGCCTGCTATTTTCAGTAAAATTTTATTTGCCATTTGTTCTATAAATATACCTATTCCACCAAATGCTTTAAATGCTGGAAGACCAATTTTTAAATCTAGCCACGCCGAAAATCTTTTAAATTGCCTTTTAAATGCCTTCCACAAATCACCAGGGATACTTTTAATTTTTTCCCATGCTTTTTTAAGTGCGCCTAACAACCCAAATTTATTCCATGCTTCACGAATATCATCTATAGTTTTTCCAATAGAATCTATAAAACCCTTAATTGGTTTAACAATTGAATCTATAATATTTCTAAATCCTTGAGATACTGTTGTATATCCCTTTAATCTTTCTTGTTCTAATTTTTTTTGCATTGCAATATCTTTAGCTGTCAAATCTTCTCCCATTTTCATTTTTTGTTCAATTCTTTGTTCTTCTCTAACTAATTCTGCTGACATTGCTTTATCTTGAAATATTGCAATTCCTTTCATCACTAAACCTATAGGATGAAAATAACCTAGCATTGATTCGCTAAATTTTTTCATGTGATCGCCCATTTTTTGGGTAATAGTTGTACCAAATATCTTATCTATTAATGGACCTATTCCTAATGTTGCTGCGCCAGCAATGCCAGCACCAGTTTTTTCTACAGTAGTTGCTTCTCTACCTTCTGTTTCTAATTTATGTGCCGTTGCCGCAGACGCTCCTTCATATGCTCCTAATAATGCACTAACTATTTGACCAATTACTGGTACTGCTTTCATTCCAACTTTAGTAAACGCGCCTAAACCAGTAACTAATTTGCCAGACATTTTACCTAATGCTGGAAAAATTTTAGTTCCTAATTTTCCTAACGCACCTGTTGGCAATTTTCCTGCTCCAGCTTTTAACATGCCGGCCCCGCTAACGCCCGCTCCTTCTGCAAAACCACCTTTCATTAATAATTTTGCGCCACTTAATACGCCACCAACTTTTCCCTTTCCTTTAAAGAAATTTAATGCTTTTGATAATAAACCACCCTTTGTCATACCAACATCACTAACATACATTGGCCTACTAGGTTTACTTCCTCTTGGACCTTTAAAAGCCCTCCAGAAATTTTTAACAAAACCCATTAATTTTCCGCCGGCGAAGGTTAAACCAAGCCCAGTCAACACTTTTCCCATGGGACCAGATTTCCATAATTCTTTAATTCCTGTTATTACAAAACCTACCGCAGATTTTAATACTGTCCATATTCCTTTTAATAATTTTGGAGTCCATTCTTTTATAACGTCTCCTGCGCCTCCCCATAAAGTTTTAAAAAATCCTTTAGCATCACCATCTAATAATCTATTAATAGCTGGCACCATAACATTTGTAAATGATGTTAGTGCAGGAACTATTATTTTCTCCATTAATTTACTAAACACTCCTGCGAATTTACTTAATATTCCCATCAATTTTGGTACAAAAGTATTCATAAATTGCATTAATGGCATCAATGCTTTCATTTTCATAAAATGCAACGCTTCATTAAATCTAGCAGTTTCTGCCTGCATTCTTGCCTGTTTCTTTTCTATTTTCTTTCCTTCTTCAATCTCAATTTTATGTTCTTCCATTAATTGTTCAATTTCGCCACGGGTTGCTTTAGCCATTTTTTGAGCAATTTCTAATGGAAGTCCAAGCGATTTAGCAAATTGTAATTTCGCCATAGGATTTCTTAATTGCTCTATTTGTCTTGCAAGTGTAGGAAGATTGTTCATTAATTTTTCAAAAAATAATTCTTGGCCTTTTGCGCTTGTCATCATTTCCATTGTTTCTTCATATGAAATACCTAATCTAGCAAATAAACCAAGATTTTCATTGAGATTTTCTGGATCCATAATTTTATTAAAGAAATCAGTTGATTTTTGTACTGACACACCAAACTTATTCATTGCGCCAACAGCACCACCAATTCCTCTTGTCATGGCTTTAAGACCTTCATCAGAATTTTCTAAAAACATACCCATTCTATTCATAGCTTGAGACGTTGTCTTAATTACCTGTTCCATTTGACGATTGGTTAAATTAAATGCATCTTGTAAGGCTAAAACAGAATCCAGAGCAGCAGTTGAAGCCTTAAAAGAAACTCCCCATAAATCTTTCATTCCAGCTGTAAACTCTGCTAATGTTTCGACAGCTATTCCTGAAGCTTGATGTACATTTGATATGACAGCGGCTAAATTTTCAAAACCAGCAGTCATCACAGGAATTCCTTGTGCATTAATTGCATTCATTACGCCTTTTAAAGCACTCAATGACAATCCAGTTTTACCCCATAGTGATGTCATCATGCCAACTGCCTTACTAGCGTCACCCATAGAATCTGATAAATCTTTAAGCGATTCTCTATGTGCTGCCCATTCCATATTTAGATTATGAGCTTCTCTCATTAATAAAGGTAAACTTATAGACAATCCTAATGGTAAACGAGAAGTTAAAGTATGTTTTAGTTTTTGGTATGCTGTCTTTACAGATTTAATACCTTCATTCGCAACAGCTTTAAATCCTTGTATTGTCTTTTCAGAAGCTTTGTCACTTGCGTTAGCGGCTTTTTTTGCGCCAGCCTCCCATTCTGTGGTATTCATACCTAGCTTCATTACTATACCAATTCTAGCCAAGTCTTCTACCGATAAACCTTTCGCACCTGATACGCCTTGTCCTGGCATTAATTAACCTCTAAAATTTAATAAAAATCCTAATATTAAAAAAATTATTATATATAATAAAAATACAAAAATATCTGTTATTGTGTCCTTCATGATTTATTTTTCCTTTATTTGTAATAATAGTATTTTTTTTATTCTATATCAAGTATAGATGTTTTATCATATTTTGTCCACATATCGTTGATCTCGGCTGATGCTTCTGGGGCTCCGTTCTTAGGTAAAAATCTTAATTTAAATGTTGTCGTGAAATTTCCTGCACTTATTTCTTGAGTTATATTTTGTATCATATATAGCCCAGTAAAAATACCTAACGTACCATCTTTTTTAATAAATTTAAGAAATATATATCTATTTCCTATATCAAATAATTCAAAAGATGGATCTCCAAAGACTTGCATATCTGCTTCAAATTGAAGTGATCGTAGAACTAATTGTCTTCTAAATTCTTGTAATTGCTTTTTATTTTGTAAAGCATCACCAACATTTCCGGTATATATACTTCTCTGTTCAAAATCAACATTAAATCTTACTGGTTTAGAAACTCCATAAGGACTATAATCGGCAGGAACATCCTTTTCAATTTCGGCTCTATATTGTTTTAATAAATCTGTTGCATTTTGAATTGCAGTTTCTCTTTTCTTTTTATATTTTTTAATTCCAGGTCTTCCAAATTTATTTATTTCGTCTACTTTTTCTAAAAATTCATTTCTTAATTTTGCTAATTTATTGGTTTTAAAATGTTCTTTACTTTCGGCTTCGTCAATAACCGCATCAGCATTCGTAACTATATTTTGTAATGCCGTCCAATAATTTAAATCGCCTGGACTAAAAGAAATAACATCTGGAAAATTAATATCCCATACTGTAGGCCATCCTGGATTAAACGTATGAGGATCTGTTGGTATATTTCCCGCCCTATATGAATACGCTTGAACTATTTGTTGTTGACCCATTCTTGGATCAAATAGCTTATCAGCTGCCATAAAATCACTTACTAAAAATATAACTCTTTCGTTATTTGAAATAATTCTTCTTCTTACATCTTCTATATGTTTTTCTATTACTTTTTCATCAGTCAATATATCTGAGGGCGCAGGAGAATATTCAACCTTAGATTTACTTTCTTCTTTTAATGCAGATTTCGCTCTAAATAAATTTCTTACTAAATTAATATTTTCCACTGCCGCATCATTATCCATTAGAAGCGATGTTACTTTTAATCTTGCTGGACTACCTTTTGGTTTTTGTTCATTTTTTTTAACATTAGGTTTATCTAATTTTTCATAATATTTTTTTCCTCCTTCAAATTGAACAAAAACTTTTTCCAATATAGATTGTAAATATTGATGCCAATATGATGTTGCTCCGCAATTATAGCTATTGGCGGGGTGACACCATTTTTTACTGGCATGTGTATCTAATTTATTATAATCAATTTCATATTCTTCAAGTGTTATATCTTTACTTACAGATTCTTCTTTTCCACTTTTAGGTTTTATTGCTCCAACAGGTTCTATATTTCTAGGATCAAACATCATTAAATGAGTCAATTGAATTTTTAATAAATCTTCTCCTCTTATATCTAACGTATTATTAAAACTAATTATAGCTTCTTCGAATTTTTTTATTACATAATTAAATACTAACCATGGATGTATAAGTATATTTTGTGCTATTGGTGCTAAGGTTAATAATAATTTTCTAAGTTTATATCCAGATTGTTTTTTGCTAATTTCGCCCTTTTCTCTTGTTCTTTCTTTTAATAATTTCAGCGGGTCCTTTTCTTTTAAAATAGATCCAAGATCTGATGTGGTCGTTTCGCTTTCAGTCAGTCCTTGTATTAACAATTTATACGAAGATGTAAGTTTTGATATGTTTTCAATTTTATTTAATAATTTGTCATTTTCACTTAATAATTTTGTTCTACTAGATGAAACTGATTGTTTAAAAGTTTTAATTCCTTTTGGCGCTATTGATTTTGTTGATAATATTGAATTTAATTCATTTTCTGGTTTTGTAGCAAAATAATAATCTATAATAGCCCTTACTGATTCTTTAATAGCGCTTGTATCTTTAATACCTATTTGAAAATAAAAATATCTTGCTGTTAATAACATTAACTTTTTTTGATCATTAGAAGATATTGTTTCCCATGATTTTTTATAATATGGCGACCAAACAGCTTCTATAAACTGTAATAGACTTATTAATGTTATTGATGCCGCTGGTGATTTACCTAATGTTTTGAATGGTGAAAATTCATGATACGGCGGTGGAAGAACAGAATCAACACTTCCAATTATTGTCATTTCCAAAACACCTTCAGGTGTGTAGTTTGCAGTTAATTTTAAAAATTTTGCTGTAACTTTTTTGGTAAATGCAACCTTTCCCTTATATTCATTTTTTAGTGACTGCGGTACGTGCCACCCAAATTCAATTATTAATATTATATTAGAATCGCTAGCACCGCCACTCATTACTTTATTTAATAATGCAAACCGCATGGCTAATATTTCTAATATGTTTTGGTCAACGTCTACTAAATTAATTTCTACTTGGCCGGCTTTTGCAATTTCATATTTAAATGATTTTAAATGATTATGATCAGGGTCATCTTTATCATCAAATAAATTTATATAAACTGGATCTCCATAATCATCAAATAACATTATTTCGACTTTTAAAAACGGTGACAGCGTGTCTAATAAAAAGGCTGGTTTAAAATATTTAGGATTATCTGAAATAGAAACTTTCTTTTTGTTTAATAATGAAATTATTTGTGAACTTGTATCATCTATTAAAGATTGCTGAGCTATCTCTTTGCCCTTTTGATCAATTTTTCTTTTACCATCAGATTTTGTAGAAAATTTTTGACGTTTCCATTTTTTTCCAGAATTTTCTTTAGCGTTTTTTAAAAGATTTTCTAATATTCCAATATCTTGTCTTATTGAATCTTTAAGTCCCATTAATAATATCCCTCAGGCTCTCCGCCAGTATCTTCTGTCGGCTCTTCTGGTTCGGTTGGAGTTGGTCCAACATTTGTTTTAGGCGGTGGAACATTCATTGTTGTTGCAAATTTGTTTTTAAGAGTATTTAATTTTACTCCTCTTCCAGTATAGAGATTAATTAATTTCATAATTATATCTCTTCTAGCTTGTTCAAACATTTGTTTATTTTGAAATGATTTTTCCAAATCACTAAAATCTTCTTCATTGTTTAGACCATAATTTATGAGAGCTGCTTTTGTTATTAAATGCGAATGTAATGTTCTATAACATTTACTTATTTCGCGCCATAGATATTGTTTAAAAATTCTATATAAAAGCGCCCCATTATATTTCGTACTGTTTTTAATTTTTGAAAGTTTTACAATCACTCTAACTATTTTTGCTCTATCTACAACAGATAGTTGACGAGCACCTAAATTTAATAAATGCACTTTAGGTCCCATACCATATAAAATAAACGCATATATTTTTATATTAGTTTTCCAATTAGTGTAAAATAGCGAGTAAATACTTCCGGTTGCTAATAAACCTACAGCCATTATCTTTTAATTATTATCTCCCCTTTATCAGCATAATCTACTCATTCAATTCCCCAAAAAAAAAAATATTTTAAAATATTCTAAACCTAAATTTATGTTTTGCTTTTGCTTTATCTAGAATTTTATCCATTTGTTTTTTAACTTCTGGAATAATGTCGTCCATATCATAACTTTCAGATAATCCTATCGTTTCTGTATTTTTTATTCTTTCTACTAAAATAAATTCGTTCGTCCAATCAGACGGATTGTCTTTTTCATAATTAAAACTTTTGGCATTAGTAGATAATATTCCTTTATTTGCCAACCATTTAAC
>Ga0180431_10009067_pt1 | contig 11311 bp, 16 predicted proteins | sample SS_ome_11_FD_132459 | JGI IMG/M metagenome (GOLD analysis project Ga0180431, IMG submission 132459) | Hypersaline lake sediment archaeal communities from the Salton Sea, California, USA - SS_1_MS_1 metaG | ecosystem: Environmental > Aquatic > Non-marine Saline and Alkaline > Hypersaline >...
CCGCGCTGCTGCTGGCACCACCGGCCAACGCCGGCCTGCAGATCGGCCACTACAACGCGATCATCGAAGGCCGCTACGACTTTCACACCTGGATCTTCTCGTTCTTCTCCTGCAATCCCCCCGAGGGCATCAGCGAGTGCGCCGGCGTCTCGGCCAACCCGATGCCGATCGCCAAGGCCTTCCAGTGGTACGGCCGGGCGTACCAGACCGACGGCACCTACCGGATGACGGTCGACGTGCCCGACGGGCTGCGGTGCGGCAACGTCTACTACGGGCCGGTGATCCCGACCCGCGACGTCTACACCTGGGACGCGGTGACACTGCGCGGGACGCTGGAGTCGTCGTTCGCGGTGGGCTGCGACAACGCCCCGGGCGGGACGTTCGTCTACCCGTTCAGCCTGGTTCGCCTGTAGCGGCCGCTGACGGTTCAGCCGTGCCCGGGGCCGAGCATCATCCCGAACCGGCCGACCAGTTCAGAGGTGCGCCAGGCGATCAGCGCGAGGAACACCGCCAGCAGCCCGACCGAGACCCCGCCCTGCACCAGGTTCCGCTTGGCGGCGGGCGCGTAGATGTAGGCCGCACCCACCCCGGCCCCGGTCAGCAGGCCGCCGATGTGGCCCTGCCAGCTGATGCCGGGGATGCTGAAGGTCAGCACCAGGTTGATGACGATGAGGGTGACCAGCCAGCGCACGTCGAGGCGCAGCCGTCGGGCGGCCACGAAGTAGGCCCCGAAAAGCCCGAAGATCGCGCCCGAGGCGCCGACGGTGGCGGAGTTCAGCGGTGAGAGCAGGTAGACCAGGACCGACCCGCCCAGCGCGCTGAGCCCGTAGAGAGCGGCGAACCGCAGCCGGCCCAGATGCTCCTCCAGGGGTGCGCCGAGCACGTAGAGCGCCCACATGTTGAACGCCAGGTGCACCAGCCCGCCGTGCATGAACGTCGAGGTGATCAGCCGGTAGTACTCGCCGCCGGCGACGGCCGGGGGCCACAGCGTGAACCGGTTGGCCATGTCGCCGAGCGAGACCTGGAGGACGAATACCGCGACGATCGTCGCGATCAGCGTGTAGGTCACCACCGGCCGGCCGGTCCGGACCACCGCGCCGGCCGCCGTCACCGGCGGGCGCACCGACGCCGCGGCGGCCGCCACGCACTCCGGGCACTGGTGCCCGACCGGCGCGGTGCGCATGCACTCCCCGCACAGCGGTCGACCACAGCGGGTGCACCCGACGTAAGCCGCCCGGTCGGGATGGCGGTAGCAGGCGGGCGGTCCCTGCGGGGGCGGGTAGGGCGTGGGCATGTTCATGGTCTGGCCACGACCATACTTGGCGGGATTCAGGACTCCAGACGTGCGCGGATGCCGGCCAGCCGTCGGCGCAGTTCGGCTTGGTCGATCACGCCCCGCTTCAGCAGGGAGTGCGCCAGCGCCACCAACTGGTTCTCCGGATACGGAAGCTCGGCGTACCGGGTCGCGGCCAGGACGTCCTCCTCGTCGCGGCGCTCCTTGAAGCCGAATCGCAGTTCGTCGTCGGAAGCACAGGTCCGGTCCAGAACATCGCAGAGGCCGTCGAGACTGGTCTTCCACGGCGGTAGGGGGTTTTCCACCCCGTACTTGGCCGCCATCACCGGCCAGGTCTGCCCCCGCCCGACGATCTCGTCGAGCACGGTGAACTCCTCGCTCGGGTCCCCGCTCATTCCTCGACCGGCCTGACCGCCGGCCGCACCAGCGGGGTGACGTTGGAGGTGACGCCCGGTTCGGGCAGCGCCACACCGATCAGACAGTCGCGGGTGATGATCTCGGCCAACTGGTCCTCGGTCCAGCCATCGGTGCCGTCCGGACGCATCGGCATCACCATGAAGCGGTGCTTCTGGTTGGAGTCCTCCACCCTGACCTCCACCCCGTCGGGAAGCTCCAGCCCGAACTCGGAGAGGACCTGCCGGGGCCAGCGCACGATGCGCCGCCGATAGTTCGGAGTGCGGTACCACTCCGGGGAGTTGCCCAGGATCGGGCGCGGGTAACAGGAACACAGCGCGCAGACGATGACGTGGTGCAGGGTCGGGGTGTCTTCGAGAATTTTGAATGCGGCGAAGTCGCTGGGGGTGCCGAAGCCGGTCGGATCGAGCCAGTCCACCCCGACCTCCTTGGCGGCGGCGACCGCGTCGGTCAATGCGAGCTGTTTGAACTCCGGCTCCAGCCAGGCCTTGGCGACCAGCCGAGCGGCCGGGGTGGGCCCGATCTGCTCGGCATACTCGGTGAAGACCCGGTGCTCCTGGGCGGTGAACAGGCCCTTCTCGATGCACAACTCGCGCAGCGCGATCTCGAGCACTTCGAAGTCGGTGATTTCGTCGACCATCGGTTTGACGGTGCGACTGTGATCGTGCGGATGGTCATGGGAGTGGTGGTGCTCAGGCATCGGCGGCCTCCAGCCAGCGCTCGGGGATTTCGGTCTGAAGGGTGTCGGTGTCCGGGCCGGTGTAGTTGTCCCACAGCTGAGACTGGTTGAACCGCACGATGTACATCCACTCGGGTTGGGCGTCCTCGACGTCCCAGGTCTCGTCTTCGGGGGCCGGGGTCTCGTAGGAGGCCTCGGCGATGACGCCCTGCGCCCCGCGGCAGTACTCGGGGGTGCGGGTATAGAACATGGCCGGCAACTCCCGCACGCGAACCCGGTCACCGGCGGCGAACCTGGCGGGTCCGGCCTTTCCAGCGAACACCTGCGGGTCCCCGACACCGGCGGCCTCACGATGATGCTTGTTGCGCCTGACCTGGGAGCCATCACCCTCGAAAGCGGGCCGGGCCTCGGGCCGGCGCCCGTCGAGCGGGCCGGCGTAGCGGGCCTGTACGGCCGCGAGCCGGTCGGTCAGCTCAGCCCAGCTGACGTACTTCTTCTCGATGAGCATCCGGCCCACCGACCACAGCCAGCGGCTGTAGTAGGGCAGACCCAGATACAGCGAACGCCCGACGTCGACGTTGCAGATCCGGCGACGCTCCTCGGAGACCCAGATCCCCCGCCAACCCAGCACCTCGCAGAGCACGTAGGTCATCAGCTCCCACTGCTCCTCCTCCTTGTTCTCGTAGGGGTGCGGGTAGTCCAGTTCGCCACCGACGTCGTGCGGGGTCTTCAGGTAGGCCAGCCAGTAGTCGTGGGTGATCTCATCCGGTGCCGGCCATTCCGGGACTTCCGGGTAGATCGTCTTCAGGCGGGAGACCAGTGCCAATTGCGCGGCACGCTCGGCCGGGGTGCTCATGCCCGCCGAAACTAGCACCGTCGCCCGGTTCGTCTGAGGGATAGCGCCAGATCGGGGAACGGCCCACCGCACCGCCTGCCGTCCTCGCGCTCGCGCTCGCGGAACCGCCTGCGCAGTCGCGGCGCAGAACCGTAGCGGCCCCCGCGGATCGGTACTAGGTTGGTGTCAGGGGTTGAGCTGACAGCCATGAAATCCGCATTCCCGCTGGGAGGCATGATGCTCGTGGCGCGACATCGCAAAGCCGCCTGGACCGATCTCGACGCGGGACCCGACCCGCGGGTGCGTGAACTGTGTGCCACAACGGTGCTGATCTCCGCGGCGGGTGAGATCGACGCCTGCAACGCCGACGAGGTCGCCGGACGGATCGAGTCCGGCCTGGCCGGTTATCGTCAGCTGGTGCTGGATCTGACCGCGGTGACCTTCTGCGGCACTGCCGGGTTCGCGGTGCTGAGCCGACTGGACACCCACTGCCGCCACGTCGGCCTCGACTGGGTCCTCGTGCCGGGCAACGAGGTTCAGCGCCTGCTGCGGATCTGCGACCCCGGCGGCCGCATTCCCACCGCCGGGAGCATCGTCGCGGCCGCCGCCCGGCTGACCAGCAAGGAGTTCCGCACGGCATGAACGCACCGAGCCGTGGACTCAACGACGTGGTGACCGGGTTCTGGGGTCTGGTCGCTCCGGTCTACGACCTGCCCTTCCTGCAGCGCTGGGTCTACCAGCCGGTCCAGGACGAGGTGATGGCGGTCCTACGCGCCCGCGGCCCCCGACAGGTCGCGGACATCGCCTGCGGCACCGGGATTCTGGCCACCCGGATTCATGACGAACTGCACCCCGAGGCGGTCTACGGGGTGGACATGTCCGACGGCATGCTCGCCCAGGCCCGGGAGCGGTGCGCCGAGGTGCACTGGCGCAAGGCCCCCGCTGAACAACTGCCCTTCGCCGACGCCGAACTCGACGCGGTGGTCTCGACCACGGCGTTTCACTTCTTCGACCAGCCAGCAGCGATGGCCGAGTTCCGCCGGGTCCTGGCACCCGGCGGCATCGCCGCGGTGGGCACCATCAGCCCGCCCCAGCCGGCGGCGCTGCGGCGGGTCTCGGCCAGCCTGGCCAACCCGGCACACAGCCCGGCTCCCGCCGAGATGCGCGCCTTGTTCACCGAGGCCGGGTTCACCGTGACCGACCAGCACCGGCCCCGGCGACCGCTGTGGACCCGCGGGGTGTTCGACCTGATCACGGTGGGAACGGTGTCCTAGCGGCCGCTATTGTCGGGTGCCATGGCCGTCGAACTGCTCGCCACCAGCATCGAGGTCGGTCTGGTGACCACTAACCTCGCCGCGATGACCGACTTCTACGGCGGCTTCCTGGGCCTGCCGTTGCAGGGTGAGCTGGACTTCCCCGGCGGGTCGATGAAGCGCTACGCGGTCGGCAAGAACGTCCTCAAACTGGTCACCCTCGACCCGCCACCGGCCGCGCCGGTCGCCCCCGGCGGCGGCCGGGCGCAGGCCGGCATCCGCTACATCTCCCTGGTGGTGGCCAGCCTGTCGACCACCGCCACCCAGATCGCCGAGGCCGGCTACCGGATCGCCGAACCGGTCACCGAGTTCGCGGCGATACCGGGAATGGGCTGGCTGTTCGTCGCCGACCCGGACGGCAACTGGGTTGAACTGGTCGGGCCGCTGTGAGGACTACCCTGACCTGATGGCTGACCTGCATCCGGGCATCGCGGTCCTGGCCCCACTGGTGGGAACCTGGGCCGGCGAGGGATTCGGCGATTACCCCACCATCGAGCCCTTCGACTACATCGAGGAAGTGACCTTCGGGCACCTCGGCAAGCCGTTCCTGAGCTACTCCCAGCGCACCCGGTCCCCCGACGGTCAGCCGATGCACGCCGAGACCGGATACCTGCGGGTGCCCTCCGCGGGGCGCGCCGAACTGGTGCTCGCGCAGCCCAGTGGCATCACCGAGATCGACGAGGGCACCCTCTCCGCGGGTCCGGACGGACTGGTTCTGGAACTGGCGTCCAAGTCTGTCGGGATGACCAGCACCGCCAAAGAGGTTCTCTCCGTTGTCCGGTCGATCCGCGTCGACGGTGACTCGCTGTTCTACAACCTGAAGATGGGCGCGATGGGCCTGGAACTCCAGCATCACCTGACCGCCACCCTGTATCGCATGTCGTGACCCCCGCCGACGGCAGGATCCGGGTCCCCGCCGACCTCGACGCAGTGACGGCAGTCGGCGACGAGCAACGCGGCGATGTGGATTCGGCTGCTGTGGAACGGATCTGGGCGGCGGTGCGGCACTGGTACCAGGCCGGTATGCAACCGGCGATCCAACTGTGCCTGCGGCACAACGGCGCGGTGGTGCTCAACCGGGCCATCGGGCATGCGCGGGGCAACGGGCCGGACGACCCGGCCGGCACCGAACCCGTCCCGGTGCGGACCGACACCCCGTTCTGTGTGTACTCGGCGGCCAAGGCGATCACCACGACGGTGGTGCACATGCTCGTCGAGCAGGGACAGTTCAGCCTCGACGACAAGGTGTGCGACTACCTTCCCGAGTACACCGGCCACGGCAAGGAGCGCACCACGATCCGGCACGTGATGACCCACAGCGCCGGGGTGCCGTTCGCCACCGGGCCGCGGCCCGATCTGAGCCGGATGAACGACAGCGCCTACGCCCGGGAGAAACTCGCCGAACTCAGACCCGTCCACCGGCCCGGACTGGTGCACATCTATCACGGCCTGACCTGGGGCCCGCTGATCCGGGAGATCGTCGCGGCGGCCACCGGGCGCGGCATCGCCGAGATCCTGGCGACGGAGATCCTCACACCACTGGGCTTCCGCTGGACCAACTACGGGGTGGCCGACCGTGACGTCGACCTGGTCGCCCCCAGCTATGTCACCGGCAGACCGCCACCGGCGCCGATCGCCGCCGCGCTGCGCCTGGCGCTGGGCGGGAACATGTCGCAGATCATCAGGTTCTCCAACAGCCCACGGTTCCTCACCAGCGTGGTCCCGTCCTCGAGCACGGTCTCCACCGCGGAGGAGTTGTCCCGGTTCGCCGAGATCTGGCGTCGCGGCGGGGAACTCGACGGAGTCCGGGTGCTGCAGCCGCACACACTGCGGGCCGCCACCGCCGAGGCCCGGCGGCTCCGCCCGGATGTCGCCACCGGCCTGGCACCGATCCGGTGGGGAACCGGATTCATGCTGGGGTCCAAGCATTTCGGCCCGTTCGGGCGCAACGCGCCCGGCGCGTTCGGCCACACCGGGCTGACCAATGTGGTGATCTGGTCAGACCCGCAGCGCGGTCTGGCGGCGGGACTGGTCAGCAGCGGAAAACCCGGGCCGCACCCCGAGTCCGGCCGCTACACCACGCTGCTGAACACCATCACCAGGGAACTGCCTGCCGCGGGACGGTGAATTGTCGGGGCCACCGGCGGGGTCTAGCGTGACCGTCATGAGTTCGCCGCAGGAACAGCTCGACGAGATCCGCGCCCTGCTGACGCGGGCGCGGGAGTTGTTCGGCCCGAACCCGATTCCGCCGCCCGACCTCATCGGGCCTCCGGAGCCGCCCGACCCGCCGGAGTGAGACTGCTCAGAGCCGGTGTTCGCGCAGCGCCGCCTCGGCGCGGGCCAGGTCGCCGGGGCCGGGCAGGTCCGCCGACGGGGTGAAACCCGCCTCGATGATCTCCTCCCGCACCCCCATCACCGCCTTGAGGTGGGAGACCTGCGCCGCGCGCAGCACCGCCTCGGCCAGGGTGTCCGCCCGGGTGCCCATCGCCTCCTCGGAGAGCGCCACGGTGTGCAGATAGCCGCCCCGGCAGGACCGGAACAGCACCTGCCCGCTGGGGTGCACCGCGTCGAAGGACGGGTCGGGCTCACTCACCGACCACCGCCGGCCGGGTCGCTGAGGTCACCGGCGGCGTCGGCGTCCTGCTGCTCCCAGACCCGCGCGGCGTGGCTGAGTCTGTCGGCGAGGTCGGCATGCGCGGCGGCCTGCTGCTCGTAGCACAGCCGGCGCTGGTCGAGCAGTTCCCGGCCGGCCTCGCGGAGTTCGGCGAAGATCGGGCCGAGGGATTCCAGCGCCGCCATCACCTCGGGGTGGGTCGCCGGGACCGCGCCGAGGTGCTCGGCGGTCCGGCGGTGGGCGGCCGCGGCCTGCCGCAGGTCCTCGGGCACCACCTCGAGGCGCTCTGCCATGTTCTCGCTCCTGTGCTCAGCCGACCGCGGCCGGGGGTGGACTTTCGGCGGGCGGGCCCGCCGGTTCGGGGTCCGGCGGACGTAGCCAGCCTAGAAAGCCCGGCCCGCCGACGGTGTCGATGCCGACGATTCCGCCGTCCAGCAGGGCTTGGCCGTCGCCGAGTGCGACCGCGTGGCGGTCGGCGAAGAGCCCGATGTCCCCCACGGACAACCGGCCCGGGTCCAGCGGGGCGGGGACCGGGGAGCCCGGCGGGGGGATCGTGATGCCGTGGGCGGCGAACGCCTCCGGAATCGGGGTGCCCTCCAGCGCCGCGCCGATCGCCGCGGCCAGCGCCGGCGAGGCCGCGGTGACGACCTCACCGGAGGGCAGCAGCACCGCCCTGGGGTCGCCGGCCGGCTCTGCGTCGCGGTCAGGGTCGGCCCCGCCGGGGTCCTCGCCGTCCCGCTCACCGTCGGGCCCGAGCGTCTCCGGTCCGGCCGGTTCCGGAACCGGGCTCGCGGGCGGTCCCAGAGGGAGGTCGGCACCCAGGGGGCCCGGGGAACCCAGGGAGCCCAGGCCCGGCAGCAGTGGGCCGGACTGCGCGGGCGGCCCCGCACCGGCGGGCATGCCCGCGCCCCACGCCGGTCCGGCCGGCGGCGCCAGGGGCGGAGCGGGGGCCGCCGCCGGGGCCGGAGCCTGGGCCGGCCAGGGCTCGGGCTCCGGTAGCGGGTCCGCGGGCCAGTCGTCCAGACCGACGTCGACCGGGGGCAGCCACTCCGCGGCCTCCGGGGCGGCGGGAACCGCGCGGCCGGGGTCGGCGGCGACCGGTCCCGGATCCTCGGGGGCGCCACTGTCGGCGGCGGCCGGTCCGGGCGGATCCTGCGCGGTCGCCGAGGTCGCGTACAGGCTGGACAGTGCGGCGGCCAGCGCAGCCTTGGACGAGTCGTCGAGACCGGCGGTCTCCACCACGGTCCTGATGTCGTGCAACTTGTCGATCAGGTAGTGCTGGAAGGACCGCGCGCCGGCCGGGGTGTCCAGATCGGTCCGGGTGACCACGGCGGACTCGATCTCGCGCTGCAGGCTCCGCAGAGCTGCCACCCCGCCGCCGTGGGTGGTGTGGGCGTTGAGCACCGCGGTGACCACCTGCAGGTCGACCTGCGCGGCCACCGAGTTCTGCCGGGCGAGCGCGGCCTCCGCCGCCCGGATCGCATCCGCCGCGGCGCCTTCCGCGTCGCCGGGCGCGGGATCCGCCGGAGCCGACGGCGGACTGTGCGGGAACACGACGGCGACGGTATCGACGGCCGCGGACGCCGGGCAATTCACCGCTGTGGAGAACCGATCAGGGCGTGATCCGGTAGGCGTCGGTAAGTCGTTGCAGTTCAGTGGTTTTCAGCGCGGCTTCGGCCCGGGCCCGGCCGATGACCTCGATGACCTCCCGATGCTTGGCGGCGGTCAGGCGGGCCATCTCGTTGGCCGCGGCCGGGCTCTCGTCGGGATGGCGGGCCGCGGCGTCGATGTCGGCCTGGATATCGGCGATCCGTTGAATCGAGCCGGTCGCGAGCCGGTGGGCCGAGCGCAGCGCGTCGGCCAGCATCCGATCGGCCTCGGCCAGACTCCCGTCGCGGGCGCCGAGCGCCCGCCCGGCGGAGGACAGCGCCTCCCAGGCCTCCCCCGCACCCCGCGTCATGGACAGAACCTACCCAGGCCCTTCCCACCGGACAATTCAGCCCGGCCGGCCGCGCCGGTCAGACAGGCCGGCGGATGGACACACTGTGACCCAGCGGGCTGATCCGGACGACGGCACCGGCATGCGGGGCCTCCACCACCAGCCCCCGGCCGATCGCCATCTGCACATGGCCGGTGTGCGGGAATACCAGGTCACCCGGGCGGACCTGGGACCGCGGCACCGGCATGCCGTCGCCGATCTGCTCGTAGGTGGTGCGCCGGATCGGCACCCCGGCCTGGGCGTAGGCCCACTTGACCAGACCCGAGCAGTCGAACCGGTGCGGCCCGGCCGCCCCCCACACGTACGGGGCGCCGAGCCGGGACAGCGCCGCCCGCACCGCGAGGCCGGCGCGAGGGTCACCGCCGGCCCGGAGCGGATCGCCGGGCCGGTGGCGCCGGTAGCGCAGCGCCAGCAGCGCCGCCCGGTTGCGCCGCGCCCGGCGGCGGGCGGTCAGGACGTGGCCCTGCTGCGCGCGCAGCCGACGAATACGCCGGCGCAGCATCTCCCGGGCCGCGATCGGGTTGTCCACCGCGGCGCCGTCGGCGCGGGCCGCCGCCAGCACGGCGGCGGTGTCGATCCGCGCGGCCCGGTGGTCATCGCCGGCCCGGGCCAGGATCCGCACCATCGCACCGTCGACCGCGCGTGCGGCGCCGAGGTCGAGCCTCGCGGTCTCGGCCGCCGACCGGTAGGCCGCCCAGAACGTGCCGCCGGGCCGGCCGGAGACCGGCACCGCAGGTCCGGAGCCGGTGAGGGACCCGACACCTCCCGGGGTCCCGGCGAACAGCGCATGGGCCCGCGCCAGCACGCTGACCTCACCGACCTCGCTCACGACGGCGACGCGGCCGGATCGTCCCCGGCCCACTCGGTGAAGGCCCGCACCCTGGGCAGGGCGCCCGGGGGGATCACCCCGCGGTTGCGGATGTCCCACATCTCCTCCGGGCTCACCCCCACCAGCGCCGCGATCACCGGATCCGGCAGGCCCGCGACGACGCAGGCCCGCTCGAACCGCGCGCCGAGACTGCCCTGCAGCCGGGCCAGCAGGTCGGCCCGCAGCGCCTCCAGGGCTTTCAGGTGGGCCATCAGCCGGTCGGTCGAGGAGGCCCCGGCGTTGACGGCCACCCGCCAGGAGTTGGCGGCCAGCAGTTCGGCTTTGACGCACTGGGCGATCACGGATCGAATATACGATTCGTAGTCGTTTGACGTCTCCGCCGGCAGCCGGGCTGTCAGCGCCCGCAGCGAGTCGAGGTGGGCCTCGGCGTGCGCCTCGAGCACTTCCGCGTCGTGGCGCCGGCTGACCACCGGGCCGGAGCCGCCCGGGGCGGAGGCCAGCAGCTGCTCCAGTTCGGCGCCGGGATCGTCGGCCAGCACCAGCCGGGCATAGCTGCCCGGTGGCAACCCCAACCCGTTCTCAACCCGCTGAACTGTGGCTTTGTGAGGTTTGCGGGCGCCCCGCTCCAGATAGCTCAGCCCCATCACGCTGACCCCACTGGCCGCGGCCAGATCCGCCAGCGACCAGTCCCGCGACTCCCGGAGCGCACGGATGGCCGCACCGGCCGCCGCACGGCTCACGCTCGGATCCCGGGCATGGCCGGATCGTACACAGCCGACGGTGGCATATCTGTTTCTGTTTACGTTTCACTTGCGTGTCGCCAGATTCGTATATATGTTTTTGTCTCTCAAAACAGTTCCGCAGACCAGGAGGTTCCCATGGATGTCCGCCCGTGCTCGACCGAACCGGACCTGTGGTTCGGCTACTCCGACGACGACGCCAGCGACGGCGCCGCCAAGGCCCGCGTCTACGAGCAGTCCGCGACCCAGGCGCGCACGATCTGCCTGCGCCGGTGCCCGCTGGCCCAGCAGCGGGACTGTGCGCGCCGGGCGGTGGCCGGCGGCGAGGAGTACGGCGTGTGGGCGGGGGTCAAGCTCCCGGGCGGCCAGTACCGCAAGCGCCATCAGTTGGCCCACGCCCATGAGGTGCTCACGGCGATCGCCGCGGGGACGCTGAATCCGCGGGAGCTGCCGGAGAGCGCCGAACTGCTCTCCCGTCACGAGGCCGCCGGGACCGAGGCCCCGGAACGTCCGGTCGCCACGGTCGTGCACCTGCCGTTCGGCTCCCCCTGCACGGCGGCGTGACCCCCGCGCCGCGCGGGCGGCAATCCGGCC
>Ga0180431_10009068_pt1 | contig 11310 bp, 20 predicted proteins | sample SS_ome_11_FD_132459 | JGI IMG/M metagenome (GOLD analysis project Ga0180431, IMG submission 132459) | Hypersaline lake sediment archaeal communities from the Salton Sea, California, USA - SS_1_MS_1 metaG | ecosystem: Environmental > Aquatic > Non-marine Saline and Alkaline > Hypersaline >...
ATCGACTACGCATACAACCATCGGTACGGGCTCGACGGCGACACCAAGAACACGCAGAAGAACTACAAGCGATTCGCCGGTCTGGTGAGCGACGCGCGGCTGGCCGGGCTGCTCGATTGGGAAGCGATCGTCGACCGTGTCCGCGCGACGGTGACGAACCCGCATTACCGGGACGTCGATCACTTGCTCAAGGTCGCGGTGAACTGGTTCGAGATCGACAAGCGCTCCGACCAGCCGGTGCACCTCGAGGTGATGTGCGAGAAGGACGCGGTCGCCGGCATCCTCGAGCCCGTCGCGTCTCGCTGGGATCTGCCGTTCACTGCTTGCCGTGGGTACGCGTCGCAGTCGCTGTTCTACCGGATCGGCAAGCGGCTCGAGGCCGCGCTCGACGGAGGCCAGGCCGTTGCGATTCTGTACTTCGGCGATCACGACCCGAGCGGTCTCGATATGGACCGCGACATCCGGAAGCGGCTCGCGCAGTTCGCGCACTACACGCCGGACAGCCTGACGTTCATCCGGCTTGCGCTGACGGCCGAGCAGATCCGCGAGTACGCATCTCCGCCGAACCCGGCGAAGGTGACCGACAGCCGGGCGAAGGCGTACATCGAGTTACACGGCCGGGAGAGCTGGGAGCTTGACGCGCTCGACCCGGACGTGCTCGTCGGCCTGCTCGACCGCATGGTCAGGCGGATCCAGGACAACGGGCTCTGGCGTGCCGCGGTCGAACGGGAGAAGGAACTGGTCTCGGAGTTGAAGGAGCGCGTCGGGTACGACGCAATCGAAAGGGGCGACCGATGAAGATCGAAAAGTGGATAAGCATCGAGCGGGAGATCGAGGTCGAGATCACGGCCGAGGATCTGCGGACGCTGTACCTCGAGGACAAGGCCGAGACGCAGTCGCAGGTCGCGAGGCTGGCCGCGCGCGCTCACCAAGTACTCGAGGCGCTCGACGTCGATATGCTCTCGGAGAAACAGCGGGACGTGATCGCGGCGGCGATGCTCCGGCTGGCGGAGAAGTACGAAACCGGCATGGGGCCGTCGCGGTACCTGGCGCTCGACCTGAACGCGGCCGGGAAGGAGCAGCGCTCCGGCGGCCGGATGGTCGCGGGGACTCGGACGTTCGAGGAGACGCTCAACGACGACGGGCGCTGGCTCCTCCGGGAGCTGGCGCTAACGTCGAAGGTGGTAGATGATCTGCGCCAGGCGTTCAAGCATGAATTCCCGGAGTCGTTGACGTCCGAGCAGCGGGAGGAGCTGTTCACCGCGATCGCCAGCTGGAAACGCGGCAAAGGTTACGGACTGACGACCGAGGACATCAACGCGTTGAGCCGGGAGGCCGACAAGAAAGGGGCGGACGACCAATGAAGGAGTACAAGTGACGAAGGCCGTTCGAGTACCAGGAGAGGTCGACGAGTCGCAGGCGCTGACACCGGAAGCGATGAAGGCGATCGTCGATCGGGCGTACGGTGACGACTTCACGGTGATCACTCTCAAGGCCGCGGCCGACGAGTTCTATTTCCGGTACAAGGCCGCGCGGATCCTGTACGCCTGTTTCTGTTCGGCGAAGGACACCTGGCAGCTGGCGGAGACCAGGGTCGACGGCCAGGCGTGGGTCAACCCAGCTCGGCGCCTGTACGTCATAGCGTCGGTCGAAAAGCACACCGACGGCAACTTCTGGCTCCACCTCTCGATGAGTCACGCGAAGCGGATCCCGAACTACCAGGAGATGCAGCTGCTCAAGCGGTTGTGGGCCGGACGGGAGGCGAAGGCGGTCGAGGTCCATCCGCCGGAGGCGGAGCACGTCAACATCTGCGAGCGGGCCCGGCACTTGTGGGTCTGTCTGTCGGCGGAGCCGCTCCCGGACTTCACGCGCGGGAACGGGTCGATCTAGGGGGCCAGCCTGTCCAGGACAGCGCAGGGCGGCCGGGTTCTCCCGGTCCGACTCCTGACACCCGGAAGGACTCGAGCCAATCTGGGGGCGTCTGGGGGGCTCTGGGGAGCGTGAGGTTTCCACCCCGAAACCTTACACAGTTGACGCCGGCCGGGGGGTTGGAGTACAACGGGAGTACAACGGGACGACAACGGGAGTACAACGGGAGTACAAACGGCGATGGCGGCCAAGGAGAAGCGCCTGCAGGTCCGCGTTACCGAGCGACAGTTCGATGACGTCCAGGAAGCGGCGCGGAAGTACGAGATGAACCCGGCCGAGTATTGCCGGATGGCGATATTCGATCGAATACGACGAGACAAGCGTGAGCGCTTCCAGGGGCTGCTAAGAGCGCGCTTGCCGGAGGACGACCAGTGACACCTCCAAAGGGAAAGAAGGGCACCAGCAAGGCGCAGGGGGGCGCCAGGAAGCCGAAGAAGAAGAACCCTAGACGCAAACCATCCAGCGGTGCCAAGAACCGGAAGCCGAAGAAGCGGGTCAACATCACGATCGCGCAGTACAACAAGCTGCAGGACGGGTACTTCGAGAAGCAGGACATCCGGCACGCAGCTCGAGTCGCTGGCGTGCACCACTCGACTGCCCGCCGGTACATCCTCGGCGAGGCGGCGCCGGAGCTGGGGATGCTCCCGATCAACGAGCGCTGGCTGCACATCCAGGCCGAGGCGCAAGAGGAAGTCGAGTTCAGCTGGAAGGAGTACGCGACCGAGTCGCTGCGTCACTTGAAGGTCGTGTCGCAGATGCACTTCAAGGAGTTGGAGCTGCTCAAGGACGACCTCGTGCGGCGGCGGAAGAAGTACGACGACGAGATGTCAGCGTACCGGGAGAAGGTGGCGGAGGCGGAGGAGACAGGTTCACCGATCCCGGAGATGCCGATGAACTTGAAGCAGCTGGTCGAGTCGTACGACAGGCTGGCGCGGTTGATGTCGTTCCTCGCCGGCGGTCCGGACTCGAGGCCGGATGACGGGCGGGGAGAGTTCGCCGACTGGACGGTCGAGGAGCTGCGCGAGTACTGGAAGAAGGGGATCCAACCGGAGAGGCTGCGAGTCTCGAAGTGAGAAAGAGAGGGGCGAAATGATCGGAGTCGAGAGAGTGGAGTTCGAGGTCGAGCGCAACATCCGGAAGGGTACTGTCGACCTGTACGTGTTCGTTCGCCGGAGAGAGGTCCAGGGGAAAGCAGACGGGATGTTTTACTTGACGCAGTCGGGAGAGGTGAAGCTGCCGGAAGATCCCGGAGCGCGGGTCGAGGTTCCTCTCGAGCCGCTGCTGTCGATCCCGTACAGCAGTATCACCGGAGACCTCGGCTCGTTGATGGACGGACTCTGGCGTGCGGGGTTCAGGCCGAGCGACATGTCCGGCACGGCCTCGGAGACCGAAGCGATGCGCGCGCACATTGGCGACCTGCAAAAGGTGGCGTTCGGCGATCGGGTGCTGGCGGTCGAGGACGTTGCGAAGCTGGCCGACGCAGTCAAGCGGGAGCTGCCGAGGTAGAAAGCGGGGCGAGTATGAGTCCGAGTGACAAGGCGATGAACGCGCGACTCGAGGCGGTGATCGGTGAGCTGGTCGCCGAGCGCGACGGGTTGGTCAAGCGGGCCCAGCTCGTCGACGATGCGATCGCAACGCTCGAGCAGGTGATCGGCCTGACCGACGACGGGAAGGCGGAGCCCAGCTCGGAGCCGGCCGAGGCGTTGCCACCGTCGCCGGTGCCAGGCACGACGAGGTCGGAGAAGCCGACACCGACGCCGAAGAAGAAGGTCGTCCGGCGGAAGCCGACGAAGGTCAAGCCGACGGGCAAGAAGCCGGTCGCCAAGACGTCGCTTCTCGAGGATCTGCTGGCGACGCTGGCCAGCTACCCGGAGCAGTGGCTCACCGCGAGACGGACGCGCAAGCGGGCCGGACTCGGCGACGATGGCGGGTACGCGAAGAAGGTGCTCGTCACGGCCGCGGAGAAGGGGCTGGTCAAGATGGATGTCGACGACGCCGGCGTCGCACGGTTTCAGCACAAGGGGGCCGACGGGCCGCCGGTAGTCAAGACCAAACCGAAGCCGAAGCCACCGGCCAAGGCGAAGCCAGCACCGCGGGCGCCGGCGAAGAAGAAGCGAGCAGCCAAGAAGCCGGCCGCCAAACCGACCCAGCTCCCGCCGCGGCCGACGGACAGCGAGGCCGAGCAGATCCTGTCGATGGCCTCCGACCACATGATGCCGGATCAGTGGTACACGGCCGAGGGAGTCATCCGCTCAGCGCGCACGATACACGGCAAGGTTCCGCGGGAGCTGGTGCGCAAGGTCGAGGGGACGCTGTCACGGTCCGACGGGTTCGATATGGAGGACGACGGCGGGCGGTTGCAGTTCCGTCTGCAGAAGGGGTTCAAGTACGTACCACCGGGAGGGGCGGAGTGATGAATGTAAAAGGGTACGAGAATCTCGAGCAGCTGCGCAAGGCACTCGAGCCGTACGGCGACGAGCCGGAGTTCGCCGAGAACGTCGTCGACTCTGGCGACGCGCATCACTTTCTCGAGGTGCTGCTCGAACTGATCGGGAAGGCGGAGAAGGTCGAGGAACAGCTCGAGCACAGTCGCAAGCACATCCGCGAGAAGGTGTGGGTCGATGCAACACCTGACCGCGAACTGCCCGCGCGCATCTTGAAAGCGTACATCGACGAAACGCACGACACAGACAACCTGATCGGGCTTGATCCAACAAGCCCGCTGTGCATCGAAATGAACAAGGCACGCGACGAACGAAACGCAATCATCCGAGAAGCAATCCGCGCCCTGGCCAGCACCGACAGCGGGAAGGAGGAGGGCGAGTGATGGCAGACAAGAAACAAGTAGAGCGGCTACGGTCGTCGGTGTCGCGGTGGAACGCATGGCGGGCGCGGTACGGCAAGCCGGTTGACCTGTACAGGGCCGACCTGTCCGGGGCCGACCTGTACGGGGCCGACCTGCGCCGGGCCAACCTGACCGAGGCCGACCTGTACGGGGCCGACCTGCGAGGGGCCAACCTGCGCCGGGCCAACCTGTCCGGGGCCAACCTGCGCGGGGCCGACCTGTGCGGGGCCGACCTGTCCGGGGCCAACCTGCGCGGGGCCGACCTGTGCGGGGCCGACCTGTCCGGGGCCAACCTGTACGGGGCCCACCTGCGCGAGGCCAACCTGCGCGGGGCGCGCGTCTCCCCGCCCGCCCTGCTGCTGGCCCGGTGGGGCGACGTGTCCGACGACCTATGCCGCGATCTGATGCGGTACGACGTGGTAAACCACCCTGGCGGCGAGGCAGCGTTCCAGCAATGGGCGGACGGTGGCGGCTGCCCGTACGGGTCGACGCATTGGTTGCGCGCTGCGAACTTCGCCGAGCGCCGCGAGTGCTGGTCGCCCGGCCCGTCGCCGTCAGCGCTGGAGCTTTGCGAGCGGCTGATCGCTGAGAAATGCAACCACACCGCCAGCACCGACAGCGGGGAGGGGGCGGGTGATGAATAAGGACATCGCGCACTACCGCGCACGCTGCGAGGAGCTAGAGGCCGAGGTCGCGCGGTTAGAACGAACCGTCAGCGAATATGAAGGCAGCGACCTAGCCAGCACCCGCCGCGCAATGATGGAGGCGCGCATCGAGCGAGACGACGCCATCACCCGCGCGGAGCAAGCCGAGGCACGCGCCGACGAAATCGAAGGGCAGCTAATAGCCGAGCACGAGTTGCGCGTGTCCATTTCGCGGAGGTTGGAGCAAGCCGAAGCCGAGCGTGACAAGTGGAAACGGGAGGCACTGATTTCACAACGGGGAGAGGCGCGCGAGGTGGAGAGGCGCGAGGAACTGGAAGCGCGCGCCGACAGCGCCGAACCACAACTGCCAAGGTGCCCGAAGCATCGAACGCTGTTGATCATCTCGGATGCCTATTGCGAGCAGTGCCAAGAAGAACACAACGAAACGCCGCGCACCGACAGCGCCGAGGGGGATGACGATGAATGAGCACATGAGGTACTTGGGGTGTCTGAAATTGTTGGAGGAATGTTCCCCGTACGTCGATGAAGATATGCGCGAGTGTATCGAGTGTGCTTTTGATGATGCGGTGGAAGCATCGGGCGGAACACTGCGGTGGCGACGCATTCTTGATCGATGTGAGATCGAAGCCTGCACACCCAGCGCCGAGGGGGAGGGGGAATGATGAGTGCATACGCAACAGCACTATTAGAGTCGCCACACGGGGAGGTCGTGGACGAGTGTCTACGCCAGCGAGACAGGGCGATCGCCGCAGAGTCGCGGCTGGAGGCGGTGCAAGCGGTCTTAAACAAGTGGGAACTATACCCGACATTTGCCGATGCACGAACAGACCTCAACCGCGCCCTGGCCAGCACCGCCAGCGGGGAGCAGGATGACGATGAATGACATCAAACCGGAGATGGTGGACGGGGAGGCGGTGTGTTGTGAGGATGAGGACCGGTGCGTGTCATACGCTTACTATGACGGGCCGCGCTGCGCCAAGATCTGCGGCGGTGAGGTGATGTGGCTGGATGACAACGATCCCAATAAGCACTATCCCTGCTGGCCATACTACCCCGCCCGCGTGTCCGAGCTAGAGGCCGAGAACGACCAGTTGCGCGGGCACCGCGATCGGCTGCTCGCCATCCTCGACGCCGGGCACACCTCGGCCGAGGATCTGCGCGACGACATCCGCGTCGAGCTGGGCGAGTGATGGGGTGGGCCGGCAAGCACGGAGGCCCGGCGAACTTTCGCTGCTCGAGCTGCTCGAGGAGTCGAGCGCGCTGGCCGCGGGGTGCACACTCGCACGTCGAGCTAACCGGCCGGTCGCGCGCACTGCCGAGGAAGCAGCACCCGGGGTCGAGCGACCGACTCAGGGAGTACCGTTGCAACGACTGCGGACACATCGGCTGGTCGAGGCACGTTGACCTCGAGGTGAAGGAGAAGCACGGACGATGAACGACGACACGAACACTCTCAGCTCGAGGCGCGCGGTTGTCGGTGGTGAGTACTGCGAGTGCAAGCACTGCGGATTCGTCGGCAACGCTCACGGTATGCCGACGGCGAGCGGTAACCGGCTGCCGTGGTGTCCGTGGTGCGGGAGCAGCTCCGGGCTCACGGTGTACCCGGAGGAGAACGATCGAAAGGAGAGGTGAGGGGCGATGCTGGACGACAAAGTGATCACGATCAGGACGAACGGACTCGAAGCTCAGGACGTGCTCGAGAAGCTCGGCGGCATCGGCCGCGACAAGCCAGTGCGCGCGATCTCGATCGGGACCGACTTGTTCGCCAAGGAGACCGCGGTCCAGAAGTGGCTCGATCAGGTGTTCGTCAAGGGGCACGCCGACGACGGCGACCTCGAGAAACTGCAACGGATAGTCGACAGCGACGACGGAGGGGCGGATGTGTGAACCAATGATCGAGCCGGAGGTCACCGAGGCCGGCGAGCGAGTGTGCCGCGAGTGGTTCAAGGAACACCGCAAGGGAGAGATCAGGCCGAGCGACTACGACGAGCAAATAGACGCGGTCGAGATCGGAGGGCGACGATGATCGGTGACGAGCTAGAGTTCGAGGCCGAGGGAGGCGGGCCGCTCCGCGTCCGTGTCGAGCGCGACGGTGTGCGGTACGAGATACGGGTCGCCGTTGTGGTGATGGCCGTCACCGACGACGGAGTGTCCGAGGACGGCAAGGCGCGGTTCGATGTACAGGCGAACCTGGCGATCGACACGCGACGGCTCAGATACCCGGCCTGGATACCGTGCGACAACTGCGAGGAGTACTGGTGTACCATTCACGAGAAGCACGCGTTCGAGTGCGACTGTCCGCCGATCGAGGAGTGGACGGTCGACCCATACAACGAAGGCGGAAGGAGAACATGATGCGAGAACGAACGAGCGGAAAAGAGTTAGCGAAGGCGATCGGCCTGGCGTTGCTGCCGTGGGTCGTGCTGCTCGCGGTGGCACTCGACAGCGGCTGCGTCGACGACGGGTGCAAGTCCGGGTCGACGAGGTGTCGGAACAACCGCGTCGAACAGTGCGATTACGAGGACAACGACGGCGACGCCACCGACGGCGATTGGGGGATGGTCATCAACTGCGACGAGTACGGCTGGATCTGTTGCGACGGGTTTCCGTACGGCGGCGAGGACGAGCACAACTGCGTCCCGGCGCCGACCTGCGAGGCGTGGTACGCCGACGGGGGGCTGTCATGATCGCGCCGCTCCTCGCTCCGATCGTTCACTGGTTCATGCGGCTGGTCGGGAAAGAGGTCGAGAAGAAGCTCGACAAGCCGAAGAAGAAAAAGAAGAAGCCCGCCGACCCGGTACCGAAGCGCAGGCACAAGACGATCGACGAAGTGTCCGCCGAGTCGCGTGAGCGGATGAAGAACGTCAAGCGCGACGTCGGTCCACCGGTGGCGCTCGACAACAACCCGTACGACGAGGGAGGCGAGTAGCATGTTCAAGGCGAGACCATCTGACGTCCGCGCGCTGGTGCGGCACCTCGAGAAGAAGCACGACGCGAAGGTCGTCACCAAGAATGACACCGCGGAGATCAAGGCGGTCGCCGACGACCTCCGCCTCTTGGGGATCAAGAATCCGGCCTGGTTCCTCGACAACTTCTCGTTCACTCTCGGCCGGTACGTTGTGCTCTCGTTCGAACCTGGCGAGACGGGCAAGGGAGCGATCCCGCTGTACGTCCAGATCGCGGTCATCTGTCACGAGTTCCATCACATCCGGCAGTATCACACCGATTCCGACTTCATACTGCTGTACGTCGGCAGCTCGGCGAAGCGGGCCCGGTACGAGGCGCGAGCCGACCACGTCTACATGGAAATGTACTACTGGCAGCGAGAGCGGCTCGTGAGTCCGACCGCGCTGGCGGCGAAGCTCCCGGCCTATAAGGTCACCAAGGGCGACACCAAGTACTTCGTCAAGCACCTTCGGATCTGCGCGGCGGTGGTCAGGCAGGGAGAGGTCAGGCACAACCTGATCAGCCGACAGGCGCAGGACTTCTTGAAGCGTCGCGCTCGGCGGCGGTCTCGGCGGCGCACGCTCAAAGCGGCCTAGCGATGGCGACGGCGAAGAAGAAGGTCGGCAAGCGGACCGCGGCGACGGTGAAGCGCGGACGAGGCAAGAACGCCAAGCCGGTCGAGCAGGAAGTCGACCTCACCATCGCCGACGGGATCGCGGTACACTGTGCGTGCGACTCCGTCGTCGACGTGACCCAGCTCGTACCGCACCCGCGCAACCCGAACAAACACCCGGAGAAGCAGATCCTGCTCCTGGCGAAGCTGATCTTGAACCAGGGCTGGCGTGCGCCGATCACGGTGTCGAGGCGGTCCGGGTTCGTGATCCGCGGGCACGGCCGGCTCGAGGCTGCGATCAAGCTCGGCGTCGCCGAGGTGCCGGTCGATTACCAGGACTATCCGGACGAGGCGAGCGAGTGGGCCGACCTGATCGCTGACAACCGGATCGCCGAGCTGTCGAACGTCGACTTCGGCACGCTCAAGGATCTAGTCGTCGAACTGGACACCGGCGCGTTCGATATGGACCTCACCGGGTTCGACGCGGACGCTCGGGAGGATCTGCTGACCTACGTCCCGACGGGGAGCGGCAAGGACGGCGACGACGACGGGCCCGGCGACCCGGATAAGTGGTCCGACTTCGACAAGGACAACGACGGGATGGCTGGGCTCGAGGAAGTCGACATCGTGATCGTCGTGCCGAAGAAGCACGTCGAGGCCGTGCGCGCCTGGCTGGCCGACGGAGAGCAGGACACCGGGCCCGGTATGGGTAAGGGTGTGATGAAGCGATGCGGATTGCTCTAGTCGACAGCCAGCGCAAAGCGAGCCCAGCTCCGACACGACCGCGCGAAAGTGAACGCCAAGTGATGCAGGCCGCGGTCGCAGTCGGGGCGCTTCACGAGCGGTATAGGCCGCCTGTAGGCTACCTCGAGAAGTGCGACCCTGACAACGCGATCTCTCCGGCCAGTTCGCTCGAGGCGGCGGCACGCACCGCGGCGCTCGACAAGCTCCGGATCCAGCAGGCGCGCGAGTCCTTCCAGCACTTCGTCGAGTACGCGATCACCGACGACCAGATCGGTGAGCCGCTGGTTGTGCAGTGGTATCAGGACGAGTGGTCGGCGGCGATGGACAACGAGAAGCGTCTGCTCGTCATCGCTCCGCGGTACCACGGCAAGACATCGATCATCGTGGCGCGCGCCGTCTGGGAGCTGGGGCGAAACCCGAACCTCCGGATCAAGATCGTCTGCTCGTCGGACGGTAAGGCGATGGACCGGCTGTTCGAGGTCAAGCAGCTGATCGAGGACAACGACCGAGTCCGGAAGGTGTTCCCGAATCTGGTTCCCGCGGACGAGGGGAGCTGGACGAAGCACAAGCTGATCGTCAGGCGTACGGCGCTATCTCGAGACGCCAGCATCGAGGCGCTCGGCATCACCTCGACGGCCACCGGCGGCCGGGCCGACCTGCTGATCGCCGACGACGTCGTCGACCGGCGGAACGCGCTCACGATGCCGGCGCTCCGCGAGCAGATCAAGCAGGCTTGGAAATCTGACTGGACCCAGCTCCTCGATCCCGAGTCTCGGATCTGGTACATCTGCACGCTCTGGCACAAGGACGACCTGTCGCACGAGCTGATCGAGAACGAGGCGTACGCGGTGGTCTCCTACTCCGTCGACGAGAACTTCGGTTCGCTCTGGCCGGCGAAGTGGTCCGAGGCCGCGCTGCGCGAGCGCTTCGTCGAGATCCAATCCATCGAGTTCAACCGCGCTTTCCGGAACATCGCGCAGGACGAGTCGATCACTCCGGTCAAGCAACACTGGTTGCAGTTCAAGCCGGTGTCTGAGTTCCCGCCGATCGAGCAGCTGCACTTCCTCACCAGCTACGACACCGCGAAGGGGCTCAAGGAGTCGAACGACTTCACGGCCGAGGTCGTGATCGCGGTGCACCGGGAGAGCAAATCTATCTACGTCGTCGACGCGTCGCACGACCGACAGACGCTGGCGCAGCAGGCGAGCTGGGTATTCAACTCGTACACCAGATACAACCCGTTCAAGATCCGGATCGAGGACGTCGGTCTCGCTGGCTTGTACTCCTGGGTCGTCGAGCAGTACCCGGACCTCGAGGGGATCACCGATCCGGTCGTGCCCGGGTCGAACAAGTACCAGCGACTCGTCGACGTGACGCCGTACCTCGAGCGGGGCCAGGTCGTGTTCGCCTCTCACCTCAACCCTCACGGCTCGGACTACATACCCGGCCGGGGGAACCTGATCGGAGAGCTGACCGACTTCCCGATCGGCAAGCACGACGACATGGTCGACGCGTTCAGTCAGGCGCTCGACGGCGCGCGGAGATACCTGCTTGACCGCTGGGCCGAA
>Ga0180431_10009069_pt1 | contig 11309 bp, 8 predicted proteins | sample SS_ome_11_FD_132459 | JGI IMG/M metagenome (GOLD analysis project Ga0180431, IMG submission 132459) | Hypersaline lake sediment archaeal communities from the Salton Sea, California, USA - SS_1_MS_1 metaG | ecosystem: Environmental > Aquatic > Non-marine Saline and Alkaline > Hypersaline >...
AGCTCGTGAGACTGTTGCCTGATACCGCGCACCGTGTTGTCGACGGAGGCGCGACCGAGGATGTACCGATATCCGAGCTGCAGAGGGGCGACCGCTTCGTGGTGAAGCCGGGAGAGAGGTTCCCTGTCGACGGTCATGTTGTGGAAGGCAGAACCAGCGTCGATGAATCGATGCTGACAGGTGAGTCGAAGCCGAACGTCAAGGAACCGGACGACAAGGTCGTCGGCGGGTCTCTCAACGGCGACGGCTCCGTGACCATCGAGGCCGACAAGGTGGGAGAGGAGACCTACCTCAACACCGTGGTCGAAATGGTCAGGGGAGCCCAGGAAACGAAGTCGCGCACGCAGACCATGGCCGACCGGGCCGCGCTCTGGCTCACGGTCGTCGCGATCAGCGCCGGCGCCATCACTCTGACGACCTGGCTCGTCCTGGGTGAGCGGTTCGCGTTCGCCATGGAGCGAATGGTGACCGTCATGGTGATCACGTGCCCGCACGCGCTCGGGCTTGCGGTCCCTCTCGTCGTGGCCGTCTCGACCTCGCTGGCCGCCGGACGGGGACTGCTTCTGCGCAACCGAGCGCAGTTCGAACAGGCGAGGAACATCGACACCGTGGTCTTCGACAAGACGGGAACGCTCACGGAGGGGACCTTCGGCCTGAGCGCGATCGTCACCTTCGGCGGGATGGAGGAGGCCGAGGTGCTCCGCCTGGCGGCCTCACTCGAGAGCCGTTCGGAGCACTCTCTGGCGGCGGGCATCCTCGCGGGGGCGAAGGAGCGGGACATAAGGATCGCGGAGCCGACGGACTTCGAAGCGATCAAGGGCAAGGGCGTCCGCGGTACGGTCGAAGGACAAACCGTGCTCGTCGTCGGTCCGGGCTACCTTCATGAGGAGGGGTTTGAGGTCGACGAGGAGAAGCTCCGCGAACACCGCGAACAGGGGCGGACGATCAGCTTCGTTCTGGTTGACGGCAACGCTGTTGGCGCTCTGGCGCTCGGTGACACGATCCGTCGGGAGTCGCGACAGACGATCAGCGAGCTGCACGCGATGGGGATACGCTGCATCATGATGACGGGCGACTCGGAGGATGTCGCGAGAGCCGTGGCCGAGGCGCTCGACCTCGACGAGTATATCGCCGGAGTGCTTCCCGACGAGAAGGCGGCTCGGATCAGAGAGCTTCAGCAGAGCGGGCGGCGCGTGGCCATGACGGGCGACGGGATCAACGACGCGCCTGCGCTGGCGACCGCCGACCTCGGTATCGCCATCGGCGCAGGAACCGACGTCGCCGTGGAGACGGCCGATGTCGTGCTCGTCGAGAGCGATCCGCGCGATGTGCTCGGTCTTCTCCGGCTGGCCCGCGCGACACACCGCAAGATGGTCCAGAATCTCTTCTGGGCCACCGGATACAACGTCGTGGCCATTCCCCTGGCTGCCGGTGTGCTCGCGGGCAGCGGGATCATCCTGAGTCCCGCCGTGGGCGCCGTGTTGATGTCGATCAGTACGGTCGTCGTGGCAGTGAACGCGCGGTTGTTGAGGTAGGCGTGGCGGCGCGGAGCCGGTGGCACTGCGGAGCCGGCACGCACTCCGGGAGAGAGGACGGACTTCTCATGCACGAATACGACATTCTCGTCATCGGTTCGGGGAACGGCGCCCACATCGTAAACCGAGCGCTCGCCGAAGGCCTCTCGGTCGGCTGGGCGGACCGGGGGCCCTTCGGCGGAACCTGCATGAACGTGGGCTGTGTTCCGTCGAAGATGCTCACGACAGCGGCCGACAGGGTTCAGGAGATCGAGGAGGCCTCCCGGTTCGGTATCGACGCGGCGGTCCGGGGCGTGGACTTCGATGCCGTCATGGGTCGGATGAGGACGGCCGTGGAGCGACGCCGCGAGGCCTTCGCGGAGAGATACCGATCGCGACAGGGACTGGACGTCTACCGTGGAGAGGCTCGGTTCGTCGGTGAACGCACCGTTGAGGTGGACGGAGAACGCGCACGCGGGGAGAGGGTGTTCGTCGTCTGCGGAGCAAGGCCGGCCGCACCGCCGGTCGAGGGCCTGGACACCGTCGACTTCCTGACGAATGAAACGCTGCTTGAGCTGAGAGAGCTTCCGCCGAGCATGCTCGTGATGGGAGGCGGCTATATCGGCGTCGAGTATGCGCACTTCCTCTCCGCGATGGGAACCGACGTGACCATCGTGGAGAGAGGCGATAGGCTCGTATCCGCCGAGGAAGAGGCCGTCTCCGAGGTTCTTGAGAGCCGGTTGTCCGAGCGGATGACGGTCATGACGGGGACCGCGGTGACGTCGGTTCGCAGGGACGGTGACGAGTATGTTGTCGTGTGCGAGAACCGTTCGGATCGGAGGACGACGGAGCTCCGTGCCGCAGGTCTCCTCGTCGCCGCGGGTCGTAGATCCAATGCGGATACTCTGGATGTGGAGAAGGCTGGGATAACGACCGATGACAAGGGGTACATCGACGTCAACGGTTCTCTCAGAACCTCTGCCGTGGGAGTCTGGGCATTCGGTGACGTCATCGGCAGGGGGATGTTCACGCACGTTGCCAACCGAGAGGTCGACGTTGCGTGGCAGAACAGCACCCACGAGAGCTCGTCCGTCGAGATGAGCTACGATGCGGTCCCGCACGCCGTATTCTCGTGGCCGCAGATAGGGTCGGTCGGGCTCACCGAGCGTCAGGCGCGCGACGAGGGCAGGGAGCCGGTCGTCGCGACGGTTCGATACGCCGACGTGACCAAGGGAGAGGCCGTCATGGAGGAAACGGGTTTCGCGAAAGCGGTCATCTCGGCGAAGACCGGCGAGATCCTGGGTTTCCACATCATCGGCCGATCGGCGCCGGTTCTCATCCAGGAGGTCGTCAACATCATGGCGCGACGCAGCGACGCATCCGAGGTCGCCAGGGCCATGCACGCGTTCCCGACGCTCCCCGAACTCGTAGCCCGGACATTGAAGGCGGCCGACGAACGTCGCCGATAGGCGCCGACGTCAGTTTCGCGGACTCGTGGATCGACCAACGAAGACGAGGAGGCTCACGATGCCCGGCAGGAAGATGGCCAGTATCAAGAACGAGCGGCAGTACGAGCGACTGCGCGAGAAGGGCATGAGCAAAGAGAAGGCCGCGCGCATCGCGAACTCGCCCACGAAGAAGACTGCACGCAAGGGCGGCAAGCACGAGAAGTACGAACTGTGGACGAAGAAGGAACTCTACGAGAAGGCACGCAGCGTCGGCATCGAGGGTCGCTCAAGGATGTCGAAAAAGGAACTCATACACGCTCTGAGGAAAGGGCAGTGAAACGGCCCCGCGGCGAGGAGGAGAGAGAACCAGGCGAAGCCGGCACCGAAGCTACGCCAGGGCGCTCTCAAGACCGGAGTCCATGGCGAAGAGACAGGAGGAGCCGGCGGCTTCGAGCAGATCGCGGATCTCGGCGAAGTCGGGTTCATCGCTCATGCAGAGTATCGTCAGATCGGCCGTCGGCGAATCGTCCAGGGCTTCCGCGCGCGTTCCCGTCCCGACGAAGACCCCGGCATCCGGCATCCGGGCGGCGGACTGGAGGTCCGACAGGAATGCCCTTGCCTTCCCGACGTTCTGCTCTCGTCCCGCATTCACACAGATGTTGAGCTTCCCATCCCAGTTCACCGAGAGTTTGTAGCCCGTCAGCAGGGCGAGATTCGAGCCCGGGAGCTTCATGCTCAGTTCCCAGTCCGGACCTCTCTCGTTGACCCACACGTTCACCGTGTGCTCGAGTCCGAGCCCCGCCTGCTCATGCTCCGCCAACATGAGAACGCCCAGCTGCTTCTCCTTCGCTCTGGCGATGACGCTCGCCATGTCCTTCTCGCGTCCCTTCGTCGCGGGCATTCTCACGAGGAGGATGTTCGGGCGGAACACGGTTCCGCTCATCGCCTCCATGCTGGCCATGAGATTTTCGGCGAACGTCCCGGCCTCAACGACCGTGGAGGATGTGAACACGCCGGCTTCGCGCAGCGATACCTCATAGCGGGGCAGCGCCTGCTCCAGATCCTCGGCTTTGCCCGGTTCCGCCAGGCCGAGCAGCTTCGCGGAACCCCGTCGGTAGGCGATGTTTCGAACGAGACGGGAGAGACCCATGAGCTCCTCGGCGCTCTCGGCGGGGACGAGGACGTTCGACCGCCACACCCGCTCGCTCGGCGCGCCGAGTTGAGAGACCCTCTTCGCCGACCACTCCGCGACCGCCACGAAGAGTCCGCTCCGGACATCGCCGAAGGGAGACTTGAGTTCCCTGCGCACCAGCAGGGCGTAGAAGGTCAGCACGATGAGGGCCGCGACGATGCTGGCCGCCGGATTCACAATGAACATCACGGCGAAGCTGCCGAGACCGCCGACGGCGGGGACGAAGATCGGGACGCGAACAAGAGGACGGAAGCTGACGAGCCCGAGACCCTGTTCGAGCAGCACGACCATGTTGATCATCGCGTAGGTGATGAGAAAGAACATCGTGATGAGCGGGGCGACGATGTTGAGGTCGCGCAGCATGAGCGCTCCGAAGACCACAGCGCCGGTGACGGCGAGAGCGTTGCGGGGTTCCTTGTTGGAGCCGAGTCGCGCGAACCAGGCCGAGCCCGGCAGAATCCCGTGCTCGCCGAGCGCACTCAGTATCCTCGGCGCGCCGACGATCGAGGCGAGACCGGACGAGAAGGTTGCGCCCATGAGTCCGGCCAGCACGAGTCTCGGCCATGCGGCGTTGTCGATGAGGGCCGTATAGCTGGTGCGCAGCGTCAGAGGCGTTGCAGCACGCGCCAGCCAGTACGCGACTCCCAGGTACACGCAGAGACTGACGCCGATGGCGGACAGGGTCCCGATCGGTATGGCCCTCCGGGGATTGCGCAGCTCTCCGGACATGTTGACACCCGCCATGATCCCGGTCGCGGCCGGGAAGAACACGGCGAAGACGACCCAGAACGAGACGCCGCCCTCCGGTGCCTGGGGACCTCCCTGGAAGGCGCCCCACCATTCGATCGGCTCCGTGAGCCCCCCTGAGAACGCGGCCGCGGCGATGGAGACCAGCGAGGCCGCGATCACGGCGACGACGGCGAACTGAACCCGGAAGGCGAAGCCCGCACTCACGTATGCGATGACGAAGAGCGCAACGAACACGCCGATATCGACGAGGAGGGGGGAATGCGACGGGAAGATCCAGAGCCATCCCGTCCTGAAGCCGAAGACGTAGAGCGCCACGGCCAGCGTCTGGGAGAGATAGAGGGGGGCGCCGATACTGCCGCCGACCTCAAGACCCAGAGCGTGGGCGATGATGGAGAACGCGCCTCCCGCGCCGACGCGGATATTGGTGACGATCGATGAGAGGGAGAGAGCCGTGAAGAACGTCACGCCGAAGGCGATAAGGATGATCAGCCAGGCGCCGGCGAGTCCGGCATTCCCGACCACCCATCCCGCACGCAGGTACATGATCACGCCGAGGATCGTGAGGAGGGTCGGTACGAAGACCCCCTCGAACGTCCCGAAGCCGCGTCGTTCGACGCGCTTCTCCTCCCGGACCTGCTCGTCGAGGGTGTCCTCGGGCTCCACCGGGGGCGACGCATTCGCCGCGTTCGGCGTCCTCTCCTTCTCCGAGGGTGTCTCGTGCTTCGCCACGAGGGGCAGCCCTCCTGTTGCTGTGATGGTTCAGCGAATCCGGATCGGCAAGGTCTCGGCCCGTCTTCAGGAAGACGCCGAACCGGATCCCCCGAGCCGGGCTGAACGGACGATGGCGATCAGCTTCGTCAGAATATCATATGGAGGCGGGATTGGCGAGGCGTCCCGCCGCGCCGGGAGAGGCTGTGCGATCCGAACCTCCATCTTTCCGACGCCTTCGTATCCGCCAGCACGACTCGGCTTGATGTCCGGAACATCCGCATGGTAGCTTGATTTTCGGACTGTCAATTGGTCACAAGACGAGGAGGAATGCGATGATCGGCGACCAGCGCGATCGCGGTGCTTTGACTCTCGGTGCGCTCCTCTGTATCGGCCTGATCCTGCTCGGGCTCTTCATATCACAGGGAGTCGTGAAGCTCCGGGCCCTTGATCGTGTGGTGACCGTGAAGGGTCTCTCCGAACGCGAGGTGCCGGCCGACATCGCCATCTGGCCTATCAAGTTCAGCGATGCGGGCAATGACCTTGGGGCCCTCTACACGAGTATTCAGAAGAAGAACGCTCGAGTGGTGGCTTTTCTCGAGGACGGCGGGTTCAGCGACGACGAGATCTCCGTATCCGTGCCCTCGATCAACGACCGGCAGGCGCAGGGCTACGGCGGCTCCCAGCCGGCGGAGTTCCGCTACTACGGCAGCTCGATCATCACGGTCTACTCGACACAGGTGGATGTTGTCCGACAGGCGATGTCAAGGATGGTGGACCTCGGGAAACAGGGGATAGCGATCAGCGGACAGGAGTACGATGCTCGGACCGAGTTCCTCTACACCGGACTCAACGACATCAAGCCCGAGATGATCGAGGAGGCCACGAGGAACGCGAGGGAGGTGGCCGAGAAGTTCGCCGAGGATTCGCAGAGCCGCCTGGGCAAGATCAAGACGGCGCAGCAGGGGCAGTTCTCGATCAACGATCGTGACAGTACGACGCCGCACATCAAGAAGGTCCGGGTCGTCTCGACGATCACATACTACCTGGCTGATTAGCGCTGCCGACGAGCGCGGGACGCCACACGCGCGAGCCGAGTTGGAGAGCGGATGACGCCGCAAAGGAACGGGAAGAGCATAGGTCTCTTCGAGGCCATCTCGATCGGAGTCGGCGGCATGATCGGCGCCGGGATCTTCTCGATTCTGGGCGTCGCCGGTCAGACGGCGGGATCCGGGGTGTGGATCTCATTCATCATCGCGGGCATCATCGCACTGCTCTGCACGTACTCCTTCGCCAGGCTCGGTGTGACCTACCCTTCGGCCGGTGGTCCCGTCGAGTTCCTCGTCCAGGGATTCGGGGGCGGCGTGCTGAGCGGCGGGCTCAACCTCTTGCTCTGGGTCGGGTACATCCTGGCGCTCGCTCTCTACGCCCGAGCGTTCGGTAGCTACGCGGCGACCTTCTTCTCAAGTGCGCCCTCGCCGGCTCTCGTGCGGGTCCTGGGCACCGGCATCATCGTGTTCTTCACGGGTGTGAATTTCATCGGCGCGAAGGCCGTCGGTCGCGCGGAGCTTCTCATTGTGGCGATCAAGGTGAGTATTCTGCTGGTGTTCGCCGCCTCGGGGCTTTTCTTCGCGTCGCGCAACGTGGTAGCGCCGTCGACGTGGCCGTCCCTGCCAACGATCATTCTGGGTGCGGGCGTGGTCTTTCTTGCCTACGAAGGATTCGGGCTCATCACGAATGCGGCGGAGGACATGCGCTCGCCGGCGAAGACCCTGCCGCGCGCTCTTTACATCAGCGTTACCTTCACCATTCTCGTCTACGTCGTCGTGTCTCTGGCTGTCCTCGGCAATCTCTCGGTTCCCGCGATTGTGGAGGCGAAGGACTACGCGCTGGCGGCGGCCGCGAAGCCGTTCCTCGGCAGCTTCGGCTTCAGGCTCATCACCATCGCGGCCCTCTTCTCCACGTCCTCGGCGATCAACGCAACCCTCTATGGCGGGGCGAACGTCTGCTACACGATCGCCCGCGACGGTGAACTCCCTCGGTTCTTCGAACGGAAGATCTGGGGACGCGGCTCGGAAGGGCTTCTCATCACGGCGGGGCTGGTCATTCTCTTCACGAACGGGTTCGGTCTCGATGGCATCGCCATGATGGGGAGCGCCTCGTTTCTCATTATCTATGGGGCCGTGAATCTTGCGCACCTCAGGCTGCTCGACAAGACCGGAGCGCGAGCATCGATCATCTGGGCGTCGACGATAGGGTGCATCGCCTTTCTCGGGATTCTCGTACGACACCTCATCACTGCGAACCCCGCCGCGCTCTGGACGCTGGCGAGTATTCTTGCGTTCTGTCTCGTCGCAGAGTGGGTCTATCGGCGCTTCACGCGACGGACGATCGCTGCGAGGCAGCCCGCAGCCGGAGCGGGCGCGGGACTCGACGAGGGCAGCCAGGTCCGGGACAGCGAGCGCGGTGGTGAATGATGACGGCGCGACGCGACCACTCCGTCGCGTCGAATCTCAGGTCGGAGACATCGTGTGAACTTGTTCAGAAGCAGGAGGAGACGGCGGCTTCGGTCGACGCCGTTGTCCGCCGACTCGCTGCGGATCATCGACCGCAATGTTCCCTACTGCAGGTGCCTGCCGCCGGAGGAGCGGACGGAACTCAACGGGCTCATCCAGGTCTTCCTCGCGGAGAAGCCCTTTGAGGGGGCCGGCGGTCTCGTGATGACGGATGAGATCCGGCTGACGATAGCCGCGCAGGCTTGCATACTGCTTCTCGGACGGGAACCGCACTTTTATCCCGGTCTCGACGCGATCATCGTCTATCCGCACGCGTATGTCTCGCGGATGGCACGACGGAATCCTGACGGTACTGTGAGTGATGCCGCTCAGGTGCGGCTCGGCGAATCGTGGAGGCAGGGCGCACTGGTCCTGTCCTGGGATGATGTCGTCTCCGGAGCCGGTGACATTCACGACGGACACAATGTCGTCTTCCACGAGTTCGCGCACCAGCTGGACGCGGAGCACGGTCCTGCGGATGGTGTGCCGCCCCTCGAGACGCGGTCCATGTACGTTGCATGGGCACGCGCGCTGGGTGCCGAATACGAAGACCTTGTAAAGAGGCTTCGGCGGCACGCACCGACGTTCCTGAACCCCTACGCAGCCACGAATCCCGCCGAGTTCTTCGCGGTCGCGACGGAGTTCTTCTTTGAGAAGTCACAGGCGATGCGTGCCGGACATCCCGAGCTCTACGAACAGCTCAGGACCTTCTATCAACAGGACCCGGCGGAGTGGACAAGCTGTTCCGGAGCGAAGCATCAGTCCTGGGGTTCATGACTGCGGTCGTTCGTGAGAGCAGCGAAGAGTGCGAGGCGCGTCAGGCCTCCATGAACACCAAGAACGCGTGAGACATGATCCCAGATCACAGAAGGAACGATGCTCCATCGCCGCATGTCTCGTCCTTTCGCGGGTCAAGCCGCTGAGGAGCACCTTCGCCATGCTGCTGGATCCTCCGGGCTCGTTGCCTGGCAGGTGCGACGCAGTTCTGTTGAAGCGGTCGGTAGCGCCCCGATACGGAGGGTGACAAAGCAACCAGAGCGGTGTATAGTGGAAGTGTGAGACGGATCAGGCGATCAGGCGTGAGGAGGCAAGCATACCCGAGTAGCTGGACCCAACTCCGGACGTCCCCCCTGATGTCACCATCGACAAGGGGGTTGCAGCATGTCAATCAACGCTATCACAGCCGAACGCCAGTTCGAAGCCGGACACCTGCGCCGCCTGCAGCTGGGTTTCCTGTTCGCGATCGGTATCCACGTTCTGCTCTTCCTGGTTCTTCCGCATCCTCATTTCGAACCCTACAGACTGGCTGAGAAGACCGTGGCGAAACTGGTGGATGCGCCGCTGGAATTCGTCATCCCGCCGCCGCCCGCGGAGATCCCCAAGAAGGACATCGTCACAGCCATCGAGCCGAGCAACGCGTCCGATGCGGAGGAGACCATCGGCGAGACGGTCTTCGATCCTGACGCGCACGCTGCTGTGCCTGTTCCCGTATCCACCACCGGGTACGCGGACTTCTTCGATCGTCCGCCCGTGCTGATCGAGCGGGTCGACCCGGTCTATCCTGAGATGGCGCGACAGGCGGAGCTGGAGGGTGTTGTTCTGCTCAAGGTGGGCATAGACGAGTTCGGCCAGGTGCGAGAGGCGCTGGTTCTCAAGTCTGTTCCGGGTCTGGACGAGGCCGCTCTGGACGCCATCTACCGGTGGAAGTTCCAGCCGGCCATGCAGCGCGATGTGCCCGTGCCGGTCTGGTACAGCGTGCCGATCAGGTTCAGCCTGCGCGACTGAGCCCCGGCGCAGTGGCAGGCGTGGCTGAGTAACGGTCAGCCACTGGACAAGGCATGGCCGGCAGGCTACAATGGAGTATGTGTGGAGTTGCCACTCATTGTCGGCCTGCGAGGCATGCATGAGAGCGTTGAGAACGGCGACGGTCATCACCATCTGTCTGTGGCTCGTGCTTCCGGGCACCCAGACATTCGCACTCTGTTTCGGTCACGACGGGGGCGTTGCCCTCGAGCACGCCGCCGGCCACGCGTGCGGTTGTTCCGAGGACGGCGACGGTGCTCCGCTCACGCGAGCGATGGCCATCGAGGCGAGCGCGACCGGTTGCTGCGGCGACTGCACCGATGTCGTTCTCAACGGCGCGGAGGCCGCCGTCACGCCTGCCGACGTCACATCCAAGCATACACGAGAGCAGCGAACGGACGAGGCCACCCAGGCTGTGTCACACGGAGTCGGCTCCCATCTCCAGACGGGACTCTCCGTGGAGCTCCATTCGCTCGTTCCATCGGCTGAACGACCTTCCGCGACAGGCTTCACCATCCTCCGACTGTAGTCCACCGCGAACCGTACCCGACACTTCACTGACGTTCGGATGCGATCCCCTCCGAGAGGGGAACGCGTCCGTGACCTGTATCCGTCGCGCGTCTCGTTCGCGCGATGCCGGCTGAACGAGGAGAGGAACATCATGAAGTCAGTCGTTGTTCGATGGAGTCCGGTCATCCTGCTCGCGGCGCTCGCCCTGTCGGCGCTGCTGGCGGCGGGTTGCGGCGGCGACGCGGATGCCACGGGACAGACAGCGGGAGCTGCTGCGGAAGATTGCGGCGGGTGTGACTCGCACGCGCCGGTCGCTCAGACAGAGGCCGCTCATGACCACGGTGACGAATGCGGCAGCCACACCGTGGATGAGACCGGCGCGGTCTACTGCGGGGAGCACGATCTCTACGAGACCGAGTGCGGCATATGCCAGCCGGGGCTCGCGGCCACTCTGATGCCGGGTGAGGGGCTCAAGATCCGCCTGCCGTCGGCGTCGTCGGAGTCCAAGGCGCGCATCATTTCCGAGCCGCCGCGTCGCGGATCCTCCAGCACGAGTGTGGTCGCCGTGGGACAGCTCGAGTTCGACCAGGACCGACTCGCGCACATCACGCCGCTCGCCGACGGCGTCGTCCAGCGTGTCTTCGCCGAGCCTGGCCAGCGCGTCAGACGAGGAGATGTTCTCGCCGAGCTGCACTCCTCTGCGATCGCCGAGGCGAAGGCCGCACTGCTGACGGCCGTGGCCGACGAGACGGTCGCGTCTGAGGCTTACGCGCGTGAGCGAGAGCTCTATGACAGCGACATGTCCTCGGACAGCGCACATCGGGATGCC
>Ga0180431_10009070_pt1 | contig 11309 bp, 5 predicted proteins | sample SS_ome_11_FD_132459 | JGI IMG/M metagenome (GOLD analysis project Ga0180431, IMG submission 132459) | Hypersaline lake sediment archaeal communities from the Salton Sea, California, USA - SS_1_MS_1 metaG | ecosystem: Environmental > Aquatic > Non-marine Saline and Alkaline > Hypersaline >...
AAGTCCAATAGGTATATCGATAAGGATTAGAGCAGCCTTGTCAAAATTGCGCCATATCGATGCAATATCAGGGACAACGCCGGTTTCACATCCAGAGCGATCAGTGCTGCTCGTGCAACACCAACCCTTTCGGCAGCTGTCAATACCAACATAAATATGGTTGGGCATATATAGCGCTCCTGATTTGGCAATGCCAACGTATAAAACTCTTAATTACGGAGTTTCCTCTGCGCCTATTTTGGTTTCAGCAAAACGTGCCCGCCAGACTTATGGCGGGCGTGCCCATCTAGGCTTATAAGGAATGTAGCCCTGACCTTGATCGAATATTTATTTACTTTTTTACGGACGTCCCTGACTTCCTTTACTTTTTTACCGACGTCCCTGACTTCGCACACATCCCAGCCTGTGCTGAGTAATACCTCATCTCCTTCATTAAAAGGCGGTCGCGTCAAACGAAAGGTTGTTGTCTTCGTATGTGAGCGGGGTAGCGATTCATAATACGGATAGAAGTTAAGTTTTTTCATAGCAGAGATTTCCTCCTTATGCCGAGAATTCTCTATATGATTTGATCCCATACCCAGACTGGGCGCTTCAAAAGATCAAACTCGCGCAGAAAAATAGGGCGCATGCCTGTCCTCTCAGTCAGCCTTGCCTCCTGTTGCTGGGTTGCAGATAATAGAGTATGAATAGGCCAGAGCAAGCTACGCTCACCCTGAGGTGTCGTAAAAATACCAGGGACCCTTGTATTTTCGACCTGGATATCGACTTGAAGGTCAAAGCCAGGCAAGAGAATCTCCTGTAATCGAGAAAGTGCGTTCAATTGTCGCTCGAATGATAAGGTTGGAATTTGCCCTTCGCGGATGAAATTGATTACATCGAGAGCTAGGAAACGATCTAGTTGTGCATGGTAACGTTGGTTAGTGTAATCCAATAGACAACGATAGCATGCTCCCTGGCAAGACCGATCAGAACATTCAGAGCAGAGTATCCAAGCTCTCTCCATTACGAAATCTATATTTTCTGCTATCTCCTGTGCATATCCAGCTCCGTTGGGTAAAGTATCATACAAGAAGATCTCAGCATGCAAACGGCCGTCTTCCCTCAACCACGGGCGGATTCCCATTGCTAATTCATCGGGATCGATTTGTAAGTATGTAGACGAGGCATGCAGAAGGGCAGTTCCTAAAGAAAGCCAAACAGCTCTGCCAACGGAATCGGTGGCGTCTGCGTGCATGCCCGTGGCCAGAGCAACACCGAGCAATACAACATCAGATCTGAAATCGTGCACTAGGATAACTCGGTTGATATCACGACACTCGCAAGTGGAACCGGGTCTAGGACCATATAGTCTTGATCCAGTAGGTCGTTGATGGGTCTGAGCAGGTGTATCGACGAAACGACCGCACCTGGCGCAGATTGGAAAACCTGGCAATGCATCCGGGCCACGATTGACAGTATAGAGCTGGCCCTCGCGCAAATGCACCCAAAGCCGTCCATTAAACAGTGCCTGACCTTGCTCTGCCCGCTCTCCTGGATGTAATCGAGCGGGTGAACTAAATCCAGCCCGCTCTCTTCCCCCGCCGCGGTATCGTTCAGGGCTTATTGACCAATCCGTGCAAAAGCCATTAGGCCGGATAGCAGGCAAAACTCCTCGTATGCTATCACGAAGAACGGCCTGCCTGCATGTTTGGCAATTACCCCAATCAGGTCTACCCGTTTGATTTCCTGATCGTTCCTCGAAATGAACAGCATGGCAATGCGGGCACTCATAATACCAACCATTTGGTTCGAAAGACGGGGTTTCCTCAAAGGGTGAATATAGACCCACGGATTCGTACTTATGGCCGTCAATTATGATTTCCGCTCCCGGTGCAAATTCAGAGAGACTTATTTGGAGATCCCGTTGCACTTCTTCACCGCGACTCCAACGAGTAGGCTCCCCACGCCAAAGTGCAACCACATCAACCGGAAAAGCATATCTGGGAAGCAATCCTCCTGTAATGAGGACTTCCAGAAGCTCTGCTTCATTACGAACCCCTTCAAGAGCCAGGCGAAGGCTATTGACGAGTTCATCAATCCAAACCGCTATGCTGTTACCCATGTTTGGCATTACCGCATAGCAGGATTCTTCAATTCCTGCTCTAAAAGAGGCGTCCTCTAGAGTTGATTGCAGTTGACTCCATCCATCAGGTGTGCACCCTCGAAACTGGCCTACGGTGCCCCAAGCTCCAAACAGACCTATGCCTTCTGTGCCAGATGCAAAGCGCTCAAGGAAAAAACGTTGTAATACGAGGGCATTTAAGTGCCGCTGGGCAATAACTTGGTTGTCGAGATGAAGACTAGGTATGCGAACGTCGCCGGTCACTACATCAGGAACATGATTGAAGTAGTATTGGTCGTGGCTTCTATCACGCGCATATGTAAGTACCGCCGCCACCCCATCTCCGCGACGGCCAGCACGGCCAGCTCGTTGTTGATAATTCGCAACTGTCGGCGGCATGTTCCTTAGACCAACAGCCATTAGATCGCCTATATCAATACCCAATTCCATAGTAGTGGTAACGCTCAGGACATCAATTCCAAGAGCCAATGGATTTTCAGAGCTGTCTCTCCCTGTAATAAACTGATCCTGAAAGTATCTTTCCCGCCGCATTGCATCTTGAGCACTTATTTGTGCTGTATGTTCCCTAGCTCTCAAACGGAAAGGATCTGGCAGGTCAGTTCGTAAAGAAAAGTCTGCTAGCTGGCGATAATAGTTGTTTTGCTGTGAACGCAAGGCTCCATGAGGGATTGTTCTGCAGGTATTTTGACACCTCATGCATACCCCTGCGACAGCCTCCGTGTTTATGTATCCGCATGCAGTACAGACGTGAATGGTATCAGGCATAGTTGAAAGCAAAAGCGAATCTAATGGGATTCCCTCCCCCCTTCGAATGCCGCTAGTGGGAATCAAAATACTCATCTCGCTTGAGTTTAGGTAGTTAGCGATTAGTTCTTCCATCAGATATTCCAATCCATTATCATTAATCTCAAGGGCATCGGCTACGGCTCTAAGATAGCGAGTGAGCCGATTTGTCCTGTTTGGCGACCAGATAAATGCATTTGGGTCACCTTGCGGCTGGTTCCTGTGTAATACCCTTCTCTCATAAACAGGCACCAAGTCGTGAGGCCAATCTTCAGGATTTGATGAGGGCGGCAATAGTAAGTTTTCGCTGCATAATATCCTCGTGACAATAAAGATTAAGTTCAATGTGTCATTTCTGTTTAAAGGACTTAGCGGAGGGATTTCTTCCAAAAAGGTAGTGAACGGCTGACCATCAAAGCCTGGCATCCAACGAGCTAGGCCCAAAGGCTCTAAAGCAATTTGACGGTCGGAAATCTCACGTCGAAGCATGAGATTGATGAATGCTTCTGACACTTGCCTCGCCGATTCTGTGCTACCTCGCAATCTGTCCCAGAATCCTTCAATCTCTCCGAATGTCGAATCGATTCCGATACTTATGGCTTTATCAAAAACCCTCCGGCGTAGTTCAGGGATTGAGAAGTAACGCATTCCAGATTCCGCCAGAACACAGACTATTAGTTGCCGGAACATATCTCTGTGATGATTTGATTCCAAGTCACCTGCCAATATAGCTGCGTCTTGACGGCCATCTGTAAATGTCAGGAGTTTTTGCCCGGTGTTTACTTCTGTTGGCAGTTCAGCGAGAGGTACTCTTCTTGATCTGGCCCTCCTGAACCAACCCACCTGTTCTGTGCCTTCGGGCTCCGTGCCCTGTTCCACATTTGTTGTTTCGCGCCCCTGCCCTTGAAGCCTAAAGGCATCTTCAATCAAAACCGAGAATGATTGATGGCCCTTCGTACGAAACGGCTCGATTATCTCTCTGCCACCAGGGCTCCTCCCTGCGTTACATCTAGGACAAGAGGAAGGAAATGGACTATGGCCTTGCTGAGTTTCTCTTCCTCCTTCATACCAGACTGTACGCGCAGTTGAAAGGTCGGTAGGATCAACTTCTGTAGTGGAAATCGATCTAAGCTGTGTTGGGTGTTCCGGATTCGGTTCTTCGATAGCAAACAGTTCGTATTGTTCATAATTCTGAAGGCCACTCTCAAGCCCAGGTTCGTAACGCCATAACCGATGTCTCCGGTCAGGTACTCCTCCAAGATAAAGTAGGCCGCAAACGTGACAACTGAAGAGTTCCAAAACCCTTGCGCCGCAATCACACCAGTCCCTAGGCGCTGCATAAAGTTTTCCGCAGGGTCGTTCACCTCTGATATCGGCATCTACTGCCGAACAATCAGGATTCATACATGCCCACAGACCAGGAAGTCCTCTATACATAAGATGTAGTCGACTCGGGAGCAGTGGGGGGGCGTCGTGATCACGTGAATCAACTCTGCCGTAAGCCCCTGCCGCCAGCAGGCCTGCAGTAGCTTCCAGTCTTTCTTGTGATGTGCCTAGGCCTACCCATATCGTTTCCGCCACTTCTCTTAGGGGTCTAGCGATCCGGGCTGTTTCGCGCCTCAAATGGAGAAGCGCCGGGTAGTTTTTTAAGGCTGCGTATAGCCTTTCCGCAGGTCCCTCTTCCTCTACATTCTCATTGATGCTATTCAACAAATCGTCTACGGACTCCTCTATCCCTCGGCCCTGCTCAAGATCTCGCTGGAACTTGATAAAAGCCCTAAATGTTTCTCCGTTTGGAGGTGTCGCTGGCTGCGGCGATGGATCCATCGTCGCACGCACAAGCGTGAAGCTATTTTCATCACGGCCAAACAGGCCCGCAGCAAAGCCGCGTATCGGGCCTTCTGCCTCCTCTCCCTCACCTAGCGTTGCGCTCGTCGCAATACATCTCAATTGATTCGGTCTTATATTCAACCGTTCGTACAATCTTCGAATTAAATATGCGATTTCGGTTCCGCGGGTCCCGGCGTAAGCGTGAGCTTCATCTAAAACGAGGGTAAGTATGTTTTGTTCCGATTCAGCCAACCATTCACGCGTAAGCTTGAAGATGGGCGCCTCTATTGGGCGCACAAGCATATATTCCAACATCGAGTAGTTAGTAATCATTATGTCAGGTGGAGCACTTTGCATGTCCCACCTACAGAGCATTTCGGGTCCGCCGGTTTGAGGCCAGCCACCTGTCAAGCGCAGGTCTTCCCCTAATGTCACCCAAGTGCTATCAAGCTCCCTTAGATAATTGTTCCATCTTTGTCTACGCTCGGGAGTGGGGGGACCAGGAACTTCCGTTTGACTGGTATATCGTCCAAAATAAATTAAGTTTCCATGCAAGTTATTTCTCTGCCAATGAATTGCAGCTGCCGATGCAAGCGTTCTGCGAAGACGTCGAAGTTGATCGTTCACTAAAGCATTCATTGGATAGAGTATTATGGCTCTCAATGCCGCTGTGCGTTGTTCATGGCGACGACTGTGCAGCCAATTATCGTTTAGGTATCGACCCTCTTGAGGTTCAGAATGAGGTGTTGCCCATGAATAGCCCTCTCTCATAATATCAGCTAAGATCGGAAGGTAAAAACACTCGGTTTTTCCAGAGCCTGTCCCAGATGCCACGATCAAATTCCCAGGGTTACCATCCTCGTTCCATGCATGTTCTACAGCCTCTTGTTGATGCCGATAAAGCGGGTATCTTTCTGTTGGCAGTCCGTAGCGAACCAGGTCCGTAAGCCCGCTTTCTATCCAGGGAATGTTGAGATCACGTAACCAACTGCCATTACTGAATTTTGGTGTTGTCTCAACGTATGGCAGTTGGGTAACAGCGCCCTCCTCCCTTAGTAGCCTCGCTCTTTCGTCGGCAACCAGCGGATTAGAGATCCGATAGGCCGTTTCTAGATAGGAGCAGAAAGTCTCCTTTAAGTGCTCGTGGACATTGTATGGGTTTCTACGCATAATATTCCCTTATTTTGCCTTATTGCAGTGGCGGTTCGTTCTGCGTTGCCACTCTTACCCCCAAATTCTCCCATGCCAGCATCTTCGCCTCATCGTATTGATCTGGCAGCAAAGTAAAAACGTTCCAGTATTGCTTTTTCCTCGGTGGTTTTGAAACGATAAAGCGCAGCCACTTGCCTATCGCATTGGGAAGAGGTCCGTTTATCCATAACTCACTCTCCTCAGCCTTTAGATACCAAGTTGTTGTGTTTGCCGCATCTAAATCAAATCTAAATTGCCACCATTGTGCTTCGTCTCGACTAATTTCGAATGTTTGCCCTTTCTCATGTAGAAAATAGCGTCGACTACCAGAGGTGTACTCTGTTCCTGGATGAAATCTAACCAGCCGATAGGAACTCATTTGCCAGTCGGGTTCTAGACGCCAACGTCCTGCCTGATAAGATACTTTCAGGTTAGGGTCATAGATTTCCCAATTTCCTGGTAGAGCTGGAGGTGTAGCAAAAACATGGCGGGGAGGCCAGAAGAACTCACCGACTTTAGGTATAGAGCTGCGCAGGACCGAGACGTCAAGAACAGTGATCCCATTGCTTTCTAGAATTGCTTCGAGACCATTTTCAGAGACCGTTTTTGAATGCAGTGTTCTCTCAATTCCGATTGGAATTAAAGTTGGAATCGCTTCTTCGTTATTTTCAAAGTGCTCTTCATAAATCAACTTTTTCTTCAGTACTGCATAACCCTGTAATGCTTCGGTCAGTCTCGTTTCCACCAAAGAGTCTCCAAACAAAGGAAAAGCCTGCCACCTTGTTAATGCGGCACCGCCTAGCACATAGGGGGGAAGAGAGTGATAGCGATTTCGGGCTCCTCTAATAATGTCGCCTCGGAGTTGGAACCATTCTAGAATTGCGACAAGACGATCGCGCAAAGAGTCAACTCCCATGTTGATTGGATACCATCTGGAAGCTTCTGAGTAAATTTGGTTGAAGCCAGAGCTTCTGTGAACCGAAATATATGCCAAAATACTCCTTGGAAGCTCTTCCGAGAGCTGGTCCCATATTCTCTGGCTTTGTTCGAAAAAAACCGCTTCCATATTTCACCTGCTCCACTCACGAAGCCAAGCCATGAATACCAACGCCCCACTGTTAAGCTTTATTTCGGTAGCGAGTTTTTGCAATTCACTAAGTGTATATTGACGTTTTTGATCTAATTCGAAGTAGACGCACGCAGTAGCTACTCTCTCTAAGTGGTCTATCCAATCTGAGGTGGAAATTTCATCAGATGATTCTCTCCAGCATTGGAGTAACTGCAATGCCCACGGCCTCACTAAATCCGGAATTAACTGCTCCCCATCTTGCTCACTCGCCTTCCTCATTAGCTTTACCATAGCTCGCAGGACATCTAGTGGATCCCAAAAGATGAGAGTAGTGCCTCGCATTTTTGACCAGGGCCCCAATGCGATAAAAGTTCCGCAGGGATGAAAGCTCATTGGGTCATGTAGTTTGTTGCATTTTTGGCAATAAGAAACCTTATCTCTGAAAGTGACTAGAAATCCTTGGCTTTCTAATGGTGACACTTCCGCTTCGATCGAATATTCATCCCAATGCAGCATAGTCGTGAGCGACTCACGAGTAACAAGCGCTTGAAGAAATTCTTTGGTGTCACCAACTTGGGCATTTCCCAGAGTTCTTGGGCTTCTCTCCAACTCATCGAGCCGTTGAATTTCCAAGGAAATGTTAGGTGCCCATCCAGTTGGCATCAAGACCTTAATTCGTTCTAGGAAGATTGAGCCTAATCGTTTGAGACGAGCATGCCCAACTGGCGTTTCACGCGAGCATAAACCGCTGAGAGGTGTGCAGGCAATCAAGTGGTCCAAATCAAGTGGGCGGCTTACGCCGCTTAATTCCTCTGACCAGTGTACCCATTGATCCCAATCGCCAGACAAGTCTTCGCCATTTAAGGATTCAAGTTCTGGGGCTCCAGGTAGTGTATTTACAAGCCAGGGTGTCGGGAGGGCTTCAAAAGATTGAATACGAGAAGAAAAGGCGATCCACCTTGCATATCTTCTCTCTGCATGCAAACTGGCCTCGAATTCTCCCGAAACTTCTATTTTCGATTCGGTACTCCATATTTGTTTTTTCCAAGGTGTCAAGCCAAACATAGAAATGGATATAAAACAGCCGGGAGATGTATTTTGCGTTTGGCCACAAATATAGATCTTGTCATCTCCATGCCATTCAAAAGTCCAGTTGTCAATGTACGGCGCATCGGCGAATTCGAGAACTTGAGATGAAATTGGCTCGAATCGAGCGCAGACTTTGATTACTTCCGATGGTGGCAAAGGCAAGCCTAATTCCTCAAGACGAAAAAACAATTCTCCTTCCTCATTGGCCGAACGCATGCACCAATACTCTTGTTGCGCAGCCCCGATCCAGATGACTACGGGAACTTCGGGCCAAGCAGTAACTTTGAAAGCGCCTTTAGTAAGCTGTTGCCGATTCAAGCGTAGACCCTCATTGACTTCTCCGTCCGGGGCCACGAATTGGAGCGTGAGTTGAAGGTCGGAAGGATTGCTTCTGGGTTCTGGCACAACTTTAAAATCATACGATGTGCCTTCCTCAAGAGACAGACGAAATATGTCACCTGTTTCCAGGTTTACCTGGCTCCAATCGGGAATCAGGATGACCGGTAAGTTATTTTGTTTTTGTGCCAGTTAGACGGAGTCAATTGCCACGTACTTACCGTTTCTCCAACATTTCAACTCGGCCTTGACGGTGCTGCCCCACTGTCCTGTAACTTGGAAGAAGGGAAGTGAGCCCAAGGCAAATGAATCCAAGTTGCCTTGATCGGATATCAACTCTCCGCCCAATGCTTGTGCCCGTGGTAGATAAATATCAGTAAGTCCCGGTAAGCTTAAACCAGCGGCTGCTTGTGCGAGCAAATCATTTATCTCCTCGAGTCTAGCGTCAAACTCGCTACGGTCAGCATCTTCCAAAGGGTCACGAGCCGTAACAAGAAGTGTGTCATATCCTGCCCACGATCCTTGCGGTGGGCCTAGTGGTATGCAATTTGAGAAGATAGCTGAGACCCATTCCTGCTTTAATATTTGGTCTGGCGCAAGCAAGTAATACTGTTCCCCGACTGCCCATTGACGAGTCCGTCGTCCAGATCCGATTCGAAATAGCAAGGCGCCGCGTTCACGCTTTGTTTCAAAGGGTGAAGAGAGTACTGAGACTCTTATCCTATCGTTGTCAGTTGAAATTATGGCAGATTGATCCCAGAAAGGTTTACTCAATGGGAGAGTCATGCTTAGTGTATGAGTTGAATCTTTCTTTGGATCATATATTGTTTGCAGACTTGCCTCGGTTTCTCCGAAGCGAATACTTATTTTTTCCATTCGGCCTGGCCAGAGGGTCTCGCTTAGGACAGCTTCAAGCTGGGCAGAATTTGCATTGTATCGAATACGTACTTGTGGCCGTTTTTTCTTAACAACGTAATCGCCAATCTGTTCCTGGTCCAACTCATTAAAGTGTTGTATTAACCAACGCCTAGCGAGGTCTGCCAGAGAAAAGGAAACTGAATTATCAGGATCTAGCATTTCGCGAAGGCGATCATTGGCGTAAGCTGACGTATCGAGCCAGTCAAGAAGATCAAGCAGGAAATCATCAATTTCGCAGGTAAGCTGATAAGGGAGTTCTTCTAAAGTAGGATCCCAATGTTCTTTCAGCGCTATGCCGTAGGATCGCAACAACTCTAAATCTCTCGGTAGAAGGCCGGCATGAGCGATTGGCCACTTAATATTCGCTCGACCTTCTCGTGGATAAAACAAAGCTCTGTCTGTCTGCAAATAAAGGCGCAGCCAAAGATTTCGGAAATCGCTAGCTAGGCCAACTCGCAAGGTCCCTAGGTCTATTTGATTATCCAAGACCTTCTCGCAGAATTCAGGCCAGTACCGGTGTGGTCGTCCCCAGTTTCGTGCCACATAACGCATCGAGTACAAGACGGGTAGGCTCTGCTCCGAAGACATTGATTGAATACGATGCCGAATGGGCCCTGCAGTAGTTGGCGTTTCCAGGCCTCCTAATAGGTATCCCCTTACAGCACAGAATAAATCGCTAGCTTCACTCTTGGACAGTTCCCTGCTTCTGGGGGCTAGTAAGAAAGGCCGAGGCAGGCTAGGGGCATCCAAACTAAAGCCTTCAGGCAGGCCCAGGATTTTGTATATCCGCTGAATCCATTCTGCCCAGTCCATAGCAGGCTCTCAGATGGATGCTGGCAGCTCTAGCCTTTTATTCCCGACTAGCTTTGATGGGGTTTGCTTGCAGAGTAGATCTGGTTCAAGACAGCGGTACGATTGAGATTAACATAATCAGGCTTTCGGCTAGCTCTACGTTCCATCCACCTATTCTTAAAGAAGTCGACAATATAGTTCATAGGCATATCGTAGAATTCTGGCAGGGTGTCAACTCCACGAAGAAACTCCTTCAGGTTTTTGGCAAGCGATACAGCGTATAACTCGCGTTCAATGCCATGCCTTAACAAATCCTGCGACATTCCTATTTCTTCCAGACAGATGCGGGCCAAGCGCATTTTCCAGTTTGGCCCTTGGCCATATCTATGTCTATGTACGATAGGATGCCTGATGCCTTCGAGATACTGTTTCATGGCAGCATAGGTACCATTGCTCAGATGAAAATGGCCCCAGCCTATTGTAGAACCTATACGTTCATAAATAAGCCTGTCCCCAAGAACAATTCGATTGTATATAGATGATCGTCCCAACGCAGAAGTAGTAGTCAAGAGCACTAGAGAAGGATCCTTGACTTTCCCTCGGATTATCGTGGGCTTATCTTTGTATTTCGCTTGCACTGTCTCCCTAACTTCATTAGAGGCCGCTAGAAGGGCGACTAGTTTACCGCAGAGAAGCTCATTATATGGTGGAACTGAACCTAAGATGTAAATATCCATTACATTATACAGTCGCTCAGCACGTTGGCGATGATCCCATTCAATCCAATCATCACGCGCTTTAAGATTAAAAACGGGATCACCGAGGGCAAATAATCCAACTAGTTTGCCATTGTATTCATCAATTACTAGGAATCTCAGTCTCCGACCAAAGCCATGAGAGACAGGAGCACTCCAAAGAAGAGTGGCGAAGCGGAATAGATCTGCCTCTTTGGTATCGGGTTTCACTTCGATTAGTCGAGGCCTGAGGCCAAGGACATTTATCTCTGATCCATTTGCGAAATATTTTATCAGCCTGTCGTTTTTTGCCTCCAAGAACTTTTCATTTTCTTTAAGCTTCGCTCGGCGTGCGTATCGGTGAAGATACCTTATCGCACTTTTTTCTAATTCCCTATCATGAATCACCCTACCGTCTCTCTCGAGGATGAATCCTTGTTGGTGA
>Ga0180431_10009072_pt1 | contig 11305 bp, 11 predicted proteins | sample SS_ome_11_FD_132459 | JGI IMG/M metagenome (GOLD analysis project Ga0180431, IMG submission 132459) | Hypersaline lake sediment archaeal communities from the Salton Sea, California, USA - SS_1_MS_1 metaG | ecosystem: Environmental > Aquatic > Non-marine Saline and Alkaline > Hypersaline >...
ATACCTGTTTTTAAGATAATAGACGATGTCAAGGATTCAGGATCCATATTCCCGTATGGATTCGCGACAACCTCAGGGGAACTGGACGGCGCGATAGAAAAGTATTCATATGTCTCAGAGAAGCTGCTTCTATTGGCCCAACTGGAAAAGGCAGTACAGCTTATGGCTGATGAGATCGAAAAAACCAGAAGAAGAGTAAATGCTCTGGAGTATGTTTTGATCCCGAGACTTGAGGAGACGATCAAATACATAACTATGAAACTAGAAGAGAATGAAAGGGCGAATATCAGCAGGCTGATGAAGGTGAAGGATATGATGGTCGAGGAAGCCATCAGAAAGAGAAGGGCAGAGGCATGAAAGAAGAATTATCTGTGGTTCTTGCAGGAGAAGCAGGACAAGGGATAAAAACAGCAGAGCTCATGATGGTGGAGATACTGAAAAAGCAGAAGTATTTCTTTTTTATTTCAAGGGAGTATATGTCCCGGGTAAGAGGAGGGATAAATACCACCCAGATCCTAATATCCGATAAACCGGTGAATTCATTCAGTGCCCGGACAGATCTTATGGTGGCGCTGACCGGGGGAGTAAGAGAGAGATACAACCACCGTATCGATGAAGACACTCTTTTTGTCGAAAACAAGGATTTTATAGAGATCGCCAAAAAAAACGGTAATGTCAAATATGCCAACAGTGTCCTTTTTGGATATCTTTGTTCCTGTATTGGCGCTCCCGGTGAGCAGGGAGTGGAAATAATAAAAAGCACATACAGCGACAAGCCTGATACAATAGAAGGCAATGTAAGTTCATTTAATGAAGGATATGAACTGTATAAAGGTGAAAGAAAAAAATTCAAAGCAAACAAGGAAGACTTCCTTACTGTTGATGTAAGCCGTGCCGTTGCCTATGGGGCAATATTCGGAGGCTGTGATTTTATTGCGTCATACCCCATGTCTCCTTCTACCGCGGTACTTACGAACCTTGCTGAACTATCGGGAGAATACAGCATACTACTGGAACAGGCCGAGGATGAGATAGCTGCTATAAATATGGCTCTTGGAGCTTCGTATGCAGGCGCCAGAGCCATGGTTACCACTTCGGGAGGAGGATTTGCCCTGATGAGTGAAGGCATAAGCCTTGCAGGAGGCGCTGAGATACCTGTTGTGGTACATATAGGTCAAAGGCCAGGCCCTGCGACAGGTCTTCCCACCCGTACAGAGCAGGGGGATCTGAACCTGGCGCTATATGCAGGTCACGGAGAATTCCAGAGAGTGATCTATGCTCCGGGAGATCAGCTGCAGGCGATCGGGATTACCATGAAGGCTTTTGATACAGCTGACAGATACCAGATACCTGTTATTATCCTTACAGATCAGTTTTTACTTGATTCGGTAAAACCTGTCCCTAAACAGAGCATAGCCTTGCCTGAAGCTCTCAGGCATACTATAAAGACTGAAGAAGGCTATAAAAGGTACCGGATCACTGAAGACGGCATCTCCCCAAGAGGCATTCCGGGATATGGGAATGGTACTGTCTGTGTGGATAGTGATGAGCATGATGAAGAGGGAAGGATAACCGAAGATCGGGATATAAGAAAGCAGATGGTCGAAAAAAGAAACAAAAGGGGCGAGGCGCTGAAGGCTGAGTCAATGATGCCTGCTCTTATAGGGGAACAGGAGTATGATACCATCGTTGTTTGTTATGGCTCCAATTTGGGGATAGCTCTTGATCTTAAAGAAGAATGTGAGAAACTCGATTGTGCTTTCCTTCATTTCTCCCAGCTGCATCCTCTGAATGACAAGGTGAAGCAGTACTTTGAAAAAGCAAAACGAACTGTCATTATTGAGAACAATTTCGGAGGTCAGTTTGCCGACCTTCTTGAGAGCAGATTTCATATAACTATAGATCAAAGGATCCTAAAGTATGACGGAGACCCTTTTTCCAGGGAAGAGATCCTTGACAGGTTAAAGGAGGCGATATCATGATAGTTGACGGCATAGATCTGGCGTGGTGTCCCGGATGCGGAAATTTCAGCATTAGAAATATCATCCAGACAGCTATAGAGGAACTGGGTCTTGAAAAAAACAAAGTGGTTTTTGTTTCAGGGATCGGACAAGCCGCAAAAATGCCCCAGTATCTTGGGTACAGCTATTTCAACGGACTTCATGGAAGAGCCATACCGGCAGCTTTTGCCATAAAGGCTTCAAATCCTGAGCTGGTGGTCATTGCAGAAGGCGGAGATGGAGATATGTACGGTGAAGGCGGCAATCATTTCATACATAATATTCGCAGAAACCCTGACATCGTCCATATCGTGCACAACAATATGGTCTACGGACTGACAAAGGGACAGGCATCGCCAACCAGCAGAAGCGGGTTTGTGACGCCTGTACAGGTGAACGGGACGATCGCCGAACCCTTTGATGCCATAGCAGCTGCAATAGCCTTAAATGCTTCCTTTGCTGCAAGGGCATTTGCTCTTGATCGTGAAAAGTCGGTCGGGATATTGAAGGAGGCTATAAAACATAAAGGATATTCACTTATAGATATGCTCCATACCTGTGTTTCCTTCAATAAAGTGAATACGAACAACTGGTTCAAGGAAAACACATATTATGTAGATAAAGATCATGATCCTGAAAACAGAAGTGTGGCTTTTGAAACCGCCACCAGTGGTGACAAGATCCCTTTAGGAATAATCTACAGGGGAGAAAGGCCTGTTTATGAGGAGCAGCTTGATATATATTCAGAGGATAAAAGCCCCCTTTATATGAGGACCGGAAACGGGGAAAAGCTATATAAAAAGTTAAGAGGGTAATGATATGGATGCTATGCAAAGATATGATCGATGGCTCAGAGATGATGGGATCGATGAGAAAACAAAGGATATAATGAGGTCAATGACAAAAGAAGAGATTTCCGATGCCTTTTACAAGGACCTTGAGTTCGGCACCGGAGGCATAAGAGGTGTTTTAGGGGTTGGAACAAACCGGATGAATGAATATGTTATCGGTAAAGTCTCATATGCTCTTGGAAAGATAGTAGCTTCTTTTGGTGAAGAAGCAAAAAAACAGGGGATCGTGATCGCATATGATGTGAGGCACAAATCACGGGAATTTGCGCTTCATTCTGCATTGATCTTTTGTGCCATGGGGATAAAAGTATATTATTTTGATGATATACGGGCAACTCCCCAGCTTTCTTTTGCCGTGAGGCAGACAAATGCCAAAGCGGGCATAATGGTCACAGCCAGCCACAATCCTAAAGAATACAACGGGTATAAAGCTTATTGGGATGACGGGGCGCAGATACTCCCGGATTTTGCAGAGAAGATCGAAGCTTTGGCAAAAAAAATAGATAGCTTTTCAGAGATCGAAAAAATGGATGAAGCACTGGCAAGGGGAAAAGGTCTGCTGGTCTCTCCTGATCCGGCCATCGACGATGAATATATAGATAATGTTAAGTCCTTGTCACTGAATGATGATATAGATAAGGATATTTCCATCATATATACCTCTCTTCATGGAACAGGCACGATACCGGTGCGAAGAGTTTTGAAAGAGAGGGGTTTTAAGAACATGACTGTGGTGGAAAAGCAGTCGGTGCCAGATCCTGACTTCACATATGCGCCTTTTCCAAATCCTGAAGATGCACGGGCTTTTGAGCTTGCCATGGAACTGGGAAAAGAAAAAAATGCATCCCTGCTGATAGCCAATGATCCCGACTGTGACAGGACAGCGATCATGGTCAACGATGGAGCAGGATATGTTTTTCTAAATGGCAACCAGACCGGGGCGATCCTCATAAAATATATGATGGATGCACTTGTGGAAAAGAAAATGATGCCTGATAAAGCCATGGTAGTAAAGACCATAGTTACCGGAGATATGGGCAAGGTGATCGCCGCCGACTATGGAGTCAGCACATTTGAAACACTGACCGGCTTTAAGAATATCTCCAGTGTTGCGATAGAGAAAGAGGAGAAGGAAGGATACAGGTTTCTTTTTGGATATGAAGAAAGTATAGGCTATAATGCGGGTACCTTTGTGAGGGACAAGGACGGTGTGACTTCAGTTATGCTGATCAGCGAAGCAGCTGCATTTTACATGAAGAAGGGCCAGACTCTATATGATGTGCTTATGGCCTTATATAAAAGATACGGGTACTATGACGACAATAATTTTTCTATAACATTAAAAGGGCGGGAAGGTACCGAGAAGATCAAAAAGATCATGAGTCTTCTAAGGGAAAGGGGAATAGAGGAACTGGCAAATAAAAAAGTGATCGCAGTTACTGACTATGAAAAAGGATACAGATTTGAATTTTCAACCAGAGACAAAAAAAAGGTGGATATCCCATGCTCTGATGTACTCAAATTTGAAGCTGAGGATGAACTTTGGTTTGCAGTCAGACCATCGGGCACAGAACCGAAATTAAAGGTATATATTTACGGCAGGGCAGAGACTGATAGCACAGCAAAAGAGCTTGTCGAAAAGGCAGGAGAGGAACTTGATTCCTTATTGATGGAATTCTCGGCCTAGCTGCTCATATAGCATGTGATAATCTCACCATAAAACAATTCATGGTAATCATCGCCCTTGTAAAACCTTTCTTTATGTTCACTGGAAAAATCGCTCTCAGATAAGGGTACCCTTGCCAGTATCCTGCACTCAAAATGATATCTGCAGTTTCCTATGACAGGGGTATCGATGTTTTCAGCGTTTTCAAGAGTGAGTCCGAGAACTTTTATCTTGTCCGTATCCCTTCCGGATCTGCTCCCGCAGAAAGCAAGCTCTTTTGTCATTGTGGATCTTCGAGGTACGGATACCGTGAACTGGTCTGTGTTTTGAAGCATGCTGTGTGTGTGACGCGAAAATCTGACCGGAACTACAAAAACCGGAAGCCCCCACATGATGCCCAGCTGGCCCCAACCGATAGTCATGGTATTGATCTTATCACCGTTTTTGACAGTCAAAAATGCGCCCCGGCCAAGCTGCTCAATAACCTCTTCCGATATATCAGTAAACTTCATGATATGTTTTGACATAGATATGACCACCTTTTGTTTTTTTCTATTATATCCTATTTCGCAAAATTAAAAAAGAAGTTTGAAAGGATAGATGAAATTGAATAGAATACAATTAGAAAAAAAGGTCCACTCTGCTGTGTTTGATCTGATAAAAGAAAAGAATTATGTAGCACCTGTAGATGTGTTGATCAGGATGGCTGTTCTTACAGATAAGGATCACAAAGAGTGGAGATTCGGCCGAATTCCATATTTGGAAAAGGCATGTAATATAAATCTCGGGAAACTGTCTTTTGTGATGAAGGAAATAAGAGCGTTTGCAAAGCACATTGGCTTGAGAGAGTCTTTTACAGTATATAACAGATGGGGAGTCAAAGGAAAGTCTATACCTCTTCGCTTTTCCAAGTCCGGTGATAGCAGAATAGAAAAAGCTTACTCAACACATTTTGTAAAATATAGAACTGATGATCCATAGTACAATATATTTGATCCAAATGTCTTGTTTGTATTGCTAACAAAACAAATTACTTATATTATATTAAATAGATTCTTTTTAGGAGTAATTTCAATGGATTATACTGATGTTTTGAAGGATGTTAAGAAAATATTGATCAAAACAGGAAAGTATCAGCTTGAGAAATTTCATAGCAGGGATTTTGAATTTGATACCAAGTCCACGATCGTTGATCTGGTGACAGAAGTAGATCTTGAGTCAGAAAGAATGATATTGGATTATCTCCAGTCAAAGTATCCTGATGTATCCTCGCTTTCGGAGGAAAGAGGCGAGACTCTGGTTTCAGGTGAATATAGATGGATCCTGGATCCGTTGGATGGAACGACTAATTTTGCCCAGGGACTGCCGATCTTTGCGATATCCATAGCATTGGTCAAGAACGATATTTCTGTGATGGGTGCAGTGTACAATCCTTCGCTCAATGAGTTTTTTCATGCCATAAAAGGCGAAGGTGCGTATCTGAATGACAGGAAGATCGAAGTCTCGGAACGACTGGAGCTTGAACAATGTGTGCTTGCTACCGGTTTTTCATACAGCAGGGCAGATGACATGCATAACAATCTGGATGCTTTCTCATATTTTGCCCCAAGTGTAAGAGGCTTAAGAAGGCTTGGTTCTGCCTCCTATGATATGTGCAACGTTGCCCGCGGAGCCATCGATGGATACTGGGAAATGAATCTGAGGATCTGGGATGTCGCAGCCGGAGATGTAATAATAAAAGAAGCCGGCGGCAGTATCGTATATTTTGAGCAAAAAGACGGGATATCTCTTGTTTGCGGCAATGATCATATCTGTGGTATATTGTACAAGAAGATAAGCGAATATCTCTAAGCATAAGGATCTGACTGTTGACATTAATGATCGTATCTTCTTGCATATTTCCCCGGGCTCATACCGGTCTTTGCTTTAAACAGCCTTATAAAGTTTGAATAATCCTTGAATCCGGACATACTGCAGCTTTCTGATACCGAATGACCGCTTTTCAACAGCTCCTTCGATCTTATCAGTCTCCGCGATACGATATAGTCATGCACAGACCCTCCGGATATTTTTTTGAACAGTCTGTTCAGATGCTGCGGGGAAATGTAGAATTCACTGCATATAGTGCACAGCCTTAAGTCTTTATCGAAGTTGATGTTTATGTGATCAATTATTTCTCTCAGATGGGGGCTGTATATGCTTTGAAAAGACCTTTCCCTATATGATCCGTACAATTTCCCCAGCAGGCGGAGAAGATCAAGAAAAGATTTGAGCAGACCGGAATCGTTCCTTTGGCAGCTTTTGTATGAGAGCCCGAGCATATCTTCAGCTGATCTCATTATAAGATCTGCCTCATCACAGGATCCCCGTACTATGTTGTAAAAGCCCCTCGGCCTTTTATCAAAAATATCGAGCAGGTCGTTTTCTTTTGGTGACATACTTCTTATTTCCGCGGAGTCAAAGAGTATACGTATGCAGAGAGCATCAGATAAAGGTGCATGGAGCTCGGATCCTTTTGTCAGTATCACATCTCCCTTTGAATAAGTTTGCAGGTTTCCTTCGATGAAAACGTATCCGATTCCATCGATCACATAGATGAGCTCATACTCGTCATGGATATGAAAACCATGAAATTTGTTCGGGGAATCGAATTTCATATATCTTATATCGATAAAAGGGTCGTTCCTGGATTCAAAGTTCATCTCAAGTCCCATAATATGTTTTAAAAGGAAATAATACACCAATTATACTTGTATTACAACTATTTATCGGTTTTTGATGTTGATTTTTTAAATTCACCCGGTGTGATGCCAACTGTTTTTTTGAACATACGGAAAAAATTCGAATAATCATTGAACCCGCTCATCACAGACGTCTCAGTGACATTGTAACCATCTATTATAAGCTGCTTTGCTCTGGATATCCTTTTATATATTATATACTGATGGAGTTTGCTGCCTGTGTGTTTTTTAAAAAGCCTTGCCAGATGGTACCGGTTTATATGAAATCTTTCCTCCAGGTTTGCCAGAGAGAGATCTTCATCGGGGAACCGGTCTATATAGTCAAGGACCGGGATGAGATTATCCGGAGGTTTGGGATTTGACCTTGATGGAGAAGGCTCCTTGTACAATTTGTTTATCAACACCAATAGACGGATGAAGGCAGATATCACAAGAAGCGGTGACTCGGCTTCCTTCATATTGTAATATCTTCCGATCTCCTGCAGCAGGGAGAAGATCTTCTCAAAGGAGTAGCTGTCAAGTGTTATCCTGTTGTTTTGACCGGCGACATGATCCTTGAAACACTCAAGAAGATCGAAGTCCCGGGTACAAAGATCAGCAACGATCGAAGGATCGAAATGTATGACTATCCTCTCATAAACAGTCCGGTCATATAATGAAGGTCTGTGGATCTCATGATTGTTGATCAGCAGCAGGTCGCCCTTTGAGAGTGGATAAACATTTTTTTCAATAAAATAATTTACTCCTCCCTCTAGAAACAAGTATATCTCATAGAAGTTATGAAGATGAAAATTAAAATTGCGTTTGTCTGTTATAGTTTTGCTGTGAGAATATGTAAAGGATATTTTTTTGTTTGTGTTTCTGATATCTATCAATTTGATGCCTCCCACACCACGATATTTATCATCAGATTCTAACATGCAGCATTTTATCAGTCAAAGGACCGGAGCCATCTCGCATCTATGTATACTGGTTCGCGAATTGCATGTATAAAAGTATCTTATTAACTGACTTTATAATATTAAGTCAAGAAAAACAATATAATAATTCAATTTAAACAATTTAATTGTAAATACTATATTATATAATACATAATAATATCACAAGGAGGTGCAAAATGAAAAAACAGCAGATAGCAGCTCAGCTGTATACTTTAAGAGAATTCACCCAGAACGTCAGGGATATCGAAGAAACTTTGAGAAGAGTTTCACAGATAGGTTACACTGCAGTGCAGGTTTCGGGATTCGGACCGATAGAACCTGCTCTTTTAAAGAGCTATACTGACAAGTACAATCTTACTATATGTGCTACGCATACAGCTTATGACCGCATAAAGAATCAGACCGAACAGGTAATAAGTGAACATAAACTCTGGGGCTGCCGATATGTAGGGCTTGGCGGCATGCCCCAGGAATACAGGACCGGATATCAGGGATATATGGATTTTGTCTCTGAATTTGATGCACTCGGCAGGATCTATGCCCAAAACGGATTGAAGCTGATCTATCACAATCATGACTTTGAGTTTGAAAAGTTTGACGGCAAACTTGGGCTTGAGATCATACTTGAAGGTGCTAAAGCGGGCAGCTATGAAATGGAGATCGATACCTACTGGGTCCAGTCCGGAGGAGGAGATCCGGTTGACTGGATATACAGATCGAAAGGACAGATGGGTGTTGTCCATTTCAAGGACATGGCCATCAAAGACAGAAAGCAGGTATTTGCCGAGATAGGAGAAGGCAACCTTGACTGGGCCGCCATTATCAAAGCCTGTGATGATATCGGTGTCGTCTGGGCAGCAGTGGAGCAGGATAAATGCATGCGTGATCCTTTTGACTCCCTGGAACTTAGTTTTAAAAATATCGAATCGATGCTCGGAGGTGGATGATCCATGAAGAATTTCACGATATCCGCCTTTGCTGATGAGATAGACCCTTTTCTCGAAAAACAGATGGATGTACTGGATGCTCATGACATCAAACATATCGAAATAAGAGGTGTTAACGGCAAGAACGTGACGCAATGGGAACTTGAGGATATCCGGGCCATAAAAAAGCAGCTTGATCGCAGAGGATTCCATATATCTGCCATTGGATCGCCTATTGGTAAAATAAAGATAACTGAAGACTTTGCTCCGCATTTCAAGCTTTACGAAAAGACCATAGAGATAGCTCACATACTTGGTACGGATATAATACGCATGTTCAGTTTCTATCCGGGAGACAGCGTTGCTTCCTTCCGGGACGAAGTGATGGAGAGATGGTACAGGTTCACAAAAAAGGCAGAGGATGAAGGAGTGAAGCTCTACCATGAAAATGAAAAGGATATATTCGGAGATACTCCCGATCGATGCCTCGACCTTATAAATACCATGGCATCAGGGAATGTAAGGGCAATATTTGATCCGGCAAATTTCATACAGTGCAAAGTTGAAACTTACCCGTACGCGTTTGAGATGCTAAAGGAGCACATAGCATATGTCCATGTCAAGGATGCTTTGGAGAGCAGCGGAAGAGTTGTGCCTTCGGGCTATGGTGACGGCAATATTGCAAAAATACTGGAAGAACTCAAAGCCTTGAATTTTCATGGATTTTTATCTTTGGAACCGCATCTTGGCAGCTTTGCCGGACTAAAGGAGCTGGAGCTGGATGTAGACCTGGAGGATATGCCTGATGCCGGAGAGTCTACCTTCAAGATCGCAGCAGACGCTTTGAAAAAAATATTGAAGGGATTGGAGGATGCCTGAATGGAAAAAGTGAGGATAGGAGTCATCGGACTGGGTAATATGGGTGCTGTGCATGCAAGATATATCGCTGCCGGAGAGATCCCCGGAGGTGAGCTGACTGCTGTATGTGATGTGTCTGCAGGCAGGTTGGGATGGGCCGGCAGGGAGCTGGGTGAAAAGGTTGCTCTTTTTGATGACGCGGATAAAATGATGAGTTCAGGAAATGTGGATGCGGTTATTATAGCTACCATACACAACACTCATCCTGAGCTTGCGATAAAAGCCTTTGATAAGGGACTTCATGTCCTGATAGAGAAACCTGCGGGCGTTTACACCAAACAGGTAGCTCAAATGAACAGCAGAGCACAAAACAGCGGCAGGGTTTTTGCTATTATGTACAATCAGAGGACAAACCCTGTATATCTGAAATTAAAGGATCTGGTGGACTCAAATGAGCTTGGGGAAATAAAAAGGACCAACTGGATCATAACAAGCTGGTACAGACCCCAGAGCTATTACGATCAGGGAGGCTGGAGAGCGACCTGGAGAGGCGAGGGAGGCGGAGTGCTTTTGAACCAGGATCCGCATCAACTGGATATCTGGCAATGGATATGCGGTATGCCGAAAAGAGTCAGGGCGTTTTGTTATTGCGGGAAGTATCACAAGATAGAGGTGGAGGATGATGTAACTGCATTTGTGGAGTATGATAATGGAGCAACAGGTGTTTTTGTGACATCCACCGGGGACGCTCCGGGCACAAACCGCTTTGAGATAAGCGCTGACAAGGGGAAGGTCGTAGTTGAAAATGATACACTGACCTTTTACAGGTTAAGAGTTCCCGAAAGAGAATTCAATGCCCGATTCAAAGGTGGATTCGGAGCACCTGAATGCTGGAGATGTGAAGTACCTGTAAAAGGTGAGAATCTCCAGCATAAAGGTATTACAGCAAACTGGGTCAGTGCCATTACAAAGGGGACCCCCCTTATAGCTGCAGGAGAGGAGGGCATAAAAGGCCTTTCGATCTCTAATGCCATGTATCTTTCATCCTGGACCGACAGCTGGATAGATCTTCCCATAGACGAGGACCTGTTCTTTGAAGAATTCAGTAAAAAGATAAAAGAGGGGAAGACAGCAGAATAATTTTTAAACATAATTATGAAAGTTTATTGAAATAATCCTTCATGTATGTTAGTATAGCTTTGATTTTATCAATGGTATATAATGCGGGGATTTTTGGTAAAATTATATTGTTGAATAAAAAACTAACATGACAGAAGGGAGAGGTTATATGACTTCACACAAAGAATTGCTCAAATGGGTAA
>Ga0180431_10009076_pt1 | contig 11297 bp, 11 predicted proteins | sample SS_ome_11_FD_132459 | JGI IMG/M metagenome (GOLD analysis project Ga0180431, IMG submission 132459) | Hypersaline lake sediment archaeal communities from the Salton Sea, California, USA - SS_1_MS_1 metaG | ecosystem: Environmental > Aquatic > Non-marine Saline and Alkaline > Hypersaline >...
ACGTCCGACATTCATGGTTATGTTTCTCCTTCAGAAGCGAGGCCTCCGAGCAGGCACCAGGCCCACGCCGTGAACAACGCCGCTACGATAGCCAGCCCAAGTCCCAGCACCATGTGGATGATCCCGATTTGCAGAACGTTCCGCAGGTTGGATGGCCACCCCATCGTCATGATGCCGAGTTCCTCCGCGGCGGTCACGATTGGGTTCAGCGCCCAGCGAAGGGCGAAAGGTGTTTCTGGATTGGCGGCTTGCTGGATTGCCCAGCGGTAGAGCGCCGGCCCGAGTGGGGGGATGACGCCTACCCACACTAGGCCGCCAACCACATGGATGAGCCCGGCTGCCGTGATGAGGGCCAAGCCAATGGCGCCCAGAAGCACTGGTGGCATCAAGCTCAGTGCGCCATAGACGGTCAAGTGTTCTCGCGATGATGACAGCCTCGCTGAAAGACGCTGCCAGAACATGCTCCCCTCGCAAAAGGCACACGGTTCGGGAGCTGTCTGAGCGACGGTCTGCGAGACCGCCTGCAGATCCTGCACAGCCTCCCGGCAGCGAGCGCACGCGTTCAGGTGCTCTTCCACCAAAGCGAGCGTATCGGGAGCCAGCTCGCCATCAAGGTAGGCTTCCATCGTTGCAGCGCTGAGATGACTAGAGGCCATGGCCGTCCTCTTGGGAAGAAAGCGTCTGCTTTAGCGCCTGTCGTGCATAGTGTAGCCGGGACATGACGGTTCCCATGGGTATGTTCAGGACGTCAGCGATCTCGGCATAGGATAGCTGCTCGTACTCTCGCAGGACCAGCGCCGCCCGGGAGGCCGGGGGCAGATTCTGCACGGCGCGACGGACGCGAGCTGCTTCCTCGGCATCCATGACGCTCCGCTCGATGTGCTGGTCCGAAGGTGGCGGCGCGATGTCATCTAGAGCGACTTGGGGGCGGCGTCTTCGCGTTGCGTCGATGGCGGCGTTGACCGTGATGCGGTACAGCCAAGCCCCCAAGCTCCCTCCCGGGCGAAACGTGTCGATGGACTGCCATGCCTTCACAAACACTTCCTGGGCTACATCCTCTGCTTCGTCAGATGACCCCACGATGCCATGTGCCGTTCGGAGGACGCGGAGCCGATGTCGCTCCACGATCTGTCCGAAGGCTTCCATGTCGCCGTGGGCGGCGCGCCGCACGAGTTCGTTGTCGAGCTCTCTCTCCGCGTCCAACGTTCCCTCTATTCAACGCCGGCGATGGGCTGGTTATTCGCTCCCAGGCTGCTCTGTCAGGAGGATACTAGATGGAGCTGCCAGCGTCCGCAAGCGCCGGCGGCTTGCGGACGTCGCCGCATTCGATCGACATCGGAGCTGTGCTATAATCTGTTGATAGGATTCCGAGAGCGCTGGAGGAGCGGGATGGGCATCATTGGCGACCAACCAGGCTATCAAGAGGCGGTCGCCAGACACGGCCAGCCTGTGGAACGGACCTATCGCTACGAGGTGAGCGCCGACACGTACGACTACTGGGAGCGTGTGCTGCGTCGACGTTTGGCAGAGGTCGTGCTGATTGTCAGTTGTCACACTGGGCGGTACTTGGTCCACACCAAGGCTTTCTATCCACCGGGCACCTATCGCCTGCTCTCGGGCGGCCTCGCCTCAGGCGAGGACCTGCTGGTGGGCGCTCGGCGGGAGCTGCAAGAGGAGACGGGTCTCGAAGGCGGAATCGAGCGCTTTCTGGCGGTCCAGACCCATCGCTTCCAACGCAACGGGGCCTCGCTTCCTTTCTACTCGTATCTGTTCCTTGTAGACGCACAGGGTGGCCAACCCACGGTGCTGGACGATCAGGAGCAGATCACAGAGTTTCGCGAGGTGGATCGCCAGGGTCTGCGCGTGCTGGCCGAGCGGCTCGATAGCATGGGGCCCGCGTGGGCAGAGTGGGGCCATTTCCGCGCTACCTCCCACTGGCTTGTATGGGAGCTGCTAGCCGGCTCGGAGGGTGACGGTGGCTGAGGCGTTCGAGGTCGTTGTTGTGGGGGCGGGACACGCGGGCTGCGAGGCGGCCATGGCCGCCTCGCGCATGGGGTGTCGCACCTGCCTGGTCACGATGAACCTAGACCTGGTAGCCCAGATGCCGTGCAACCCGAGCATCGGGGGGCCGGCCAAGGCGCATGTGGTGCGCGAGATCGACGCGCTGGGCGGCGCCATGGGGCGTTGCATCGATCGCACGTTTGTGCAGATTCGCATGCTCAATCTGTCGCGTGGACCGGCCGTGCGCTCGTTGCGGGCCCAGGCGGACAAGCGGCTCTATTCGCTATGCATGAAGCACATGCTCGAGTCGACGCCGGGGTTGGCGCTGAAGCAAGGCACCGTGGAGGCTCTTCTCACCGAGGGCGATCGCGTCGGGGGAGTGCGACTGGCCGATGGCACGAGGCTTGAGGCCCCGGCCGTGGTGCTGACGCCGGGCACGTTTCTCAACGGGGAGGTCCTCTCGGGTGCGGACTATCATGCCAGGGCTGGACGTGCTGGAGAGCTCGCCGCGGTCAGCCTGGCCCGCTCGCTACGGGATCTCGGTTTTGAGCTGGGCCGGCTGCAGACGAACACGCCTCCGCGGATTGATGCGCGCACCATCGACTTTGGCGCTACGGCGCTGCAGATGGGAAGCGATCATCCGCTCTACTTCTCTTTCGACGGGGCTCCCGAGCATGTCTACCAGGTGCCGCTGAATTCGGTCTATCCGTTGGGATATGGGACGACGTGGCGTAGGCAGATGCCCTGCTACCAGGTTCACACGAATGGCGACACCCATCGCGTGATCCTGGGGAATCTGGATCGTTCGCCCGTAGCGCCTGGGAAGCTCGACGCTCACGGACCACGCTATTGCCCAAGCATCGAGGAGAAGCTCGTGCGGTTCCCCGACAAGGCCTCGCACATCTTTTTCCTGGAGCCCGAGGGAGCGGCAACGACAGAGGTGTACGTGCAGGGATGCTTCACCGGGCTGCCGGTCGATGTGCAGGAGGATCTCCTTCACACCATCCCTGCACTGCGAGAGGCCCGGATCATGCGGCCCGGCTATGCCATCGCCTATGACTATGTGCCGGCGCATCAGGTTCGCTCGACGATGGAGACGAGGCGCATCCACGGGCTCTTTCTGGCGGGGCAGATCAACGGCACTTCGGGCTATGAAGAGGCCGCCGGGCAAGGGCTGCTGGCGGGCGCCAATGCTGCCTGCTACGTCCGCGACGAAGAGCCCCTCGTGGTCCGACGCGACCAGGGCTATCTGGGCGTCATGGTGGATGATCTCGTGACCAAGGATCTGCGCGAGCCCTATCGTCTGTTCACGTCCAGGGCCGAATACCGGCTGCTGCTTCGGCAGGACAACGCAGACTTGCGCTTGACAGAACTAGGTCATGAGTGGGGCTTGGTAGACGATGCGCGCCACGAGGCTGTTCGCACGAAAAAGAAGCTCATCCAGAAAGAGATGGAGCGGCTCCGAGGGGTGCATCTGCCGCCGGCAGGGCTGATCGCCCAAGCGTTGAAAAGCCGTGGGTTCGATCCGCCACGGGACGGCGTGGCACTCGATCAGGTCCTGAGGCGCCCGGGCGTGGGCTATGATCTGGTGTATGACGTGGCGGCGCCGAGCCCAAGGCTTCCGGCAGAGGTTACGGAGCAAGTCGAGATCGCGTTGGCCTATGAGGGCTATATCGCTCGGCAGGCGCGTCAGGTCGAGCGGACGCTCAGGATGGAGACGCGTCACATACCAGAGGGCTTTGACTATGCGGGGCTGGTGGGCCTGAGAGCCGAGGCACAGGAGAGGCTCGCGCGGCATCAGCCGGCGACGGTGGGACAGGCCGCGCGCATTGAGGGCGTAACGCCCAGCGATATAGGGTTGTTGCTGGTGCACCTGGAGCGGCTACGACGAAGAGACTAGGCTTGACCGGTCCTATGCTGGCGACTATGGTGCTGCGCAAGGCATGCAAAGGGGTTTCGCCTCTTTGCTGAATGGAGATCGGACGTGTTCATCGATCAGGTTGTGATCCAGGTGCGAGGGGGCGATGGCGGCCACGGCTGCGTCTCGTTCCGCCGGGAGAAGTACGTGCCCCTGGGCGGGCCCAATGGTGGGAATGGCGGAGCCGGCGGCGACGTCTACCTGCGCGTCGACCCAGAGCGGAACACGTTGGTGCAGTTCGCGCATCAGCAGCGGTTCGAGGCCGAGTCCGGCGCCAACGGCGAGGGGCAGGGCAAGCAGGGGGCCAAAGGCGCTGACTTGTATGTAGACGTGCCTCCAGGATGCGTGGTCCGTGACGTTCGCTCGGGCGATGTCTTGGGCGATCTGACCGAGCCGGGGCAGACTCTGCTCGTGGCCAAGGGCGGACGCGGAGGGCGCGGCAATGAGGCGTTCAAGTCACCCACGCGACAGGCGCCGCGGTTCGCTGAAAAGGGCGCGCCGGGCGAGCGGCTACGCATTGAGCTCGAGTTGCGGCTTCTGGCCGATGTCGGATTGGTAGGAAAGCCCAACGCGGGCAAGTCCACGCTGCTGTCTCGCATCAGCGCGGCTCGTCCCAAGATCGGCGACTATCCATTCACCACGCTCCAGCCCCATCTGGGTGTGGTGCAGGTGGATGATGTGCACTCGTTCGTGGCGGCCGACATCCCGGGGCTGATCGAGGGCGCGCATGAAGGCGCCGGGCTCGGGCACGAGTTCCTGCGCCACGTGAAGCGTACGAGGCTCTTGGAGCACCTGCTTGATGGCATGAGCATGGATCCAGTCACTGACTATGCTGAGATCAACCACGAGCTCGCGGCCTACGATCCGGAGCTTGCTAGCAAGCCGCAGATCGTGGCACTGACCAAGCAGGACCTGCCGGACAGCCGCGAGATGCTGCCGCTGGTGCGAGAGGCCCTTGGCGACCAAGTCCCGGATATCCTGGGGATCTCCGCGGTATCAGGGCACGGCATGAGCGAGCTTCTCCATCGGATTGTGGACGCGCTGGCAGCACTCCCCGAAGAGGAAGCTGAGGAGCCCCTATACGTCTTTCGGCCCGCAGAGAAGGACCCGCGCGCGTTTGAGATCAGGCGCGTGGCGGAGGACTGCTACCGGGTGATTGGCCAGGAGATCGAGCGGCTGGCTGCTATGACGGACTGGTCGAACCAGGAGGCGATCGAGCGTTTCGAGCGGATTCTGGTCGCTCGTGGCATCTCTGAGGCTTTGGAGCAAGCCGGCGTGACGTTCGGTGACACGGTTCGGATTGGACACTATGAACTGGAGTGGCAGTAGTGAGCGATCGGCATGCATCGCCGCCCGCACGTCGCATTGGCGTGTTGGGTGGTACCTTTGACCCCGTGCACGTCGGGCATCTGATCATCGCCCAGGAGGTAGCGCACCGGCTCCATCTCACGGACGTGCTGTTCATTCCCGCCCGTGTGTCCCCGTTCAAGCGAGAGGCCGACGCGGCACCGGCTGAGGACCGCGCCGCCATGCTGGAACTGGCGCTGGCCGAAGAGCCCCGGTTCCGCCTGTCACGCGTGGATCTGGAGCGGCCAGCTCCTTCGTATACGGTCGATACGCTGCGAGTCCTGAGAGACTGCCTGGGCGCCGACGTGGAGCTGAGTTTCATCTTGGGTGCTGATGCGCTGGCTACGTTCGCCGAGTGGCGCGCTCCCGAAGAGATCCTGCGGATGGCACGTCTGGCGTGCGTTACACGGCCCGGCACGCCCCTCGATCTGGCGGCTGTACGCACAGCGTTGCCGTCCATCGAAGGTCGGGTTGATCTGGTAGAGAGCATCTCTGTGGGGATCTCGTCAACCGATGTGCGTCAGCGGGTTGCCGAGGGCGCCCCGATTCGGTTCCATGTCCCTTCTCCTGTCGAGCGCTACATCCGCCTCCGTGGCCTCTACAGGTCACCCTACGATTCGTCCCAACGCCGACCGTGCTCCTGAGTCTATCCACCGCTAGTTTCTACCCCTTCTCGTTCCGGCGCATCGTCATGCTCGCGGCCGAGGCTGGCTTTGACGGCGTGGAAGTGGTGCTCGGGCCGCAGACTCCACTGCGCCGCTGTGAGGCCATGGCTGCATACGCTGACGACCATGGGCTGCGTGTGCTCAGCGTGCACGAGTCGCTGCTAGCTGGCCGACTGCGACGACACTCGCCGGCCGAGCTGGTGCATCGAGCCGTGGCGGCTGCGCGCTGCATGGATGCCCAAGTCGCCGTCGTTCATCCGCCGGGCACCTCTGGATGGCGGCATCCGCAGGCCATCGCCTGGCTGGAGGCGCTCTTGCTGGCTCGCGATGAGACAGACCGCGAGGGTCTGGCAGTGACCGTGGAGAATGCCGGGCACTATGCGCCAGAGGATCGGCGGCGCGTGCTGGCTCATCTACCCAGTCTGGTGGCATTCTGCGGCAAGCACGGGGTGGGCATGACCCTCGACACGTGTCACGTGGGTAGCACGGGCGAGAGTCTGGGCGATGCCTGGGGGTTGGCGGGACCGATGGTCCGCAACGTGCACGTGAGTGACTACCGTGATTCGTTCGGAACGAACGGCGCGGGCTTGGCGGGCAAGCTTGCCTATGAGCATCTCTTCCCGGGGGAGGGCGAGCTTCCTCTCGGAGCCTTTGTTCAGCGGCTCGCCTCAGAGGCCTACAGCGGGCTGATAACGACAGAGGTGAGCATGGCTGGCCTCGGCGGTTGGCGACCCGGGCGATGGTCGGAGCGGCTGGCTAGTCTCACTTCCTGGTTGCGACGATGGAGCCTGCCACCCGGTAGCTAGGAGGGCGATAGGCTATCCGTCAAAACCGGCCGGAACTGCCGCTCTACTCTTGGCATGGCTGTGGGCGGTGTGTATAATGGTGGCGTGATGTGGCACGAGGTGTCAGCCAGTGGCAAGTTGCACTGGGCGGCACCTCGCCCCATTAGCGACCAATCACCGCCAGCAAGCGAGGGCGGACTAATGTTCTTGGGCGAGTACGCACACACCCTCGACGCCAAGGGACGCGTAACGATACCTGCGCGCTTCCGCGAGGAGCTCGAGGGTGGCTTTGTGCTCACCAGGGGCGAGGACTCTTGCTTGGTCGCCTATCCGGTCGATCGGTTTAAGGAGCGCGCCTCGGGTCTTGCCAAGGTGCCTAGGGGCAACAGGAATGCACGAACCTATGCGCGCGCACTCTTTGGCAGCGCTCAGCACGTTACGCTTGATAGTATGGGGCGCGTTCTGATCCCCCCGTTTCTCCGCGAGTACGCATCTCTCGACGGCGAAGTGGCCATCGTGGGCGTCAACGATGTCTTTGAGCTGTGGAACCCGCAGGTCTTTCAGCAGACAATGGAAGCAGCCGACATGGACTCTATCCAGAACACCATAGCCGAACTGGGCTTCTAGATGGCGGCAGCATCAACCGAACCCATGTCTGATAGTGCCAACTGGCAGCACGAGCCAGTGCTCTTTGGTGAGGTGCTGCAGGCGCTAAGGCCGCAGCCTGGAGGACGCTATGTGGACGCTACCTTGGGGCTGGGGGGGCATACCAGAGCTCTGCTGGAGGCTTGCGCGCCGGACGGGAGCGTGCTGGGCATCGACCGCGACCAGGCGGTTTTGGAAGAGGCCGTGCGTCGACTTGGCGCGTTGGGCGAGCGTCTTGTCCCAGTGGTTGGTGACTTTGCCGATGTCGGCAGCCTAGCTCGCGAGCGCGGCTTTGCCGAGGTAGATGGGCTTCTGATGGATCTTGGCGTGTCCTCGCCGCAGCTAGACGATGCGGCGCGGGGGTTTTCGTTCCAAGCTAGTGGCCCCCTGGACATGCGGATGGATCAGCGCGCGGACCTGACGGCCGCGGACATTGTCAATCACTGGCCCGAAGAAGAGATCAGCCACATCCTTTGGGAGTATGGCGAGGAGCGCTATGCTCGACGGATCGCCAGGGCTATCTGCGAGGAGAGACCGCTTCCCGACACGGGCGCTCTGGCGGATCTGGTGGCAAGAGTCATTGGAAGGCGAGAGCGCATCCATCCCGCGACACGCACGTTCCAGGCGCTCAGGATCGCGGTGAACGATGAGCTCGGCGCGCTGGAGAGTGCTTTGCCTCAGGCGCTGGATCTCTTGGTGTCGGGAGGTCGTCTTGCGGTTATCGCGTTCCACTCGTTGGAAGATAGGATCGTCAAGCAGTTCATACGCCGCGAGGCCCGTGATTGCATCTGCCCGCCACGCTTGCCAGTGTGCGTGTGTGGGCACACGGCTACGCTGCGGCCGGTAACGAAAAAGCCTGTGCGAGCTAGCGCAGAGGAGGTAGCGCGGAACCCGCGTAGCCGAAGTGCTAGACTCCGCGTTGCGGAGCGCGTCTGATCCCGTGCAAACTCGCGAGAGGGTAGCATGCAGATCGACCGGAGCAGCATTCCTACGATCCCCACGAACGGAAGCGGGCGTCCCGGCGCGACCGCGCTGAACGTCGGCCGGATCGTGTACATCGGCTTGATCTTGGGGGCCATCGGTCTTGCGGGTGCGCTACTCCTGCGCCAGGCAGATGACATCGCCGCGCTCAAGTATGACATCCGGGTTCTGATCCACCGACAGGAGACCTTGCGGCGCACGCGAACCAATCTCGAGGGCCAGATCGCCGCTCAGGAGTCGTTGCAGCGCATCCAGGATCTAGGTGCTGCTTGGGGTTTCGTTCGCCCCGAAGCTGCGCGTGAGATCGAGCTAGTCTACACTGGCGTCGAGCCTGAGCGCTGATGGGAGGGCGGCTCACGTGCGTGGCCAACGAACGCAGGGCATCGATACACGCATCGCTAGGATCGGGTTGCTGTTGGGCCTGGCCGGAGCTTTCTTGGTGGTACGCGTTGGCTACTGGCAGTTTCGCGGCGCCACGGCCATAGACGCTACACAGAGTCTTGTCCTGCAACCGCTCCGAGGGAGCATTGTGGACGCTTCAGGTCACTACCTGGTCGCTAACTCGGTCATCTACACGCTAGGCATGTCGCCCAACCTGCTTCATGAGGGCGACGGCGAGGCCTATGTTGGGCTTCTAACAGAAGCACTCGGCCTTCCAGAGGCCGAAGCCAAGCTCGTCCTCCAGAGTCGACAGGCGTACGTGCAGATCGGAGCCGACGTATCCAGTGCGATGGTGGATGAGCTGCTGAGACGCTGCGATGCGGACGACTACGACAATCTCACCGCGGGCGTGTTTCGCCTCGATCCTCGCCAGGAACGCGTCTATGCCGATCCCGACATTATGGGATCGGTGCTGGGTTTCGTTCTGCAGGACGGCGAGCCAGCCTATGGCATCGAGCAGCAGTATGATGATGTCCTTCGCGGTGCAGGGGGACAATGGTCGAGTCTGATTGACGAGACGGGCCAGGCTGTCTGGGCTGAATGGGGCGACTACCGTCCGCCTCGGGACGGCGGGCAGGTGGTTCTGACGATTGATCGCAACGTGCAACACGAGGCTGAGCGACTTTTGGCGCAAGCATTGGAAGAGCACAAGGCGCTTCGCGGCAACATCCTGGTGCTAGATCCGAGGACGGGGGCCATCCTGGCGATGGCAAACCTACCAGGCATCAACCTGGAGACGCTCGAGGAGCTACGTTCCGAGGACGATTTTTGGCGTGTGGCCAACACTGCTGTCTCGGCGATCTATGAGCCAGGTTCGGTGATGAAGCCCATCACGCTAGCGGCCGCGTTGGAGACGCGATCTGTGTTGCCTACAGACACGTACGACGATCGCGGGGAAATGTGGGTGGGTGGCCGGCGAGTGGCCAACATGGGTGAGATGGCGTACGGCGAGATGAACTGGACGCAGATGCTGGCGCGCTCGGCCAACGTCGGTGCGGCGCACTTGGCAGCTACCATGGGGCCGGCTCGATTCTACGAGATGCTCAGGCGCTTTGGCTTTGGCGACGTGACAGGGGTGGATCTGCCTTTGGAGGCGCGAGGATTGATGCGCGTGCCCCACATGGACACCTGGCACATGTCCGACCTGGCGACCAACTCCTATGGCCAGGGAATCTCGACGACGCCGCTTCAGATAGCAGTTGCCTATGGCGCCCTGGCCAACGATGGCGTCATGATGCGACCCTTTGTAGTCAGCGAGGTTCACTGGCCCGACGAGGTGAGACGACGCGAGCCTACCGCCCTGCGCGAGATCGTTAGGCCAGAGGTCGCCGACGCGGTGGCAGAGATGATGGCCGACGCCGTGGATTTGGCGATGGAAGATGCCGTGATCGCCGGGCATCGTTTTGCGGCCAAATCGGGCACGGCGGGCGTGCCGCGCGACGGTACGTACGACAACCGTTTGGCGACGCCTTCTTTTGTCGGCTTTGGGCCGCTGCCCGAGCCCCGATTTGTGATACTGGTCAAGCTGGAGGAGGTGGAAGGCGAGGCGCTCGGCATGGAAGTCGCGGCGCCCGTGTTTCGTGAGATGGCCATGTACCTGTTGCGATACTATGGTGTGCCTTCCGAACGGCTCCTGGCGGAGGCAGGCTAGATGCTCACTCTGTGGGACGTCGTGAGGGCCGTCAGGCCCGAGGCACCTCGCTCTGCATGGATGAAAGAGCTGACCGTTGAGAGTGCCTGCGTGGATTCGCGCGAGGTGTCCCGTGGCTCGCTCTTTGTGGCCTTTGAGGGCGAAAAGGTTGATGGCCACGCCTTTGTCCAGGATGCGTTCGACCGCGGTGCCGTGGCCGCGCTTGTGACACGCGACGTAGACGTCACCGGTGGCCAACGGCTTGCCAGCGCTATGGCCGCTGCGACTGCGGCTCAGCTCCCATTGGTCATCCGCGTAGAGGACGCTCTGGAGGCCCTGCAGGCCATTGGACGTCAGCAGCGGGCGGATCATCCTTCGCTCCGCGTCGTGGGCGTGACGGGTAGTGTTGGCAAGACCACGACAAAGGAGCTGGTGGCGGCTGTGCTGTCGGTAGCGCGTCCGACGCTCAAGAGCGAAGGCAACTATAACAACGAGATCGGGTTGCCGCTCACGTTGACGCGTCTGATCCAAGCACACGCGTATGCCGTGCTAGAGATGGGCATGTATGCGTTGGGCGAGATCGCGTTGCTGTGTGATATCGCCGTTCCCAATGTGGGTGTTGTGACCAACGTCGAGCCGGTGCACCTTGAGCGTCTTGGGACCGTCGAGCGCATCGCCGAGGCCAAATCCGAGCTTGTGCGGGCCCTGCCGCCGGACGGCCTGGCGGTGCTCAATGGCGACGATCCACGCGTTCGCGCCATGGCCGAGCTGGCCGCATGTCCCAGCGTCACGTACGGCCTCGGGGAGAGCAACGACTATCGCGCTGTGGACATTGTCACGTCAGGGCTAGACGGGATGCGCTTTCGCGTCCTGGGTCCGAGCGG
>Ga0180431_10009078_pt1 | contig 11295 bp, 7 predicted proteins | sample SS_ome_11_FD_132459 | JGI IMG/M metagenome (GOLD analysis project Ga0180431, IMG submission 132459) | Hypersaline lake sediment archaeal communities from the Salton Sea, California, USA - SS_1_MS_1 metaG | ecosystem: Environmental > Aquatic > Non-marine Saline and Alkaline > Hypersaline >...
ATGAGCTGCATCTGTTCAGCTACCATCCAGATGAGTTCCACTCCTTGCGCGGTGCACTGGCGCTTGCCTGTGGTGATCTGAACCCGCATTTCTTCAACTACGGCAGTCTCTATCTGTACCTTGTGGGCTTCGCTTCGCTCTTTTTCGCCGGTGGGCCGGGCGCACTCATCACCGTAGAGAGGCTCCCCGCTCTACTGCAGCAGTGGACCCTTATCGGCCGCGAAGTGACGCTGATTGCCGCCCTCCTAACTGTCCTCACCGTGTACTTCCTCGCTCGTGAGATAGCGGGGCATCGGCAGGGGTTGATCGCCGCCGGACTGTGTGCCATCTTCCCCATCCATGTCCTCCATTCACATTACGCGACCGTGGATGTCACCCAGGCGCTCTTCACCACGCTTGCACTATTCTTCGCAGTCAGAGCCTATCGTGCGCCCTCGCGACGCAACTACATTTTAGCCGGGCTGGCAGTTGGGCTGGCTGCCTCGGCTAAGTACAGCGGTGCCGTCGCCATCGCGGCGCCGCTTACCGCTTTTCTGCTCACGTTGCCCCGAGATAGCAAGGACAGACTATCAACGGTGTATCTGCTCTGGCTGCTAGTCAGTGCAGCCGGTGCTTTTGCCACCACCTCTCCATACACATTCCTCGACTGGCAACATGCCCAGAAAGACATTTTGTACGAGATTCAGCACATGCGTGTCGGCGAGGGCCCCGCGCTTGCGGCCGACCCCAACGGCTACTGGTTCCATCTGGTTAATTTAGCCATGACTACGACCGGCGGGGCGATACTCGCACTCTTCGGTGGATGGGCGTTCCTGCGCGACGACAGGTACCGGGGCCCGGCTCTCATCATCATCATCTTCGCCATCATCTGGCTGGTGATGATCGGCCAGTCGGGTGTTCGGTATATGCGCTACGAGATCCCATTAGTGCCGCTCGTCGCAGTGCTTGCGGCGGCGGCTCCTCTACTGCTTTGGCGTACCTTGCCAGAAATCAAGCTCATCGGAGTGCTCGCACTCATGGTCGTCTTTGGCGCTTCCGCTTATCACAGCTACCTTCTCGACCGCGAACTCATCCGACCTGATAGCAGAGACCACATGTTGTGGCTCATCGCCGAATATGTACCGATGCACGAAACAGTTGCAACCATCTGGGAGCCCTGGTTTCACGGCCCCCCGCTGGATTACGTCAACGGCGGCACTGTCCTCCGCCAGAATCCGCTCTGGCAGACCTTCTCTCGTGATGCCCGGCCACACCTTGCCCTGGGCCTCAACCCTGAGGCCCTCCGCGAGGCAAAACCCTGGGCCGTCATATACTCCAATTTCGAGATCAGAGATAGTCTCCGCATCGGCGAGAAATCTGCACAGGAGTTCGTCCAGTTACTTGCTGAAGACTACCGCAAGGTCGTCAGTGAAGCCTCGCGAGCGCCGCTGTACGGCTGGTGCGGTTGGCAGCCCCCGCAGGACTGGTTGTACCCGTTCCCACAGCTAACCCTCTGGGTCAGCAAACAGGGGGTGGCGAATGCGCGAACACCGGCCGTCGAGGCGATAAGGCCGAAGCCAGGGCCATCTTCCGAAGACAGCGATAATGAAACTGACACCGCGCAATAGGCGCTGCCACTCAACGACTGCACTCACCGGTATCAGCGCGACGGTCATCTTCCTGGCTCTCGCACCAGTGGCACTTGCACAGCGCTTTGCGATGCTCACGACCGCAGGCCCGGTACCGTACGTCCAGGGCCGGCCCATTATTCTCTCTGAGGGCCGAGTTACCGCCGGCGACTATGCCAATCCCGCGTGGGGCGACTACACTGGGGACGGGCGGCCTGATCTGCTGCTGGGTTCCGACTATGGCGACCTCGTTCTGTACGAATTCACTTCAGCGATTATGCTCGGTCCGCCCCTGATAATTCTGCAGAATGCAGCAACCCTCAGCCCGGTCCAGACCACGGCCCCAACGTGTCCCCGGTTATGTGACCTTGACGGTGATGGCAAGACCGATATGCTACTCGGCCACGGGGAGTCGCTGCTCATCTATTGGGGCCACGAGGATCTAAAACGCTCGCATAGGCTGCTCGCAGCCGACGGGACGCCCCTGTTCGCAAAGGGTCAGGCCACCGGGCTGGCTCCCGAGGTTAGCGACCTAGACGGCGATGGTGACCTCGACTTGATTATCGGCGACCACCTGGGCCGCATGTGGTGGGTCCAGAACGCGTCTGACAGGAAGCCACAATTCTCGCACGCCGCTCCGCTGGCAGACGCCAGCGGCACTCCCATCACTGTCTCTGCTCGAGCGCGACCCACGGTTGGAGATTGCGACGGCGACGGCTTACCTGACCTTCTCATCGGGGACAGCACGGGGACGCTGCAGCTCTACACAGGCACCACACAGGGCCTGGAACTCGCCGAGCCCTTGCCGCTTGAACTTCCTGGCCCGACCGCGATATCACCCGTCCTGATCGATCTCGACAACGACGGTGCGCCCGATCTGTTGCTCGGCGACACGGACGGCTTCGTAAGCCATTACCAATTGCTTGACGGCGCACCTGTGTCGCGCGGTTATCTTCGCGCCACCGAGGTCCCATTCGACCTCGGCCGGTACGCAGCCGTCACTGCAGCTGACTATGACGGCGACGGCCAGAACGATGTCATCGCCGGCAGTGCATCCGGACATATCTGGGTTTCCTTCAAACGTGGTGACACCTATGAGCCGCCACATATCATCACCGACTTCGAAGGCAAACTGATCCGCGCCGGAGAGGCATCGGACGCCGAGCCTTGTGCGTGGCCTCGACTTGCTGATGTCAACGGCGATGGCTCGGCCGATCTGCTTGTGGGCAATATCCGTGGCACAGTGCAGGTGTGGCTCAACCAAGGCGGGTTCCGTTACGCCGGATATCTCAAGCTGGCAGGACAACCGATCCGCGCTGGCGGCCTCAGCGCCATCCACATTACTGACTATGACGGCGATGGCGATCCCGATCTGTTCGTGGGCACCGCCAATGCCCCGAGCACTGGCGTGTCAGGTGGTGCCTCGGCATGTCCGCAATTTGTGATGCCCGAGGGAGCCCTGCTGTACTTCGAGAATCTGGTCCCGAAAGGCGGCGGTATGCCCGTTTTCAAAAAGGGCGTCCGCCTGCTCGGCTTCATCGGCGAACGAGACCAGACATCTCCGCGTCTCCATGCAGGGCTGCTCGGTCTCCGCTATCTGGAGCCGGTCACGCTCAACCACGACACCTGGACATTTTTGGTCGGGACGACCCGGGGATGGTACCATTTCGAGTCCACGAACCAGCGCATCGCCTACCCCGCCCTGCTGCTGCCGGCTACGCATGGCACTGTGCCCCGCGCTGTCATACCCCCCTGCTACAGCATAACTGCTACGCGGCCGCCATCCACCTTGCCCACTGATACCGCCTTCGGCCTGCTTTGTGGCACCGGCCCGTATGGCTTCTGCTGTTACTACCCGCCGTCAGTTACCCAGTCACTATTCGGTAGATGATTCCACCATGATGAGTCATGATGAGGAATTCTGGGCTGTACGCCTGAAGTGGGCGAACGTAGTCGGCGGGGTCAACTGCCGAGGGCCGCACGATGCCGCCGACAAGCATTCCGGCTTCAATGTCTCCTACTGCGTCGGCGACGACGCCCGCCGCGTGGCAGCGAACCGCCGCCGTATTCTCCGCTCCATCGGCGCACAGGATTGGCCTGTCATCTCTGCCGGACAGATCCATGGTAACCGCGTCGTCACGATAGCCGAGGAAACGCCGGCGGATCTGGAGCCATCCCCAAGCGGCCTGCGCTCACCGCAAACCGATGGCCTGGTGATAATGCAGCCGCATATCGTGCTGAACCTCATGTTTGCCGACTGCGTGCCCATTCTGCTCTACTGTGCCGAGCCGCTGATCGTCGGTGTTCTCCATGCGGGTTGGCGGGGGACCGCCGCACGCATTCCCGAAGAGGGAATTAGTGCAATGTGCGCTCTCGGGGCCGAGCCGGCCAGTATTGAGGCCGTAATTGGTCCTGCAATCTGTGGAAAATGCTACGAGGTAGGACCGGAGGTACTGGAGGCACTATCCCTGTTACCCCGTGCGTGTGAGGCTCGTGTGGGTTTGCCGCAAGATCACGTCAGCCTTCCGGAGGCTAACCGCCAACTGCTTCTCGCTTGCGGCATCCGCGATGATGCAATAGTCACGTCGCAACTGTGCACGCGCTGCGGCGATGTTCCGATGTTCTCCTATCGGGCAGCGGGTGGCGGCACAGGCCTTCATGGGGCCTTCATCGCGATCGAACGCGCCCCTCGCTGACCGGCCCGTAGTCTATCTCCGGCTCTCCCCCGGCTCCCAGTCTCACCAATGTATGTGCCTGGAACTCCTGTGAAGTGTGCTCATACCCGACGCGGTAATGGGCCCCCCGACTCTCTTTTCGGCTGAGAGCTGCTTTCGCTATCAGGTTCGCAACGAGCAGCGCATTCGCGGCCTCCATACCGTGACGTGTTGGCGTATCTGTCTGGATCACTCTGCGCTCGCAAATCGCCAATCCGTCTAATGCGTTATTCAAGCTCGCATTCGACCGCACTACGCCGATGTTGTCCCACATGATCGTCTGGAGGTCATGATAAAAACCGGCGCCCACATCCACCACATGCGGCTCCCGTCTCCTCACCTGGGTTTTTTTGACGGAGCTAACCGGCCCGACCTTTGACATGGCCTGCGCGCACCGGCTGCCAAAAACTAGACCGTCAAGGAGCGAATTCGACGCCAAACGATTGGCACCGTGCACACTGATGCAGCTACATTCTCCCACGGCATAGAGGCCCGGCAGTGAAGTCCCGCAATCAACATCGGTGGCAATTCCACCCATGTAGTAGTGCGCAGCCGGAGAGACCGGCACCGGTTCATCCGGCACCGCGAAACCCTTCTCCCGGCACTCTGCAACGATCGTTGGAAACCGCTCCTCGACCCGCGCTCGACCTATCGGCGCAAAGTCGAGATACACGAATGGCTGGCGCGCTGCCTTCATCTCCCGGGTAACTGCACGCGCCACTTCATCGCGTGGCGCGAGGTCGCCCAGCTTATGATACCGCGTCATGAATGTCTCACCCTCATGGTTCAACAAACGCGCCCCATCACCCCGCAACGCCTCCGAGAGCAAAAATTTGGGGAAACCGGGGGATGCAAGCGCCGTCGGATGGAATTGGACAAACTCCATGTCCATCAACTGTACCCCGGCACGGTATGCGAGAGCCACTCCGTCACCGGTCGCCACAGGTGGGTTGGTTGTTACCCTGTAGAGACAGCCCACTCCCCCGGTCGCCATCGCCGTCGCATTCGCGACGAAATAGACCGGCTGGCCGGCCTCGAGATCATAAGCCTGAACACCGACACACGCACCATCCACCACCAGTAAATGAGCCGCCTGGGTGTACTCGTACATATGCACGCTGCTAGTTGCACGAATCGCGTCAATTAGGGCTCGCTCGATTTCCGCGCCAGTGGCATCCCCATCGGCATGGAGTATCCGCCGTTGCGAATGGGCCGCCTCACGGCCGAATGCGAAGTCCCCATTGTTCCGATCGAAACGCGCCCCAAGCTCTGTCAGCTCTCTGAATGCATCGGGGCCATCAAATGCCAGTATCTCGACTGCCGGCACGTCACATAGCCCGCCTCCCGCCGCCACGGTATCGCGCAGATGCAGCTCCGGATCATCGTCATCTCGCAGCGCTACTGCTATGCCCCCCTGTGCATATGCGGTCGAACCCTCTCGCAACTCGGCCTTCGTAAGCACGGCAACTCGACCGTATCGCGCCAGGTGCGCAGCCGTCCACAAGCCCGCCACGCCGGAGCCTACGACAATGAAGTCATATTCCAGACAGTCACACGTGCTCACTATCGCCGTCATCCTCGCTCAGAACTTCGTTCATGCTGCCTGCCCGATAGCCGCTCAGGTCCAGCACGCAATACTTGAACCCCACTCTCATCAACTCCTCGATGACACGGCTACGCAACCCATCATCCAGCAGCAGGCTCATCTCTTCAGGCAAGACCTCGATGCGCGCGATGGCACCGTGGTGACGCACCCGCACCTGGCTCAACCCCTCTTCCAGCAGCACCCGTTCAGCGCTTGCCACCTGGCTGAGTTTCCGCGATGTGATTCGCTCCCCGTACGGAATGCGCGACGCCAGACACGCATTCGATGGAAGCTCCGCTGTGCGCAATCCTCGCGCCCGCGAGAGCTCACGCACCTGCGCTTTCGACATCCCCGCCTCGAGCAGCGGTGAACGTACGCCCAATTCCCGAACTGCATCGAGACCGGGCCGGAAGTCAGTCATATCATCAATAATTGACCCGTCGGCCACGTACGCCAGGCCGCGCTCAGCACAGATCGCGACCAGCCTTCCCAGCAGCGCTCGTTTGCACTCGTAGCAACGCCTCGGCGAGTTGACGGCAAATGCCTCGAGGCCGAGGTGATCGAACGGTACGACGATGTGGGGGACCTTCAGTGCGGCTGCCAGCTCTGCTGCACGCGATAGTTCCTCCGCCGGATAGACTACGGAGTCTACCGTCGCGGCAATACATCTGTCCTCCAGCAACTCTGCGCACACCGATAACAGCAGCGTGCTATCGAGGCCCCCGCTGAAAGCCACCAGTACGCTGTCCAGTTCCTCCACTATCTGCCGCAGCCGCTCCGCATTGACCCGCAAGTCGGCTTTCCCGACCTGTGATTCACCCTTCAACACATCCGCTCCTGATTGCAATGACGCTCTGCAGTGTGCAACACGAGCATGGTAAGCCAGGCGGTGGCCGATGTCAAATCGGCTCTGATAGCAGGTGTGAGTTTGGATAGTCAGTAGGCGGCTTCTAGCTGGAAGACAGATTACCACGCGAAACCCATTTCTTTTCTAATACTAGCTTCGCACTTGGGGGTGTTGAACTGCAAACGGCGCGAAGCTACAAGCTCCGCCTGCAGGTGCAGTTTCGCGCTAAGTCTGCGCGACGTGCCGATAATCTAAACTCCCATCCCTGACAGCCGCACACGGCGTTTTCAGACACTCTGTCATTTTATGGTATGTCAGTACAGCATCGGGACCCACTTTCAGTTGACTTCAGCGGCTGCTTGATATACTCTAGTAGTGGAGATTTGCACTCTCTGCAGCGGACGCCGGGGGCACGTCCAGGGGTCGGGATTCCCTCGCATGGGTCCCGGCTTCTGTCTTTCGGATGTATACGGGCTTGCCGCTGCCTACATTGCCTGAACAGGTGAGCTAATTGCACGAGCAAAGCACTCCCATTCCACAAGATACCGACCGACAGCCCATAGCCACGGTGCTCGTTCCTGCGAGCCACATGCCGCAAGTCGTGGGGAGCCGGGATACCAACCTGCGCGCGGTGGAGCAGCGTTTTGATGTCCGTCTCGTACCTGCTGACGGCGCCGTCATGGTGTTCGGCGATCGCCCGGAAGCTACCCGAGCTGCCCGCGCAATCGAGACGTTGCTGCACCTGATTCAGAACGGCCGCAACACTTCTCCTGCTGACCTTGATCTCGTTCTCCAGGCTGTCATTGACGACACTTCGGAGCAGGTGAAAGAGGCTCTCAACAAGACCATAATCATCACACATCGCAACAAAGCACTGACGCCGAAGACGCTGGGGCAGGCTAGGTACGTCTACACCGTTGCAGAGCATGACGTAGTCTTGTGTAGCGGGCCTGCCGGCACGGGCAAGACGTTTTTGGCGATGGCAATGGCCATGGCAGCTCTGCGGTCGGGCGAAGTCAGCCGCATTGTATTGACCAGGCCGATCGTCGAAGCCGGCGAGCAGCTCGGCTTCCTGCCCGGTGATATGCTCGAGAAGGTCGAACCCTATCTCCGCCCGCTGCACGATGCGCTCACCGACATCACGGGCTTCGACCGCCTGCAGAAGCTGCTGGCCAGGCGCGTCATCGAGGTCATGCCTCTGGCCTACATGCGTGGGCGCACCGTCAATGACGCTTTCATTGTCCTCGACGAGGCACAGAACACGACGCCCGCTCAGGTAAAGATGTTCCTGACCCGCATGGGCTTTGGCTCCACGATGATCGTTACCGGAGATGCCACCCAGACGGACTTGCCTCCTGGAATGCTCTCAGGCCTTCAACACGCCATGTCCTTGCTCAGTCACGTCAAAGGTGTAGGCATCTGTCGACTCGACCGCAATGACATCGTACGTCATCCACTCGTGCAGCGGATCGTGGACGCCTACGAGCACAGTCCTGATGCCACCGCCGGCTCACATGCTACCCCTCCGCCCATTCAGCAACCATCGGCCACCAATAGCCATGGTAACATGCCTACATGATGTAAGGGTCCAACATGCCAAGGAATAGCCACAACAACAATCGGGTCGGCCTTGCTTTCTTCGGTTACCAGATCAGCACAACTGCTTTTCGTAGGCTGCTGGTCGTCGTTATCACCGCACTGGTGATTTTCCTGCTGATGGTCTGGCGGATCCAGCCGGCACGCGTGTCGCTGAGCGTCGGCGACAAGTCCACGCAGACGATTACCGCTGACAGAGCGGCAGTCTATACTGACCGAGCCGAAACCGAGCGTCTCAGAAACGAAGCCATGCAGAAGGTGGCAGAAGTCTACAATCCGGACCCGAAAGCCGATGCGGATGCGGAGGCTGCCATATCCAAGCTATTCGCGGCAACCGACGCGATCCGCAAGCAGCAGTCCCTGGCCGTCGGTAATCCCGAAGAGCCGCCCGCCGCCGATGGCGCACCCACTAGTGACGCGGCTCCACCTCAACGCGACCATGCGGCGGATCTGCGCAGGCAGGCCCCCGAGGAATTCGCCGACACGCTTGACGACGACATGGCTCACCTGCTCCTCGAAATGGACCAGGACAGCTATGACATCGCGCGGGTATCGGCTGCCAGAATCGTCGCAGACATCATGGCTACTCCCATTTACAACTACCCCGAAGACCGCAAGGCTCTCCCAAAAGCTAGGACACAGGCAGAGGAGGCAGCCACCCAACTGCCCGCGCTCGCACCGCAAGTGAAGCGCGCGGTCGCCGAGCTCTCGGCAACAGTACTGCGCCACAACCGTATCTACGATGCCGAAGCCACGGAACAGGCCCGCACTGAAGCCGCCGCAACTGTCAAGGATGTTCTGCGCCCGCTACAACCCGGGGACCTCATTATTCGCCCTAACCAGACCGTTACCGAGACCCACATCGCGATGTTCCAGGCCCTCGGCCTTATGCAGTCGAGCAGGGACTACGTCCAGTCGCTCGCGCTCCTCGTCCTGCTTCTTGGTCTTGTCATCACCACTGCCTTGTATATTTTCAGGTTCGCTCGTCAAGCCTATGACGACCAACGGCTCTTCTACGTTCTGTGCGTCAGCATTGTCATCGCAGTACTTGTCATCAGACTGGTTGAGGGCACCACGCACTATCCCGCCTGGGTTCTGACTACTGTCACCGCGCTGGCAGTGTTCATCTCGTCGGTGATCGGCCCCCAGCTCGCCATTGCTGCATCCGTTTTCGTGGCCATACTCATCGGCCTGATGGCCGCGGCTGGAGGTGATGCTCGGCTCCTCGTCAGCGCTGCTGTCTGCGGGATGGCGGCTACCTACATTATCCCCGCGAGCCGCACCAAGAACACCATGCTCACTCGGGCTGCCATCACCATCGCACTAATCAACCCTATTGTCCTCGGCGTCAGCAATAAGGTCTTCGGCATGGGGGTTACCTCGGCCCAGATGGGCGTTGCCGCCGCGGGCGGTCTCGCTTCAGCCATCATGGCTGTCGGCGCCGTCATGATCATCCAGCGCCCACTGAAGCTCGTCAACGAGATGCGCCTCATCGAGCTGCTCAATCCCAACGAGCCGCTGCTCAAACGGCAGCTTACTGAGACCCCCGGCTCCTATCAGAGTTCAGTCATGGTCGCCAACCTCGCCGAGCCCGCCGCAGAGTCCATCGGAGCCAACGGACTGCTGACACGAGTCTGCTGCATGTATCATGATATCGGTAAGCTCAAGCGGCCGTTGTTCTTCGCAGAGAATCAGTTCGGGACCGAAAACCCCCACGATCATTTGTCCCCACACCTTTCGGCACTGGTCCTCATATCCCACGTGAAGGAAGGCAGCGAGATGGCGCGCGAGGCCGGCCTGCCCGCCGAGATAATTGCCGTCATCCCCGAACACCACGGTACCACCCTCGTCTCATATCTGTACCGGAAAGCCCTTGCCGAAGCCGATGACCCCGACGAGGTGCGGGAGGTAGATTACCGATACGATGGTCCTAAACCACAGACCAAGGAAACCGCCATCATCATGTTCGCCGACACCATCGAGGCAGCCGCCCGCACGATGGAGGAGCCAACTCCGACCCGCATTGCCGAGCTCGTGAACCGACTCGTTGAGGCCAAGATCGAGGACGGCCAAATGGATGAAGCACCGCTCACCTTCGCAGACATCACGGCCATCAAACACAGCTTTGTCAATACACTTACGGGGACGTTTCATCACCGTGCACGCTATCCCGATAGCTTCCTCCCAGAAAACGTCCGCGGGCTCACCGGCTCTGAAGCGCCGGAACAACCGCCCGACGAGGAAGGAAATCCCACCGCTGCAAGTTGAAATCCGAGATCTCCAGGACTATCCATTTGATGCCGACTTGCTCATCGCGGTCGTGCGTGCAACCTCGCAGGGCGAAGCTGCCGACCTGGACTGCTTTAGCATCGTAGTCGTTGACAACCACACGATCCAGAGTCTCAACGCACAGCTACTCAATGCGGACAGACCCACGGATGTCATTGCCTTCGAAGCCGAAACCGGCCCCAATGGGAAGACCGAAGCCGAGGCATACATCTCTCTGGAGCAAGCCGGTCTCCAAGCTGGCGAACGGGGTCACAGAGTTGACTGGGAGCTGGCATTTCTCGCTATTCACGCTTTTCTGCATGCAATCGGCTACGACGACACCGGCGAGGCCGACAAACAGATCATGCTCCACAAGCAAACCGCAATTATGAGGCAGTTCGAAAGGCAAAGCTACAGTGCATCCAACTGACACCCAACCTAACCCGTACCAGACGGAAGTTCAGGATAGTAGCTCCGTGGTCCGCAGTGTCAAGTACGCCTGGGAAGGGGTGGCATTCTGCTTCGAAACCCAGCGTCACATGCGCGTGCATTTCACGATCATCGTGCTGGTGCTGTTGGCTGCATGGACACTGGGCATGGACGTAATCCCCTTTCTCCACCTGTTCGCTGCGATGGCCTTAGTGCTGATCGCCGAGATGTTCAATACAGCTCTCGAGG
>Ga0180431_10009079_pt1 | contig 11295 bp, 10 predicted proteins | sample SS_ome_11_FD_132459 | JGI IMG/M metagenome (GOLD analysis project Ga0180431, IMG submission 132459) | Hypersaline lake sediment archaeal communities from the Salton Sea, California, USA - SS_1_MS_1 metaG | ecosystem: Environmental > Aquatic > Non-marine Saline and Alkaline > Hypersaline >...
CACCTATAACTTTGCCTTCACCATCAAAACAAGTATTGCAATAATGAGAAAATGCATATTCGCGATACACGCAATATAAATACATTAGAGCCGGCTTTAAATAGCTGAATTCTGCTTCATCCTCACAAAACTTAACTATACAAGGAACTGTATTTTTTATGAATCGATCTGATAAATCCATATTATATTTTTTTTCAAAGCAGGTACAGATATCTTCGACTATTTCCGGGGTACGAAAATAATTATGGGCGCCGACCTCCTGTTCCCTGAAAGCAACGTCTTTAACCAAAATTGCATGTGGACCCCAATGAAAAGAATCGTTAATTTTCAGACGATAAAGATGAGCAAAATGATTCGGGAAATTGGTTTCGATGCAATGCCTGAAATCGTTCCATTCTTTTTTTGTAATGTCACCTTTTAAGAGACTGAAAAGAAAATTCCATATCGAATCAACATATCGATCCAAAGGTAAAAGACCTTGTTCGAACTTATTGGCAGGATGTGTCCTCGTTAAATGAAACCAGCATGTTCTATCAAAAGAAACAGCATCCATACTCAGCCCTTTCGATTCAAACAGCTTCGACAAAAGAAACTCATCCGATGGCCTCGAAGGGCTGGGATCTTGTTCATAAATTTTTTCTAAGTCCAATTCACAATCCAGAGTTTTCATTTTTTCCTTGATATTCAGTGATCATCAAATTCTTCTGAAGACTACAGTAATAACCAACATCAAAAGGCAATTGAGATTTTTCAGAAGGCAAAGCTCTTATAATATCCCCTTTTCTTAGCGGGAGCCCATGAAAATTAAGTGAATTAGGAAATGATACTTCTATCAAGTCCACAATATCAGCACAAGTTTGCAGTAAGTATTCTTTTAATGCCACCGCTTCTTTATGAGTAAAACATTGATTTAATGCTTCTTCTGCCCACTCCGAATCGTCTTTATTTAATTTATCATAATCCTTAATTCCAATCTTGTAAGGTATAACAGGCCCTTCTCTTCCCTCCATAAAATATATTATGATCGTATCTTTCAAAATATTCACTGTTTCAACTACTCTATACAACTTTATTTTCGTTTCAACGCACATTTTTATCTCCCCCTAAAATTCACTAGTTATTATCTCAATCTGGGGATTATGCCGGCTATGGTCCTTATAAACCCATACTTCCCTTTTCACAAACACACCGTCAGTAAGGAATTCGCCTATTTTTCTTTTTACTTCCATCGGACAACGGTTACTCTTGACCTGGATAAACCTAAAATAGCCATCCCTGTGCGCTATGATATCAAATAGACCGAATACATCTATCTGATTCCCCTTATACCCGCGGCGGGCGGTATATGTCTGCCACCCCTCTGCCTGCAATTTCTTCGCGCATTTGTTCTGGTTTCTATTGCCTTTTCGAACGGTATTTACACGTTTCCCCCTCATTTTATACCTTAGCCTGTGATTTTACTAATAATTTTTTATCCTGAGCCTCAGCATAGTACCTTTTTATGGCACAATCAACGAGTATGGAGACAGCCCGGCCTATAACAGCCCGGTCATCCCGATTAGTCCTTTCGGCTTCTAACGCCTTATATTGCCTTTTCCTGCTCATTTTTTAAAAAGTAACCCTTACCTACGTGGGTCGAAAAAAGTGCCTCTCTCGGTATGCTCTCACCCCGTCTCGCTATGCTCTCACCCCGTCTCACAAAGTCATCTCCGAAGTTTGAAACTTTTGCAGAAAATCGACTATATCTCCCTCCCAAAAGTACCGGTGCCCGTCCTTTTCCATATACTTAAGCCCCTGAGTGATCCACTTACTTAATGTTCGACATCTGCCGGTTTTGCCGATTTTTAAATTTAGCCTTTCCACCAAGTCCCGTTCTGTCCATATTTCCTCTAATTTCACTTTCCTCCTCCGGTTCTACTGTAACCTTGCTTTGCCCTTTTTTATAGTGTGGGAAAACTACCCCTTATCTTGAAACATACGCTTTTACCCATTTCGGATACTTGCTGAAATCATAGTCCTGTATCCCATAAGCACCAATCAGCTTAAGAGTGTAGTTTTCTCTATACTTTTTTGTTGCAAAATCAAAATCTACCACGCCGAGAATGTTCTGTGATATGCCGGAACGCGCCTTAGTGATCCTTATGCCCGTTGCGTAAAGATTATTGGAAATCTGATTTTCAAGCGGGTTTTCATCCATCGCCACCGGGGAAAGGATTATGCAGGCATCCGCTTGTTTCGCGATATTGCTTGAGCCGTGAAAATCGTTATTGTCCGGGAATACTCTATCATTACTTTTTTTGCGCAAGTGGCTAACAAGCACAACCGGCACCTTGTACTTACTTGTCAGCATACGTACGTTTTTCATTATCTCGGTTATCTCGCTGTGTTCCCGTTGAGTAAAAAAGTCGAAATACTGCAAGTGATCTATAACGACCAGATCCGCCTTATCGTGTATGCGCTCAAGCTGGGTAATAATAGTCTTTTTATCAAGCGGGTTTCTTCTGGTGTAGACATGAAGTTTTTGGTACGCCGCCTTCAGCGTAGCTTCATCGTTATCTTTCCAGACTTCTTTTATCTCTTTGGTCAAGCTTCCGGCCATGAACCTGTCATACGAAAGCTTTTCGTATAAACCTCTATTCAACACAAATGCCTTTTGGACGATACGCTTGTACCTCTCGCGCTGTATCACCTCGTCCCATGCGCCCTCTAAGGCGAAAAGATACACCTCTTTGCCCCTGAGTGTGTTGTGGAAGGCTATCATATTGGCGATTTCGGTTTTGCCGATACCAGTATCCGAGCCGATTATTATTAACTGAGACGGGAGGATCCCGCTAAGGGCGTCCTGAAGGTACTGTATCGGGTACTCGCAGATGCTCTCTTTCTTCACATTCTGCAATTCTTCCCACGACTTATCGCAGTATTCCGGCCACTTCCACCAGTCTTTGGAAAGCTCGTCCTCTTTGTATTGTTCTTGCCGCGCTTCCCTTTCTATCTGCGAAAGTTCTGAGTTTATTCGCTTGTCATTCACATCTCTCTCCTTCAATTAAACAAATCTACTGCTGTTTTGAAATCGCACTTGTTTACAAGTTGAACAAATTTTATTGAATCCCCACCCACATGACAGCCGAAGCAATAAAACGAGTTCGTCTCCGGGTATATTTTCAAAGACGCTGTCTTTTCCCCGTGCAGGGGGCAGAAGTAAAAACCACCTCTGCCCCTTTTTGCATGGGCCCCTACCACTTCCTCGATAGACTTTCCCCTGGCTAGCCCAACCCGTTCCTCGAAATCACTCTCGCCCTTTAAGGCAAGATTGAAAGCACGTTTTGCCAAAACCCTCAAACGCTTAAGCCTATTGATTTGACCGAGCACCGTCTCGAACTCTTTCATCAAGGGAGAGAACTTCAGTATTTCAACCTGGAAATACCTCGTAAAAGGGTGCTCTATATTGTTGATATACTCCTTGTAAAGCCTCTTAATCTGGTCCCGGAGCATCTGTCTTTTCTTCTCCCAGCCTGACAGCTTAATCTGGAACAGAGTGTCTGCTTCCCGATAATCGGTGAAAAATATCTTAATAAGCTCTAACTGGGTCGGATAATTCATTGTCTCATACCGCATAAATCTTAGCCTTCTTAGGTCCCGGCTCTTCATAATCTACCCATTCCTGCCAATTGTTGAACCAAGTAGACCCATTCTGCGGTTTCTTCCAGCCGTTAGCCCTTAAATGCGCCCTGTATTTGGCTAAGGCCGCCTTTATTTTTCCCAAGTCTTCCTCGGTTCTAACGGTCTCCTTGAACGCTTGAAGCGCCTTTCTCTTTCCTATCCTATTAGGATATTCTTTCCAAATAAGCGTGAATTCTGTACTATATATATTATTTAATTCTTTTAATTCTTGTTTATCGTGTATGTTCATTGTATGTCTCGTGTGGGTTTCGTTGTATGTTTCGTAGTTGGCGGGATTTTGGTATCTATCGTAATTTAGGATAGTTACAATCATTCCCCGTGTGGATTTCGTTGTATGAGCCATTGTATGCTTCAGTAGATATCTCATAGCAGTCTGAACATCATTTTTTGAGTATCGCTCCCAGCGATAGCCAACCTTCCATTTTAATCCATCCCGGATATCCTTATATGAAGTAAAACATTGCCCCCGTTTGATAATTTTACTGCTGACCTTCCTATCCGCATGATTTGCTTCCTTCAACAGCCAGTCCCAGATTTCACGGACATGAGGAGGCGCAGTAGCTATTTCGCTCTCTTGGATACACCTTGCTTTTATGTAATACCCGCCCTTAATCTTCTTATCTGTATTGGTTCCCATTGCTCCCCTTGCTCCTTTTCGGTCCTAAAAGTTCCCCCTTTAGAATTGTCATGTTTCGGTTATACTCATATAAATCTGCTTGAAGGCGTCGCGCATTGAAGTCTTCCAGAACCCTCGAAAGCTCTTCCTCGCCTTTTTCAGGATAGTTTATCCGAATAATCCTTTTACCCTCTATACGATTAACTTCATCTATGCCTGCGAATAAAGTACCCTCTACGCAAGTTAGAATGGCTGAAGCCAAGTATATGCTTGTGGTATTAAAGATTTTTGGCAGTAAGCTTTTTTTGTCTTTTTTTCTCATTAGTCTTCAATCGTTCCATTGCCTCTTCTTTATCGATAATTCCTATTGTTTTACCTTCGGTTCATTTGCACGTTTTGCCGCTTCCGCTAAAGCTTTACCTATTTCTTCAAATCCGGATACCTCATGCTCATATTGCTGTTTTGGCTTTCCCTCCAAACGATCAGCAAGCTCATTGAATGCCCGGACATCTCCCCGTTCCGCCTTATCAGCAATGGCCTTAACGGCTTTTAAACCCCGAATAATAGGATTCCCGTTATCGGTTACCTCCTCACTCCAGACTCTCTCAATAAGAGTTTTCATGTTCAGGGATCCCTTAGGTCTTCCATTGGGATTTCCGCTTTGTCCGGGCTTGAATCTTCTTCCCTTAGGCATTCGTTTTTTAGCCGGTTTTCGCTGTAATACCCCTGCTTTTTTATATTTTCTCATTTTTGGAATCCCTCTCTTTTTGGTTTGTTTTTATCTTCTTTTTTCCATGTTTTCATGCTATAAACTATATATGAACATTGCTAAAAGCCCTATATTTCAGAAATTTATCCTGTATGCTCTGCTTACCATATTTGCCTGTATTTGCTATCGCGTTGTTACCCCTAAATGGGTTATTAATTTCCCATATAAATATCATCGCTTTTCGGGAAAAATATTTATTTATAGTTCTATCAGCAACAAATGGGAACTTTTAAAAGAACAATAAAAAATTATGAAAATCGTTGAATTCCTTCTATATTCCGCTAAGTGGATTATCTTCTCTATCGCAGGTATTCTCATCTTCATCGCCGTATATGCCAGCATTTATTTTTTAGCTCGCCTTCTATGGCGCTGTGCCAAAAACATCTACAATTCATTGCGTACCTGATTTAACCGATCCTTAAACTTCTCAACTCTTCTTCGTAATTCCGTAGAGTTTTTAGGCCTGTCTATCGCGAAAAACTTCTTGAATTCTGCTTTCAGTTTCAATATGTCATATTTCTTTTTGAGTTCGTGCGGTTTCCTCAGATAAACCAGTTTTGACGGCGTCATCGCGTTGAAAAGGGTATATATTTTCCCCATATCCTTACGCAGAGCGTTATAAGCCTCTATTTCCCGGTCATAATCTCCGTTGGGGTCCGGAATACGGTCCAAGACCGCCACAATAGACCTAGCCCAGAAATTCCCGATATTCTCCGCTGTTTTCCACCAGGGGTCGAAAGGATTATATATCACTTCTCCATCGGGTTTTTTATTCTGCATTGTCATGATCGCATTGCGCCATAACGGGTGCAGGTCCCATTTTGCCCTGTCTAAAAACCCTCCCAATTTATCGGGATCACCCGGCCAGTTTTTCCACCTGTGATAATATCTGAGCCAATTGTTACCCGCAGAAGCCATATAAACCACAATTTCTCTGGGGCCCTTGTCGGTATCCACTTTTTTATACCACCTTAATCCCACGTCATCCGTCTCGAAACCGAAGGCCTGCATCATATAATTTACCCCAACCTCCAAGCCTACCAGCGCCACCAGCCCCATAGCAAGAATTTTGTCTCTTTCTTCTGAAGGTTTACTTGTCATCGCATTTTTTATCACTGTCCCCGCCGACTTGATCATCGATAGCTGCACTTTTGACATTAGAATCTTGAATGTCGGGGTGAAAAATACCCTATTTAAAACTTTCCTTGTCCCCGGGGGGACTGAGGCGTAATCGCCATGAAAATAAGCCGCTAATTGCGCGGCTTCAAAAGGTGACATGTTCTTGTTTTCCCTCAAATAATGGTATGTGGTCATGCGGGGAATAGCGTCACTAAAATTCCAGGCGATATTCCAGAGGGGTTTGTATACGATATCCAACGGATATTTTATGTTTTGCCTTAACCACTCTATCGATCGGTTCGTGAACGTGTTTTTGGTTAATAGGTCTATTTCCTTCTGGAAATTCTTAAACGGGGGAATATACGGCTTACTGAAAAGACCGTTTTCAAAGGCCGCCCAATACTCCTCGTCTTTCTGCCATAGAGATTTTATCCCGCGTGATAAATATTCAGGGGTTTTTACGTCACGGAATGAGCCTGCCCAGAATCCCTGCTGAAGGTTGTAGTACCCCAAGAATAACGGGTTATCAAACGCGAGGATTTTCGTGTAGCCCAATATACGCCCCAGCCTCATGCCCGGCTCGACTGTGCGGATAAAGTTCTCCAGATAATCCATGAACGCGGGATGCACTCGGCTACCTTTCAATTCGGGCACCAGCCGGGGCGGCGCCGATACCCAGTCGTTCGGGGCTTTGTCTATATCTTTTACCAAACCCTCACGTTTGGCGCTCTGAAATATTTCACTTAAAGCGTATGTTCTTCCCACCTTATCAGCATAAGCCCCCATAATACGCCTTATATCTACATTCTGGGGGTCTAATGCCCCTTCCCGGATCAATAGCTCCGCCAACCCCTGCAAATCCGCGGTATCTCGCTCCTTAAAAAACCGGCTCAAGACCCGTGGTGCTTTATCCGGCGCGGTTTTCATGTAATCTTCCATCCATACTCGAAGCGGCAGGTGGACATACTGCACTTTGTTTTCCTGGAGCCAGTTTATTATGGTAGAGTTGGCATCAATCTTGTTCTTCAACTGCGCAGTACGTTCTTTATCACGCGTTCTTTGCAGAGCGGTTCTATAATGCAGGTTATTGTCTTTCAGCCTTTTTATTAAACTTTGCGGCCACTTCTCGGCGATGACTTCATATTCCTGCAGTTTTTTAGCATGGTCGTCAAAATATGTTCTGATAAGTGTCACTACAGGTTGTAAGCGTTTTTGCTGTTCCCTGCTCATCTGTTTCAATAGTTCGGGCTGTGCGGCCAGATACGTGGCTCTGACATAATCCTCATCCGATAATTTTTGTTTGTTTAAACCTTCAATAAAAACTCTTGCACGTTGCCGTTCTGCTTCCTGCCGGGTAAACATATTTTTTATGGCAAACCCCGTCCTGGGAGCGTTTATATCTTTGAACGGTTTTTCAATATCCACTTTCGCGATAAACTGGTTTAATTTCTGCTGGACCGCATCTTCCGTCACTCCAAAGACAACATCTCTCGTCCGGTTTCGCAGGGCCTCTATCGCATCAAGCGCATGGTCCTGTATCGTTTGTTTCTCAACAAATACGCCCCTTCCCTCTCTTTCTTTTTGTACAATGTCTTCCGACATTTTGGATATAAGCGCTGCGCCCTCTTCTTTATTCTGGATCTGCTCGCGGATAATCCCTTCAACATCGCGTGTACCTTGCGGGGCCACATCGGGCAGCTTGGTAAATCGCATCTCTTTCACGCGCCCGTCAATATACCGTCCTATCGCATCTTTTCTTATATTCTCCGGCAGCCCTCTTGTATGCCAGGCCATGCCCACATCCATGATGAATTGCGGGACTATCATCGCAAGGAATTCTTTGTTTACTCCACCGCTTTCGCTCAATGCCTGCGCATAAGTGGGAGATGTCAAAAATGTGTTTAAAGCGGTATCTACCCCCACCGCCGTTATGCCCGTTGCCCCGGTCGCATTCGCTATGTAAGGGGTAATGTTGTACGCTATCCGGTAAATAGCGGGCTTAACCCGGTCAGATAATTCCCCTTTTGTGGTAAGAAAACCGTGTGTACCGAGCCTTAAAACTCTTTCTTTGAGCTGTTGTAACATCGATGGTTTTGTTAGAGCTTGTGTTATCCCGGCTTTACCGGCACCCAAAACAGCGGACATTTCCAGCCAGAGCACCCCAAGATCGGTTATGCTTTCCACCACATCCGAAGCTATCCCCAAAGCATAATTTTTTTGATAATTCGCAGTCCTGTATTGCTCCCTTTTTTGAGTGGCCGCCGAGACCAGGAAACCGTACTTTTCAGGTTGACTGTAATACGATATATAACGGTCTAACCACCCCTCGACCTTCACCTTGAAATCTTTTTCTATTTCATAATTCGGGCGCATATATTCTGCGAATTTCCAGGTCCCTTTCATCCCCCGCAATACACCCTCGGTCACGGCCCACGCATCTTTCTCCAACGCCCCGCCAATCCTCTCATAAAGACCGTACTTAAGCTGCTCTTTTTTAGTGAAAAGTTTCGGGTCGACATGTGTTACTCTTTGGACAGGATCGGTTATCCGCGCTATATCACTCAAAAATTTAGGGGTCTTGTTAAATTCGATAGGGTTTCTGTGATAATCACCGTTTATATATAAGGCAATCGCCTCATCGGGAACATTTTCGGGTACGCCTATAACGGTGTTTGTTTTTTCATCAAATACAGTCCTGTTTTTTAGTTTCGGAGCAGGTGTCCCAAACGCGTCTTGGGTTGAGACTATTTTATTATCTATCCCGAAAACATCTTCAGTTTCAGCTACGTTGCCGATTACTCGACTATCAGTTTCCATTTATTGTCACCTATATATTTTCGCCGGTTGCCTTCCCTGTCGCGGCGGATTTCGCCCTCAATGAACCCGTACTCGTCTTTTATGCCGCCTCCCGAATCCTGGGGATACTCTACGTCCGGTTTCGGCTGTTTAGCAGATAACGGCCAGATACTTTTCATGCTTCCGTCACCCATTAATATGTCGGTTGGCATACTTTCCGTGAGAGCCATCTTAGGATATGTGCGCCTATAATAATTCAGCACTTCCTCTCGCGCTATTTCATCTATTCGGCTGCCTCCCGCTTTTTCCTCCTCTACTCTTTTATGAAAATTATAGATTATCCCGTTCAAAACACCTTTTGAGGCTTCGGGGACCGCTACAGCGGCAACATCACCTAATATCTCTCTTTGCCCCCAAGCTTTTATCCCGTCTTCAGCAATTTTTATCCGGGTTTTATCGCCTGCACCCATAACCGCATAGCTTTTATCCATTAACTGTTTTGCTTCGGTTTCTTCGAGGGTTCGTCCTACCTGCCTTAAAATGAAGGCATTTATATCTCTCTCCGTCATGGGATTGCCTTCGAGATCCTTGCCAGTTTCCTGCATTGTCCTGATTTTGTTATAAGTCGCCATATTGATTTCGGGCGCTATAGCCTTGTCTTTGGTCACATAGTCTTCGATATCTTCGTATTGATCGGCAGTTATACCCGGCTCCTTCTGCTCGAGTAACTCTCGCGCTTCTAATAAAATGTTTACTTTATCCTTCACGCCGCCAGTTATGGCTTTGGTTTTCAGGTCTTGATAATTTCTTTCTCGCGTATCTTCTATTTGCTGTTTTATCTCGGTTTTCCGGGTCTTGATCCAGGTAAGGGCTGTTTTCCTGGTATCAACTCCTATATACGGGAACATACCGCTATTAAGCTGTCTTTTAGCTTCTTCGGGGTCATTTTCGATAAGAAAATACAACGCGTTTTTTTGCCAATCTTTCTTATATTTCTGCTCCAGTTTTCGAGCCTCTCCCGGCTTAAAAAGTCCCTTCGTTTCCATAATCCCGATTTCTCGCGACATTGAGCCCAGCAATTTCCCACGAGTTTCCTTATCCCCAATCGCAAAATCACCGGCCATAAGGTTAAGTTTTTCCTCAATAGTGGCCTTCGACTTCTCGATAAGCGTTTTACGGCCATACCCCCCGATCTGCACCTTCCGCTTCGCTGCGTCAAGATCGTACTGGTCAGCGTATTTATTCCTTGCCCCAATATTTCTTATCCCGCCCAAGACCTTTTCTCGGAGTGTGCTAAACTGATCTATATAGGTTTTCTGTACGTCCGGATTATCTATATCAGGATCATTCGCCGCTTGAGTATCGATTTCTGCAAAACCTTTATATGTTTCCAGCCGAGCTTTATTAGTTTGCTGATATGCTCTCAGCCCCTCAAACAAAAGCCCTATCTCCGAAAGAGCCTTACCCGCCTGCGACACTTGCCTACCTACCCGCGCTGCTTCTTCTGGGCTCTCTCGAGGAGCTATCGCCCCGACATGTGGTGTTTGTCGCCTTGAATATACTGGTATCTTCATACGCTATTACTCCATTTCCTTTCCTGAAAATAAAAAACCTGTGCCCTTTTTGTAAAGTATGGCACAGGTTTCAAAATCTATCTCAGCAGAATAAAAATTATTTTATTTTGGAGATTTTTCGCTTTTTAATCCGGTTTCATAATGCCCCATTTTTTCCTTCCCTCATATTTATCGATTATTCTTTTTATCGTTGCCCAACTTATACAACCATCTAAAGAATGCCAAATTTTTGAATGATATCTTCTTTGTCCTTTAGCTTTATATTTTTCATGTTCACTAATAACAAAATCCCTTATTTTCTTCTTTTTCTTTTTTAAACTTTTCTTTCTGCCTATCTCTTGCCCAATTAACCCGATCTTTTTAAATTCCTTTTTTACAGCAGCCAAAAAAGGACTTTTTAAATTATACTTTTTTCCCTCATCGATTATTAACTTCAATGGAATTTCTACAACTCCATCTGGAAAAGAACCTGCGCTGCAATACCCGAAATACAACTGGGATATGTATCCCAGATATTTGCGTTTAATCGAAACTGGGAAGTCTTTCCTGAATTTGCCATCCCAAAAAATACAGTATCGATATATACTGCTTAATAAATCTTCAGGATTTTCTGGATTAAAATATACTTTCACCAGATTCACCGTTTCCCCCAATCTCTTGAAAACTAACAATGGTGGCTTCTTTCCTATTGGAAAAACCACAACACTGTTATAGTTATGCTTTATAAAATCGGCTATAGG
>Ga0180431_10009082_pt1 | contig 11291 bp, 9 predicted proteins | sample SS_ome_11_FD_132459 | JGI IMG/M metagenome (GOLD analysis project Ga0180431, IMG submission 132459) | Hypersaline lake sediment archaeal communities from the Salton Sea, California, USA - SS_1_MS_1 metaG | ecosystem: Environmental > Aquatic > Non-marine Saline and Alkaline > Hypersaline >...
GCCGAAGGCGCTCTCCTATGTACAGCAAATCATGTAACTCCCCATAACCCCAGAACTTACCTTTTCCAGAAAATCCCCACCAACCCCCGAAAAACTGGGGACGAGCCAGAGTTGATAGTTGCCAGTTGGGAGTTGACAGGAAACGACGGAACGCCACACCTCGCGTTCGTCCTCGCTTGCCCTCCGAAGCTTTGGCGAAGGAGGGTCGTCGTCCTCGTCCTCGAACGACCTTGTTGTCCGCCGTACGGCGGGGCCCGGGGCGAGAACCCCTGAGGGGCGCCAGGCGCTACCCATAAAAGGGGCCGAGAGCGCATCCTTTCTACAGAGCAAGTTGATGGTTGACAGAGAGCCGCGGGACGCCAGGTCAGTTCCCTTGTCCCTTCGCCGTTAGCCTTCAGCTTCGTGTTCTTCGTGTCCTTCGTGGTTCAGGCCGTTGTTGTCGTCGAGCGCGCTCCTGGCTTCTTCGGCCGGGAAGACCTCCCGCATCCGGCGGACCTCCTCGTCGCCGAACGGCCCCGCCACGGCCAGGTTGGCGCCCGAGTCCACAAGCACCTCCTTCAGCGTCGCGTGCAGGTCTTCGAGCGTGAGCGCCTCCTGCCGCCGCACGTATTCGGCGGGTGTGATGACGCGCCCGGGCCCGAGCAGAAGCTCCTGCCTGCCGAACCAACTGGCCAGGCGCGACGGATGGTCGCAGAGCATGTCCATCCCGCAGCGCACGCTCTCCTGGTAGCGGTCCAGCTCTTGCTGCGTGAAGTTCTCCCGGGCGGTGCGGCGGATGACGTCCAGCATGGCTTCCAGCGCGGCGGGCAGGTTCTCGACGCTGACGGACACGTAGGCGTAGAGCGCGCCGACGTCCGAGAAGGCATGGGGGTAGCTGTGCACGTCATAGACGAGCCCGAGTTCCTCGCGGACCCGCGTGAACAGGCGCGAGGTCAGCCCGCCCCCCAGCATGTGCCCCACGGCGCGCAGGGAGTCGTAGCGGTCCGCGCCCAGTGGGTACGCGTGGTAGCACAGCAGCGCCTCGGCCACGGGCAGGGCCTCGGTGGACCTGTAGAAGGAACGCGCCCTGCGGCGGCTCAAGCCGGGGGCGGCCAGTTGCGGCAGGTCCCCCTCGCCCTCGGCCGCGCCGAACCTGCCCCGCACCTCGTCCATGACCTCGTCGAAGTCGAACCCTCCCGCCAGGCAGAGCACCATGTTCCGCGGCACGAAGAAGGCGCGGTAATGCTGCTCCAGCAGCGGCCGGTCGAACTTCTCGGTGATGTGCGGATAGCCGCGCGTGCCCGCCTCGGCGAGTTCCTCGTGGAGCAGCAGCTCGTGGGCCAGCTCGTGGACGCTGATGTTGCGGCCCTTCCTGTCGCGGTGATGGAGGATCTCCTGGGAGACGATGGACTTCTCCTGCTCGATCTCGCCCTCGTCCAGCAGGGGCCGGAGGATCAAGTCAGCAGCGACGTCCATCACCCGTCGCCAGTGCTTGCGGTGCACGCCGAACGCGACGGTCATGTACTCGGGGAGCGTCTGCCCGTCAACGACGCCGCCCAGGTCTTCCACGCATCGCATGATGTCGTTGAAGCTCGGGAAGTCCCGCGAGCCCTGCATGAGCATGTGTTCGAGGAAGTGCGTCAGGCCGGTCCGCTCGGGCGGCTCGAAGCGCGGGCCCGCGTGCACGTAAGCGGAGCACGCGAACGAATGGACCGACCGGTTCTCCACGCCCAGGACGGACAGGCCGTTGGGCAGGACTTCCCTGCGGTAGGTGCCTAACAAGCTATCCCCTTTCGCGGCGGCGGCGAGTTCAGTTCAAGGGCAGGCCGGCTGCCTACATCCTGCGGCCCACGACGGCGGCCATGCCGGCCAGTTGCCCCATCATGTCCTGGAACTGGTTGGGGCGCAGTTGCTGCGCCGAATCGGAGCGGGCGCTGTCCGGGTCGGGGTGCACCTCCACCAGCAGCCCGTCGGCCCCGACGGCCAGGGCCGCCCGGCTGACCGCCGGCACCAGGCTCCGCCTGCCCGACGCGTGGGAGGGGTCCACGATGATGGGCAGGTGCGACGCCTCGCGCACGACCGGCACGATCGCCAGGTCCTGCGTGAAGCGCACGGCGGGCTCGAACGTGCGGATGCCCCGTTCGCAGAGGATGATGTTCAGGTTGCCCGCGCTGGCGACGTACTCGGCCGCCTTGAGCCACTCCTCGACGGTGGAGGCGAAACCCCGCTTCAGGACGACTGGCAGCCGCCCCTGTCCGACCTCGGTCAGCAGGTCGAAGTTCTGCATGTTGCGCGCGCCTATCTGTATGGCGTCGGCGTACAGCGCCACCTTCTCCACCTGTTCGGGCGCACGCGCCTCGGTCAGCACGGGCAGGCCCGTCTCCTCCCGGGCGGCGGCCAGCAGGCGCAGGCCCTCCTCGCCCAGGCCGCGGAAGTCATACGGGGACGTGCGCGGCTTGTAGGCGCCACCCCGCAGGACGTGCGCCCCCGCGTCGCGAACGGCACGGGCCGCAGCCATCAGCCCCTCCTCGCTCTCGACGGCGCACGGGCCCGCGATCACCGTGAAGCTGTCGGGGCCCACGAGCACGCCGCCCAGGCTCACCACGCTCGGCTCGGGCCGCGCCTCGATGCTGACCAGCTTGTAGGGCTTCAGCACCGGCACGACGCGGTCCACAAAGGGCAGCCCCGCGAACCTCTCCATCAGGCGCGGGCGCATCTCGGGCGACGTCCCGACGGCCCCGATGATCGTGCGCTCCTCGCCCCTGGAGACGTGGGCGCTGAACCCGGCGTCCTCGATGGCGCTGACGACGCCGGCAAGCTGCTCCTCGTCCGCACCTTTGCGCAGAATCACTATCATACGATCGGTCCCCGTGACACAAGCCCCTCCCCCTACATGCGTGGAAGCGGCGCAGCCGAATCCTATACAATGCAGGGACTCCCCGTCAAGTTGCCCCGGACCTGCTGCGCGCGCATGGAAGCAACGGCCACATACGCCTCGATGATCACCCCGCTGGGCGAGGGCGGCATCGGCGTCATCGCGCTCTGGGGGCCCGACGCCGCGTCCGTCCTGGGAGAGTGCTTCGCGGGCACAAAGCGGCAGGCCGCCGCGCTGCCCGTCGGGGCAATCGCACACGGGACCGTTCGGCGCGGCGACGACGTGCTCGACGAGGTCATCGTGGCCCACCTGCCCCCGCCGGCCACCGCCATGGCGGGGCCCTACTTCGAGGTCAACTGCCACGGCGGCGTAGTCGCGGTGCGCGCCGTGCTGGACCGGCTGCAAGAGGCGGGCGCCCGGGCCGCGCCCGCGGCCGAGTTTGCGGCCCCCGCGTCCGGCCCGCCCCTCTCCCGGGCGAGCATCCGCGCACGCGCTCTCCAGCTTCTGCCCCGGGCGCCGACCCGGCTCGGCGCGATCATGCTGCTGCACCAGGCCGACGGCGCGCTGAGCGAGGAACTGCGCCGTATCGAGGCTCTCCTCGCCGCCGGCGACGCCGAGGACGCCGCGGGCCTCCTCGAAAGACTCGTGCGCATCGCCGAACTGGGGAACAGGCTCCTCGAACCGCAGAGGGTGGCGCTGCTCGGGCCGCCCAATGTCGGCAAGTCGACGCTCTTCAACGCGCTCCTGGACGAGGAGCGCGTCATCGTCCACCACGAGCCGGGGACGACGCGCGACACGGTCTCCGAGGTCGTCTCCATCCTCGGGGTGCCGTTCGAGCTGGTGGACGCGGCGGGCATCGGGCGACCGGCGGACGAACTGGAGGGGCACGCCGTCGGGCGGGCGATGACGCTCGCGGAGACGTGTGACGTCGCGCTGCTGGTCTTCGACGCCAGCCGTTCCGAAACGCTCGACTTGCTCCCCACGCCGGGGCCACAGGCCCGGACCATCCTGGTGGGAAACAAGCTGGACCTGCTCCCGCAGGGACAGCCGCCGGACCGGCCGGGGGACGCCGTCTACGTCTCGGCGCGGGAGGGGCGGAACCTGGAGCAGGTCGAGGACGCTCTCGTACGGCCGCACGCAGACCTTATCGGCCCGTGCAGGGAGGGGCGCGCCGTGCCGCCTGACGACGAGGCCGGCGAAGCGGCGGCTCGCCTGCTCCTGGCGCTCGATGACGAAGGCTGCGGGGCCGCGCTGGAACTCCTGCGGCGGCTCTGCCCCCCGCGTTGACGCGCCGGCCGTCAGTTCACGCCGAGCCCGCTCAGGATGACGTTCAGGAGCCCCCCGACGCCGAACGCCGTCACGACCATGATCAGGGCCGACTTGAGCATGTCCCGCCATCCCAACTCGCGGAACAGCACGATAAACGTCGCCACGCACGGGAAGTAGGCCGTCAGCACGACGCTGGCGACGATGAGCTGCCTCAGGCTCAGGTCCAGCGGGCGCAACATGCCCACGGCGACGTCCTTTCGCAGGAAGCCCACCAGCAGCGCGCCTATCGCCTCCGGCGGCAGGTCCAAGACGTGCGTCACGAACGGCCTGAACAGCCGACTCAGCAACCCGATGACGCCGAAGGTATAGAGCAGATTGACGATCAAGACCCCCACGAGGACGTAGGGAATGGCCTCCTTGAAGAAGCCTTTCAGCCGCATCCAGAGCTTCTTCAGGAGCGCCCCCCAGTAAGGGAGGCGGTACGGCGGGATGTCCACCAGTATCTCGGGCGTCGCGCCGTGGGTGAAGCGTTTCATCAGGACGCCCAGCCCGAGCCACATGAGGAACAGGGTCCCGAAGACCGGCAGGAACCCCGCCGCGCCGTACTGGCCCAGCAGGCCCGCAATCATGGCGATCTGGGCCATGCACGGGACGCAGATCGCCAGCAGCGTCGCCGCGATGAAGCGTTCCTTGCGCGTCTCCAGCACGCGCAGGCTCAGCGCGCCCGGCACGTTGCAGCCCAGGCCCAGCATCATCGGCACGATGGACAGGCCGTGCAGGCCCAGCCGGTGCATCACGTTGTCCACCAGCACGCCCAGCCGGGGCAGGTAGCCGCTGTCCTCCAGTATCCCCAGCGCCAGGTAGAAGGCGAACACGTAGGGCAGCACCGCCGCGAGCGGGATGTAAAGCCCGGTCGTGAGCATCCCGAACGATTCGCCGAAGCTGACCTGGCCATCAACCAGGTCACCCACCAGCAGGTCGTGCAGCACCCCGCCGGACCCCAGCGCCACCGAGAGACGCTCCATCAGGGGACGCCAGAGCAGGTCGAAGAGCGGCTCCGCCGCGTAGCCTATCAGCCCTTCACCGACGAAGCGCACCAGTTCGAAAGACGCGGCCAGGATGAGCAGCGCCAGGACCGGCCCCAGAACGGGGTGCACGGTCGCGTGGCTGAGCCGCTGGCCTATGGTGGGATGCTTGTGCGCCACCTGCTGGACGCGCTCGACGATGTCCCCGATGACGTGCCACCTCTCGGCGTCCTCGTAGTCGAGCCGGCCGGCCGCAGCGCGCTTCAGGCTCTGCTGAAGGTCCTTGAGGCCCTCGCCGCTGATCGCGCACGTGGGCACGACTGGCACGCCGAGCAGGTCGGCCAGGGCGGGCACGTCAATCGTGACGCCGTGCTCGAGCGCCTCGTCCCACATGTTCAGCGCCACCACCATCGGGAAGCGCCGCTTGAGCAACTGGAGCGTCAGGTTCAGGTTGCGTTCCAGGTTGGTGGCGTCGACGACGTTGATAATCACGTCGCCGTCGGCGAGCATCTCGACGGCCACTTCCTCGGCGCGGCTCGTGGGCTCGAGCGTGTAGGTCCCCGGCACGTCTATGACTCGGCACCTCTGCCCGTCCACGCGCAGCAGGCCCTCGGCAAACGTCACGGTGGTGCCGGGGTAGTTGGAGGCGATCACGTGCGCGCCGGTCAGCCGGGAGAACACGGCGCTCTTGCCCACGTTGGGGTTGCCCATCAGCAGGACGCGCTTCTCTGAGCCCCCGTCGGCTCCCGCAGATGGCCGGGTCGGGACCATCATCCTCACCCCATGGTCCTCACCTGGACTCTGCTGGCAATGCCGCGGCCCATGGCCACGCCCCGGCCGTCTATCAGCACCGTGATGGGACCGGCCATGAACTGCGAGCTGACCACACGCACCTGCTTGCCGGGCCGCAGGCCGAGGGCGTCCAGCTTGCGCATCATCCCGCGGCCGCCGTTGAAGCCGACCACAACGGCCGTCCTGCCGGCCGGAAGCGCCGCCAGGTTAGTCATGGCTTCCTTGCCATCCACGCGCCTTGGCCTCTCGACACTGCCTGCAGATACCCCTTATGCCCATCCGATGATCCAGCGCCTGGAAACCGTGCCTGCGGCAGACGCTGCGCTGGAGCTCCTCGATGCGCTCGTCAACGAACTCGGTGACCCGGCCACACTCGATGCATATCAGATGATCGTGATGCGCGTGACCGTAGACGGCCTCGTAGTGCGCGCGCTCGTCGTCCTGGAGCACCTGCTTGACCAGGCCCGCGTCCCTCAGCAGGCCGAGCGTGCGGTACACGGTGGCCAGGGAGACGTCCGCTCGCCGGCCCCGGAAGGCATCGTGCAACTGCTCGGCGTCGAAGTGCCCCTCGACGCTGAGCGCCTCCTGGAGGACGGCCGCGCGCTGCTCGGTGAATCGCAGCCCCTCCCGGCGCAGGTAGCCCTGGAAGGTCCAGAGGGCCGAATCGAGTGCGGCCTGATGGTCGGCGAGGGGCGTTTTGTTGCTATTGCGATTCATTCTCAACAGCTATTCTACCACCTCCCCTGCTTCCCGTCAAGGCCCTTGATTCCGAAAAGCCAGCACCGCGATGCGCCATTCGAGACCCCCCAATCCGCAACCCCGTCATCCCCCCTGTCAGACGGCCACCCTCGCCCGGACAACCGTCCTGCCCCCCCGGCCAACGCTTCCGCAGATCCGGACACCCCCGCGCAGGGCGCCTGGCCCGCACTTGCGCCCCCTCCACTCGTCACGGCTTTCGCAGACAGGCGCCGCCCGGTAGACTGCGGCTGCTGCGTAACTATCCTTTCTGGCGCTCCTGGCACAAGGCCGCACAAAGGGCGGAGTGAGCATCCGTTATCGCCTTCATGTCCTATACAGAACCAGGGCCGCGCCGCGCGCGGCGAAAGGCCTTGAGTCCCGGCCCGGCGCGCCGCACAATGCCGGCGGATATTGGGGAACTCGATGCTATCGCCCCGCTGCTCCGAGGGGGAGCATCTGCCTATGTTGCCAGCCTGCACAGCCTCCGCAGCGCCCTGCTCGGCGGCAAACCATCCGATTACCTTCGTCCCCCAACCCGGCCCCGCGAACAACCTGCCCGAGGGAACGGGACCATGCAGAAGCAGGACTCTTTCTGGCGCCGGATGATGTTGGTGTCGGCTTTGCTCGCTTCCATTGTCGCGACGCAAGGGTGCGACTACTTCGTGCCATTGCACTTGCAGGTGCGCGAGGGCCGGGGCTCAGCGATGAGCCTCGTGACGGCCGCGGAAGCGGCCGTCGCTGAAGGGCGGCCCCTGCCCGATGCGGCATTTCGAATCTGGTACGGAGAGCCCGACAGATCCAGAGGAGAGACGATAATCGAGGGGACGACAGGAGCGGACGGCAAAGTGGGCCCCGGCGCGTTCAGGGCGGGGCCGCCCCCGTTCATAATGCCAAGGCTCTCTTTCTCCTGCATGCACGATGGCTTTGAGCCTTTGTTTGGGATCTACCCGCCCTGGCGCTTTTCCGAAGACAAGCTCGTGCTGGTTTACTTGCAGCCCGAAGACGAGTGACGCGCGCCGTGCACGCGGCGCCCCATGGCAGCCCTGTGGAGTGCGGTAGCTTGCTACCGCACTCCATAAGTGGGCGCAATCCCCTCGGTTCGCCGCCCGCTCAGGACTCCGAGGGTCCGCCCTACGGCGGACTGAACCCTGCACCCTGAACCGTGAACCCTGGACCCTCAGTTCCACGGCAGCCAGTGCCAGTAGCCCAGTATGCACCACGTCCACAATACCACGGCGGCCAGCATGCTGACCGGCACCCCGTAGAGAAGGAAATCCTTGAGCGTGAGCAGCCGCTCGCGCGGCCTGCTCACGCCTCAATCACGGGACAGCCGGCCTTGCGGATCAGTTCATCAACGGGCGAGCCGAAGAACCGCCTGACCCAGCCAGGACGGCTCGACCGGACGGTAACGATCAGTTCCGGGCGCTCCTCTTCAACGATGCCCAGGCAGACCAGCGCAAACCAGCCGATCTCGACGTGGGTGGTCGCGGGAATGCCCATCCGTTCGGCCCTTTCGACGACTTCGGCCACGCGCTTCTGTCCGGCTTGCCTGTGGCGCTCGAGCAGTTCCTTCTCACAGCTCTCCTCCAACTCCGGGTACAGCCCCACGTCCGACCCGATCAGGTAGCGGGCCAGGTTGACGTCGGCCACGTAAACGACCACCAGCCTGGCGGCGTCCTGCGCCTTCTCCAGGGCGAGCGCCACCGCCTTCTCCGAGTGCCGGAACGTGGACAGCGCCAGCATCACCGTCGCCGGCCGCGACTGCGCGCCTTGCTGACGGCCATCGGATTCAGCGCCCATAGCCGCTCCTCCTGATAGTGGGCTGTTCAACCGATAACCTTGTGTTTCCGGATCCCCCGGCGAGACGCCGGGGGCTACCCATCAGGCGAGACGCCGGGGGCTACCCATCAGGCGAGACGCCGGGGGCTACCCATTAGGCGAGACGCCGGGGGCTACCCATCAGGCGAGACGCCAGGGGCTACCCATCAGGGTCGGCGGGGCGTCTGGCCCCGACGGGCAACGAACATCGCAATCTATCCATATCCTGCCGCCCGTGCAAGCGCCTGCGGACGATCGGCCTGTGCTTTTGCCGAGGGGGCGGGCTTCGCATAGAATCTCTGCGTCTTCCACGTTTCATTCGGTGAGGGCGATGGCCGAGCACGCGGAACAGGTCCTGGAGTTCGGCAAGGTCAGGCAGGTCCTTGCGCGATACGCGGTGACCGCCATGGGCAAGCGCAAGGCGGAGGGCGTGTCGGGCGCGCCCGGCGCGGCCGAGCTGCGACTCAGGCTCCAGGAGACCTCCGAGATGGCCCGCGCGCTGACGGAGGGCGGCAGCCTGCCGCTGGGCAGCATCGATGACGTCTCCGCGCACGCCCGGCGCGCCGCCGCCGGGGGCGGACCCCTGGAACCGTCGGTCCTGTGGAAGACCGCCGACTGCCTCCAGGCCGCGCAGCGCGTCGCTGGCTGGCTCCAACGGCTCGGCGGCGGCTACAGCGCCCTGCCGGGCCTGGGCCGCTCGATCCCCACCTGCCCCGACCTGCTGGAACGCATCCGGGGCGCCATCGACCCGACGGGCCAGGTGCTGGACGGGGCCAGCGCCGACCTGAAGGCCATCCGTCGCCGCGTTCGGGCCCTCAGGAAGGACATCGAGGCGGCGCTGCGGCGCATCATCCGCAACCCGGAGATCAGCCCCCACCTCCAGTACCCGAACCCGACGATGTGCCGCGACCGCTACGTGCTGCCCGTCAACGCCTACCACAAGCACTCCGTGGCGGGGCTGGTCCACGGCTCCTCCGACAGCGGCGCCACGCTCTACGTCGAGCCGATGCAGATCATCCAGGCGGGCAACGACCTGAGCGAGGCGATCGGCGAGGAAGAGGAGGAAGTCCGGCGCATACTGTGGGAGCTGACCAGGGCCGTCGGGGCGGAACGCGACGCCATCGTGACGGCGACAGACCGGCTCGGCGAGGTGGACCTCGTGCGCGCCAAGGCCCTGATGAGCCTGGCACTGCGCATGTGCGAGCCGCAGCTTGCCGAGAACGGCCCCCTGGACCTGCGCGAGGCCCGGCACCCGCTGCTGCTCTGGCTGACCAGGCCGGAGCCCGACGCACTGCCGAAGGAGAAGGACCTGGACTTCGACGCCGTCGTGCCCGTCGACGTCCGGCTGGGCAACGAGTTCAACGTGCTGATCATCACCGGCCCCAACACGGGCGGCAAGACCGTCGTCCTGAAGACCGTCGGGCTGATCTGCCTGATGGCCCGCGCGGGGATGCACGTGCCCGCCGAGGCGGCGTCCGTGCCCCTCTACGACGCCGTGTTCGCCGACATCGGAGACGAGCAGAGCCTGGAGCAAAGCCTCAGCACCTTCAGCTCGCACATGTCGCGCATCATCCAGATACTGGGGCACGCCACGCCGGCCAGCCTGGTGCTGCTGGACGAACTGGGCGCCGGGACGGACCCGGCCGAGGGCAGCGCCCTGGGCGAGGGCATCCTGAAGCGGCTGGTGCGGGTCGGCTGCTCGGCGGCGGTCGTGACCCACCTGGGCCGGCTCAAGACGTTCGCCACGGCCCGCCCGCAGGTCGAGAACGCGTCGATGGACTTCGACACGCTGACGCTCCGGCCGACCTATCGCCTCACCGTGGGCTCGGCCGGCAGCTCCAACGCCCTGGAGATTGCGGAACGCCTCGGACTGCCGGGCGACATCCTCGATGACGCCCGGGGGCTGCTCGACGCGCAGTCGGAGGGCGAATACAGCGCCATGCTCCAGGAGGTGCGCCTCGCCCGCGAAGACGCGGAGGAGCGCCGGAGCCGCACGCAGTACCTGGAGGACCAGGCCCAGAAGCTGAAGGCCCAGTACGAGGAAGTGCTCGGCCGGCTGAAGGCAGAGGACCAACGACGCGGGGCGAGCATGGGCCTTCAACTGCGCGACATGCTGACGGGCCTCCTCGCCGACGCCGAGCGCCTGCGGGAGGACGTCCGCCCGCTCCACCGGTCCCTGGCCGGGCGCGTCTCTTCACTGCGGGACGGCCTGCGCCGGTGCCTGGCGGACATCGAGAAGCTGCTCGAGGGCCACAAGCTCGAACGGGCGCTTCAGGAAGGCGACGAGGTCTACGTCATCAAGCTCCACAAGTGGGGGACGGTCGAGAGGGTGGACCAGCGGCGTGGCCGCGCGCAGGTGAAGGTCGGCACGGCGCAGCTCGACGTCGAGCTGGACGAGCTTCAGTCGTGGGGGGAAGAGGTCTGAACGGCAAGTATCAAGGCAGAAGGCAGAAGTATGAAGGACGAACAACAAACAACCAGCAACAAGCAACTTGTTTCGAGGACGGCGACGAGGACCCTCCTTCGCCAAAGCTCCGGAGGGCAAGCGAGGACGAACGCGAGGTGCGCCGCTCGCTGTTCACTGTCAACCACCCACTGCCCACCAGCAATCCGCCGTACGGCGGACAACAAGCAACTTGTTTCGAGGACGGCGAGGGCCCTCCTTCGCCAAAGCTTCGGAGGGCAAGCGAGGACGAACGCGAGGTGCGCCGCTCGCTGTTCACTGTCAACCACCCACTGCCCACCAGCAATCCGCCGTACGGCGGACAACAAGCAACTTGTTTCGAGGACGGCGA
>Ga0180431_10009083_pt1 | contig 11291 bp, 10 predicted proteins | sample SS_ome_11_FD_132459 | JGI IMG/M metagenome (GOLD analysis project Ga0180431, IMG submission 132459) | Hypersaline lake sediment archaeal communities from the Salton Sea, California, USA - SS_1_MS_1 metaG | ecosystem: Environmental > Aquatic > Non-marine Saline and Alkaline > Hypersaline >...
AAAGCACAAAGTGACCGAAAGAGAGACTGGAACCGTCAAGTGGTTCAACGATGCCAAAGGGTATGGCTTCATCTCCCGTGATGCCGGAGAAGACGTGTTCGTCCACTATTCGGCCATCGAGGGGGAGGGGTTCCGCACGCTTCGGGAGGACCAGCGCGTAGAGTTCACCGTCGAGCAGGGACCAAAGGGGCTGCAGGCCGTCCACGTGAGGGCTCTGTAGCTGGATGCAGTGTAGCTTCAAGCTGCATCAGGAGGAGACAGGAAATAATGGCAAAGAAATTGTATGTCGGTAATCTAGATTACTCGACAACCGAAGGTGTGCTCTCTGAGCTCTTTGCATCGGTTGGAGAGGTGGTCTCTGTGAACCTCATCACGGACCGCATGACGGGACGTTCCCGAGGTTTCGCCTTCGTCGAGATGGCGGATGCAAGCGCCGCCCAGAGGGCCATCGACGAACTCAACGGCAGGACCGTGGGTCAGCGCCAGCTCAAGGTGGCGGAGGCGCGTCCACAAAAACCCCGGGGTCAGCGTGACTCTTGGGGTGGCGGGGGTGGCGGAGGGGGAGGTCGCAGGCGCTACTAGACTGCCCTCACCACGATGATCAACCGCACGGCTCCTCCGCAGGCCGTGCGGTTTTTTTGTGCCGGATCTATGCTGTGCTCTCCAGCAGCAGCCGCAGCGCGGCCCGTTCGTCGGAGCCAAACTGGGCCAGGGCCCCCGCATCCCCCGCTGTGATCGCCCTTCCCAGCCCGGAGCGGCGGAACGCCGCCAGATCTTCCTCGAAGGGGGTCCCCACCTTGTGTTCGTGCACGATGTTGCCATCCCGCATTAGCAGGATGCGTTCGGTCTGTCGCGCCACGGATGGGTCGTGGGTGACGACGATAAAGGTCGTGCCCAGCTCACGGTTGAGTTGGTGCATCAAGGCAACTACCTCCGCCCCGCTCTGGGAGTCCAGGTCGCCGGTGGGCTCGTCGGCCAGGACCAACGCGGGCCGGTTGGCCAGTGCCCGGGCGATGGCGACGCGCTGCCGCTGCCCACCGGAGAGTTGGTTTGGCAGGTGATCCATGCGATCGCCGAGCCCCACCAGTGCCAGCAACTCTGCGGACCTTTGTCGCCGCTTTCCCCGCCCTATAGGCTGTCCCATCATCGGCACCTCGATGTTCTCGCGGGCGGTGAGCGTTGGGATCAGGTTGTGCAATTGGAAGATAAAGCCGACGGTGCGAGCGCGAAAGGTGTCCAGGTTGCGCACTGTCGCCAGCTCCTCTCCGTTTACCAGCACCTGTCCACCGGTAGGTCGGTCGAGCGCGCCGACCATGTTGAGCAGGGTGGACTTGCCAGAGCCGGAGGGGCCCATCACCGAGACGAACTCCCCCCGCACAATGCGCATGTTCACCCCATCGAGTGCCCGCACCTCCGCACCGTTGCCATAGATCTTGACTAGATTGCGCGTTTCGACGATCGGTTCATTCTCCATCAGATTGTTCCTCGACTGCTTTTTTCGTTTCACTCCACTTCGATGTCGACGAACGCGGTCATGCCCCAGCGGATCGCCGGGTCGGTCTCGTCCAGGACGATGACAACGGTGTAATGGATCCCGCCAGCACCGGGCTCGGCCATGGGAGAGATGCGGGCCACGTGGCCGTCAAAGACACGCTCCGGGATCGCGTCGAAGGTGATGTCGGCTGTCTGACCCACCTCCACCTGCGCCACGTCGATCTCGTCCAGGTCTGTGGTCTCCACCCGCAGTGTAGTCAGGTCGCCGAGTGTGACCAGCGGCTGGCCCGGTGTGATCAACTCGCCCGCCCGCCCGCTCACCAGGCCCGCGGTCCCCGCGAAAGGGGCCCGGACCTCGGTGCGTTCCAGCGAAACACTGGCTACCTCGAGCGCCGCCTGTGCCTCGGCCACGGCTGCCTCCGAGACAGCGATTTGCTCGGCAGTAGCGCCCGCCTGCAGCAGGTCGAGCTGGGCCTGGGCGATGTCCTCCTGGGCCTCGGCAGCCCATACGGCGGCGTCGGCCGCCCGCTTCTGAGCGCCAGCGCCGCCCTGCGCCTGGGCCAGCCGGGCTTGTGCTGCTTCCAACGCCTCCTCGGCCGCGCGTAACTGGAGGATGGCCTGCTCCTCGATCCAGCCGTGGATCTTGCCCCGGATCATCTGATCGTATTGATCCTCAGCTGCCTTGCGGGCGAGTTCGGCTGACATTACCTCCGCTTCGGCGGCAGCGATCTCCGCCTCGGTCGCGCCAGCGGCCAACTGGTCCCGTTGGGCAAGGGCCTGGGCGACCGCCGCGCGGGCGGTCTCGATCTGCGCCTCGGCGGTGGCAACATCTTCCGGCTGAGCGCTGGCCTGCAGGAGCGCAAGCTGCGCCCGGGCAGTCCCTAGCGCCGCCTCCGCCTGGTGGACCGCCAGTTGCGCGTCGGTAGAATCGAGCCGGACGAGCAGATCTCCTGCTGCTACTTTGCTGCCTGGTTCCACCAACACCTCAATCACCGTGCCGCCGACCTGGGCGCTGGCTGTGGCCCAGACCTCCGGTACAACCTCGCCGGTGACGGAGACCACCGGCACGTAATCCTCCGCCGCTTCCGGCGTCGCCGTCTCTTCCACGCCGGCTCCACAGCCGGAAAGGACCACCGCTAGTATTAGCAATCCTGCAGTCAAGGTTTTTCTTGTCATCGCAGCACCTCTCATCGAGCGATCAATCGTCTCTCTGACGAGAATATCGAACTCGGCTATCTGAACGTGACCTGTTACCTGTCATTCATACCGCAGTGCTTCTACCGGCCGCATACGGGTTGCGCGCCAGGCGGGATAGAGCCCGCCCACTGCACCCGCCAATAGCGCCACTGCGATGGCCTGCACAAACAAGAGGGGCGTGTAGATCGGGGTCATTGCGCCAAACCACCCCGGTGCCAGCGCCAGTAGCTTCCCAAGCCCGAATCCCACGGCAATGCCGCAGACACCGCCCACCGCACCCAGTAATAGCGACTCTCGCAGGATCATCCCCAGCACATAGTGCCTCCGCCAACCCAGCGCCCGCAACACGCCAATCTCCCGCGTTCGCTCCAGCACGCTCATCAGCATCGTGTTCAACATCCCCACCCCGCCGATAAAGACGGCCAGGAACGAGATCTGCCTCACCAGGTCTTCCAGAACCCGGAAATCGCTCATACTTTCGGCGAGTTCGGAGGTGAGGGCAAAATCGATATCCGGGAACGTTGCCTTGAGCTCGTCCTGCAGCGTCTGGGCCTGTTTCGGATCGCGCAGATTGATCGCGTAAAATTGCGCCTGGCGGGGCTTTCCGACGAGGGACTGTGCCTCTCGCAGCCCGACGACCACCCCGATATCCTCAAAGGCCAGCCCCGTCTCATAGATGCCAACCACGCGAAAGTTGCTCTCCAGCAGACGCAGTGTATCGCCCACATCCAATCCCATCTGTTCTGCGGCCTGCCGCCCGAGGATTACCTGATGGCGGCCTCTCAGAGGCTCCCCCTCGACGATGCGAAAGCGGCGGATGGCGAACTCGCGGGGGTGGTAACCGAACACAAGCAGCATGGGCATCTCCTCGGTGTTGGCGGCGGTCATGATCATGGCGGAGACTGCCTCCACGTCGGGACGGGCGGCGATGCGTGCGCCCACCCGCTCGTCAATGGCGCTGAAATCGCTGTCGATATCTGCCTCCATGGCGATCAGATCGGTCTGGCTATCCCTCATGATGGCGGTAAACACCTCGACCATGCCTTCGCTCAGCCCGCCCAGGGCGACGATGGCAGCGATGCTGATCCCAATCCCAAGCAAGGTCAGCGCCGTGCGCGTCCGCCGTCGCCAGAGGTTGCGGACCGTCATTCCACCCGGCAATCGAGTTGTATGAGCCCGTCCACCGCCCTCGTGCTGCAACGCCTCCAGTGGCAAAAGGTGGCTGGCCCACCACGCCGGGTACGCGCCACCCACCAGCCCAAGCACCGTAACCGTGGTGAGGGCGCGGGCAAAGAGCCCTGGCGAGAGATGCGTTCCGAATACCCCCAACCAGGAACTGGAGAAACCCAAGCTCAACGACAAAACCGCGGCCACTCCCAGGCCGATCCCCACCAGTCCTCCCAACAGCGATAGGATGAGCGATTCCCCGAGTATCAGACCAAGCACCCGCCAGCGAGTCCAGCCCATCGACCGCAGCACGCCGATCTCCCGCGTGCGCTCAAACACGGACATAAAGAGGGTATTGGTCATTCCGATCCCGCCGATGACCACTGCCAGCCCGGCGACCGCCATCGCCATACCTTCCAGGAGCGCTGTCATTTGCTCCTGGTCAGCGAACCCCGCAGTCGTGGAGAGGGTCAGGTCAGGAAAGCGCCGTTCGACCCGCGCTTGCAGCCGGTCGGACTCGGTCGACCCCCCTCCCACGGAACTGGGGTGCAGTTTGATGTAGAGCATAGAGACGCGGCGCGGTTGCAGGGCGAGTGCCTGAGCATCCTCCAGCGGGATGACCGCACCGGCGTCCTCGAACCCGTTTCCAGTCTCATAGATGCCGACGATGCGAAAGACGCTTCCGGTAAGGCGCAGCGTGTCACCCACCTGTGCACTCATAGTCTGCGCTGCACGCCGTCCCAGGAGGAGAGGTTTGCCGCGCACGGTTCGCGCTTCCGCCAGCCCTTGGCCCTCGACAATCCGGAAGTGAGCGATGGCGAATCCCTCAGGATCATAGCCAAACAGGAACAGATACGAGGACTCGTCGATCAGGGCGTTGCTGAGAAGCACACCGTCCACGTCGGCAACTTCTGGCCAGGTGCGCAGTTGATCGCCGACCGTCTCCTCAACGGTGCTAAGTATCGTGCTCATCGCATTAGCCTGGGTGAGCACCAGGTCGGCCTGGCTGCCGCGGGTCATGGCGGAGAAGCCGGCCTGTAACCCCTGTGCCACCGCCCCGAGCGCGACGATTGCCGCCACGCCGATGGAGATGCCCACCAGTGTGAGGATCGTTCGACCCTTGCGGCGGAAGAGATTCTTGAGGATCATCACCACACTCCCGGCAGCAGCCGGTGCCGCACGCGTGCGACGTACTCCGCATAGCCGTCCAGTTCGGCGTGGAGGGTCCTGTCCTCGAGCGCCGTCCGCACCACGTAGGCCGGCAGCGCCAGTCCGGCCGGGATGAGCGCCCACAGCGAGCCGAGCAGGATCGGCATCGACAGCGTGAACAAGATGGCCCCGAGGTAGCCCGGATGGCGCACGTAGCGGTAGGGTCCGCCAGTGGCGACGGTATGGCCGCGGTCTGCTTGGATGCGGACAGTCGCGGAGAAGAACGGGTTTGCCGCCATCGCCCATACAACCAGGGCGTACCCCAACACGACCACAGCCAACGCGGCAATCTGGAGGGCCGGTGGCACCTGCACCGACCAGCCGAAGCGATCATCCAGCCCAGACACGATCCACGCAGCCATCGGAAGATATAAGGCGGCGAGCCTGACGAGCACCTGGTCCCAGTCTTTCGTGCCCTCCTGGATTCTATTGCGTTCGACCAGCAACTCTGGGCTCTTGGGCAGCAGGACGAGCGCGGTGGCGACGTCAAAGGCCAGGAACACCCCCAGGTAGATCCATCCCATGACCCAGTCCATGCGGCCGGCCGAGGCGAACAGGACGGCTGCGACAAAGAGCTTGGCGACCAAGCCCTTGACCGCCCAATTCACAACCCCGCGCCTTGTTTCCGATTCACGCCTGGATTGCTCAACAGATCTACCTGCGTTCATCTCAGGTTTCCAGTTAATCTATCAGCATGCAATGCTACTTTCCAGCGCGCGGGCAAACAGCTCACGATCCTCCTCCTGGATCAGGTTCAGCGCCTGGTCGCCCAGGAGCGCCAGGATCTGGGGGAGATACAGGTCAGTCCGGAGGTGATGTTCGGCAATAAAGACGAGAAGCGGACTGCTGGTCCAGGAAGCGCGTGCCCGGGTCGCGGTTAGCCATTCCGCGATCAGTACTTCCTCCCCGTCGATGACCAGGATCAACCCCAGTCCCCCTGCCTGGCTGAGGGCTTCCTCGGACATCGGGGCGGCGACTACCTGACCACCCGGCAGCTCGATCTCGCTCGTGGTGTAGACGACCACCCGCACATCCTGGCCGATGGCTTCCTCCAATACGGGCTTTAACTCTGGAAAGGTGGCCGGCAAGAGGGCCAGGTAGATGCGAGACTTGGCCTGGTCGATCATCTCCTCCGCTTTGGCCAGAATGTTCTCGTGGCCCTCGATGTTCCACACGTACTCCAGGTCGGGGGCGGAGGTCAGGTGTGCGACATCGTCCTTCAGCGAAACGACGAGATCTTTTTGTTCCTGGAGAAGCTGGTCCAGGAACTCTGCTGCTGGCACCGGCGCATACTTGGTCGCACCGCCTGTATGCAGTGTCATTGCAGCGCCGCGGGCGGTGAGCTTGCCCAGTACCTCGTAGATCATGGAGCGAGGAACACCAGAGAGTTTGGACAGTTGGTAGCCGGAGACGGGGCTCTCTCTGAGCAGAGCGATGTACGCCTTGGCCTCGTACTCGGAGAAACCGATCTTTACCAGCTTGTCAATAGGATCGTTTTTCATATCTCCTTGCCTCTAGACGTTAGTATTATAACCTAGGCGTTAGCCTGCTAACTTAGGCGTTATAGCTATAACTACTCTATAGTATACTCCGATTTTGCTGGTTTGTCAAGTCCCAGGAGCCGGTCTCAGGGTGACAACGAAGGCTGTCCAGCCCTTCGCAAAGACTGAACAGCACCATTCGGTCGATCTTGTCGCCTGTTTGTCGACGCGGTATCGCTCAACCAGGCACAATCGCCAGTTGGTCCACCTCCATCCATTGGCACCCCGGCACATCCAGCAGGCCCCAGCCCAACTGCCCCTGGGGAGTCACGATCATGTACTGGTTGTCCAGCCACATCACAAAGCCCAGCGGCCCTCGGGGGGAGGGAGCGCCTGCTAACACCGGTTCTCCGTCAACGACAAAGCGGGCTTGCTCCACCCCCCAGTCGATGGTGTAGGTGTGCCACGCGAGCATGTCTACCTCGACCGTGGCTTCCCGTACGTTCAATGCCCGCTGAATCGGGGGCCACAGCGCACGGTAGAGCGGGCGGAGGTTCATCAGCGCCACCGCCGGCAGCGCCAGGGGAGCCAGCAGGAGTGCGGCAGGGCGCAGGGCATCTATCGTGGCCGCCTTCCATCCGTGGCCTGGCACGTGCAGGTCTAGCCTCATGTTCGAAGGGGGCGAATCGTAAAAGAACCACAAGGCTCGAGGCAGGGTCGGTAGCCGCGCCCCAGTCATCAGGAAAGGATCGTTCCAGAAGCCAAAGCCAGCGGTGCCGCCTAGTCCCGTGGCGAGCGTCGTCTCGCTCACAGGCGAACCATCACGCGAGGGGTGGGAGAAGCGGGCGCGCACGGTCAGCGTCAGCGGCGGCCGCCAGGGGAAGCGACGGCGGGGGAGGCCCTGGTAATCGTCGATCTGAGCGTCGGCGTACCGGCGGGAGGAGGCCTCCGTGACGACGAAGCGGAGGGATGAACCGGTGGGCTCCAGCGCCGCGTTCCCCACGACGAATCGCTTCCACCGGGCATCGAGCTCTGTCCAAGAGTCCTGGTGCATACCCTCCATCGCTTTGCTCCTCTCTCCGTGGCTGCCTCGCACAGCGGACGTGCTGGCTGATCCCTCCTTGCAGTCGTCAGAATCTACTCAGTCCCTTTGCGCTCACAGAGGCACGTCCTCCAGCGCGTGGTAATCCGTCACATTGATGCCCTCATTGGCGAGCAGTTGCCAAAAGTTGCCGACCAACTCTTCCGCCAGCGGCACAATCTCCCCGGCGTCGCGTGCACACCACAGCGCGGGGACGAGCGACCGATACCCCTTGGGCAACTTGGGAAAGCGGAACGCGTCTACCAGCCCCTGATAGTAGTCGTGTGTGACCCAGCGTTGGTTCAAGAGACACAGGGCCTCTCTCATCTCAAACAGCACCTCGATCACAGCACAGCCGATGTCCCGGGCGTTGTGCCGTTCGCGGCACGACAGGATACGGCCGTAAGATTCGACCACCAGCCCGGGCAGGCTCGCCTCCAAGGTGTCACGAAACCTTTCCGAGGGGACAGATCTCCCCAGTCGCAGCCAGGTCTGGAGCTGCTCTCGATCGCCGTAGAGCACCTCGAGCACGCTGAGCATACCCATCCAGAAGGGCCACTCGAGCGATGGATGGGTGAGCAGTTCCTCGATCTTGCGCTGTGCGATGGCCTGATATCCGACGGCAATGCTGCGATAGATAAAGCTCTTTCCCGCCACCTCGCTCCCATCGCACACGACAAACAGCATCTCGAGATCCGACCACGGGGTATCGGTGCCCCGCGCTGTGGAGCCATAGACGCCGCCCAACACAATCTCATCCGGGTGTGCGGCGACCAGGCGGGCGCATATCTCTCGTGCCAGTTGTTCCCTTTCTTTGTGGTTCACTGCCCATCTCGCTCCTACCGCTCGATCCCTTTACGCGCCATCACACCCTGCTGGTAGTAGTGTTTTATCTCTCGCATCTCTGTCACCAGGTCGGCCCGGTCGATCAGTTCCGAGGGGGCACGGCGGCCGGTGAGAATCACCTCCATGTGTTCTGGTCGCTGATCGAGAAATGCCAGTGCCTCGTGCACAGTGAGCAGGCCGAACCATATCGCCACGTTGACCTCGTCCAGCACCACGATGTCGTACTCTCCGGAGCGCATGGCCTCCCGCGCGCGCTCTAACCCGCGGTGGGCCTGGGCTACGTGCTCGGGTGTGACTTCCTCGCGGTGGATACACCGTACATCCCCATACTGTTCGATGGTGATCAGCGGGTGATCGCGCACCGCGTCCAGTTCGCCATAGTGCTGGCCCTTCATGAATTGTCCGATGTAGGTTCGCAGCCCGCTGCCGGAGGCCCGCAACGCCAGCCCCAGCGCGGCAGTGGTCTTGCCCTTGCCATCTCCTGTATAGAGCTGGACATAGCCCTTTGAAAGCTGACTGTTGTTTCCCTCGGCGCCCATTGGCCTGTCTCCTTTCTCATCCTCATCTGGTGTAAGCCTGTGCCGCCAATCATACCAGACCGGTGCCGCCGTGCAAGTCCCAACTCGCCGCGTGCGGCTGGCGCAATTGTCCGCTTGATGGTATCCTTGATCCAGAAGTTCCTCGTGCGGGTCGCACGGGCGATGCCGGGATATGGCCGGTCACCGGGTGGTAAAGGAGTGTTCAATGAGTTCCCACGAGCGGAGAACAACCATCAATCGACGCAGGTTCCTCAGGGGAGCGGTGGCTCTGGGCCTTACAGCCATGTCGCAGCACCTGTCGGGAGGTGTTGCCAATCAGGCGCAGGCTGCTGACACACGGCTGGGGCCGGAACCGCCGTCTGTGCGCGGCGGGGCGGCGGCCGATGATCTTGAACCTTCGCTGTATCTCCCCATCATCCGCAAACGAGGGTTTGCAGCCCACGGCGGCTCCAAGCTCGGTCTACACACGATCCGTCCCAACGGCGCGGTGGCGTTCGTGCAGCAGGTGCACGACGCAGGCGCGAGCGTGGCGTTGGTGAAGGCACTCGACGATTTTGGGTATCTGCGCTCTGTGAAGGAGATCTCGCCGGAGACGGTCACTGTCGCTCGCGCACAGGCAGGTTGCGTGGTGAACGTGAATGCCGAAGGTGACCCGGCGGCTGTAGCGCACGACGTGATGTACGGTTCAGGAAAATATCGGGGCCACCTGGATCGCTGGAAATACGAGAAGGACGTCGTCGATTATTGGGAGGTGCTAAACGAGCCCGCGCCGCCGACCATCGCGGGGCATGTCTGGATGGCAGAGTTCTACATCGAGGTTATGAACATCGCCGAGGCCAACGGCTACAAGGTGGCACTTTTCTCGTTCAGCGTAGGCAGACCCAAGTGGCACGATTGGGAGGCCATCGTAGAGACGGGGATCTTTGCGCGGGCAAAGGCTGGAGAGCACATCCTGGCACTGCACGAATACAACTGGCCGGTGTCGGACTATCGCTGGGGTGAGCCCACGGAAGATCAGCCGCCCTACGAAGATCGAGGCGTGCTGACCGGGCGCTACCGCTACCTGTATCGCGACTTTCTCTTCCCGCGCGACGAGGTCATTCCACTGGCGATCACCGAGAGCGGGCTCGATCCGGTATTGCGGCAGCCAGACCAGCCTGAGACCTGGAAGGAGCGCTACGTGGAGACGATGGCCTGGTGCGATACGACTTTGCGCGAGGATGACTATGTCCTTGGCACGGCGATGTTCACCCTCGGCGGTATTGAGAACTGGAAAGCCTACGACTATGAGGAACTGCTGTGGCCGGGCAATACGTACGGTGACAACTTTCTCGACTATATCGTCTCGCTCAAAGGTGGGTAATGGGCGGTGCCTCGGACGCATCAGCACGAACTGGCGTGGGTCCTCAACGGCGCGCTTGGGGGTCGTCTTTCGAGGAGGAATTGCCTGGTGCCTGGCATTGTACGTCCACGTATGGGTAGTCCGTCCTCACTTCCCTTGTTCCAGGTCTTGGGGCCGAGCGGCAATATTGCCCGTTGTCGCGAGAATGCAAGTTCCAGTTACACGAATCACGTGTCATCGTCTGACGCAAGAATCTCTGTCAGCTTTTCGCTTACCTGTGACTCGGCGTCCGCGATTTCGGTGGCCTGTGAGGCCGCGATCTCGCCCGAGAGGATCCTCATCCCCTCCTCGTAGATTCGCTTCCCCTGCGTGGTCATGTTGCCCTCCCGCTTCCGCCGCCAGGCCATGTCCCGCACGGCCTCCGCGACCTGCAGCACATCCCCCGCGTGCAGCTTTTCATACAGCAACGCGTACCGGACCTTGTGCTCGGCGGGCAGATTCTCGGGGTCGCCACGCAACACGCGCCACACTTGCTTCAGTTTGGATCGCGAGGCCGCGCGCCGCAGGCCAATATTCTCCGCAGCACTGACCGGGATCATGAGGCTGGTGCCCGGCTGGCCCAGCAACTTGATCCGATAGTACTGGTTGTTGCTTCCGTGCCACTCCCGCTCCTCAATACGCTCCACCACACCCGCCCCACGAACCGGATGAACGATCGCATCACCGGCCTGAAACATCGTCACTTCCTCCCTCTCGTAGCCATCCCCTGCCGCGATATACGAATCACGCGCGCTCTCCCGCCTGTGCGCAGTGGATACACACCCGTGTGTCTGGCAGAACTGCCAGGCGATCATGATGGATGGGTTTTCCACACCTGACGCAGATGCCATACGTGCCCTGGCTAAGCCGCGAAAGCGCCCGCTCGTGATCCGCAG
>Ga0180431_10009085_pt1 | contig 11289 bp, 14 predicted proteins | sample SS_ome_11_FD_132459 | JGI IMG/M metagenome (GOLD analysis project Ga0180431, IMG submission 132459) | Hypersaline lake sediment archaeal communities from the Salton Sea, California, USA - SS_1_MS_1 metaG | ecosystem: Environmental > Aquatic > Non-marine Saline and Alkaline > Hypersaline >...
CATCAGCAAACTCATGGGCAAATGGTACGACTCCCCCTTCTCCAAAAAAAAAATCGACACCACCATCAAAGAACTCGCCATCGACACCACTGAATTCGCCCAACCCGCAAACTCCTACAAATCATTCAACGACTTCTTCACCCGCCACCTCAAACCCGACGCCCGCCCCTTCAGCACAGACCCCCTGACTCTCGTCTCCCCGGCCGACGGCCGCGCCCTGGTCTTCCCCACACTCAACGAAAACTCCTATGTCCCCATCAAGGGCCACCCCTTTACAATCCGCAAACTCATCCCGGATACCTACTCTCGCTTTACCAACGGCGCACTGGCCATCGTCCGCCTCTGCCCCGCCGACTACCACCGCTACCACTTCCCCTGCGACGGCAACATCATCGATTACCGCCACATCAACGGCACCCTCCACTCCGTCAACCCCATCGCCTTAAAAAGTGGCCCCGACGTCTTCGGCGAAAACAAACGATCCTGCACCCTCATCAACACCCAACAAGCCGGAACCATCTGCTTCGTAGAGATCGGAGCCTTCGGCGTCGGCAGCATCATCAACACCCGCCAAACAGGCCATGTCAAAAAAATGGAGGAAAAAGGTTTCTTCAAGTTCGGCGGCTCCACCATCGTCCTGATCTTCCAGCCTGGCCGCGTCCAATTCTGCGATGACCTCCTCGCCAACTCCAACACCTATAACGAAACCCTCGTCAAAGCCGGCCAACCCCTCGCAACCGCCTGCCCCCATCCCGCATAATCTCTGCCCACCTAACCCACCGGCAACCCGATCAGCGACGCCTCCAGCGTCCGACCTATGAATATCTCATGACCGTCCGCCGTCATCGACCGCTGATCCGCCGCCTCAATACACACCCGCTCCCCGTGCGCCCCCGCCAGAACACCCATCGAACGCACATGACCCTCCAACCGCTCACGAGCCCACAACTCCGCCTCCGAAAACGCCCCAAAACGAGGCGCATCCGCCAAACCCTCCACCGAATAACCCCCGTCCCCGTCCGGCTTGATACGTACCGCGTGCCGTACCACCACGTTGCTCGTGATCGCCCCGATCGCATTGGCCACATCCGCATCCTCGCAAATGATCGCCCGCGCGTTAAGCAAAGACGCCGCTCGCGGTATAAACCAACCCGCCGGCGCACCAATACCCACCACCGGACGGTGACACTCGATGCTCAACGAAAAATCCTCCCCCACCCCGTCCAGCAAATGCGATAAAAACGCACCACATACCGGACAACTCTCAAGAACCTCACCCGACGTCTCCTCGTCCAGCTGACGCTTCAACAACTCCACCGCCAACCGACGCACCACCTGCTTCAGCACCCCCTCAACAAACGCCTCCACCGCCACGCCCGCCACCGCCGCCGTCAACTCCGTCATCCGCCGCGCCGACACCACGTCCCAACGCAAAAACTCCCCACGCACGTGCAGCAAATCCGTCGGCGTCAAACCGCACCGCTGCACTATCCCGTACTCCTCCAGCCGCCCCAAACGAAGCACCGACCAGTGACCCGCATGCGTCACCCCCGCCAGCTCATCCAGACTGTATGGACGCTCCAAAAGCCGATCCACAATCCCTTGCTCCGAACGCGTCAACGACAAACCACACCCCGACCCCCCCGTCAACCGCCCCCCACCAACGCCACCACCACGACCGCTCAGCAACACCACCTGCATCGGCTGCGTCGACTCACGATACTCCTCCAAACGCCGCCCCAAAAAATCCAGCGCCGCCCCGAAACCCTCATGCTCACACCCCCCCCACGCTGCCGGCGACACCCGAACAGGACCTACCGACAACTCCCCACCATGATACCCCACCAGACTGTCTCCACCCAAACCCGCCGTACGCATCTCCAACGCACGCACATGCGTCGCAAAAGAACCCACCCGCGTCCCCTCCTCACACACACTCACCTCACCACCACGCAGCATCGCCGTGTCCGTCGTCGTACCCCCCATATCCACCACCAACGCCTCCGTCTCCCCCGTCAAATGTGCCGCCCCCGCAACACTCGCCGCCGGACCCGACAACACCGTCTCCACCGGACGATCCTGAGCCACCCCCGACCCTATCAGCGTCCCGTCACCCTTCACCACCATCACCGGCACCGCCAGACCACGACGACCCAACACCCCTCCCAGCTCCGTGAGCAGCTTCTCCAGACGCGGTATGATCCGCGCGTTCAACACCGCCGTCTGAGCTCGCGTCCGAAAGTTCAGCATCGCCGACAACTCATGACCGCACGTCACACCCAGACCCGTCTCCTCCACCACAATCCGCTTCACCAACAATTCATGCGCCGGATTGATCGAACCCGCAAACCCAGACACCGCAAAAGCCTTCACCTGCTGGCTCGACACCATCCTGCGAACCACGCTGCGAACCTCCCCTTCATTGACCCCCTCCAACTCCTCGCCATCAATTTCCAGCCGACCGTTAATCACCGCCTTCGGCTCGTGCGCAATGTCCGCCCCATCAAACAACCCATAAGGAGGCATCACCAAAAGCCCCACCTTCTGCCCCTGCCCCTCCACTATCGCATTCGTCGCCAGCGTCGTCGACACCGACACCAGCTGCACCTGCCCCAGAATACTGCTGCCCAGACTCTCCAACGCATCCTCTATCCCCACCGCATAATCCCACCGCGTCGTCAGAGCCTTCGCCTTGGCCACTACACGCTGGCCCACCAGATCATAAATCACCGCATCCGTGTACGTGCCCCCCGCGTCGATACCCAACCCGTAACGCGCCCCCCCAACTCCCCCCTGCACACGCCCCTCCCCACAAACCCGCGCTGGCTCACCCGCCGCCGCACCCACCGAACACGCCTGCCCCGACGAACCCCGCTCGACCCCACCCCCGCCCACGGGCACCGCCTCAAATGCCCCACCCACCGCGTCATACCCAATCAGGTGCCCCCTCGGCACCACCAGCACATCCCCATCACTGACCGTTGACGTCAGCAGCTTCTCCAGCAAACCCGTGCTCCCCTCCAAACGCTCATACTCCCAACCGTAACGAGCCGCCATCGCCTGCGCGTGTTGCGCCGCCGCCGGACCATCCGCCGCCCCCGTATCTACAAATACCGCCCGCTGATAGTTCTGCTGCCAGCTGTTCAGAAAAGACCACACCGCCTCCGCCTTCTCCTCACCGTACTGCTCAATCAGCTCCGCCTCACTCACCCCTGCCTTACCCAGATATGCCCGCCCCGGACGCTGGCCCAGCGGCTCCACCTTCCCCTCGTACCAACCCGCCGATATATAATACGTACCCGGAGCCCGCTTGAACTCACGCCGATAAGCACCGTCGCTGCCCAGAAACAACGCTATGCAATCCTGGACCCGAGGCATCACCAACGGCACCTCCCGCGCCTCAATTCCCACCGTACCCCGACCGCACAGACCATAACCCACAACAATACGATCGCTACCCGCCGGCGCACGGTCGATGCCCGCCTGCAAACAACGACGCAACTCCGCCGGCTCCTCGTGCAGACCCCCCTTGAGAAACTCGCAGCTGTACGTCAGTTGCAACTCCTCCGCCAGACGCGTCAGGTCCAGACGCAGCACACCGCAACCCACTATATGAACCCTGTCACCCACCTCAGACCCTCCACGCGATCGACCCACTCGTATCCTCTAATTTCAGGCTCGCCCCGCCTTCCACTCTCTCCCCCCCCACATCAACCCTTAACCCGCCTCACCCAAAATCGATCCGTCAATCTCCAACCCGAAGTGCGCCACGTTCGCCACCATCTGCTCCACGCTCAAACCATGCTTGACGCCACCCGCCCCCGCCGCCTGCAAGTAAACCCCCGCCGCCTTCTCCGCCGCCTCCATCAGCCCGAACGCCTCCTCAAACGTCGCCCCCATCGCAAACGCACCATGCAACTGCCATACACATATCGGCCGACCCGCCAACGACTCCCCGTTCGCCACCGCCAGGGAACCCGTACCCGCAATCGAATAAGGCACATACCCCACACCCTTCGGAAATATCACGATGCACTCCCCGTGAACACCCCAAAGCAAACGCGAAAGTCCCCGATAATCAAAATCATACGCCAGCGTCAACGCCAGCAAGTTCGGCGTGTGACCATGCACCCCCACCCGATCCCTGCCAGCCGTCAACGCCTTGCGAACCGCGTGACCCTCCAAATGCGCCCCCAACTCCGATGAAGGCCCCCCACTCCCTCCGAAACCCCACACTACCCGATAGTGCGTCCCTCCCTCGTTCAACTCAATGATCCCCAAATCCCGCTCCGGAGCCAACGCCACGTTCCGCAGATAACTCCCCGTCGACGTCACCAGAAAACGCTCTCCCCCCAACCCCGCCAACCCCCGCTCCAACCCCACCCACGCCCCACGCGACGACAACTCGCATGAACCAACCATATCCTCCGCCCTCAAACGGTACGATATGTTGCCCCCGTTCGCCTCGGCCCAGCCCTGCCCCCACATGTCGCCGCACGTCCGGCCCGCATCCCACAACAACCGCGCAAAGCACGACGATAACGCCCCGCCCTCATGCCCTGCCGCCGCCGGCATCCGCATCACCCCTTCGACCGAATCGTCTTGATCAGCTCAGGCACCACCTCGGTCAGGTCTCCCACTATACCATAGTGCGCCGCCTGGAATATCGGAGCGTCCGCGTCGCTGTTGATCGCCACTATCTTCGCCGACTCCGCCATACCCGCTACGTGCTGAACCGCTCCCGAAATCCCCAACGCAATATACAACGCCGGACGCACCGTCGTGCCCGTCTGACCCACCTGGTAATCGTGGTCGATAAAGCCCAAATCCACCGCCGCACGACTGCCCGCCGGCGCCCCGCCCAACGTGTTCGCCAAATCCCACACCAAACCAAAATTATCCTTCGAACCCACCCCTGCTCCACCTGCCACAATAATCCGAGACGCCTTCAGGTTCACCTTACGCTTCGCCCGGTGACGCTCCAATACACGCACCGGCAACGACTCGCACGTCAAACCCGAACGCTCCTCCACCACAGCACCACCCGACCGCCCGTTACGGCTGGGCATCGGCATCACACCTTCACGCACCGTCGCCATCTGAGGCCACCGGTCATAGTTCACTATCGTCGCGATAATATTCCCACCAAACGCCGGACGTATCTGGAGCAACAGGTCCTTGTGCACCTCCTTGCCTCCCGCCGTCGAAAAATCGCCTATACGCAAATCCGTACAATCCGCCGTCAGACCCGCCTTCATCGCCGACGCCACACGCGGCGCCAGGTCACGACCAATCGCCGTCGCACCGTAAAGAACGATCTGGGGCTTGTGCTTCTCGATCAGCCGACAAACCACCTTCGCGTAACTCACCGTCTGGTATTGCTCCAAAAGCCGATCCTCTACGTGGTACACCTTGTCCGCACCGTAAGCGATCAACTCCTCGCACAATGCCCCCACCTGACGACCCGGCAACACCGCCGCCAACGTCACCCCCAGTTGATCCGCCAGTGACCGCCCACGCCCCAATAGCTCCAAAGGAACGTCATTGAGCTTGCCGTCCTCTTGCTCTGCAAACACCCACACTTCACCCTGTCGATTCACTTCGATCATGCGATTCCCTGCCGCTTGTCCTATTCTTACCTGTATTCCGTCTCGCAGGCATCTTGCCCGCGTATAAAATCCCGTCCCCGCAGGCGATACCTTAACCGATCGTATGGTCCTCGATCAGCTCCCGTACCATCTCCTTGAGACCCGCCTCCGTCGGCTCCACACGCTTGTGACCCGTCGCCGTCAGCACCACGCTCTGGATCCGATGAACCTTCGTCGGCGAACCGCTACGACCACACCACGTCAAATCCGCCTCCAAATGATCCAAATCCCACTGCTGAATCAACAGCCCCTTCTCACGATACTCACCTATCTCCTGCTCCCCCGCCCCCTCCGCCGCCAGCTCCGCTGCCGACCGCGCCTTCTTATACTTCATCAGCCGCTTCGCACCCGCCGGCCGCGGCTCATTCGCCGTATCCATCACCGTCAACAGCACCGGCAAACCACAAGAAACCCGCTCCCAACCCGCCCCCAGGTTACGCCGAACCGTCACCGCACCCTCCCCTATCTCCTCCAGCTCGTCCACATACGTCAACTGAGGCACACCCAGCTTCTCCGCCAGCTGAGGACCCACCTGCGCCGTGTCCCCATCGATCGCCTGGCGACCGCACAATATCACATCGCACTTGTCCAAACGACGAATCGCACACGACAAAATATAACTCGTCGCCAGCGTGTCACTCGCCGCACAGCGACGGTCCGTCACCAGCACTGCATTATCCGCTCCCCGATAAAGACCCTCACGCAACACGTCGCACGCCTTCGGCAGCCCCATCGTCAGCACCGTCACCGTGCCGCCAAATCGCTCCTTGATCTCCAACGCCATTTCCAACGCGTTGAGATCCTCCGGATTCACAATCGCCGGCAACGCACCACGGTTCACCGTGCCGTCATCGTTCATGGCGTTGCTGCTAACTGCCTTCGTATCAGGTACTTGCTTTATCAATACCACACAATTGTAGCCCATAAGCCTTCTCCGAACTCTTTATCCTTCGCGGGCCGATAGCCTCAAACCCACGCATGCTTCCACGCTCTGTCGGACCCTTGCTCGCCGACTGGCCCTGTAGCCTACGCTAACCTCGCCCCCATGTCAATCCCAACTGCCCTGCAAGTTACCCCGCATACTCCACCCACACACACACCACCACCCCCCAACCTTCAACCATAAACCATAAACCTTCAACCATAAACTAATGACTTCCCAATCCAAGTGCCGATAACTAATACCAATACAGGCAGACCACCTGCGCCCGGGCCTACCAAATAACAATGCCCGGACCGCACCAACCGCCTATTTGCTCGCGAGAACCACATATATGGCAGGCCAAACCGAACAAACCGAACAAACCGAACAGCAGACACGCAACCACACCCAGCCGGCACCCACCCCGCACCAACCCCCCGTCAACGACCCCCAGCCCCCCTCCTCAGACCCCCCCTGCCTCTCCCAAACCGACTCCACCCCTGCCACCTCGCCCGAATACGCCCCCAAAAACTCCACCCAGGACCAAAACGTAAAACACATCCTCGCCATGCGAGTCCCACTCATCGTTCGCATCGCACAAAAAAAACTACGCATCGCCGAAGTCCTCAAATTCAACCTCGGAAGCGTCATACACTTCGACCAGGACGCCTACCAGCACGTCGACCTCATGGTCAACAACGAGGTCATCGGACTGGGACAACCTGTAAAAATCGGCGAAAACTTCGGCCTCAAAATCACCCAGGTCGGCGACCTCTCCGACACCATCAAACGCCTCGGTGGCAACCACACCTGACCCCCAGCACCCTCCCGGACCCCCCTCACCTCCCCGCGACCCAGCCCCAACCTGCCTTCCTCCAAATTTACCCTTGCTCGAAACGACCAAAACGCCAATGATATGCTCCGTCCCTTAGGGAAACTGATGGTACCGCCTACGCCACCGCCATACGAGGCTCACCCCTCGACCACGCGATGGCCACCGGCATTGATTGTGACATAAAACGAGGAAACCGCAAACGTTATGGCCAACTTCTACAACGACAACGACGACATCAAATTTCTCTTCCGCCACTATGACCTCGCCCGACTTGCCACCATCATGGAGGGAGACTTCGCCGACGCCGAAAATTTCGACTGGGCGCCCGCCGCACCCAAGGAAGCCGTCCAAAACTACGAACAAGTACTAGACGTCCTCGGCCAGCTCAGCGCCGACCAGATCGCACCAAGAGCAGAACAGGTCGACCTCGACGGAAACACCCTCAACGACGACGGCACCGTCACCTACGCGCCCGGAATGCAGGCCAACCTCAAAGACCTCGCCCACGCCCAGGTCATGGGCTTCACCCTCCCACACCGATTCGGCGGCCTCAACTTCCCCAACCTCGTCTACACCATCAGCAACGAAATCATCTCACGCGCCGACGCCGCTCTCATGAACATCTACGGCCTACAAGGCATCGCCGAAACCATCAACGCCTTCGCCAGCGAAGAAATCAAACAACAATACCTCCCCGGCTTCGCCGACGGAAAACTCACCGGAGCCATGGTCCTCACCGAACCCGACGCCGGCTCCGACCTCCAGGCCGTCAAACTACGCGCCTATCAGGACGACCAGGGCCAATGGCGTCTGCACGGCGTCAAACGCTTCATCACCAACGGCTGCGGCGAAGTCCTCCTCGTCCTTGCCCGCACCGAACCCGACCGCTCCGGTGGCCTGGGCCTGAGCCTCCTCGTCTGCGACCGAGGACCCACCGTCAAAGTCCGACGACTAGAAAACAAACTCGGCATCCACGGATCACCCACCTGCGAACTCTACTTTAACCACACCCCCTCACAGCTCATCGGCGAAAGACAAAGAGGCCTCGTCACCTACGTCATGAGCCTCATGAACGGCGCCCGCGTCGGCATCGCCGCCCAGTCCCTCGGCATCGCCGAAGCCGCCTTCCGCATCGCCCGCGAATACGCCGCCAGCAGAAAACAGTTCGGCTCCGCCATCGAACAATTCCCCGCCGTTCGCGAACTCCTCATCAACATGAAATCCGACCTCGAAGCCGCCCGCACCCTCACCTACGAAACCGCCTTCAACGTCGACATCGAAAACGGCCTCCTCCGACAACTCGAATTCGGCAACATCACCGACAAAACCGAAAAACGGGCTCTCAAACAACAAGAGAAAAAATACAAACGACTCGCCGGCATGCTCACACCCATGTCCAAATACTACGCCAGCGAAATGTGCAACCGCGTCGCCAATGACGCCGTCCAGGTCCTCGGCGGCAGCGGCTACATGAAAGACTACGCCGCCGAAAGACACCTCCGAGACGCTCGCATCACCAACATCTACGAAGGCACCAGCCAACTACAGATCATCGCCGCCGTACGTGGCGTCTGTGGCGGCGTCGCCGAAAAATACCTCGAAGAACTCGAATCTCAGGCCCACCCCGACACCGACAAACAACTACTCGAACTGCTCATAAAAGGCCGCCAACAACTCATGGACGCCGTCGCCTTCGTCAAACAACAGGCCGGCACCGAATACATGGACCTGCACGCTCGCAAACTCGTCGACGCCGCCATCTACCTCATCGTAGGCCACCTCTTCCTGAGACAAAGCAACACCCCCGCCCTCTACAACGACGACTTCACCCCCGCCACCAGCAACGGCCAAGCCGCCAAACCCGACAACGACTCCCCCGACACCTCCGGCTACCAAGCCCTCCAACAACACAAAGCCATCCTCGCCCAGCGATACATCCCCTCCGCTTGTGCCCACACCGCCATGCTCTGCAACGAAATCACCCGAGGCGACCGCTCCGCCATGACCCACTACGACACCCTCGTCGGACCCGTCATCACCTCCTGACCAACCGCCCCCCAACACCCCCGCTGTCATTGCGAGGAGGCGCTTCGCCGACGTGGCAATCTCAACCATCCGCCCACCCTGTGCCTCCTCGCCACCCACCACCCCAACTGTCATTGCGAGGAGGCGCTTCGCCGACGTGGCAATCTCAACCGTCCGCCCACCCTGTGCCTCCTCTACGCCCACCACCCCAACTGTCATTGCGAGGAGGCGCTTCGCCGACGTGGCAATCTCAACCATCCGCCCACCCTGTGCTTAAATCATCCCAAGCCCCCCCCACACAATCCCGCCAACTCATAAAGACTCGTACAAATCGTCCCAGTTAGGGTTCGCTGCTTCAATCAGCTTCACCTTCCTCTGCCGCGTCCCGGCCTTAATCTGCTTCTCCCGCCCCACGGCATCCATTACCTGCTCAAACACCTCATAGTACACCAATTTGCCTGCCTTATACCGCCGTGTGAATGCTCCCCCCTCGCCGGAACGATGCTCCATCACCCGACGCCGCAAATCGTTCGTCATTCCCGTATAAAGAACCCTATTAGCCTGGTTCGTCATGATGTAAACGAAATACCAATGCCGATTCATACAATCCTTCCCGATTCCAACTGTCATTGCGAGGAGGCGCTTCGCCGACATGGCAATCTCAACCTACCGCCCACCCTGTGCCTCCTCTACGCCCACCAGCCCAACTGTCATTGCGAGGAGGCGCTTCGCCGACGTGGCAATCTCAACCATCCGCCCACCCTGTGCCTCCTCTACGCTCACAACCCTCCTCCCGCCAGCCCCCCCCGCAAAACCGGAAACCCCTCCCCATCCAAGCCCCTCAGCCCGCAACGAGTCTACACGCAAGATCACACCCCCAAATACTCACGCTTCGTCAAGCACGCCGCCCCCATCGAACGTCTCAAGCTTAGCCAAGTTGAGATAACGATCCTGGAAAGCCCGCACCCACGACACATCCTCATAATCCAAAATAGCGTCCGCACACGCCTCAATAGACCAAGACATAAACGTATCAGAGCATTGAAGGCATTGTGCATACGAAGCCACCGCTACATTGCAAGCATCATTACCCTGCGGGCTCAGAAACACAAAGAACCCGTCTGCGTAGTCCCCTTCCAACAACAGGATGCACGCCAGCAAATGATCACGCCATATCTGTTGCAGCGGCTTGGCCCGTAGCTGGCACAAGGCACCAGCCTCAAAACACCCAATCGCCTCGGCAATCTCATCATAACGTTGACGATGCCGCCCCGCAGGATTGCCCAGGTCTTCATGATACTTCACCTCGATCCCGACGAACCCCGCCCGACCATCCTGCGTAACGTACCTCACAAATACATCAAACGCCGAGCCATCCTCCGTGTATCGACGGTCCCCCCGCCCCGGCGAATACTCAAACTCAATACCCGTAACCTCATGGCACCGCCCATGGGACAGTCGACGAAAGACGTGCGTCGCCAGCTCCAACTCACACTGCAAGTGCCCAAACAGATTGAACGCCAAAGGCTGACTGGAAAGCAGATTATTGAAAATGCGAGGCCGGCCATACAGCTTGTTACGGCTCTTGACAGGATCGAGCACTTCCTGCCGAACAACCTGACGAATTGTCTCATCAAGAAAATTCACCAGATGCTCCTCTGCCCACGGCATCGCCAGCAAAGACCCCAAAGCCCGCCCCCGAAAACTCCCCACCGGATAGCCATGCTCAATACGCCACATCGACTGCAGAATCCGCAATTGCCGCCTGAAAGGGCACGCATCCACTTTTTCGTAAGCACACACCCTTGCCGCCAGTGCATCTATATCCATCGTTCACCTTTCGTTCCTGAGAAATCTCG
>Ga0180431_10009087_pt1 | contig 11288 bp, 11 predicted proteins | sample SS_ome_11_FD_132459 | JGI IMG/M metagenome (GOLD analysis project Ga0180431, IMG submission 132459) | Hypersaline lake sediment archaeal communities from the Salton Sea, California, USA - SS_1_MS_1 metaG | ecosystem: Environmental > Aquatic > Non-marine Saline and Alkaline > Hypersaline >...
AACAGAATGCCCCCCGACAATATCGAATATAGAGGATCCAGTCCAGAAGCGCCGAAAAGGTACAGCAGCGATGACAATATCAGAAAACCTGCTGCTGCCGATATCATGATCTTCAGGGATGCAGTCTTTGTCAAAACAAGATATGCTGCTGAGATAAGTATAAGGATCGAAGCTGTTTCACCAAGGCTCCCTGATATCCTTCCCAGAAAAAGATCGATATATGAAGCATCTGCACCGGCGATGGGTGTAACTGAAGCGATAGCATCAGCAGTGTTCCTGTATCGTGCAAATCCCCCCGGCAGTCCTGAAAACGGCTCTATCCAGCCTTTTGTCATAAAAGCAGGAAAGGATATATATATAAAACACCTTCCCACAAGCGCAGGATTGAATATGTTTCGGCCAAAACCCCCGAAAACCATCTTTCCAAAGAGCACACCGAACACGATCCCGATGACAGCTGTATGATAAGGGACTGCAGGGGGAAGTGTCAGGGTATATAAAACTCCTGTCACGAATACCGCTTCAGACACCCTGCCCTTGCTGCCTTCGATACTTCTGATGACTATGTATTCGGTTAGAACTGCAAAAAAGTTAACGATGATCAAAAGCACAAGTACCCTCAGGCCAAAAAGCCAGCAGGAAAAAAGCATGGGCGGAATAAGACTTATAAGTACTTTTCTCATCATCTTTTGTTTGATCAAACTGTTTCTTAGCTGCAATCTTTCTGTCCTCCCTGTAACAGATGTCTTCCCTGATACCTATTTTACTATGAAGCAAAGGGTAAAACAAGAAAATATAACTGAGCTAATCCATTATATATCATTATCTTTATATTGATATTACATTGTTTTCAATATACAATAGCATATATTGGATGCTGTTATTTATAAAGGCGGTTATGAAAGACAAAAAACAAGGTGACGAGTTGTCACTAAAACTTAATATAGCAGGAATAGCACTGTTTTTGCTTCTCTGTGCTGCAGTAACATATTTCTCCTGGCCGTATATCTCTGATTTTATCCAGACCCCCGATGCATTCCCTGAGTTTGTAAGTGAAAATGTGCTCACAAGTATTTTTCTGTACCTTGCCATGCAGATCCTTCAGGTAGTCGTCGCTCTCATACCGGGCGAATTTTTGGAGGTCGGAGCCGGTCTTGCCTTCGGATGGTTCGGCGGTCTTTTGATGGCTCAGCTGGGAGTAGCTCTTGGAACCATACTTATCTTCATTATTTTCCGCAAACTTGGCAAACCCCTTATAATGAGATATCTTGGAAAAGATAAGATCGAAAAATTTGAAAAGCTGAATAAAAATCCAAAGAGAGATTCTATAATTTTCTTTGTTTTTCTTGTTCCCGGTCTGCCCAAAGACCTTCTTACTTATGCCGCAGCATTTTTTGACATTTCCATTGGCAGGTTCCTGGCTCTTACACTTATTGCGAGGATCCCTTCGATAGTGACATCCACCTATGCAGGGAAGTCAATAATCGACGGCGATCTTTTGACAGCTGCCGTAATCTTTGTTATAACAGGCATCATTGCTTTCATAGCCAGTATCAAGATACGTCAGTCCTGATCACTTCAGCTCATATGGCGCTTCAAATCTTTTTCCATAAACACCGTTTCTTTTTAGCTGTTTGTCCCAATACAGATTCGCCAACCCGAGCTTTGATAGTATATAGAACCCGGCCTTCCATGCAAGACCTATCTTCTCCCTGCCCTCGAGATATTTGATATCCTTGTCTGAAAGTCGTGAAACAGCCCTGCTCTTTTTCTTCAGCGTTTTCTGGGGCATAAGCCTGAAGCCTTCACTTCCCGGAATAATGATCACCCTTGCTGAAGCAAAGTTCATCCTCTTGGAAAACAGCTCCAGGTATTTTTTCAGTGTCCTTGAGTGAACTGCCTCGTTAAAACCGGAATGGATGATCCATGTGACGTTTGTCCCGCTTACTTTATCTCTTATCGTATCCATTTGTTCGAAAAAAAGCTTTACTTGTGCAGGCATACCATCGACATACAATGGAAAAACCACAAGCATCTCATCATACCCGGGGATAATCGAAATATATTCCCGGTTATGATCTGTCTTATTGAGATAATACACAGGAACGTCCCGGCCTTCCAGATACCAGCCTATGATCACTGATGAGTTGCTTTTCTTCCCCCGCGGACTTCCATTAAAGACTATCGATGCCATCAACTACCTCCAGGAATTTAAGTTCGCATGAGATATTGAGTATGATTCTTTCATAAGTCTGCCTTATAACAAGTATATCTTCATCGGTGGTATCCTTGTCCTTAATAAGGACAACGCCGATATCAGGGTTTTTGTCATAACGCTGGATATGGTGCTGCTCACCTTTATAAACGCGGATATACGGATGCACCAGAGGTATCATACGGTCTTTGACTTTTTTGAGCAGATAGGACTCATAACCTGCTTTGATCGGTGAAACAAAGACTACCAGGTCCGAGGAAGGATAGCTTTTCAGTATCATCTCCTCATCATCCTTCTGTGAACATATACCCGGGGTTTTTACCCAGCAGTCCCAGCAGCCAGTACAAAAGTGTATATCCATATCCCTGACTTTGAAATGCTTCATGTCTGTCCAGCCTTGATCATCTATGATCTTCTCTATGACAGGATGATCACGGTCATCTTCACATGCATCGATGATGAGTGTTTTCAAAATATTTCCCCTTAAATCCTTATTGGTATCTGTCCCATTATCCTGATACTATCAGGCTTCACCCTGCATGAATATGCCCACATATCGACACCGGCTGCAAATGCTGTTCTCAATGCTTCTCCAAAATCAGGATCTGTGCTGTCATTGGGTTCAAAGCAATGCGGGTCTTCCCTCTGTATGATAAAGATAACACCCGCACCTATGCCCTCAAGCTTCAATTCAGTAAGCTCCCTGAGATGTTTGACTCCTCTTGAGGTTGGAGCGTCAGGGAATCTTGCGATCCCGCTTTCAACAAGAGTCACACCTTTAACTTCCAAATAATATATCATCTCATCTTTTCCAAACCCGAAATCAAACCTGCTTTTACCCCATTTAACTTCCCTTTTATAAAGATCATATCCATTGAACCGTTCAAGATATCTGTTCCTCAACGCTTCTTCTACCAGGCGATTCGGTGCATTGGCAGAATCTATGCTCACCCATATCCCATCTTTTTCGACCATGAGAAGACCATATTCTGTTTTTCTGCCGGGATCATCATAATGTCTTAAGATGATCCCGGCTCCATGCATCAAAAGTTCCTTTAACCTGCCTGAATTAGGAACATGGGCATTAACTTCCTGTCCGTTTATACTTACTGTCGCCTCAAATCTATTTCGTCTTTCCAGAAATATCCCTTTTTGTGTATTTCCCCAAATCTCCATATCAAGGGAAAATCCCACGGATCTTCTTTGCCTTCGCGATCCTGTCCAGCCCTACTACATATGCTCCCAGCCTCATGGTAATGTCTTTTTCCTTTGAACATGTCCAAACCTCATTGAACGCCTTGATCATGATCTTTTCAAGGGTTCTGTTTATCTCCTCTTCATCCCAGGTAAGAGCCTGTATGTTTTGCACCCACTCAAAATATGAGACCACGACACCTCCCGCATTGGCAAGTATATCAGGTACGATTATCTTCCCGCTTTTGTTCAATATACTGTCAGCTTCAATGGTCGTCGGTCCGTTTGCCCCTTCAACTATGATCTTAGCCTTTATTTTCGGGGCGATCTCTTTGGTTATCTGATTTTCCAGCGCCGCGGGTATGAGCACCTCCACATCGGCAGTCAAAACTTCTTCATTTGTGATATGTATTACATCTTTCGCATTATAGTCTTTGAGATAGGTGCCGTCATTTTGATCAAGAAACTTGTTTATGTCAGTTATATCAAGTCCGGTCTTGCAGTAAAGACCACCGGATACATCACTGACTGCTACGATCTTGCAGCCTTCATTGTACAAAAGTTTTGCTGCTGTTCCTCCCACGTTCCCCATTCCCTGGATGGCCATCCTCGTAGCAAGTACAGGCATGCCCAGACGATGCAGTATCTCTTTTGTCATGAACATGACACCACGTCCTGTTGCCTCTTTTCTTCCAAGAGATCCGCCCACCTCAACGGGTTTTCCCGTAACAACCCCGGGAACGGCATAGCCTTTGAACATGCTGTATGTGTCCATGATCCAGCCCATAACTTCCGCATTCGTTCCGACATCAGGTGCAGGGATGTCCCTCTCAGCGCCGATGAGAGGAAGTATCATAGCTGTATATCTTCTTGTCAGTCTTTTCAGTTCATTTTTGGACAGCTGGTGAGGATCCACCATTACTGCACCCTTGGCTCCTCCATAAGGTATATTGACAACTGCGCACTTAAAAGACATCCATGTGGCAAGTGCCTTGACCTCATCCATATTGACATCCTGATGATACCTTATTCCTCCCTTGCAGGGGCCTCTTGAACTTGAATGCTGCACCCTGTATCCTTCAAATACCTTGACTGAACCGTCATCCATATCAACGGGTATGGAGACCTTCAATTCTCGCTCAGGGGATTTTATCGCCGCATAATCATTGGGCGGCAGATCCAGGATCTTTGCTGCCGTTTCGATTGTCTCTATGACCTCGTCAAACGCATTGTAATCTTTTGTCATTTTTGTTGTCCTCCTTTAAGTTTATTATAAACTATATTTCCTTTGATCATAGTCATGAAAACATTTATGTCATCGTCAAATACTACTATATCTGCATCTCTGTCCTCAACTATGCTTCCGATCCTGTTGTCTAAACCCATGATCACAGCAGGCGTGGCAGTCATCATTTTGACTGCCTCCAATACAGGAACGCCGGCTTTCCTGATCATTGTCCTCACCAGTCTGTCTGTAGTCGCAACACTTCCGGCAAATACAGATCTGTCGGGAAGTTTTGCGACCCCGTCCTCGATGATCGCTCTCTGCCCGTTCTTGAGGCTCCCGATCAGTGTTTCTCCCTCAGGCATCCCTGCTCCTCTCATGGAATCTGTAACAAGTGCAATCTTACCGGATCCCTTCACCTTGTATATAAGCTTTAATAAACTGGGAGGAAGATGTGCCCCGTCAGCAATTATCTCAACAAACATCTCGTCTATTAAAAAAGCACTTTCGATCACCCCGGCATAGCGGAAGGCATTTATCCTTTTAACTGTCGACATGGATGAATAAAGGTGTGTTATAAGCTTGAAACCATTTTCAAACGCCTCCTCAACCTCCTCGCAAAGAGCATCAGAATGGGCAACAGAAGCAAGTATGCCCCTTCTTTGCATCTCCCTGCCGAATTCCAGTGCCCCTTTTCTCTCAGGAGCAGCGCTCCATCTGATTATGTCATCAGACCATCCAAGGATCTTAAGATATTCTTCACGATCAGGATCTTTTATATATTTGGGATCCTGAGCCCCTTTTTGTTCCATCGAAAAATACGGGCCCTCAAGATGAAGTCCCAGAAAGGCTGCTCCATCCTTGTTCCTGGTCTTTGCCTCCTTGTATACACTGAATGTATTCTTCAGTTCCTCTATGGTGCTGGTCAATGTGGTAGCTACAAGGGAAGTCGTACCATGGACAGCGTGCATCCTGGCAGCGCCAAGATAAGCTTCGGTGGTGGCGTCCATGAAGTCATGGCCGCCGCCCCCATGGGTGTGGATATCGACAAATCCTGGAGACAGCATTTTATTACCGGCATCTATCACCAAATAGTCACCGGTATCGATATCTACTGTGGATATCTTCTGGATCCTGCCTTCTTTGATCAGCACACAACCTTTTTCTATCAGCCGGTAAGGAGTCAGTATCCGGGCATTAATGATCTTGATCTTTTCCATTTGATCATCTCCTCTTTTATCAAACAAGACCGATAGCTTCATCGATCGCTTCTTCAAAAACTTCAAGTCCTTCCCGCAGCGCTTCCTCAGTAATAACCAAAGGAGGACAGACCTTTATAGTAGCGCCCGAACCTACCGGAGCGAAAAACAAAAGCCCCTTTTCTATTGATATCCTTGTTATGTCATGGGCCAGATCGGGATCTATCTCTTTTGTCCCCTTCTTTACAAATACAAGGCCCCAGACCAATCCCTTGCCATGAAGACTGCCTATATATCCCGGATATTTCTTCTTGAGTCTGCCCAGATATTCCTCGCATATAAGTCCAAGCTTTCTGGAATTTTCAATGAGTCCGTGCTCGAATATATAATTTATATTCGCCAGTGCAGCCGCAGCACATATGGGATTTCCCGTATGGGTGCTTGTCATCTCATTAGGACCGTAAAGGTCCATCACATCCTCCCTGCCTATGACCGCAGAAAGCGGCAGAGAGCTGGTGATCCCTTTACCGCAGCATACGATATCAGGCACGATTCCATAATGCTGGAACGAGAAAAGCTCCCCGGATCTTCCAAAGCCTGCCTGGACTTCATCGAACACAAGAAGTATATCGTGCTTGTCACAAAATTCCCTGAGTTTTACGGCAAATCCCACAGGCATCAGCTGGACCCAGCCTCCCTGGAAGGTCTCGGGCATTATACCTGCTATATCTTCCGGTTCAATGTTTTGTTCTTTCAGATTATGGAGAAACATGTCAAAGCATTTATCATCAGAATAGTCTTCTCTTGTTTCATCGGCCCATTCATATTTGAATGCATTGGGAAAGGGCACCTGATGCATATCCTTGTCAAGATTCACTATCCATTCTTTTGCCTTTGGCGAACCTCCTGCCATCTGGGCACCCATGGTCCTGCCGTGGAAATCGTCTTCAAAGGTTATGATCTTGATCTTTTTGTCACCGGCGGCTTTGCGTCCATATGTCCTGCAAAGCTTGATCGCGCATTCTGTAGTCTCGGCTCCTGTAGTCAGCAGAAAAACTTTCTTCAGAGGATGCGGGCAGATCCTGGACAATTTTTCCACCAGATCAGCACGGATCTCAGAGGGGAAGCAGTAATTATGAAGCATGCCTTTTTCAGCCTGATCCATCACAGCCTTTTTGATATCTTCATTTCCGTGTCCCGAGTTGGTGACCAGTACTCCTGAGCTGAAGTCGATCCACTTGTTGCCGTATTTGTCGTAAATATTGAAGCCTTCTCCCCTGTCCCATATGACAAGAGGCTGTCCGCTCATGGATCTTGGCTCATACTTTCTCAGCCTTTTTATCGTCTCCAGAGATTCCATTACCGGTATCTCGGTTGCGATCCTCCTGTGTTTGGTCTCTACCTTCTTGACTTTTCTTGCGATCATTTCAAAACTCTTAGCCATTTTATACCTCCATCATATACTTTATTTATTTCGGCCAGTTGGCAAAATAAAGATACTCGAGCTTTTCTTCAGAGATACATGTCATTTTATGTTTCGTGTTTCTGGGAACATAAACCACATCGCCTTCTCCTGCTTCTTTTTCCTCATCTCCCACTAAAACCACCGCTCTGCCTTTTAATATCACATATATCTCTTCCTCATCATCATGAAAACCTGTCTGGGTGCTCTGCCTATCACTTATGGAAACATAGCCCAGAGCGATCGTCTCGGTCTCTTCTCTTTCAATAAGAAGCTTTTCCCTTGGTTTCTCATCATTTTCCCAAATTTTTCTTAATATCATCTCATCCATCCTTTCAGTTCAATAAAAACCTTATAATCGATATCGTCAATATCGAAGCAAATGTCGTCAATCCTATGGATGCAGCCATAAATTCCTCATCGGCCCCCATTTCCGCAGCCATTATATAACTGGAAACTGATGTTGGTGTTGCTGTCAGGATAACTCCCAGTGCAAGATCCTCCCCGGTAAAGCCAAATACGTAAAATGCCAGAAGGTATGCAACAAAGGGCATCAGCAGAAGCTTAGTAAAAGCAGCTGTCAGGACCAGGAACAAGCTGTTTCTGATCCTGCTGAATCTAAGGGAGGCTCCTATGGAAATCAAAGCCAGCGGCAGTGCCATATATCCTGCGATCCTGAGAAATTCATCTACGATGCCAATCTCAAGAAGACCAACTTTGAAATATGACAACATAAGAGCCAGGAACGCTGAAAGTACAAGCGGATTTTTAGCAAATGAAAGCAGTCCTTTCAATTCAAGCTTCCTTTTGCTTCTGTAAAACTCCAGAGTCAGCGCGGACAACAGTACCACAAGAGGAGAATCGAATCCGTTTATGACAGCAGTCTTTGACATCGCCTGTGCTCCAAAAAACCCGTTAACCACCGGAAGTCCGATGTACCCCTGGTTTGATCTGAAACAGCTCATATTGAATGATCCCCTCTTTTTTATATCCTTTATCATGAATGCCGCAAAAAAGGATCCCGCACAAAAGATAGTAGTCGTCAACAGGTTATGGGCAACCAGCGGAAGATCAAAAGTATTGCTGAAGTCAAAGGACAATATGCTCCGTATTATCAGTGCTGGCATGGCAAGAAAATATACAAGTCTGCTTAAAAACCCTTTTGTCTCCTGTGAGATCAATCCCCTTTTCCTGCCTGCATAACCCGCCAGCACAAAAAGGAATATGGGTACCGTTACCGAGAGTATTTCCATTCGATCCTCTTTGTTTACTCAAATGATATATTCATGTCCTTGTCGAATTTAACAAAGAGGCCTCCGGCATCGGCACTCATCCTTACAGCATTGTTAACTGCCACGCCGATAAGAGCCTGACCGGGAAGGGCTCTTGTAGCAGCCATCTCACAAAGGATCTCTTTTCTTTTTGCCAAAGCCTGTTTTTCATCCATCCCGGAAGTGGCATTCACGATCCTTCTTACGTCATTTATCCCCTGAACTATGCTGTCATATCCATATCCTACATTATCCTCTTCTCCGGGGAAATCCCAGCTGTCATATTGCTTGAAGAAATTCGGATTGTAATCCTCATAACCCTTTTCTTCTGTAACAAAATGAGTATTGCGGTCTTTGTGGTCTGCCCAGTATTCTCCCTCGGTACCAAGCAGCATCATGCCCTGGTTCGTCATTGCACTGTTTTTTTCATTGTTTACCCAGGAAGTCTGTATGAAGAATACTGATCCGTCCTCCCACTCGATGGTCGCCTGAACGGCATCATATGCATTTTTATCGTGTTTAGGAAGATACTTTTTCTGGCCGAAGGCAACAAGCCTTTTAGGTTTGAGGCCGGTCACAAAGAAGTAGACATCTGCATAGTGCACACCGATGTACTCGAATGGAGAGCTTTTTTCACACCAGTCCTTGAATACATCCAGAGCCATATATTTGGGTTCTTCTATCCAGGCATGTCCATGGAGCATCTCGCCCAGCTGGCCTCTCATGAACTTGTATCTTGCTGCTCTTACCGAACGGTCATGACGCTTGTGATAGTCAGTTATCACATAGATCCCTTTTTCGTCGGTCCTCCTCATTATATCATGCGCTTCGGGCACCTTGAGACACAAGGGTTTTTCCACGATTACATGCCTGCCTGCCTCGATGGCTGCAAGTATCACCGGAGTATGGAGATGGTCAGGGGTCGCTACGATGACTACACCGTTTTCAGGCAGATCCCTTATGGCATCCTTGAACATATCCGGATATTTTTCTTTCGTACCGTGTTTTTCAGGATCGGGATAACCTCTGAACTCAGGAAACATCCCCTTTAGTTCCTCGATTATATCTCCGGTCAGCGAGCTGATAGATATATTTCCCACTCTTCCATACTTCTGCTCCTGAAAAACTGTAGGAAGGATCACTTCCCGGCTTATCATGCCTCCTCCTACAACCAATACATCTACTTTTCCATTAAAATCATTCATAGTTGGTCTCCTTTACTTTTTTAATTCAATAGAAATCGATTGCTATCTTAATCATATATTTTATCAGATCATCCTTTTTACAGACTTTCTTTCAACCAGTGAAGGTTCCAGGGTTATGGCAACATCACTGACACTTTTCTTCTTCATCTTGTCTATCAGCATCTTGCATGCAAGCCTTCCTGTCTCAAAAGAAGGCTGATTGATCGTAGTCAGCGGGGGATTGACCATCGAGGATATCTCAATATTGTCAAAACCTATTACAGACACTTCATCAGGAATACTTATCCCTTTTTCTATCAGTTCCTGCATAACCCCGAGGGCGGTCATGTCATTGATCGCAAATATGGCTGAAGGCCTCTTTTCAAGATCCAGAAATCTTTTTGCCAGCCTTTTCCCATTCTCAAACTCATAGGTCCCTGTTCTGGATTCCTCCTCGGTTTCGGATACTATTATCCGGTCCCGGGATATCTCAATACCGTTTTTCATATGTGCAAGCCTGTAACCTTCCAGTGTTTCACGTCTGCTCTTTTTTGTCAGGGGGGAGGTGAGAAAAGCTATGTCCCCGTGGCCCATAGAAATCAGATATTCTACGCCGATCATGCCTCCCCGGGTATAGTCGAATCCGACTCTGCTGTATTCAAGGCCGTCTATCTCCTGATCGAACACGACTATATTGACTCCGGTCTTCTGCATCTCCTTCAAGTATCTGTAGTTTTCATCTATGGATGAGATTATAAGGCCGGTAACCTGCTTCTGGTATAGAGTCTCAAGATACTTCTTCTCTGTTACCGGATCACGAAAGGAATTACATAAAAGTATATTATACCCTTCCTGACGTGCTTCAAGTTCGATACCCAGCAGTATCTGCGGATAAAAGGGATTTGATATGGTCGGAATAATTACTCCGATATCCCTGCTTGTACTTCCCTTCAGCATCCTTCCGATTATATTGGGAGAATAGTTGAGTCTTTTCGCGGTATCAAGTATACTCTGTCTCAATTCATATTTCACAGGATATCCGCTGTTGCTAAGTACCCGCGAAACAGTAGCGGAAGAAGTGCCTACTTCCCTTGCTATGTCATAAATTGTCGCTTTTTTCTTTTTTGGACCAGCTTCCATCCTGTACTCTCTGGATAAAATATTTAGTAATCGATTACTATAATTGAATTATATATCCCATTCCAAAAAAAATCAATACCAATTCATTGAACTATTCAACTATTTTATTGAAATTTTCAACTATATCCTCTGTCTTTGATCCTTAAGATTCATGGGCATCTTGTGTCCATTGGTTTTTTCGGCTCTCTCCAGAATAAGGAACTGGACATGCTCAGCCTTGGATATCACTCTGCTCAATATATCTTTTTTCAAGAGCTTATCGATTTTTGTCACCATAGACTCTCCCAGAAGCACATGCGTAATGTTGTTTTTATTTATAAATCCGGCTATGGCTCCCGGTATATCCTTTGAAACTTCTATATGCATCTCTCCTGACTCTTCTGATGTCAGTGTGAAGA
>Ga0180431_10009089_pt1 | contig 11288 bp, 10 predicted proteins | sample SS_ome_11_FD_132459 | JGI IMG/M metagenome (GOLD analysis project Ga0180431, IMG submission 132459) | Hypersaline lake sediment archaeal communities from the Salton Sea, California, USA - SS_1_MS_1 metaG | ecosystem: Environmental > Aquatic > Non-marine Saline and Alkaline > Hypersaline >...
GTCCCCACGACGTGGAACGCTTCACCAAAAGACTCGCAAGGAACGCCCGGCCCGATCGAGCAGGCGATAACAGGCACGAGGATCAGGGACGAGCAGAACCCGTTCGAGATCGTACGCATTGTGCGCTCCTTCGATCCGTGTCTCGCCTGCGCGGTACATCTCATCCGGCCTAGAGGAAAGACCATCGGCCGGTTCAGAGTCACGTAGGAGAAAGCGATGCGAACCGCAATCCTCGGTGTGGGTAACCTACTGATGAAGGACGAAGGAATCGGTGTCCACGTGGCTCACGCATGTGAGCAGTTGGGTCTACCGGAGAACGTAGAAGTCATCGATGGGGGCACGTCAATTGAACTTGCTTCTTTGGTCGAGGGATTCGATCGACTGATCGTGGTCGACGCCGCTTTGGCGGGTGGAACGCCGGGCCAAATCTACCGCTTCGCCCTGGAGAAAATTGATCAATGCCACGGCCCGCTTCTCTCCGGCCACGAGTTTGGCATTGCTCAAACACTTGGCAGCAGTGCGCTTGTGGGAAATGCGCCAGAGAAGATCGTCATTGTCGGAGTGGAGCCGAAAGAAATCGATTGGGGATTGGAGCTCTCCCCGGAGCTTGAGAAAAGGATCCCCGAGATTATTGACAGCGTGCTCAGCGAGATCGAGCCAGGAGGTGACGATGCTCGTCAGTGAACGAAAATCGATGGAAGAGATCAAGAGCTTCCTCGTCGGTGAAAGCAAGGTCTTCTTGTTGGGTTGTGACGGCTGTGCTGCAGCTTCCGGTACAGGGGGCGAGCAGGATATCTTGGAACTGAAACAACAGCTGGAAAAGGAAGGCATACAGGTTGTCGGCTCGAAGGTGATCGAATTCCTGTGTCAGAAGGCATTGGTAAGGCGCGGGTTGAAGCCCTACGCCTCTGCCCTTCGCCAAGCCGATTCGATCCTTGTTTCCACCTGCGGCATCGGGGTTCAGGCAACGGCCACGGTGGTGGATATGCCTGTTCATCCGGCGTGCAACACGATTTCGCTCGGCGGAATCCGCGGGGAATGGCAGGGCGAGGAGCGGTGTCTGGAATGCGGCCAGTGCTACCTCGACATCACCGGGGGAATCTGTCCACTCACCGCGTGCACGAAACAACTCGTCAACGGCCCCTGCGGGGGCGCCAAGGACGGACGATGCGAGTTCGAACCGGACGCACGACCGTGCGGTTGGCAGCTGATCTACGAACGGCTGAAGAGCCTGGACCGTCTCGACGTTCTCAGGCAAGCCCCATCTCTGCTGAAGGACTATGCACAAATGCAGCCTCCCAAGAGGATTCGGAGCACGTCCAAATGGGCGGTGGACATTGAGACCAAGGAGGGGATCGCAACGACATGAAGCTCACTGACTCGTTTGCGAGCGGGAAATTCGTCGTCACGTCCGAGGTGGGTCCTCCAAAAGGGACCGACACCAGCGAAATGCTGGGAAACGCCGAACTGCTAAAGCCACGCGTTGATGCAGTCAATGTCACCGACCAGCAGTCCTCTGTGATGCGTCTTGGTTCCTTGGTCTCTTCGGTCCTTCTCAAGCAACGGGGCGTCGAGCCGATCTACCAGGTCACCTGCCGCGATCGCAACCGGATCGCACTGCAGTCCGATCTGCTGTCCGCCTGGGCAGCAGGGATAGAGAATGTCCTCTGCCTGACCGGCGACTACGTTTCCTTGGGGGACTTTCCGCAGGCCAAGCCGGTGTTCGACCTGGATTCGGTATCCCTTCTTGTATCGGCAATGAAGCTGAACAACGGCCTGGATCTCGCCGACAACAAACTGCAAGGGGTACCCGATTTCTGCCTCGGGGCAGTCGTCACTCCGGCAGCAGACCCGCTTGAGCCACAGCTGGTCAAGATGGAGAAGAAGGTCCGGGCGGGAGCATCATTCATCCAGACCCAGGGCATCTTCGATGCAGAGAGATTCGCCGCCTTCGTGAACCAGGCCAAGGATTTCGGTGTACCGATCATCGCCGGGATCATTCTGCTCAAATCAGCCGGGATGGCCCGTTTCATGAACGAGAACGTGGCCGGGGTCCACGTGCCAGATCCGCTCATCCAGGCGATGGCCAAGGCGGAGGATCGGGTGCAAAAGAGCATCGAGATCGCCGCCCGACTGATCAATGAGGTCAAGGACCTCTGTCAAGGGGTGCACATTATGCCAATCGGCTGGGAACGGCACGTTCCGGCCGTGCTCGATGCCGCGGGGCTATGAAGCCTGCGCCTTGGCCGATCTCACCGTGTTTGCCAGAAGCATCGTGATCGTCATCGGTCCGACGCCTCCCGGCACCGGCGTAACGTGGCCGGCCACTTGGATGACTTGATCGAAGTCGACGTCACCGACTAAGCCCTCCTCGAGTCGGTTGACACCAACGTCGATGACGACCGCGCCGGGCTTGACCATCTCAGCTTCGATCAGACGTGGAACCCCCACGGCAGCGACCAAGATGTCCGCTTCTCGCGTGACGGCCCCGAGATCCCGCGTACGGGAGTGGCAGATGGTCACCGTGGCCTGGCGGGCGAGAAGAAGCATCGCCACCGGTTTGCCGACAATGAGACTGCGCCCCACGACGACCGCGCGCTTTCCTTCAATCTGCGTCCCGGTTGAGTCAATCAGCTTGATCGCACCGGCAGGGGTACATGGGATGAACGTTGGTAGCTCGTCCCAGTATTTGGCCGACAGCAGCTTTCCCAGATTCACGGGGTGAAAGCCGTCAACGTCCTTGTCGGGACTGACGTGCTGCAGCACTTCCGGCGTATCGAGGTGCTTGGGCAGCGGAAGCTGGACGAGTATTCCGTGGATAGCCGGGTCGCGATTCAGCTCTTCGATCCGGGCGATCAGCTCCTCCTGAGGTACGTCGACCGGCGGCCTGACCCCCCGCGACATCAGTCCGACCTTTGCGCACGCCTTCTCCTTCATCCTTACGTAGACCTGGCTGGCAGGATCCTCTCCAACAAGGACCGTGGCCAACCCGGGAGTGATCCCTTGCTTCATGAGCGCCGCAACTTCCTCCGCCAGCTCCTGGCGAAGCTGTTCTGCGACCTTCTTGCCATCGATGATTTGTGCCTCCGGCATCGAACGGCCTCCTTTCAAGAAGAAACGTGTTGGTTTTTGTACCTATTGTTAATAGCACATCTGCCCCTGCGAATGCAAAGACTCGCTGCTGTCGCGTCGGTCGTTGATCTGGCCCAGCCCTGACACGCCATCGAGAAACCAAAGCTCAACATCGAATCGAGCTTCGACGGGTAACGACAATCGAGTGGCCACAAGCCATATCCTCTAGCGCGATCCAGAGGGTTGTCCTTGGTGGAGCGTTTCTGTATACTGCCCTCGGGCATGTCTAGGCCGGATTGGGCCACCCAGCCAATTGGGGTGGCTCATTTACATTGTTAGGAGGGTGCAATGTGGGAAAAGATACCGGTCGTGGGGGCCTACTTAGCGGTCCTTCTGGGCATCGGCTTTGTGGCGCGACGGCGAGCGCGCAAAACGGCCGACGACTACTTCGTCGCTTCTAGAACGCTGCCGCCGTGGGTTCTGTTCCTCACCATGGCCGCCACAAACTTCAGCGCGTTCACCGTGTTCGGCGTCTCCGGGGCCGGCTGGCGGATTGGGTACGCTTTTTACCCCATCATGGCCTTTGGAACGGGCTTCATGGCGCTGACGTTTTACTTCATCGGCCAGCCTGTGTGGCAATTAGGGAAGGAAAAGGGGCTTCTCACCCCGCCAGAGTTGGTGTTCGACCGTCTCGACAGCCCGACACTTCGATTGTTGTTTCTCGGAGTGATGGCCGCCTTCACCCTGCCCTACCTGGCAATGCAGCCGATGGCAGCCGGGTATGCGTTGGAGGAATTGCTGGGAATTCCCTACTTCGCTGGAGCGGCTCTGATTACGGGAGTGATGCTCATCTACACCCTGTTTGGTGGAATGCGCGGGGTGGCGTGGACCGACGTGTTTCAGGGAGGGATGCTGATTGTCCTGCTGTTGGTAGCCCTGGTGATCGTGGCAGCACCGTTGGGTGGACTGCCCGCAGCCAACCAGTCCGCCGCCCTTAGATGGCCGGACCTGTTCTCACGGCCGGGAATGGGAGGAGCGTTTCCTGCCGGCATATGGCTGGGGTACATGCTGTTGTGGTTCTTTGCCGATCCGATGTTTCCACAGCTGTTCCAGCGTTTCTACGCCGCCCGTGGCAGGCGAGCCTTGAGGACCACCATGGTGATGTATCCCCTGATCACCGGCATCCTGTTCCTCCTTCCTGTAACCATCGGCGTGCTCGGCCGGCTGACGTTCCCGGAACTTCCAGCCGGAGAGGCATCGGACCGCATCCTGCCACTGCTGTTGGGAAGGTTCGCCCCGGGCCCTCTCGAAGCGCTCATCCTCACCGCCGCTCTGGCCGCTCTCATGTCGACCCTCGATTCCCAGCTTCTCACCCTTTCCTCCATGTTTACCCAGGACCTGGTTCGACCTCTCACCGGACGATTGCCTTCCCGCAAAACCATCGCATCCGGCGGAGCCTCTTTGCGGCAGGATTCACCGCTGGCGGGAAAGCTGTTCGTGGTCGCGCTGGCGTTGGCGGGGCTGGGAATCGCGTGGCGTCCGCCCGGAACCTTTCTCGAGATCGCCACCGAGGCGTTCACCGGTCTGGCGGTGCTCTTCCCCACCGTGGTCGCCGCGCTGTACTGGCCGCGAGTCACCGCAAAAGGAGCGATTGCCTCGATCCTCGTCGGTGAAGGATTGGTTGCTGCCTATCACTTTCAAGCGATCCCCACGCTGGGAACCCTGCCCGTCGTCCCCGTCGTCGTTGCGTCCACGCTCGTCCTTATCGGGGTGAGCCTGCTCACTGCCTCGCGGCAAACAAGCCAATCCGTCGAGACAATCAAACCGCAGGGGGCAACTCAAGATCCAGGCCAATCCCGTAGACCGCGGCGCCGGCTGTGGGCATGGACAGCGGCATTTGTTGTCTTGTTCGTTTTGGGAAACGATTTCTGGGCGTGGAACGATGGGCGATTGGGTCCGCTTGGCTTTCCGTGGTGGGTGTGGTACTGCCTCGGCCTGTGCGGGATCATGGCCGCTGCCTTCTGGTGCTTCTCGGTCCATCGATCGATTCCTGACCCGACTCCTCCCGAGACAAACACTGATTGATCGAGGCCGTTACATGCGGCCCTGCCTGTGGCCTTCATCCACGTACAAATGTTCTGTGGAGCTTGACAAAAACAGATCGCTGCACTAGGATGCGGTAGTATCGCGACATGACAAAGGTATCCCTGCGGCTCGGAAGCCGGGGATGCAATGGGGGAAGACCGGTGACGGTCGCGGTCGGTCAATCGGACCGGCACGCAAGTGAAGTCCGGCGCTATCCCGTAACTGTAGTCTTGCCTGCGTAGACAAGGCAAGAGAGCCAGAATACCCGCCTTTGTCCGGTCCCGAGAACCTTCGAGGAAAGGGGTAGGGACGTAGTCAAACGGCTATCGTCTTTTCCCTGTTTGAGGTAACAACAGGGATCGCTGTTTTCCCGATCCCCCTTTCTGTAACGAGGTCGAGCTTTTTTGTGAAGGGAGGTGAGCGATTACGCACAGCGCGGATGATGCTCTCAGGAACTCAAGTGATGCTTCAGGGAATCCAGGGCGGATAGCGGGCGAAGGATCTTCCGGTGTACGATTGGGTCTTATCCAGATCTACACAGGTGATGGGAAGGGCAAAACCACCGCAGCACTCGGTTTGGCCCTGCGAGCGTGCGGCCATGGGTTGCGCACCTACCTCGGCCAATTCCTCAAGAGGCGAAGCTGCGGTGAAATGTACGCTGCGAAGAAACTGGCTCCCTACCTCACCATCGAGCAGTACGGCTTGGACGAGTATATCTGCAAAGTGAAAGTCACTTCGGAACAGAAAGCAGCGGCACGACACGGGCTGGCAAAAGCGCGGCAAGCCCTTGTGAGCACCCACTACGACATCGTGGTTCTGGACGAGATCAACGTTGCCATCAATTACGGATTCCTGGTGGATGAGGAGGTACTGGAGTTGATGAATAGCAAACCCCCTCAGTTGGAATTGGTGATGACAGGAAGAAAAGCACCCCAGTCGATCGTTGATCGGGCGGACTTGGTCACCGAGATGAGAGAGGTAAAGCATCCCTTTTCGCAAGGGATACGAGCTCGGATCGGCATCGAGTTCTAGCCAGCCGAGCAGACGAGGCCGAGTGACCGTCAAATGATGTTTTTAAGAAAATGCAAGGAGGTTTAGATGAAGAGAATTGAATTAGGATGTATCGTTTCAGCTATCTTTGCCCTGCTAATAGCCGGTTTAGCGGTTTGCGCGGCACCATTTCCGATCGCAGTGACTGACGAAGCGGGAAACTTCGTTACCGTGAACGCAGAGCCCCAACGTATCGTTTCCCTTACCCCAAGCCATACGGAGATCCTTTATGCACTGGGATTGGGAAGCCGCCTGGTTGGGGTGACGACCTACTGCAACTTCCCTCCCGATGCCGCGGATAAGCCAAGGGTTGGCGGGTTTTCCGATGTCGACCTCGAACAGGTTGTTGGTCTTTCCCCCGAACTGGTTCTGGCAAGCACCATACACTTGACCGAGGTTGTTCCAAGGCTCGAGGAATTGGGCATCACCGTGTTCGTTGCCAATCCCCCAAACGTCCTGGCCGTTTTGGACAACATCCTCACCATCGGACTCATCACCGGACAATCAAGAACCGCGGCTGCTCTAGTTGCAGAAATGCAGGAACGCATCGACGCTGTTCTCCAAGCTATTGAGGGTGCCGGTCGACCGGAGGTATTCTGGGAGCTCGGAGCAGAGCTATACACGGCTGGACCGGGATCCTTCATCGATGATCTGATCACGCTGGCCGGTGGAGCGAATGTGGCGGCCGATGCGCAAAACCAGTGGCCGCAGTTGAGCGTTGAGGCAATCATCATGAAAGATCCGGAGATCGTCGTCTTGGCGGATCACAACTATGGCGAGACTGCAGAGAAGGTAGCGACCCGCCCTGGCTGGCAAGAGATCACTGCAGTGAAGGAAGGGTGGATCGTTGAACTGACAAACGACGACATCTTCTCCCGGCCCGGTCCGCGCATTGCGGAGGCGCTCGAGTTCTTGGCACGCACCTTCCATCCCGATCGCTTCTAGTACAAACTGTGGAACAATGCGAAAAGAACCGGTGTTGAGCAACTGACGTGTCCGCCTACAAAAACAACGAACACAAGATCGAGGGGATAGACAAGACTCTGCCCGCAGCCCTCGCGAAGCCCGGACCGAGACGATACTGGCTGTGGCGTCGGCGCGGGCATGTGCTGCTGGTGGCGTTTGCCCGCGGAGGGTGGGTGGCGCTGCTGGCGGTGGCCTGGGGGTCGTTTTCCATCCCTCCGTGGACCATCGTAAAGATCCTCTGGCGACGGATCTCAGGGAATCCGGGCGTGACGACATGGCCCGCATCTTGGGAGACGGTCATCCTGCAGATTAGGCTTCCCAGGGCCATCCTTGCAGCACTGGTCGGCGCTGCGCTTTCGCAGACAGGGGCTGTCTATCAAGGGCTCTTTCGTAACCCACTGGCCGATCCTTATCTGATCGGCATTTCGTCGGGAGCTGGGTTGGGAGCGACGATTGCCATCGCCTTCGGCCTGCTTTTCGGGTGGGGAAGCCTGGGGGCCGTGTCGGTGCTCGCCTTCCTAGGCGCCCTCGTCGCCACTGCGCTGGTCTATTGTCTCTCCCGAATCGGAGGGCGTACCTCGGTTGTCACATTGCTGCTGGCAGGTGTGGCCCTGGGCGCCTTCTTCACTGCGATACAGACGTTCCTCATGTTGCGGTCCAACGACGCGTTCCATACCGTGCACATCGTCGGCTGGCTGATGGGAAGCTTCAACCTGTCAAGTTGGGCGAAAGTCCAGCTGCTTGCTCCCGTATTAGCGGCCGGCACCGCAATCATGTGTGCCTACGGTCATCGCTTGAACGTGCTCCAACTGGACGAGGAACAAGCCCAGCAGTTGGGAGTTCCGGTTGAGCGCACTCGTCTGGTTCTCATTGTGGTGGCTTCCCTGGTAACGGCGACGGCAGTGGCCGTAAGTGGGATCATCGGTTTTGTGGGGCTCATCGTGCCACACGCCGTTCGGCTGGTCTGGGGACCGGATCACCGCTTCCTGTTGCCGATGAGCGCACTCATCGGCGCCGGTTTCATGGTTGTTGTCGACGGTGTGGCTAGGACCCTGCTCTCCCCTGCGGAGATACCGGTGGGCGTGCTCACGGCCTTCTTTGGCGCGCCGTTCTTCCTTTACTTGCTGCGGCAAAAAAAACAGCAGCTCTTCCGATAGAAGGTCGAGGTTTATCGCAATGCAGGAACCGAACTTCAGGGCTTGGAGGAAGACGTGAAGTGGCAGATGGGTCGGTTGTTTCCGAAAAGGGTCTTTGGACGTCGGAGGGCGAGGCCCGTTGGCGAGCAGTCGAGCTTGGAGGCCCGAAAGCTGCGTTTCCGTTTCGGCAACACGGTCATCCTGGATGATGTTGATCTGCGGCTTTCGCCGGGAAGGATCGTCGGCGTCATCGGGCCGAACGGCGCCGGGAAATCGACCCTTGTCAAATTGCTGTCCCGTGTGTTAGTTCCCGAGAACGGACAAATCAGTCTCGATGGCCATGATCTTACGGCCTGGCATCCAATGGAGCTGGCCCGCGTATTGACCGTTGTGCCTCAAGCCCCGGAGCTTCCACCGGGATTTACGAGCTGGGAGATTGCTCTTATGGGACGCACACCTTTTCTCGGGTGGATGGGGAAAGAGAGCGAAACCGATCGGGTCATCACGCAGCAAGCGATGGTCGAAACCGGCACCTGGCACCTGGCCAGCCGTCGCGTCAGCCAGCTCAGCGGAGGGGAACGACAGCGCGTGGTTATCGCCCGTGCTTTGGCACAGGAACCCCGTGTGCTGCTGTTGGATGAGCCGACCGCGTACCTCGACATCAATCACCAAATAGAAACGATGATGCTCGTCACGCAACTTGTGGCAGAGCGTAAATTGGCGGGATTGGTAATCTTTCACGACCTCAATCTTGCCTCACGCTACTGCGATGAGCTGATCCTGCTACAGAGCGGGCGGATCCTGGCGCGGGGAAGGCCCTCCGAGGTGTTGACGCCCGCCCTGATCGGCCAGGCCTACGGCGCCGACGTCACGGTCATCCAGCATCCGGCCAATCGCCTACCCGTCGTGCTGCCGCTATGATGGATCCGACCTTTCTGCGGGCGACGGTTTGCGGATTGGCTTTGATGGTGAATCTGATCGTGGGGGATCCACCTAGTCGGTTTCATCCCGTTGCTTTGATGGGAAAGCTCATCGGCTGGGGGAAGGACCGCGCGCCGAAGAAGGGGCCGGCTAAGCGCTTCATCTACGGAATGATTACGGTTCTCATCGGGGCAGCGGCTTGCACCGTGCCGATCGTCTTGTTGTTGATGGGAATAAGACCATTAGGTGCACCAGTCTATGTTCCGGTTGCCGGCTTGCTTTTGTCATGTTCCTTCTCCATTTCCGGGCTTCTGCGCTCCGCCAGGTTGGTTGAAACAGCGCTAAGAGCGGGAGATCTGCCCTGCGCACGACGGCTGGTCGGATGGCATCTGGTCAGTCGCGATACGCGCACGTTGGACGAGACGCTGGTGGCGGCAGCGGTTGTTGAAAGCGTGGCAGAGAATGTGACCGATTCCGTGGTGTCTCCACTGTTGTGCTTCTTGGTGGCGGGCGTGCCGGGGGCTTGGGCGTATCGCTTCCTCAACACCTGCGATTCCATGGTAGGTTACCGTGATTCTGGGCACGAGTACCTGGGCAAGTTTGCCGCACGGATGGACGACGTGCTGAACTGGCTACCGGCCAGGCTAACGGGTTTGCTGATCGTTCTCGCATCTTGGATCACCGGAGGAAACACGCGCGGGGCGTGGCATACGATGTGGGTACAGCACGGTCGAACTACCAGTCCGAATGCTGGCTGGCCAATGAGCGCCATGGCCGGAGCCTTGGGGGTGACCCTCGAAAAACTGGGGGAGTACCGATTGGAGGGGGGAGGGTACCCAGCAACCACAGAAACCATCAAACAGGCGCGGATGATCGCGGGTGTTGCCATCGCGCTCTTCACCGTCCTGGTTGCCGGAACTCTTGGCCTTCGTTGGGGAGTCGCGCATGGCCGATAACGTCAGACCGCGGCCCGAGGTGCAGCGACATCCTCGCACAATTCACGGTGGCCTTGACTTTACAGAGATCGCACAGATGGGGTTAGGAGCAGATGAGGTCGTGGATTTCAGCGTCAACAGCAATCCGTTTGGCCCCTCGCCTCGAATTCAGATGGTGTGGGAGAACCTGCCTGTGGATCGTTATCCGGACCGCGATTGTCTTGCACTACGTGCGGCGCTGGCAAGTAGGCATCGACTCACGCCGGAACAAATCTGGGTAGGGAATGGAGAGACCGAACTGATCTGGCTGCTGGCAATGGCTTACCTGCGGCCTAATGATCCATTTCTCGTTATCGGGCCCACCTTTGGCGAATACGCTGCTGCCGGGGGGCTGATGGGCGGACACCTAGAGACTGCCAAAGCGCACCAAAAGGAGGGTTTCCATCCCGATATCAAACGTATCATTACCTGGATTCACAAGATTCGCCCGCGTCTTACATTCCTCTGCAATCCCAATAATCCAACGGGGATTTACCTTGAACAGGCGGACGTGCAGGCGCTTTTGGCCGCAAACAAATCGGGATTGCTCGTTCTCGATGAAGCGTATGTCTCTTCTGTTAATAGCGCCTGGTCGTCCATTTCGCTATTGAAATCGGACCGGTTGGTCGTGTTGCGGTCGATGACCAAAGATCATGCGCTGGCTGGCTTGCGTTTGGGCTATCTGATGGCCGCTCCCAACGTGATCGACGTTGTAGGTCGGGTGCAGCCTTCGTGGAGCGTTAATGCGGTTGCCCAGAAAGCAGGGATCGTGGCTCTTGACGAAGAGGGATACCTTCAGCGCACGCTGACTCAGATTGCCGCGGCCAAAATGGAATTAACGGAACTACTGAGACAAATAGGTCTTCGCGCTTGGCCTTCATCAACCCATTTTTTCCTCGTGGAAACGGGGGATGCCGCTGCTACACGAGCTAACCTCCTGCGAAAAAGCATGTTGGTGCGGGATTGTGGCTCGTTTGGGTTACCTGCGTTCGTGCGGGTATCCACCCGGCGGCCAGAAGAGAACAGGGAGTTGGTGGCAGTATGGCGTGCTGTATTGCAGGATAAGACCCCGAAGGACGATCGA
>Ga0180431_10009091_pt1 | contig 11286 bp, 11 predicted proteins | sample SS_ome_11_FD_132459 | JGI IMG/M metagenome (GOLD analysis project Ga0180431, IMG submission 132459) | Hypersaline lake sediment archaeal communities from the Salton Sea, California, USA - SS_1_MS_1 metaG | ecosystem: Environmental > Aquatic > Non-marine Saline and Alkaline > Hypersaline >...
CCGCCAGGTACTCCAGCACGTTCTTGACGCTCGTCTGCTGGAAGTCGAGGCCGGGTCGGCTCCGAGGCCGGGAGGACACCGTCCGCACCGTCCGGCCGTACTGGAGGCGGAGGCTCCGCACCTTGGCGGCCCGTTCGGCCGGGTCCTTCGGCATCTCGACCATGACCTCTTTCGGCCAGCGGACGGCGGTTTCGGCCGAGGCCACGGCCTTCGCGTCCGTGGCCACCGGCTTGGCGCCGGCGGATGCGGCCCACGCCGCCGCGAGGACCGCGGCCGCGGTGATTCCCATGGCGAGGCGTCTCATGGCAGGCCTCCTTCTCACCCACATTCCCATACTTTATACGACCGGGATTCGAGGGCGCCGCAGGGAATCTCGAACGTGTGGCCGGGCCCTGCAAGCCGTTTCATAACTCCCGCGTGGTGGCCCTTCCCAGGCCACCACGCCCCAGCAGACACACCGAATCGCGGCGGCCTGGGAAGGCCGCCGCGCCGCAACGGGTTGTGAATGTGAAACGGCTTCTAGTCCGACGGCGGCTGCATGTGCCCCGACCGGTACCGCGTGCCGCGCCACCGCACCTCCGACAGGCCCAGGGCCCGCAGCATCGCCATCGCCTCGAACCCCAGCACCAGCGTCACCGAGACCGGATAAAACAAGAGGTACCACGGGTTCCCGCGCGTCAGTTGAAACAGCCGCCGCATCGTCACGAAGAGCGGCACGAGCGCGGCCGCCCCCAGGCCGAGCGTCGCCAGCACCCAGGGGTCCCCCGCGCCGCACGCCGCCGCCGCCCCCGACGCCGCCACCAGGACGAACGGCACCATGGTGAAGACGAACGTCAGGAGCCCGACCGCCGCCAGCCGCCCTGCCCGCTTGAACCCGCCGTAGTAGATGCGGGCCCAACCGCGGGCCATCGCCCCGAGCGAGTCGTACATCCGCGTCGTGAACAGGTCCTCCCCCACGGCGTTCAGCAGCCGATGGCCCGACCCCTTAATAACCTCTGCTATCGCTATATCTTCAAGCAACTGGTCGGCTACTGTGCTATATCCACCGATGGCCTCCCATGTCGCCCGTTTCAGGAGCACGTACTGCCCGTTCGCGAACGCCGTCCGGCGGTTCGGGTCGTTCACCCACGCCGGCCGGAACCATGCCACCAGCACCGACCCCGCCACCGGCTGCACGGCGTTCTCCCAGAAGCCGTGCATCTCGAGCACCGGCCACAGGCTCAGCACGTCGCCGCCCTGGGCCGCCAGGAAACTCACGCCCGCCCGCGCGCTGTGCGGCGCCTGCCGGCAGTCGGCGTCCACGCACAGGAGCCAGTCGCCCCGCGCCGCCTCCCCGCCCTTCTGCAGCGCGTGCGGCTTGCCGAACCAGCCCTCCGGCAACTCCGTCACCTGGATCAGCCGGACCCGCTCGTCCCGCGCCGCCACCTCGCGCACCACGTCGGCCGTGCCGTCCGTGGACCGGTCGTCCACGACGATCACCTCGATGTCCGGGTAATCCTGCGCGAGGATCGTCTCCAGCGCCGCCCCGATGTTCGCCTCCTCGTCCTTCGCCGGCACGATGACGGAGACGAGCCCCTGCGGCGGCACGTCGGGAATCGTCTTGGCCGAGAGCACCGGCCCGCGCGTCCGGTCGGAGTAGACCATCACCGCCCGCACCGTCCACACGAGGAGCAACAGGCCCGCCAGCACCGGGGCCGCCACCGCCAGCACGATCATGCCGACCCCCCTGCCCCGCCGCCGGCCGCCCACGCCGCCCGCGCGGCATCGAGGACGTGCCGAACCGCCACGCCGTGGGCCTCGGCCGCCCGCGCACAGTCGGCAAACTCCGGGCTCGCCGTTACGACCTCCCCGCCACACCGCCCGACCTTCACGCGGACCGTGCCGTACGGCGTCTCGACCGCCACGTGGCCCCGCGCGAGCGTGGTCCGCTCCACCCGGCGGCGCCGCAGGCCGAACGTCGGCGTGTGCGCGAAGATCGCGCGCTCGACGGCCTCCCGCTCCGCCTCGCCGGCCAGGGATCCCAGGACCACGCCCGGCCGGCCCTTCTTCATCGTCACCGGCGTGAGCCACGCGTCGAGCGCCCCGGCCTCCAGGACCGCCTCCGCGGCGGCCCCCAGCGTTTCGCCGGTCGCATCGTCGAGGTTCGCCTCGATGAGCCAGACCGTCCCATCCCCGCCCGCGGTCGTGCTACTTTCATTGCCAACGATAACACGGACGCAGTTCGGCACGTGCTCGCCCTCGCGCCCCCCTGCCCCGTACCCGACCGCCTTCACCACCATCGGCGGCATCGGGCCGAAGGCGTCCGCCAGCGTCACCAGGAGCGCCGCCCCGGTGGGCGTGGTCCGCTCCCCGGCCTCGCCGCACTCGGCCGTCGGCACCCCCCGCACCAGTTCCACGACCGCCGGGGCCGGCACGGGCAGCCGGCCGTGCGCCGCTTCTACATATCCCGACCCCATAGGCAGAGGGCTTGCCACCACCCGCTCCGCCCCCAGCAGCGCGAGGCCCGTGCACACCCCCGCGATGTCGACGATCGCGTCCACCGCCCCCACCTCGTGGAAGTGCACCTCCTCCGGCGTGCTGCCGTGCACGTGGGCCTCGGCCTCCGCCAGGCGGCGGAAGACCGCCTTCGCCCGCGCGAGCGCCTCCGGCGGCAGGTCGCCCCCGTCCAGAATCGCGTGAACGTCCGACAGGCCCCGGTGCGCGTGATGGGCGTGCCCATCGAGCCGCACCTCCGCCCGAGTGGCCCGCAGGCCGTGGCGCACCTCTTCCCGCACCAGCAACTCGTAGCCCGAGACGTCCAGGCTCTCCAGATGCCGGCGCAGCGCCGCCTCGTCCGCGCCCGCATCGAGCAGGGCCCCGAGCAACATGTCGCCGGCCGCCCCGGCGAAGGCATCCACGTAGATGAGCGTCATTGGCCTCCCCTGCCCTGTAGCTCTTTCCGGCTGGCCTACTTCCTCTCCGCGGCGGTCGCTTTGGCCTTCAGTTCATCCACCGCCTCGTTGTACGCCTTCGGTCCGAAGGCGACCCGGCGGATGTAGACGAGGTCGTCCAGCGTCTCGTCCAGGTCGCCCTTGCCCCGCTTGTGCAGGATGAACCGCTCCCGCTTGCCGTTGTGCTCAACGTAGATCGGCTGGCCCAGGATGTGTCCCTCAATCCTGTGCCCGCCATGCAGCGTCAGCCGCCACTTCAGCATCCGCACCGGATACGCCTTGCCGGTGTACACCCGCTCGGTGCTGCCGGCCTCCTTCCAGCGCCACTGCTTGTCCACGCGTTCCCACTCCACCGCGGCCTCGATGCGCTCGCACGCCGGCACGGGCACGTACTCGTAGCCCTCGCGCTGGAGGTTGAAGACCTTCAGGCGCTTCGCCCGCGTCGTGTAAATGAAGCCCGGCACCTTCAGGCCGTTGGAGAGTTCCACGTGCCCCGGCACGGCGTCGCGGCGATGGGGCCCCTCCGCGGACCGAGCGAACGGGCTCGTCGCGCCGCCGTCCTGCGCGGGCTCGTCTTCGACATACTGGATATCCGGCTCTTCGCCGCGGGCGCCCGGCGCCGCCGCAGCCACGACGGCCCACGCCAGCGCCACCGCCAGGGCCCCGGCCCACACCGCCTGCGTCCATGTCCTCATAGCCGTTCTCCCGGCACGTGCTTGACAGGCCGGCGCCCCGCGAGCATACTACGCCGCATGCAACGCATCGGCATCCTCGGCGGGACGTTCGACCCGATTCACCTGGGCCATCTTATCCCGGCGTTCTACGCTTTCAACCATCTTTGTCTGGATCGGCTCCTCTTGATTCCCTCGGCGGCGCCGGTCCATCGGCCGAACCATACCGCGGCCCCGCCCGCGGACCGGCTGCACATGTGCCGGCTCGCGGCGGCCGTCATCCCCCCGTTCGACGCCTCCGACGCCGAGGTCCACCGGGCCGACCCGTCCTATACGGTCCTGACGCTGCGGCACCTGCGGGATTCACTCGGCGACGGGCCAGAGTTCATCCTCCTCATCGGCGAGGACAACCTGCCGACGCTGTACTCCTGGCTCGAGGTGGAGGCGATCTTCCGCCTTGCCACGGTGGCGGTCATGCCCCGGCCAGGGGCGGAGGCGGGCGACCTGGCGGACCTCCGGGCGGCCGTCGGCGACGAGGCGGTGGACGCCATGCTCGGTCGCCGGGTGCCGGGCCCGGAGGTTCCGCTGAGCGCGAGCGAAATCCGCCGGCGGGTGGCGTCGGGGGAATCGATTCGCGGCCTCGTGCCGGCCGACGTGGCCGACTTCATCGCCGAGAAAGGCCTGTACCGCCGCCGTCCCGAATAGGGCCAAATCGACGTTTGGCGTCCGTGAGAGGCGATTCAGGCGGGCGGTGTTCCACGTGGAACGCCCCCGCGTCCGGCCGCCGCTCCCCCGGTACGTTCCACGTGGAACCCTACGCCAGCCGGTCCAGGATCCGGTCCAGGTCGTCCTGGCTGTAGAAGTCGATGACGATGCGGCCGGTGCCGGCCTTCTTGCCCGGCTCGACGGCCACTTTCGTACCCAGGGCCTCCCGGAGCCGGCCCTCGAGTTCCCGCACGTCGGCCCCCTTCGCCTTCCGCCTCTTCTTCCCTTTCGCCTTCGCCGGCGGCGAGGCGACCATCCGCTCCACCTGCCGCACCGACAGCCCTTCCCGCGCCACCCGTTCCGCCAGGCGGACCTGCCGCCTCGCATCCTCGGCCGCCAGAATCGCCCGGGCGTGGCCCATCGCCACCAGCCCCTGCCGCACCATCATCTGCACCTCGGCCGGCAACTCGAGCAGCCGGATCATGTTCGACACCGTGCTTCGGTCCAGGCCCAGCCGCTCCGCCGCCGCCGACTGGCTCCGACCTGTGGAGGCGAGATAGGCCTTGAAACTCTCGGCCTTCTCGATGGCATCCAGGTCCTGCCGCTGCAGGTTCTCCACCAGCGCGAGTTCCAGCATCTGCTCGTCCGGCACGTCGCGAACGACCGCCGGCACCTCGTCGAGGCCCGCCACCAGGGCCGCCCGAAACCGCCGCTCGCCGGCCACGATCTCGTACCCCTCGCCGCTCGGCCGGACCACGAGCGGCTGGAGGATCCCGTGCTCGCGGATCGAGGCCGCCAAGTGCTCCAGTTCCGCCTCGTCCAATATCTGCCGGGGCTGGTGCGGATTCGGCGCCAGCGCCGCCACGGGCACCGTCGTCGTCGGCCCCTCGGTGGCCACGGCGTCGGCCGCCGGTTCCGGCACCTTGGCCTTCAGGAGCCCGTCCAGGCCGCGACCCAGTTTGCGGATGGCCATCCTTGCCTCCTTCGAACTCACGGCACGAGGCCGCACGCGAGCACCTCGCCGGTCAGGTCAACGTACCCCCGTGCCCCCGGCGACCGCGGGGCGTAATCGATGACGGAGCGGCAATGGCTCGGGGCCTCGGCCACGGCGGTGTCCCGCGGAATGACCGCCCGGAACACGGGTTCCTCCAGTTTCGCCCGGACTTCCGCCTCCACCTCCCGGGCAAGGTCCGCCCGCGGGTCGTACATCGTCAGGACGACCCCCGCCACCGCCAGGCCGGGGTTTCGCTCTGCCGCGTGGCGGACGGACGCGATCAGCTGGACCAGCCCTTCCAGGGGATAGTACTCGCACTGGATCGGCACGATGACCCCCCCGGCCGCCGCCAGGGCGTTCTGCGTCAGCGCGCCCAGGGAAGGGGGGCAATCGATGAGAACGGCGTCGAACGCGCCGTCGTCCAGCGCCGCGAGCCGATCGCGGAGCACGGTGGCCCGCCCCACGCCCCGCGAGGCCAGCCGCTCCAGGTCCAGGCCGGCCGGCACGCACGAGACGCCGTCCCACAGTGTCGGAACGACGGCGTCCGGGAGGGCAGGGCCCCCGAAGGCCGCACTCCTCGCGGCGGCCTCCACCCCCATGCCGCTCGTGGCGTTGCCCTGGGGGTCCACGTCGACCACCAGGATCCGACGCCCGGCGAGCGCAAGGCCGTGCGCCAGCGACGTAGCCGTCGTGGTCTTCCCCACGCCGCCCTTCTGGTTGGCCACGGCCAGGATGGCAGGCACCCGAACCTCCCGGGTCCATTCTCGCCGGGCCGGCCGCAAGGTCAACTCAAAAAGCCGTTGTCGCCGCCCGCGCGGCCGCCTATAATCGCACCCGTCCAGCCAGCGAAGGGGACCGACGTGCCCGAGACGCGCCGACACGTCTGGTACCGCGGCAGCGTGCAGGGGGTGGGGTTCCGGTTCACGACACGGCGCGTGGCCGGCCGCCACGACGTGACGGGGTTCGTCAAGAACCTGCCGGACGGGCGCGTGGAGGTCGTGGCCGAGGGGTCCGCCTCGGACGTCGGCGCGTTCCTCGGCGACGTCGACGCGGCGCTCGGCCGGCACATCCGCGACACGCAGGTGTCGGCGGAACCGCCCACCGGGGCGTTCACCGATTTCGGCGTGGCATTCTGAAGGGCGAAACCGTGAGGGCACTGGCGGGCATCGCGCTGAACACGTTCCGGGAAACGGCCCGCGAGCCGTTCTACTACCTGCTGCTCGCCGTCGGCGTGGCGGCGCTCCTGGTGACGCTGTGGCTCCCGCTCTTCACGTTTACAAGTGATACGGATATGTACAAGGAACTGGGGCTGTCCTTCGTCCTGGTGTTCGTCATGCTCGTGGGGCTGCTGGGGGCGGCCACGGGCGTAGCCCGCGAGGTCGAGGACAAGACCGCCCACACCATCCTCGCGAAGTCCGGCGTCCGCTGGAAGTTCGTCGTCGGCAAGTACCTCGGCGCCATGGGGGCCGTCGCGGCGGCGCTGGCGGCCCTCGGGGCCGTCTTCATCGTCGCCATGTACTACCGCGTCGAGATCGATGCCGGCGTCCTGGAACGCGTCTACACCCTCGGGGGGTTCGGCGAGAAGGTCGAGGCGTTCTGGTGGCGACGCATCCACCAGGCGGCGACCGTCGTGCCCGGCCTCGTGCTGGTGGGCCTGCAGGTGGGGGTCCTGTCGGCCGTGGCGACGGCGCTGTCGACCCGGTTCTCGGTGGCGGCGAGCGTGGCGCTGGCCCTCGGGGCCTTCATCGGCGGGCACCTGGTCGTGTTCCTGGGGCAGGCCACCCGTTTGGCGTCGACGGGCGTCCGGGCGGCCGCCGAGGCCGTCGCCACCCTCGTGCCGTTCCTGGAGGCATTCAACCTGAATCGTCGGCTCAGCCACACGATGCTGACGCCGTTCGAGGCCGGCAGCCCCGGGGCCGAGGTGTGGAACGACGTCTGGGCGTACGTGGGCCTGGCGGCGGTGTATGCGGCGGCGTACACGGCCGTGGCGCTGGCGGCAGGGGTGTGGCTGTTCCGTCGCCGGTCGCTTTCGTAATTTCGGGCTGAAGTTCTCGGCGGCGCGGCCGATAATAGGGGAGAAGTCCCATCCCAGCGCTTGGGCCGTCCGGGGTCCGTCTCCGGGCGGCCCGCTTTTTCCGACCGCTCGGCGGAACCCGTTGTCCAGAAAAAGGTTGACGCCCCCGGCCGTCGTGCTACTTTACGGGCGGTCAAGGGCTTGGTGTGCGCCGGCGCCCCGCTGGGCCGAACCGGCTGCGGGGGAAAGGGGCGTCCGACGTCCGGCCGGCAACCGGCGGGACGCCGCCCCGGGGGCGACCACCGGCTCCGCGAAGCGGCCCCGTAGAAAGGGGGCAGCCCGGTGGGCGAGCGCGAACGAACCGAGTCTGCCGTCCACGGTGACGCCGACCGGCGCACCCGCGCCTTCGTCGCCAACCTCACCGAAGAGGAGGTCATGCTTGTCCGCCTCCGCGACGAACTGTACGACGGCCGCTGGGACGCCATGCTCGCGGACCTCAACGACCGCCTCCAGGGCAAACCGTACGTGTTCCGCCTCGCGCATCGCATTCAGGACGATATCGAACGCATCGAGCGGTTGAACCGGTTCGAACGCCAGAACAACGTCAACCTGGCGGACTACACCTAGCAGGGAGAGAGCGGGTCGTGGAGCCAAGGATGAATCGCATCACTCGGAGCATCGTGGCAGCGCTGGCCGTCGCAACGGGCGCGGTCGCCTTCCTCGGCGCGGGGTGCGCCTCGTGGACCGACCAACGCGAATCGCCCCAGACGCCGCCGGTCGCCCCGGCCGCCCTCGTCGACAGCGGGCTCGACATCCGCTGGCAGACCGAGGCGCTGCTGGAACCCGAATCCGAACTCACCCGCCTCTGGGTGCGCGGCGACTACCTGGTCGGCCTCGGCTCCGACCAGCGCGTCTACGTCATCGACGCCGAGACGGGCGTCCGCCGCTGGTCCAAGGTGCTGGCCGAGCCGCACGAGACCATCTGGCCGCCCGCCGCCTACCGCGACGAACTCTGGTTCGCCACCACGATCGAACTCATGGGCTTCCGCGGCGCGGACGGCGAGAACATCGTCGAGGAATCGGTGGTCCCCGGCCCGGGCGCAGCCGCGGCCGCCGAAGAAGCCGACGCCAAGAAGAAGGCCCGGGAGGCGGCTATGGTCGGCGCCACGCCCGCCCAGCGCCGGACCCAGGCCGAGATCGCCTTGGCCGAACGCAAGCGGGCCGCCATCGACGCCGCCCTCGCGCACGAGCAGGAGGCCGTGGTACTCCCGTTCGCCCCCGCCGGGCCGCCCGTGACCAACGGCGTCCACGTGTTTGTCCCCGACGCCAAAGGCTGGCTCCAGGCCGTCAGCCTCCGGCCGCGAACCGTGTCCTGGGGCCGGTGGACCGCCGACACCCTGACGGCCGGCCCGGTGCTCGACGCCTCGCGCGTCTACTTCGCCGGCCACAACGGCATGGTGTACGCCTCGACCCAGAGTTTCCGCCGGGTCATCTGGCAGTACCAGACCGAAGGCGCCGTGACGGCCGACCTGCGGATGACCGACACCGGCCTCATCCTCGTCGGCAGCCTCGACTACAGCCTGTACGCCTTCGACGGGGCCAGCGGCGTCCTGGAATGGGACCAGTTGCCCAACCAGCGCTACAATGCCGGCGAGCCCATCCGCAAGCCGCCGTACACCTTCGGCGAGCAGGTGTTCCTCTTCACCGAGCGCGCGGGCCTCACGGCCCTGGACACCACGAGCGGCAAAGTGCAGTGGCAACTGGCCGACGGCCACGACCTCATCACCGCCGACGCCGACACCGTGTACGTCTGGAGCCGCGGCAACGACCTGCTGGCCGTCGACCGCGAATCCGGCACGGTCCGCTTCGCCATTCCGCTGCGCACCGGCACGCTCATCGGCACCAACGAGACGGGAACCGGCCTGCTGTACCTGGCCACGCCCCAGGGGCAAATCCTCGCCGCCGCCCAGAAGCCCGGCTCCGAGGAAGAGGAGGAAGAGGAAGCCGCCGCCCCGTAGCGCCCGTTTGCACCGTCATCGGCCGGCTGCCCATCGCGCCGCCGCACCGGCGCCGCGCCCGGTCCGGCCGGTTCCACCGCCGAGGGATCGCACCGTGCGGCTGGCCGCGAGCACGTCCGCGTTCGGGGAGGTCCGCCTGCCGGAGGTCCTCCGGTGGGCGGGCGAGGCCGGCTTCGACGCCGTCGACGTGCCCGCCCCGCTACTGCGTTCCGCGTCCGCCTGGCACGAGGGCAGTGCGCTGGCACTCGCGGGTTTGGGCGGCCCCGGTCGCGACGCTTTCCTGGCCGCCCTCGATGATGCCGGCCTCGCGTGCGCCTGCCTGGCGTGCGACGTGGCGCTCGTGGACCCGGACGAGGCCCGCGCCGAGCGGGCGGCCGCCCATCTGACCCTCGCCGTCGAGACGGCCGGCGCCATCGGCGTGCCGGCCGTCCGCGTGCCGCTGCTTCGGCCGGGGACGGAGCGGCCGGGCGACGCGATCGCCGCGTTTGCCCGCTGCACCGAATCGATCCTCGCCACCGCCGACGGGGCAGGGGTCCGGCTGGCCGTCGACACCGACCCGCGTCTCGGCCGCGACGTGCCCGACGTGCCGGCTTCCGCGGCGTTCTGCCCGGAACTCTGGGAAAAACTGTTCACCCACGTCCGCTCCGACGCCCTGGGCCTGGCGCTCGACCCCGGGGCGCTCCTCTGGCAGGGCATCGACCCGGTTGCGGCCCTGACGGATTACGCCGAGAAGGTGTTCCACGTGGTGGCCCGCGACGCCGAGACGATGCCGTTGCGGCGGCAGGACTGCGGGGTCCTGCGGCCGAGCGGCGGCTGGTGGCGGTACCGCCTGCCCGGCCTCGGCGAGGTCGACTGGCGGCGCCTCCTCGACCGCGCCCGCGAACTCGGCTACGCCGGGGCCGTGGCCATCGCGCACGCCGACCCGACGTACGCGGCGTCGCTCGACGCGACGAAAGAGGGCCTGGCCCTCTCGCGCCGCCTCATCGCCCAGTGGCTGGCGTAGGGGCGCCTGCGCCGTTGGGCTTGCATGCCTGCCGAGCGTGGACTACACTGCTGCTGGACCCGTGACGTCGCCCAATCGGTTTTCCAACCCGAAGGAGACACGTTGAGTTTCCAGCTCACGTCGCAGCCACCGACCCCCACCAAGAACGGCAACAGGAACAAGCTGGCGCCCGAGGACCGGCCGGTTCACGAATGGTATCGATTCGTTCTTTCGTACCCTCCACATTTGGTGCGGGACTATATCAAGCGGTTTCGCGTGGAGCCAACGGATACCATCCTAGACCCCTTCTGTGGGACCGGAACGACGCTCGTGGAATGCAAGAAGCTTGGCATCCCGAGCGTTGGCATTGAAGCCCATCCGATGCCTCATTTTGCCAGCAACGTAAAGACTGACTGGAGCGTCGACCCGGATGGCCTTCTTGAACACGCCGCCCGCGTTGCAAAAAAGGCGCGACAAAAGGCCAATTTGTCGAGTGCCCACTCAAATCAGGATGAACACTTACGACATCTTCCGGCGGACAGCGCCAAACTTCTCCTGAAGCGTTCCATCAGCCCGGTACCCCTGCACAAGGCACTCGTCCTTCAGGACGCGATAGCGGAACAAGACGAACGACGCTATCGAGGTCACGAGTTGCTGGCTCTTGCCAAGGCCCTAGTAAGCGACATCGGCAATTTGCATTTCGGCCCCGAGGTGGGCGTGCGGGGGTGGAAAGAAGATGCGCCGGTTGTCGGTAGCTGGCTTAAGTACGTTAAGCACATGGCAGAGGACTTAGAATTGGTTCAGAAGAACGTAGGTATCCGGGCTTCAGCGCATTTCGGAGACAGCCGCCAGGTAAGCGACGTACTCAAACCCAAATCTGTGAGTGCTGTCATCACGTCTCCGCCATATCCCAACGAGAAGGACTACACGAGAACAACCCGTTTGGAGTCCGTCCTGCTCGGCTTCGTTCGC
>Ga0180431_10009095_pt1 | contig 11284 bp, 4 predicted proteins | sample SS_ome_11_FD_132459 | JGI IMG/M metagenome (GOLD analysis project Ga0180431, IMG submission 132459) | Hypersaline lake sediment archaeal communities from the Salton Sea, California, USA - SS_1_MS_1 metaG | ecosystem: Environmental > Aquatic > Non-marine Saline and Alkaline > Hypersaline >...
AGCGGGCCCGACGTGTTCCACGACGTGCACGTCTATCACAAGGGTCGCAAGCTCTCCTGCCAGGTGGAGCAGGAACTGAGCAATGTGCCGGTGGCCTGGCGCAAGCGCGTGGTCTTCGCGGCCGCGCTTGAGCCGGGGGTGATGAATCGATTCGATTGCAGGCTGGAGCTGCGAAATGCCAAGCCCAAACCAAGGTTGAAGTCTCGCAAGGACATGTTCGTATTCCAGACCAAAGACCTCGAAGTTCTAATCAATAGAAAGACGGGGCTGATGGACCGGTATCGCGTCCGCGGCGTCGATTTTGTCGGCAAACGCGCGTTCGAACCTCTCGTGATCGAAGACAACGCCGATTCCTGGGGCATGACAACGCAGTCGTACCGGACCGTGGCGGGCCGGTTTGGGCTCATGGACCGCGGGACGGGCAGCCGGTTCTCGGGGTTGACAGACAGTGAGATCGATTCCGTGCGGGTGGTGGAGGACGGGCCGGCTCGAACGGTGGTGGAAGCCGTCTTTTCCTATGGCAGCTCGTTTATATGCCAGCAGTACAAACTGCCCAAGACCGGGACGGAAATCGCCGTCCAGACCCGGGTCTACTGGAATGAGAAGCAGCGCATGCTCAAACTGTCGGTCCCGACGGCGGCTCGGCGCGGCAAGTACATCGGGCAGGTGGCCTACGGCGTGGCGGACCTGCCAGGCAACGGTAATGAGGCGGTGGCGCAGAAGTGGGTGGCGGTGGTGGACGAAGAGGCCAGGACCGCGCTGACCTGCATCAACGACGGTGTCTATGGCTCCGATTTTTCCAAAGACGGACTGCGGCTGACGCTGCTGCGCTCGCCGGCGTACTCGTGCCATCCGCACGAGAGCCAGTTGCTCACCCCGGCGCAGGACCGGTTCACGCCGCACATCGATCAGGGGCAGTGCGTGTTCTCGTTCTGGTGGAACGCGGGCCGGGCTTCGCAACGGCTCAAACGCATCGACCGCGAGGCCCTGGCCAAAAACGAGAGACCGTTTGCCCTGTCGTTCAATCCTCCGGCCGCAGGGGCCTTGCCCAAACCGTTGGCGATCCTCAGTGACGACGTCGTCCAGATAACGGCGGTGAAGAAGGCCCACAAGGGCAACGCTGTTGTCGTCCGGTTGTTCGAGCCCACGGGACGCAAGAGGAACACGGAACTGTCGCTGCCCTGTCTCAAGAAGAAAATCAAGCTGTCGCTGGGGGCCTTCGAGATCAAGACCCTCAAAATCAACCTCAGAACGGCCAAGTGGGTCGAAACCGATCTGATGGAAAACCAGATGCGCCGATAGGGCGTTGTTTCGCAGGCGGGCTAACGCATCCCAGCAAAGCGGCCGATCGGCAGCGCTAAATCGTGCATCTGGACCTGCGGTTCAGCATGACAAAGACTCGAACGCGGAAGAACTTTTTCTGATCCGTATTACTTTCGGTCTGGTTCGGGCGAGGCCGTTTCCGTTTCCATCACGACGCGAAAGCCGTAACCTACCGCCGGGTGGTACGCATAACGGTAGGCGGAACGTGCGTAAAAAGCCTTGCTCGTAGCTTTTCCTCCACGCAGGACCCGAGCCCCTTCCTTGGCGAGATGGACCGGGTCAGTAACCGTATCTTCGGTGTACTCTCGGTACGCAGTATCCAGGCAGTATTCAGCCTGGTTGCCGTGCATATCATACAGTCCCCAGGCATTGGGCGGATACGAGGCAACCGGCACTTCCTTTCCAATGCATGTCCCTGCCGGATTCAACGGCGTCTCTCCCGTGCCGTCGAAATTGGCTCGATCGGTGGAAATTGTCTCGCCGGGGTTGAACGCGGTCGTCGTACCCGCACGGCAGGCGTATTCCCACTCCGCCTCCGTGGGCAGCCGAAACGTCCGGCCGGTTTTGTCACTGAGGATGTCGCAATACTTCACGGCGTCGTACCAGTTGACTTCATGGGCGGGGAAGTTGATTTCCCCTTTCCGTAACCGGCGGGGTGTTTCGCCCAGGATGGGCATCAATTGCGCGTTGGTCGTCATGGTTGTGGCCATGTAAAGAGACTTGGAGATATTGACCCGATGCTGGGGACGTTCACGCGGCAATCCGCCTTCGCTATCGGGCGATCCCATCAAGAAGCTGCCGGCGGGAATCTTCACCAATTCGATTTGTGCTTCTTCGCCGATCTTCACGACAACTTTGCCACTCGCACCAGCCTTGGGGATCACATCGATTCTCAGCGTATCGAGTTTCTTCTTCTGTTCGGCTTCGCGCTGCTGTCGTTCTCTTTGCTGCCATTCCTGGAATTCTGCCTTCCTTCGCGCAGATAATCGAATCGCCTTCTGCAGGATATCTTGCGTTTTCGCGGCGTTCGCCCAATGACCGGTTTCAGGCACATGGGGGTCTGTACCGTTCAAAAACTCCTCCAGATTGGGATAGCCGTCGCCGTCGGGATCCTGCAATACATTGGCTTCACTGTGCGGGTCAAACTGATTCGCTGTTTCCCAGGCATCCGGCATTCCATCCCGATCTGAGTCGAGAGGGGGACGGGCTTGCTCCAACGCCGGCCAACCCCCTACGTCCTTGGGGGAATCGATGATGCGACCGGTACCGGTTTCGATCTCCTTCATGAGCCGTCGATCGGCGCTGTCCCTTTGGGGAAGGGTTGCACCGGCATCGGTGAGGATTCGTTGTAGAGCGACCTGCGGCGTATCCGTTTGGACGGAAGGACACAGGAAGGGAGACTCAACCACGATTTGATTGCGAAAGGTATTGCCGTCCTCAACCCACTTGGGGGGATCGATCAGAAGGCGGTTGTCTTTCGTTTCTGCGGGATGTCCTGCCAGAAAATTATCCTGGAGGTATACGCGCGCCATCGCGTCGGCTGGTTGATAAAGATCGGTTACCGCAGAGTGGCGGGTCGAGGGGCCGGGTTTCAGATAGTTGCCCACGTAGTTCATCAGGCACGGTTCGCTGCTTGAGTATCCTGCTCGGTATCCCCAGTTGTAGATCACGTTGTTGCGAAAGTCGAGAACGATCGTGTCGACCCGTGGATTGCGTGCTGAGTTATGGGCGTACACGCAATGGTGTATGCTGAACCCCCCGTCTCCGTTGAGAATCGAGCCCTTGCTGTGTTCTCCCTTGGGATGGAACGACCGCGAAAGACCCTCGGCAACAATGCTCCATTGAACGGTTAGATTGTGGACCGTTCCGAAAGAAGTCATCACTTCATCGATAGCCCAGCTCATGGAACAATGGTCGATAATGCTGTCATGACCGCCGAAGATACCGATTGACATCTGTTCTTTCCGCTTTCGATCTCCCGAGCGAAAGCGAAGATGGCGCATCACAACATCATGCGTGGCCAGAACCACCTGATAGTCTTTGATGCAGATGCCGCCGCCCCGTGCGGTTTGGCCGGCAAGGGTAAGGTAGGGGTTCCGAATCCATAGATCCGCCTGCAACTCGATGGTGCCGCTCACGCGAAAGAGGACGTAACGGGGTCCCTTTCTATTCACCACCGCGCGTAAGCTGCCTGGAATAGGCTCTTCCTTGCCCGGGAGGTAATCGTCCAGTGTTGTGACAAAACAGATGTCACCGCCTCGTCCACCGGGCGTGAAGGCGCCGAACCCTTCTGCTTCGGGAAAAGCGCGGAGCAGGTTCTTCTCCGCGCCCAAGGCCGCGCCGGTCACAACCAGTCCCATCACGGCGCAAGCGACCCAAAGGACTCTTTCACGACATCTTGCTGTTTTCATCGTTTGCTTCTTCCCGTTTGATTTGTCATTTGCGTGCGGATCTCGGAGACGCGTCACGGTTTCAACGATGTATGGTTCCATTGTGATGAGCATTGCTTGATACGGCGCGAGTGGTGGACTCCTGTTGTTTAGACTCTGGCCCGCCAGGGGACGATTTCACCGGAGGGCTCCTCCTGGTATCGTTGGCTTAAATTCTTGTCGCCTTACATGATTCTACCCGATTTCTCCTTCATCCGTTTTCCGACACAGGACAGCGCCGCCCGTGCCGTCTCAATGTATCCGCGTCCGGATCATTTATCTTGCATACACTCAATCTGCACGGGGGTCCAGGATAAATATCCGGACATGCGCCCGATCGGCGGCAAGTAGTTCTTGAGAGTTGGCGCCATCCGGGATAGACTATCGCGGCGCCTTGAGTCACACGTGCCGCGATAAAGAAGGAGAAAGCAATGAGTAGTCTTCTCTGCCGCCGCCAACGTCTTTGGCCTGTATCCGTGTTTGTCTGCCTTGGTTTGCTTGGCACGCAGCCATTGCTCTGCAATGTCCGGGCGGAGCCGCGTACGTATCCCGGCGGGAAGTGGCAGACGAAGAATCCCTCTGAGGTCAGCCTGCGTCCGGAGAAACTCGGGGAGATCTGTGACATCCTGGAAGGCCGGGGCTGTATCGTCCGACACGGTTACGTGGTCAAGACCTGGGGCAGCCAATCCCAAAAAGGCGACTGGTTGTCGTCGAGCAAACCGGTCTTCAGCACGCTGCTGTTCTTCGCCGTGCAAGAGGGCAAGCTCGACTCGGTGCACACACCGATCAATCGCTTCGGCTGGGACCTGCATTCCAAGGATGAGACGATGACGTTTCATCATCTGGCCAACATGATCAGCGGGTACGCCCGGCCGGAAAAGCCGGGTGCCGCCTGGGCGTATAACGACTACGCGATCAATCTCTACCGCCTGACCCTGTTCGACCGGCTTTTTCAGGGAAAAGCGGCCGCGGTGGCCAGCGATCCGCAGCGGTTGGGTCCGTTGCAGTTCGAAGACGGCCTGTCGTTCAGCGATAAGGCGCGTGTCATCGCTTCGGTGCGCGACTTCGCCCGCCTGTGCTGGTTCTGGCTGAACAAAGGGCAATGGCAAGAGAAGCAGTTGTTATCCCGCGATTTCTTCGATGAGTATTGCCGGCCCCATGTCCCCAGGGACTTGCCGCACACCGCCAAGGCCAAAACGGACGACTATCTCAAGATCGGCACGTATGGCGGCGGATCGGATCACTTCACAGAGTATGGGCCGGGCATCTACGGCTACAACTTCTGGTTCAACGACGTCGGGCGCGACCATCCCGACCGAGTCACATGGCCCGATGCCCCGCGTGACGCGTTCATGACGATCGGGGCCGGCGGCAACTCGGCCGCCATCATGCCCAGCCTGGACATGATGGTCGTCGCGGCCAGGGCCAAGTGGGGCGGGCCCCGGGGTGGTGACGCCAAGTCCGTTATGAACCGTGTGATGAAGCTTGCCGTCGAAGCCGTCGTGCAGGACGAGACCCGACCGGTCCATGACACCGGGACAGCCTGCACGATCGCGGGCACGCGCAAGAAATGGCACCCTCTCACGGTGGATTTCAAAGGGCCGCAGACAAACGAAAAGGCCGGCGATCCGAACCCGTTCCTCGACTACCGTCTTGACGTCCGGTTCACAAGCCCGGGCGGACGCGTCTGGAACGTGCCCGGGTTCTATGCCGGCGACGGCGACGCCGGAGGTTCCGGGGCGATCTGGCGCGTGCGTTTCGCGCCCGATGAGACAGGCCGATGGTCCTTTCGCGCCTCGTTTCGAAAAGGTCGGCACGTCGCAGTCAGCCTGGACCCCGGGGCCGGGGAACCGGCGGCTTTTGACGGATGCGAGGGTTCGTTCGCCGTGGACCGCCCGGAGACCGACGCGCCCGCGTTTCTCCGGTGGGGCCGGCTCGAATACGTTGGAGAGCACTACCTGAAATTCCGCGACGGGCCGTACTGGCTCAAGGGTGGATGCGACAGTCCGGAAGATTTCCTGGCCTACCAGGGCTTTGACGCCACCCCGCGCGCGACGCATGCCTTTGAGGCCCACGTCGCACACTGGAATCCCGGCGATCCCGACTGGAACAACGGCGCCGGCAAGGGAATCATCGGCGCGTTGAACTACCTCGCCTCCCAGCAGGTCAACTCCGTCTACTTCCTGCCCCTGAACATCGGCGGCGACGGCAAAAATGTCTGGCCTTTCCTTAGTGACATCAAGGAAAAAGGCCACGAGCGAAACGACAATCTGCACTTCGACGTCGGCAAGCTTCACCAGTGGGAGATCGTGTTCGACCACGCCCAGCGCAAAGGCATTTTTCTGCATTTCGTACTCAACGAGGCGGAGGAGGGCAACAAGCGGGAATTGGACGACGGCCAGCTCGGTGTGGAGCGCAAGCTTTTCTATCGCGAGCTCATCGCCCGGTTCGGCCATCATCCGGCGTTGCAGTGGAACCTCTGCGAGGAATACAACCTGGGCTTCAAGATATCCCCCGACGCCGCCAAGGCCTACGCCGGGTACATTCAGGCGATTGATCCTTACGACCATCCGATCGCCATCCACCATGCAGGAAAGCCGATCGCTGCCTGGAAGCCGTTTCTGGGTGACAAGCGCTTCACCGTCACCAGCTTTCAGACCCGCGACATCGGGGTCGTCGAGCAGTGGCGGGACTTGTCAGAGGATGCCGGGGTCCCCCAGGTGATCGGCATGGACGAGTTCTTTCCGGACAAGGCGACCGTCGACAATGCCGAACGGCACCGCCGCCAGTACATCTGGCCCATCTACCTCTCCGGCGGGCAGCTCGAATTCATTCTGGATGACCTGCTGAAGACCGAGGACTTCCGCACATACGAGAAACACTGGAGAGCCATGTGGTACGCCCGCCGGTTCTGCGAGGATCATCTGCCGTTCTGGGAGATGGCCCCTCACGATGGACTGCTCACCGGCGAAAGTGGGAACGGCGAGGTTTTCGCGCTGCCGGGGCGGATTTATGCCATTTATCTGCCGCAGGGAGGCCGGGCCACGCTCGATCTGACGGGATGCCCCGGCAATTTCACCACGCGGTGGTACGACCCGAGGGAGGGCGTATTTCAGGGTTATACCGGTACGCTGTCCGGGGGAAGGCCGGTACGTTTGCCCGCCCCACCACGGAAGCCGGAGGACGATTGGACGCTGTTGATCACACTGGAGAAATCGCCGCGTACCACGAATCGTTGATCGGAAGATCCTCGTGGAAACGCGGTTTTGGGACATGGTTTTTTTGAGGTGTCAGTCAAATGTACGCATCAAAATGTATCGTTTCTGTACTGGTAGTGCTTGCAACCGCGACGTGCGTAAACGCAGAGTTTGCCGAGGACCGTTCGGCTGTGCTGCTGGACGATGATTTTTCGGACCTTCGGACGGGTCTGCTTATGAACGCCGTCGGCGCGCACACCGAGTACCACTACCTGCCGCACGCCGCGCAACGAGGTAACTGGTCCGTCTCGGCGTTCAAATCGTACGGCTCCCAGCGGGCCTGGCGGGTGATCGAAGAGGACGGCGCGCGCGCCATGCTGCAGGCCTACGCCAACCGCCTCAAGCACACTCATCCGATGCTGGTAGCGGGAGATGCCCTCTGGCGCAACTATCGCGTCACGGCAGACTTCGCGCCCGCTACGAACAAGGGGCAAAGCGGCATCGTTTTTAGGTACCGCAACGATCGCTGTTACTACTTCTGCGGCGTCGACGGCCCCCGGGCGGTTCTGAAGATGGTCCGCCACGCCACGGCCTTTCACCAACCGTACGAGAAGGTGCTGGCCGAGAAGACGTGTTCCTGGACACCGGGGAGGTACTTGAGCGTGCGAATCGACGTCGACGGCGACCGCATTCAAGCCCGGCTCAGCAACGGCGTCGTTCTGGAAGCGACAGACGCCACGTATCCGCAGGGCAAGATCGGCCTAATGTCGGATGTGCCTACGCGCTACAAGAACATCAAGGTCACCACCGCGGCCGCAGAGAAACGACAGTACCGCAAGCGCGTGACCGGGCGCAAGAAGGAACTGCGCCGTCTGCAGGCGGCCAATCCCCGCCCGGTCGTGTGGCGAAAGATCGGCACCGAAGGCTTCGGCGTCGGCCGGAACCTGCGCTTTGGGGACCTGGACAACGACGGACAGATCGACGTCCTCTGCGGCCAGGTGCTGCACCACGGCCCCAAGGACAGAAACAGCGAGCTCAGTTGCCTCACCGCCGTGACCCTCGACGGCAAGAGGCTCTGGCAGATCGGCGAGGCGGACCAGTGGAAGGACGAGCTCACCAACGATGTCGGCTTTCAGATCCACGATCTGGACGGCGACGGGCGCACGGAAGTGCTGTACTGCATGGGCATGGAGATCGTCGTGGCCGACGGTGCTTCCGGACGAACGAAGTACCGGACGAAGACGCCGTCCATGCCGGGCGACATAAAGGCACCGTACAACAAGTTTCCCCGCATCCTGGGGGATTCGCTGTACTTCTGTGACGTACGCGGCACAGGTCATCCACGGGATATCATCATCAAGACACGTTATCGGCACTTCTGGGTCTTGAACGATCATCTGGAGGTCATGTGGGACGCCGGCTGCAACACGGGGCATTATCCGTATGCCTGCGACATTGACGGCGACGGCAAGGACGAGATCTCCATTGGCTATTCGCTCTTCGACGACGACGGAACACTGCTGTGGACGCTGGATGATAAGGTGAAAGACCACGCCGACGGTGTTGCCGTCGTTCGTTTTGAGCCGAACTCGGAGCTTCGCCTGCTCTGCGCCGCCAGCGACGAAGGCATGTTCTTCACCGACATGCAGGGGCATATCCTCAAGCACCACTACGTCGGGCACGTCCAGAATCCCGCCGTCGCCAATTTCCGCGACGACCTGCCCGGCCTGGAGGCGGTATCGATCAACTTCTGGGGCAATCAGGGCATCGTCCATTTCTACGACGCCGAGGGAGACATCTACCATGACTGCGAGCCGTGCCAGCACGGCAGCATGTGTCTGCCGGTCAACTGGACGGGCTTGTCGGAGGAATACTTTGTGCTCTCGCCCGGTCACGAGGAAGGCGGTCTCTTTGATGGGCGCGGTCGCCGCGTCGTGGAATTTCCCGCCGACGGCCATCCCGACATGTGCAATGCCGTGCTGGATATCACCGGCGACTGCCGGGACGAAATCGTCGTCTGGGACCCCTTCGAATTGTGGGTCTATACCCAGCACGACAACCCCCGCACAGGACGACTGTACCAACCGAAGCGAAACCTGCTCAGCAATTACTCCAACTATCAGGCCACGGTGTCGCTGCCCGGGTGGTCGATGCCGAAATGAGACGGCCGGGGGTTGGAGTGCAGACGCAGGTTTGGTATAGTACATCTGCCAGCGATGTTCATAAGGAACAGGCGCAGGAGCGAACGCATGGAAAAACGTACCAGGCCGACGTTAAAGGCGATTGCGGAGCAGTTGGGCGTCTCGGTGACCACCGTCTCGCGGGCGATCAACGGGAAGGCGGCGGAGTACGGGATCAGCAAGAAGACCGAACGGGCGGTCCTGAAAGCCGCCGAGGCGCTGCATTTTTCGCCGGACCCGATGGCCCGCGGCCTGCGCCTCAGCTCCACCCTCAGCATCGGGCTTCTGATTCCGGATATCGCCAATCCCTACTTTGCGGAGATCGCCAAGAACGTTGAGATGGCGGCTCGCCAGGGCGGGTACTCCGTCATTCTCTGCGACAGCCAGGAAAACACACAGTTGGAGCTGGAATCGCTGTCATTGCTGCGCGATCGCAAGGTGGACGGGCTCGTCATCGCCCCGGTGGGACAATCGCCGCGAAATCTGGAGGAGTTTCAGGACGGCAGTCTTCCGGTGGTCGTGGTAGACCGCTACTTCCCCCGATTGAAACTCCCGTATGTCGTGTCGGACAACTACCGGGGGGGCCTGGAAGCGACAAGCTATTTCATCGAACGCGGGCATCGGGTCATCGCCTGCGTTCAAGGCCTGGCGCAAACCTCGCCCAATCGCCAGCGCGTGCGCGGTTACCGGGCAGGGTTGAAGAAGCACGGGATCGCGGCGGACGATGCGTTGGTCGCGGGCAGCAGCTTTGGTGAAGAGAACGGCTACGTCCACGCCAAGCTCCTGCTCAAGAAGCGAAAGGACATCACCGCCATCCTGGCGCTGAGCAACCTGATTGCCCTGGGCATCTTGCGCGCCTTGGCCGAAGAGGGGCTTGCGGTGCCCGATGACGTGTCGATCATCTGTTTCGACGACCAGCCGTACTGCGCGTACCTGAAAGCCCCGTTGACAACGGTCGGCCAGGACAACGCCCAGATGGGCCAGATCGCGGTTCAGTTGCTGCTGGAGCAGATTCGCTCGCCCCGCCCGTTTACGGGGGAAGGGATTGTGCTGCCGACGAGGGTGGTGGAAAGGGCTTCGGTTAGGAGAATGGGCCCGTGACCGATTATCGGGGCGGGAAGGACACCTCGCGACGGCGGAGCGCACCGCCTGAAAACGCTGTCGCGTGCTGTGGGGGGGCGCCGGCGGCAGGAATTCGCAAGAAATGGCGGAAATATCCTTGACCGAGGCGTCGCTTATGGATATCTTGGAGTGTTAACACAATCGTTTGCGAATATCCGCACAAACGATTGAAGAGGTAACGTGCTTTGGCCGATACAGGCAAGGGGCGGATTTGTGGCCACCAGGGGGGCGGCTGGCGGAAGGCTGCCGTTGGTGTGAATTACCGCCGGCGGAGGGGAAGGGCCATGCCATTCGTGGAAAGGGTGTAGACAGTGCGTGAGGAAAAAGGCTTTACCCTTATCGAGTTGCTGGTTGTCATCGCCATCATTGCGCTGTTGATGGCCATATTGATGCCGGCGCTGCAGCGTGTCAAAAAGCAGGCCGCCTCGGTCGTCTGCCAATCCAACCTCAAGCAGTTGGGCGTGGTGGTGGCGATGTACACGGACGACTTCAACGGCAAATTCCATCAGGAGTCGCCCGCCGGTCCGCAGTATAGCTGGGTCTACGCCATGCGACCGTACTACAGCCACGAGCCGGAGATCCGCAACTGTCCCCTGGTGCACAAGTTCTACAGTGACGGCGTTACCGGCCCGTTTGTGGGCTGGGGCGTGTACGGGGAGGGCAGCTACAGCACCCCCGACTGGGCCGTGGCGGGAGACTACGGCAGCTACGGCTGGAACTGGTGGCTGTGCGATGAGGAGCGCGAGGACAAGCACTGGCGCAACATCAACACGATCCCGGGCAACCGCCACGAGATCCCGATGTTTGTCGACGCCCAATGGGTCGACGCCCTGCCTCGACCGACGGACAATCCGCCGACCGGGTACTTCACGCTCATAGACCGCAGCATGGGTTCTTTGTGCATCAACCGGCACGACGGTCGCGTCAACGGCGTATTCACGGATTTCTCGGTGCGGCCGATTGGGTTGAAGGAGTTGTGGGAGTTGCGGTGGTATCGGGGCTGGCCCGCCGACCGACGCGCGGCGGGCACGCC
>Ga0180431_10009099_pt1 | contig 11279 bp, 10 predicted proteins | sample SS_ome_11_FD_132459 | JGI IMG/M metagenome (GOLD analysis project Ga0180431, IMG submission 132459) | Hypersaline lake sediment archaeal communities from the Salton Sea, California, USA - SS_1_MS_1 metaG | ecosystem: Environmental > Aquatic > Non-marine Saline and Alkaline > Hypersaline >...
AAGCCTGCGGAGCGCCGCGTCCAGCTTCCGCGGATCGTCCAGCGGCCTGATCCTGATGGTGGGGAAGTCGATCACCTCGGCGCCGAGCTCCTCAAGCCGTTGCGCCAGCGACGCGGCCTGGCCGCGCGGGCGCGTCACGACGATCCGCTTGCCGAACAGCGGCCTGTTCTCGAACCACTTCAGACGAGCGCGAAGCGCGGCGACTTCGCCCACGACGACCACGACGGGCGGCCGCACCTTTGTGGCGAAGCCGGCCCGGCGGGCCTCATCGAGCGTGGTTTCGAGCGTCGCCTGGCGCGGGTAGGTTGCCCAGTTGATGATGGCGACCGGCGTCGCGGGATCCCGGCCGTTTTTGACGAGGACCTCGGCGATTGCCGCCAGGTTCCCGGCGCCCATGAGGAACACGAGCGTGCCCGTGCTCCCGGCGAGCGCGTTCCAGTTGATGCTCGACCGCTCCTTGGCCGGGTCCTCGCTGCCGGTGATGAACGCCACCGACGAGGCGACGCCGCGATGCGTCACGGGAATGCCCGCGTAGGCCGGCGCGGCGACGGCCGACGTCACGCCGGGCACCACCTCGAAGGGAACGCCCGCCTCGGCGAGCCGGAGTGCTTCCTCGCCGCCGCGCCCGAAGACGAACGGGTCACCGCCCTTGAGCCGGCACACCGTCTTGCCGGCGCGGGCCCTGGCGACGAGCAGCTCGTTGATCTCCTCCTGGGGAACGCTGTGCTTTCCGGCGGCCTTTCCAACACAGATGCACGTGGCGGAGGGCGCGGCGAGCTCGAGCAGGCGGGGGTTGGCGAGGCGGTCGTACACGACCACGTCGGCGCGCCTGATGCACTCGGCGCCCTTGACGGTGATCAGCCCCGGATCCCCCGGCCCGGCGCCGACGAGATAGACCGTGCCGGGCGCACGTTTGGCCACACGTTTGGCCACACGCCTGGCCATACGCTTGGCCATCAGAACGTCATTTCCCAGTTGACGACGCGTTTGCCGGTCTCTCTGCTCATTCGGACGCTGCGCACGATGAACGTGCCGTCCCTCGCCTCGACCTCCAGCGGCCGGCCGTACTCGTCGTTGAGGTATTTCTTGTCGAGGTAGCCGGCGCCGACAAGCTCTTTGAGCGAGATCGGCGAGCGCTCGTTTTCGAACTCGAACATGGAGATGGCGTTCTTGATGGCCGCCTTGGTCACCGTCTGCTGGGCCTTCGATTTCGCCCTGATAGGAGTGTCACCGGTAACGTAGTCGACCGTGGTCTCGATGGGGCCCGCCTTGTCCTCGTCGTCCTTCTTGTCCTCGGTCTTCTTGCCGCACCCGGCGGGGCCCGCGGCGAGGAGCACAAGCGCAAGGAACGTAACCAGTGCTTTCATCGTCCGCCCCTCCTGCTGGCGGTGGAAAACGCTGCGGCGTCAGCCGGACAGGCCGGCGGCAATTGCCGCAGATGACGCTACCACGCCGGGCGATGAATGCAAGCGGTTTCGGGCGCTGCATTCGTTCGCGGCCAGCGTCGCAGTCCCCGTCCCCAATAGAGCGTGAACCGGCGCCGGCCGCCGCCCCCGAACGGCACATCCAAAGCGCCCGCGGGCTCGACGGCGTCAAAGGCATCCGCGAGCTCGGGCGGCAGCGCGTCGTCGAGCGGAAGAACGATCAGGGCGTCCCATCCGAGCTTGTCGAGCGGGCCGGGCCAGATCTCGTACTGGCTCGAGACCGTGGCCTCGCTGCCGGGCCAGCGGTACACGGCGGGCCGGCCCTCGACGTAGAAGGCCAGTTCGCCGGCCACCCTGCGGCTCGTCGTGACAAGAAGGGTCCGCTCGCCCTCCCTGTACATCGCGCTCACCTGCCGGCCCAGCTCGCGCCAGCCGAGCAGCATTCGCACCTGGGGCATCCGCCCGACGTCGACGCCCGCACGCGGCAGAACCACGGGCAAGGCGTACGCCAGCACGGCGAAGACAATGCCGACAGCCACAGCCGGGCGGAAGGCGTTCCTCAAGCCGTCGGCGCGCGGGCCAAGCGACACGCTGCCCGTCGCCCACCCGGCCACGAGAATGAAGCCGGCCGGATAGAACACGGCCAGCCAATTGCCGTTGATCCGCTGCCGCAGGCCGAGAAGCAGGCCGCACAGCAAAGGGACCGCGCTGAACGCCAGGAGATAGCGCACGGGCGTCCCCAACCGGCGCCACCGCCACAGACCGATGCATGACACCACGAGAACCAGCAGCCACGTCACGGGCGACACCGCCAGCGCCTGCAGGCCGGCTGATTCCAGAAAGCTCAGCACGGCCGGGACCACGCCCGCCGGACGCGTGTCGAAATGGACCGCCGTGTGCCGGAACGTGACCCAGTCGTGCCCGGCGTTCCACCCAAGCACCGGCACCAGCGAGACGAGCGCCAGCGTAAGCCAGATGTACGGCCCGGGCCTGCGCAGCGTCGCACGAACGCGCGGATCGAGGCACGCCAACAACGCGAACAGCGGCAGCACGACGGGCATCATGAACTTGGCGAGAATGCCGAGACACGTCACGACGCCCGCCGCCACCCACCAGCGGATGCGCCCGGGCCGGTCCCCGCACGCGCGCCACAGCACGTAGAGCGCCACGGACCAGCAACACACCACGGGTGCGTCAATCGTCATCACGAACCCGAGGGCCGACGCAAGCGGGCCGGCCGCGGCAAGCACGGCGGCCCAGAAACCGGCGCGGGCATCGAACATTCGCCGGCCCAGCGCATAGACCGCCCACAGCCCCACGCCGCTGAGCCCCACGGCCGGCAGCCGCACGGCAAATGCCGACGTGCCGAGGACCCTCGTCGAGAGCGCGATCAGCCACGCGATCAACGGCGGCTTGCTGTAATAGCCCCAGGCCAGCCGCCGGGACCAGTCCCAGTAGTACGACTCGTCGGGCGCGAGGTCGAGCGGGGCCGCAACCACGTACAGCAAGCGCCACGCAACCACGCCCGCCAGAAACACGAGGAAACGGCGATGCCACACGTCCCGGGCGGGAGGGACGGGACCGTTGTGCATGCCAGCGTCGAGCGAACGGCTCACTTCGGTGCGTTTGCCTCGAAAAGAATAGGAGCAGGTCAGCGTATCCGACGCACGCTATGGCACACCGTGAGGCCAGTCAAGCGGGAATCGCCCGCTCCTCTCGCACGGCCCACGACGAGACCACCGGGGTCAAGGCGCCGTCTTCGGGGTGCGACCTTTCCGTTGACAAGAAACGACGCGGGCGCAGAATGTGTCGTCCGCACAACAGGAGACGCAAGGCCGCGTTGATGTTCGGGTTGTCGAAATGGTTCCTTGCCGCGTTCGTCGTGTGTTCGCTCTTCTTCGTGCTGGTCCCTCGAGTTGACATCCACGTCTCATCGGTGTTCTTCAACACCGTTCAGGACCAATTCGTTTTGGAGGACGATCCCTTCGTCGTGTTCGTGTACCACGCGGTCCAGTGGGGCAGCCGTTTCCTGGTCGTGTTTCTCGTGCTGGGGCTTAGCGTCACGGCGCTCGCCAGGAAGAAGTTCATCGGCCTGGAACCCAAGGCCTTTCTGTACCTGCTGCTGGTGTTCCTGTTGGGGCCGTTTCTTCTTATCAACGTCGTGTTCAAGAACAACTGGTGCCGGGCGCGTCCGCACGAGATCGAGGCCTTCGCCGGGGCGAAACACTTCACGCCCGCGTTCGTGATCTCCGACGCGTCGGACACCAACGGATCATGGCCGTCGGGGCACGCGGCGTTCGGCTTCTACTTCGTCGCCGTCGCCATGCTGCTCAAAAAACGTCGTGCCCTCGTGATGGCGCTGGCGTGCGCGCTCGGGGCGCTCATCGGCGTGGCCCGCATGGTCCAGGGCCGCCACTTCCTGAGCGACGTGGTGTCAGCCTTCTTCTTCGTCTTTCTTGTCGCGCGGGTCCTGTATTACGTCCTGTACGAAACGAAGCTCGGAGCGGCATGGCAATGGCGCGCTCCTTCATAGGCATTGACGGCGGCAGCTCGCAATCGGTCGGCGTGCTTCTCGACGAGGCCGAACGCGTCGTGGCACGTGCCGTCGGCGGACCGGGCAACTATCACATCGCGGGGCCAGCGGCGACTGAAAGAAACCTCTTCGAGCTCATCGCCCGCCTCGTCGAGACAGCGGGCGCGACGACCGGCGACGTGACGCACGCGTGCTTTGCGCTCTCGGGCGTGTGGCGCGAGGCCGACCGGCGCGTGATCGGCGGCATCCTCGACCGGCGCGGGATCGGGGCGCGTTCGACCCTCATCGCCGACGTGGAAGCGCTCCTTGCGGCGATCCAGGGTGACAGGCCCGCGATCGTCGCCGTCGCCGGGACCGGGTCAATTGTTATGGGCCGCGACGCGCACGGCCGCGTCCACCGCGTCGGCGGCCACGGCCATCTGCTCGACGACGACGGAAGCGGCTACGACATCGGATGCTCCGGGCTCCGCGCCGTCCTCGAGGCGAGCGACGGCCGCGGCCCCGCGACGGCTCTGACCGACGCGCTGCCGGCCGCCGCGGGGCTCGGCGGCGTGGACGAGATCGTCCCGTGGCTCTACGGACCCGCCGAGCGAAAGCGGGACGTCGCGCGGCTCGCGCCGCACGTCATCGAAACCGCGGCGAAGGGCGACGGCCCGGCGAAGGCCATCCTCGATCGCGCAGCAGGCGAACTGGCGAGATGGGTCAGCGTTGCGGCCGAGGCGTTGTCTCTCACCGGCAGCGCGGTGACCGTCGTCCTTGCCGGCGGCGTCCTCGAGCATAACGAGCTGTACCGGCGCCTCGTCGAGGAACGGGTGCTGCACGAGGTTGCCCACGCCAAGCTGACCGCGCCCGAGCACGAGGCGGCATATGGCGCGGCGCGCATCGCGCTGCGCGCGTGGCAAGGCGCCACGACCTGATGCCTGCCGCCGCTCGATGAAACGGCGAACGCCCTTGCGCCTTCGAGACCAGGGGAATAGAGTCACCACGATATGGCAAGAGCTGAAGGCAAGATGAAGCGCCCGCTGACGGAGCGGCGGAATCCCCGCTCGCGTGGTCTGGACCGGCTGACGACGCGCAAGGTTCTGGAGCTCATCAACGACGAGGACGCACGCGTGGCGCCGGCCGTCCGGCGCGTGATTCCCGCAGTCCGGCGCGCCGTCGAGCTCGCCGCGGACAGACTCTCGTCGGGCGGCCGGCTTTTCTACGTCGGTGCGGGCACCAGCGGGCGGCTCGGCGTGCTGGACGCCGTTGAGCTCGGCCCGACGTTCGGCGTGCCTACCGCGAGGGCCAAGGGGATCGTGGCCGGCGGGCGGCGGGCGCTGTCGCGCGCGGTCGAGGGCGCCGAGGACGCCGACGGCTCCGGCGATCTCGAAACGGCCGGCGTCCGGGCAGGCGACATCGTGATCGGCATTTCGGCGAGCGCGTTGACCCGCTTCGTCCGCACGGCGCTGGCCTGGGCGAAGGCCCAGGGCTGCGCGACCGTGCTGGTCTGCTGCACCCGGATCGCGCGGCCGGCGTTCGCCGACGTGCTGATCAATCCGGTGACCGGGCCGGAGGTTGTGGCCGGCTCGACGAGGATGAAGGCCGGGACGGCGACGAAGCTCGTGCTCAACATGCTCTCCACGGCCGTCATGGTCCGGCTCGGCAAGGTCCATGACAACCTCATGGTGGACGTCAAACCCACGAGCGCCAAGCTGCGCCGGCGGGCCATCGGCCTGGTCAAGGAGATCGGCGGGATCTCACGCGGGCGTGCCGAGGGCCTTCTCGACGAGGCCCACGGCAGCACGAAGACGGCCATCGTCATGGCCCGGCGCCGCTGCACGCTTCGGCAGGCGCGGGCCGTGCTAGCGAGACATCGTGGCCGACTGCGCAACGCACTGGCAGAATAGGAGTGGCTTCGCGTTCTTCTCCGGGCGCTGTCCGGCCGGATGTAGGGCGGGGCCCCCGGCCCCGCCGCACGACCCGATGGGCTTTCAACACACAGCGGCGGGGCCGGGAGGCCCCGCCCTACACCAGGCCGCGAAGCGGTTGTTGACCGGCGCCAGGCGCCCGTGACATAATCGCGGCGCGATCGTGGCCGGGGTTTAGAGGAAAGAGGCGCAACGATGCGATATTGCTCGCGATGTAAGGCCGACGTGTTCGGCGGGAGCATTTGCGACCGCTGCGGCGGCCACCTCGTCGAGAAGGAGACGAAGCAGGCGCCCAGGGCCGTGCACGTCACACAGGACATGATTCTCGGCGGCCCCAAGCACCTCAAGAGCGAGCTCGCCCAGAGCGTGCACGGCCGCGTGTTCAGGCTCGTGCTCGAGATTATCGTCTTCTGTGCCATCTTCTACGGCGCGTCGTGGGTCGCGCACATCATCATCAACTTCCTCTCCGTCCAGATGTCCGAGGACATTGACAAGGCGGTGCCGCCCATCACGTGGAACAGCAACGTCGTGCGCTACTACCTGTACATCGGCTGGGCGGCCGTGACCGGCCTCACCATCAAGCTCCGCTGGGCGTCGGGCAAGTAGGCCGCACGCGCCACGCGGACCAGGCGCCATCACAGAGAGTTTCCCTTGCCGGGTGAGAACGCCGGGGGTATATTGTTACCCGGCACGGGAAGGGACGGTCTCGAAAGCCGGAGTGGTCGCGCGTGGAGATTTCGGAGACGAGCACCAGGATCGAGCGGCTCTGCGAGAACATCGGCCGGGTGATCCACGGCAAGGACGAGGTGATCCGGCAGGTGGTGGTGTGCCTGCTCGCCAAGGGCCACGTGCTCATTGAGGACGTGCCCGGCATCGGCAAGACGACGCTGGCGAACACGCTGGCGCGCTCGATCAACTGCACCTTCCAGCGCATCCAGTTCACGAGCGACCTGCTGCCCACCGACATCCTCGGCGTCTCGATCTTCAACTCGCAGGACCGCCAGTTCGAGTTCCAGCGCGGGCCGATCTTCGCCAACGTCGTGCTCGCCGACGAGGTGAACCGCGCCTCGCCCAAGACGCAGAGCGCGCTGCTCGAGGCGATGAACGACCGGCAGGTTTCGTACGACTCGAACACCTACCCGCTGCCGGCGCCGTTCATCGTGATCGCCACGCAGAACCCCGTCGAGCACTACGGCACCTTCCCGCTGCCGGAGTCGCAGCTCGACCGGTTCATGACGAAGATCGGCATCGGCTACCCGTCGAACGAGCAGGAGATCGAGATGATCCTGAGCCGCAAGGAGCGCGACCCGCTCACCGACGTGGAGCCCGTGCTGGCGGCGTCGGACATCGTCGAGCTCCAGGCCCAGGTCGAGGCCGTGCGTGTGGACGACAGCCTGATGGACTACCTGATGCAGATCGTCGAGGCGACGCGGGTCTCGGAGCTCGTCGAGCTCGGCGTGAGCCCGCGCGGGGGGCTGTCGCTCTTCCGGCTCGCGCAGGCGCGGGCGCTGGTGAGCGGCCGCGACTACGTGGTACCCGACGACATCAAGCTGCTTGCGGTGAACGCGCTCGCGCACCGGCTCGTGCTCTCGACGGATTACGGGCCGAAGGCCGCGGGCGCCAGCTCGGCCGAGCAGGTCATCAAGAACATCCTGGGCGAGATCCCCGTGCCGCTTTAGCAGGCCGTGGTGGAAGTTGCGCACAGCCGGGGCCAAGCCCGCGCCGCGGGCGACATCATGTAGCCTCGGGCGCCGGCCCTCCGTAGGCTTGGCGAAGGACGGTCAGCCCGTGGATTGTAAGGACGTGGATGGACAGAGCCCCCGCAGGGGCGACAGATAGGATCCTCGACGGCAGAAGACCGGATGCCGCCCCCTGCGGGGGCTTTGTTCGCGTCACTGTCACGCCCCACAGGCTGACGCCTGTGGCTACAAGATGGCGTCCCCTGCAGGGACTCCGCTCATTGTTATTCTGCGCTTTCATCACGGGCTGCTAGGCCTTCATCAGCACAGGACCGGCGCGATGCGCTTCAAGCTCGCCAAGAGAACGTTCCTGTTCCACATCACCCGGGAGGGCTTCGCCTTCCTGGTGCTCACCGGCGTCGTCGGGGGCGCGGCCTTCATTAAGGGGATCAACCTCATCTTCCTCGTCTTCGCCATGATGATCTGCTTCGCCCTGCTCTCGTCGGTGCTGGCCATCGTGAGCATGAACAACCTGACGCTCGCCCGGGTCCTGCCGACACACGTGTTCGCGGGCAAGCGCTTCCCGGTCGAGCTGATCCTGACGAACCGCAAGCGGTTCGTGCCCGCGATCTCGGTCACGGTGCAGGACACCCTCGGCCGCCGGAAGCTCCAGCCCAAGTACGTCATCAAGGTGCCGCCGCGGACGTCGGGCTCGACCACCTACCAGCACGTGATCGAGCGCCGGGGCGAGTTCGAGTTCCGCGAGCTGGTGATCTCGACGAGCTTCCCGCTCGGCTTCTTCGCCCGGGGCTTCGCCATGCTCAAGCCGGAGACGGTGATTGTCTATCCAAAGGTCGTCCGGCTCAACCCGGGCTTCCTCAGCGACCTGCTCAGCGAGATCGAGCACCGGCTGAGCAAGCCCGGCATGGGCACCGAAATCTTCGGCTTCCGCAAGTACGTCCACGGCGACGACCGGCGCTTCATCAACTGGAAGCTCTCGGCGAAAACCGACGACCTCGTCGTCACCCAGTTCTCACAGGACCAGAACCTGCAGGTGACCATCGTGTTCGACAACGCCCTCGCCCGGCGCGACGAGCCGGCGCTCGAGCGCTTCGAGGACACCGTGACCTTCGCCGCCTCGCTCGGCTCGTACTTCGTCGAGAAGAACTTCAAGGTGCAGATGCTCACCCGGTCGGGCACGGTGCCCTTCGGCGAGGGGAACAAACAGCTTTTGAAGATGCTCACGCACCTGGCGCTTATCGCGCCCGTCGGCCCGGACGAGGGCGATGCCGACATCTACAGCCCGAAGCGGCTCGCCAACTCGATCGGCATCCTGATCTCGCAGGAGCCGCCCGCGAAGCCCCTCCCCCACTTCATTCACACCTTCCATGCTGCCAGCGCCGAGATGCCGGCGCCATCGGCGGCGGCCCTCGCCGAGGAGCGCGGCTAGCCCGCATTTCTCACAGAGAGCCGACGCCGACCGGTGAGCGATGCGCAATAGAAAAAATAGGGACAGGCACCTATTTTTCTTGGGTGCTGAACACACTTGATGCACCCTGGCGCAGAAAAATAGGTGCCTGTCCCTATTTTTTCCCGCGCCCTGCGCGCCGTAAGAAATGCGGGCTAGCGCGGCGCGACCGGCCGGCCCGTGCGCGACGATTCATACACCGCCAGCGTGACGGCCAGCGAACGCCGCGCCTCTTCGCCGGGACACACGGGGTCACGGTCCTCGCGGATCGCGGCCGCCATGTCGCTGAACAGCGCCCGGTGGCCGATCCAGAACGGGTCGGTGAACGGCCTGGAATAGGCGGCAATCGTCTCGTCGGTCTTGACGAGGTCGAGCTCCTTCCCGGTCTCGTCGCGCACGCACCACGTGCGCACCGATTCCCCCTCCGTCATGATCGAGCCGCGGTCACCGTGGATCTCGACGCGGTGCTTGATGCTCGGCGGGAACACGCTCGTGGCGGCCTCGATCGTGCCGACCGCGCCGCCGGGGAACTTGAGCGAGGCGACGGCCGTGTCCTCGACCTCGATGTCGCTGACGAGCGTTTCCGCGTGGCCGAAGACGCTCACGGGATTGCCCATGTACCACACGAGCAGGTCCACAAGGTGGATGCCGCAATTCATGAGCGGGCCGCCGCCGTCGAGCCGCCGCGTGCCGCGCCACGCCGCGCTGTTCCAGTAGTCCGGCCCGCGATGGTACTTGAAATGCGCGCTGCCCATGACGACGCGGCCGAGGTCGCCGCGCTCGATTGCCTTCCGGATGGCCGGATAAAACAGCATCGCGCGCCGCTGGAACAGCACGCCGAGCTTGACGCCCGCGTCGCGGCAGGCGCGGATCATCTCGTCGGCATCCTCGAGCGTGATCGCGATCGGCTTCTCGGTCAGCACGTGGACGCCGGCCTCCGCGGCCTGGAGCGTTTGCTCGCGGTGAAGACCGCTCGGGGTCGCGAGCGCGATGGCCTCGACGTCGTCACGGCGCAAAAGCTCTTCGTAGCTCGCGCAGAACGCGGCGCCCTCGTCGTGGCAGAACGACTTCGCCTTGTCGGAATCAACGTCGGTGGCGGCGACGAGCCGCGCGCCCTCGGCCGCCTCGAGCGCGCGGGCATGATCGCGCGCCACTATGCCGCAGCCGACGAGGCCGAACCCGACCGTCATCGCCCGACCTCCTGCCGGGCGTCGGCCACGAGCTTCTTGAGCAGCGCGAGCTGCTCGGCAAACGTGGCGCGGACGCTGCGGATGTGCTCGGCCTTCTTCTCCGGCGGATACTCGCGTGTTTCCGGCCGGAAGTGGTGGAAGTCCTCGAGCGAGAGATAGCCGCTGTAGCCGTTGGCGACGAGTACGCGGATGACGCGCGGCCAATCGGCGATCCCCTCATCGAGCGCGCACCAGTCCCACGCCCACGAGCCATCGGCCTTGCGGACCCAGCACGTGTTCTTCACGTGGACGTGGGCGAGGTAAGGGCCGAGGATCTCGACCGCGTTCTCCGGTTCCTCGTGCCCCTCGATGACCATGTTGCCGGGGTCGTAGATGGCGCCCGCCTCGTCGGGCGAGAACGCTTCGAGCAACCGGCGCGTGGCCGACGGGCTCGCGACGATCGTGCGAAGGTGCACCTCCACGACGGGCTTCACGCCGCAGCATTTCCCTATAGCCACGGCCTCGTCGAGACCGCGTCGCGCGTCGTCGAAGCGCGTCTCGTAGTGCGCCGGCTTGTCGTAGTCACGAAACCAGAACCGGCACAGGCGCGCGCCGAGCCCGGCCGCGAGTGTGATGAGCGCCTCAACGTTCGCGCTGGCGCCGAGCGGTTCGTAGGAAGTGACGATCGGCACGTCGAGGTCGGCCTTATCGCACTGCGCCCGTACGCGTTCGGCCTGGCGCTCCACGTCGAGCAACGTGAGGTGCTCGGGCCGGTCGGGATGCGCCGGCGGGGTCACGCGCCACTCGACGCCGTCGAAGCCGACGCCGCCAAGCAGCGGCGCGATCTCATCCGTCCGCAAGTCGGTGTTGCCGACGGTGTACGCGGCGTACCTCAACTGTGCCTCACCCGGCATGACGGCCCCTCGTGCGTTCTTGAAAACGCAGTGACGGCGTGGAGCCTACGGCGGCAAAGGGATACGGGTCAAGGAAGAACGCAATCGGGGAGGCCGTCGGCCGAAAAAAAGGAGCTTCCTCGTCGAGAAGCTCCCGGCTATAAGTCCGCTGCCCGGCGTGGCTGGGTTTCTATCCTATTTAA
>Ga0180431_10009104_pt1 | contig 11275 bp, 10 predicted proteins | sample SS_ome_11_FD_132459 | JGI IMG/M metagenome (GOLD analysis project Ga0180431, IMG submission 132459) | Hypersaline lake sediment archaeal communities from the Salton Sea, California, USA - SS_1_MS_1 metaG | ecosystem: Environmental > Aquatic > Non-marine Saline and Alkaline > Hypersaline >...
ACAATAAAATAAAGTGTTTCACACGAGGACGCTCTATGACATCAAAGGTTGAAAAAAAGGCCCTTGAGATTTCCGGGCAGAAGCTCATATACCCGCCCGATGAGAGAATATCCGCCATCGTCGCTTCCAGCTTTCCGGAGCTGGGCAGGCTCGCGGCCCTTCGCTTCCTTGAATGGGTTCTCGATAATCCTGACGGAGTCATCAGTCTTCCGACCGGTAAAACGCCCGAGTATTTCATCAAGGAGGTACGGCGGTTTCTCGAAGGCTGGGAATCCGGACCCGTGCAGGAGGAGCTTCGGGCATGGGGAATCGACGCCCGATCCAAACCCTCCATGAAGTCCCTGAAATTCGTTCAGATCGACGAATTCTATCCCATCAATCCGCTTCAGCATAACAGTTTCCATTTCTACGTGAATAAGTATTACATAAACGGGCTCGGTCTCGATCCGAAAAAATCGCTGTTAATCAACTGCAACGAAATCGGCCTTGATGACGGGAAAAGCCTTGAAGACGTCTGGGACGGCGGCACGGTCGACCTCAGCCTTCGGTATCGTCATCCACGAGACGCACGTGAAGAGACGCAGAAGAATGTTATCGAGAAAATCGACCAGTGGTGTGACGGATATGAAGCCCGGATACGGGAACTGGGCGGAATAGGTTTCTTTCTCGGCGGCATAGGCCCGGACGGGCATATCGGATTCAATGTCCGGGGATCCTGCCTCTTTTCCACCACGAGACTCGCGCGAACCAACTATGAAACGCAGGCCGCGGCCGCCCAGGACCTGGGCGGTATCGAGGTTGCCCGAAAAAGTCTCGTTATCACGATCGGCCTCGATACGATTACCTTCAACCGTTCCTGCGTAGCCATAATCATGGCCGCCGGAGAGGCAAAGGCGCGTATTGTAGCCGATTCCATACAGAACGACATTCACGTGCACTATCCCGCCACGGTTTTACAGAAGCTGAAACGGTCACGTTTCTACCTGACATCCGGAGCCGCGAAAGACCTCGTGCAGCGGAGAAGGGCGCTCCTCAGGTCGAAAAAGACCCTCAGCCCCGAGGATGAAGAGAGGATCGTCATCGACCTGGCCCTGAAAAACAACTGTCCCATCGCCCGTCTCACTGAAAATCACTTCAGACAAGGGTTCGGAAGCTTTGTCAAACTCGAGGGCGGGCTCGCTGAGCTGAAGCGGAGGATCGCCGGTTCCCTGAAAGCAAGGCTGGAGTCGGGGATGCTCCCGAGGAAAAATACGGTGTTCCTGCACACTGAGCCCCATCACGACGATATCATGCTCGGCTATCTGCCGGGTGTTGTCCGAAATATCAGGGAGCACTCCAACAGCCACTTCTTTGCGACCCTGACATCCGGCTTCACGGCGGTTACCAATGACTACATGCTTGGGCTCCTCCTCGATCTGAAGAAGCACCTGGAAACCGGCTTTGAAAACCTGGGGGAGGGATACTTCAACAGCGACAACGCGGAGAAACGGAACAGGGACGTATGGCAGTACCTGGACGGCGTTGCGGCCGACCTCGAGCCCATCATGAAGGAGGGCAGGCTGCGGCGGCTCCTGCGTGACCTCATGGTGGTTTACGATGAAACGGATTTTGAGCAGCTCGGGGACCGGATCGACGAGCTCATTAATTACTTCGAGACCCAGTACCCGGGACGAAAGGACCTCGCGCATATACAGCGGCTCAAGGGCATGTGCAGGGAGTGGGAGTCCGACTGCCTCTGGGGGTATTTCGGCTGGCATTCCGATTCGGTCTACCATCTGAGGCTGGGCTTCTACACGGGGGGTATATTCAACGAGGAACCGACCGTGGAACGGGACGTGGAACCCGTTCTCGGTCTTCTACAGAGAACAAACCCCGACGTCGTCAGCGTGGCACTCGATCCCGAGGGAAGCGGGCCCGACACGCATTACAAGGTCCTGCAGACACTTACGCGCGCGCTCGGGGACTATGAAAAACAGTCGGGGAAAAAAGATATCGAAATATGGGGATACAGGAATGTGTGGTACCGGTTCCATCCGGCTGAAGCCGATATCTTCATACCCGTATCGCTCAATATGTTCGCGCTTCAGGACAACGCGTTCAGGAATTCCTATATCTCGCAGCGTGAAGCGTCATTCCCTTCATACGACTATGACGGTCCCTTTTCAGGGCTGGCACAGAAGGTCCAGGTTGAACAGTACCAGATGCTGAAAACCTGCCTCGGCCGTGAATTCTTCAACGAGCATACGAGCGCCCTTATCCGGGCCACGCGCGGCATGGTATTCATCAAATCGATGGGGCTCGAGGACCTCTACCGTTATTCGCGCGACTTGAGCATGCGGATCGGCGGTTATGCCGATTCATCTTGATAAAATGAAGGAAATTACTGCTGCTCACCGGTAAGGCAGGCCGAACACGCCCTATTCGGCAGGACGGGACTGCATTTCTTATTCGATCTCAGGGCAGTTCCCCGCATGGCGATCTTCACCACCACCCGGTCGGTACCCAGATTGCACCGTCCGAGGCGGTTCAGAACACCGCCTATGAATCCCTTCGGAATACAATGAACGTCCACGATCTCGATTCCGTTTTCTCTACAGAAACGGTGAAAATCCCTGGGGGTGAGAAAATGAATGTCGGGAGTGTCATACCAGTGTGCAGATGAGCTCCGCTCCGGGAAGCTTCCCTTGAGCCCGAGCCGAAGCCTGTTTTTCCAGCATGCGAAGTTGGGAAAACTTACAATTCCTATACGCGCGACCCGCATCATCTCCTTCAAGACCACGTCCGGTTTATGCACCTCGAGAAGGGTCCTGCTCAGAACCGCATAATCATAAAACCCGTCGGGTATCATGCCGAGGCCCCGGTCCAGGTAGGAGACGGCCTTCCCGGCCCGCAGCATGTGTTCGGCTAGTTTCCGCGACTGCTGTGCCGGATACAGCCAGTCAGAGGAAACGGAAATCACCAGAAATCTGGACCGTGTCACCCTGAAAACCTCCTCGACTGATTCCTCCCTTTCCGCCAGTGAAAAAGAGCTCATGGCCCTCGTAATATAGAGAAACGAATTCGCGTCGAAACGCTCGACAAAGCTCTTTCCCTGATGGTTGAGATAGCTCTCCACCTGGAAATCCGTCGTAAAAGGACCTTCTTCCATGTCACGCCTCCGCTCGCGTCCGAACTTTCGCTCCATGGATTCCCTGGAGAGGTAGGTGATATGTCCGATCATCCTGGCCAGGGAAAGACCGTTTTCAGGAAGATCGCCCTAGTAATAATGTCCTGTTTTCCATGAAGGATCCGCCATGATAATCTTACACGCGACAATGTCAAAGGAAAGGGCCTGGGCCGAGAGGCTTTCCGCTCCCGCAATGCACACGGCTCGCCGCACGAAATCCGGGTACCGGGCGACCCACTCGAGAACCTGCAGAGCTCCGGCTGAACCCCCTATCACTCCGTACAGGAATGGATGACTATATCGGCCCCGTGCCTGACGGGGGTGCAGATGACGGGGGCGAAGGTATTGTCGACCACCAGGGGCACACCCTTCCTTCGTGTGCGTTCAGCGATGGACTCGATATCGGGTACGTCGCCGCGCGGATTGCCGATGGTCTCTATGAAAACGGCCTTCGTGTTGTCCCGGATCGCTGCTTCGATGTTCCCGGGATTTGGCCGCCGTATGAAGGTGGTTTCAATCCCCATGCGCGGGAGGGTATACCTGAAGCAGGTTTCGGTACCGCCGTACAGCGATGCCGAGGATACGATATGGTCACCGCTTCCCGCAAGGGTGTGAACGGCGAGAAAAACGGCGGCCATGCCCTACGAGGTACCGAGCGCGCTCGTACCCTCTTCCAGCGATGCGACCCGCTTTTCCCATACATCGGTCGTGGGATTCATGAGACGGGTGTAGATATTGCCGAATTTCTTCAGGGCAAAAAGGTCCGCGGCCTCATCCGCGTCATCAAATACGAAGCTCGTAGTCTGGTATATGGGCACGGCCCTGGCACCCGTTACGGTATCTGGAACCTGCCCCGCGTAAACAGCCCTCGTCTCCAGGCCGTACGTATCTTCCCTCATTCGATCCTCTCTTTCCTTGAACAACCTTCCGCCGGATCCCCCGGTGTTATGGACGCGATCGGCGGATAAACATCTCCCGGTATTCATTATACTAATGATATTAATCTTATAGATTTAGTATTATTCAATTAAAAGTCAACCCCATTCTCAATCCATCCGGGAATCGATTTCCCCTCCGCCGCTTATCATGACTCAGAAAAACCGTAACCTGCTGGACCGCAGCGCCGTTCATGAATTCAGCCGGACAGGATCTCTTCCACCGCCCGGCAGGCGGCTTCGTCAGGCTTTAAGTTCGGGTATTTTTCACAAGCGTAGCTGATGGCCGAGGACACGTTTATACGCACGATATCCATGTCGTAATCCGCGCGGTCGAGCTCACCGCACACCCCGGCATACGATCCCCCCTGGGCCCCGACGCCCGGAATGAGGAGCGGTATGGAACATCCCGCCTTCATGATGCGCCGGGCGCATTTGCCGAGCTCCGTCTGTGTCGCGCCGAGCACCGCACCGGTGGAATTTCGCACCTCGTTCCACGAGAATATACGATCGAGAACGAGATCGTAGAGTGGGGCGCCCGTCGAAGTGAGGTTTAAGAACTGAAAATCCCTCGATCCCGGATTGGACGTGAGCGCGAGCACGTAGTAACCGCGGTCTTCATAACGGAAGAAGGGTTCAAGCGCGTCCCTCCCCATATAGGGATTGAGGGTGACCGCGTCGGCTTTCAGAACGTCAAACGCAAAACGCGCGTAGGCCTCCGAGGTCCTTCCTATGTCCCCTACCTTTGCGTCGAGTATAACGGGAAGACCGGACGACGCGGCGTGCTCGGAGACCCTGGAAAGGGCCTGAAGACCGCTTATTCCGTACTGGAGATAGAATCCCAGGTTCGGCTTCACCCCGCTGATCCTGCTCTTTACACCGTCGATAATACGTACGAAGTACCGCGTAATCTCGTCAGCGAGGTTGAGAGACCCGTCTATATCCATTCTCTCCACCACAGGATCCATTCCAAAGCAGAGAACCGTCCCCTTTCTTTCGTACTCCTCCCCCAGCTTCCTTAAATAGGGATGCCGTATTCCGTCGCTTCTACCCATGAATGTCCCCTTCTTTTCCGGCTTTCACGGTATCCGCCTTTCTCCGCCGCATATCCGGCTGACCGGGTACTTTCGAAAACGGCCGTTTCGATAAGCACAATTGCCCCTGCGCAGGGTAAACGCCACCTTCCAGGACACCCTGGTTCCGTGAAAGGGAGACCACCCGCATTTCGTCGTATAACCACCGTCCCCGATCGAATAATCGCCTCTTTCCAATACCACGCAGTCCGCGGGTTCTCCCGCCGCGATCCTGCCGCGCCCGGGTATCTTGAAAATCCTTGATGCCTCAGTCGATGTCGCCTCCACGAGCCTTTCAGGGCTTATTCCCCTTCTCTCCGCTTCGTCGAGAAGCACCACGAGCGCCGTCTCGAGTCCCGGAAAGCCCGCAGGCGGATTGTCGTTCCGTTTTTCTTCAACCGTGTGCGGAGCATGGTCGGTACCGATGAGATCGACGGTGCCGTCACGAAGCCCCTCCCAGAGCGCCTCGCTGTCCCGTCTCGTTCCAAGGGGAGGAAGTACTCCGGAGTAGCCTTCGTAGGTCTCCCTGTTCAGGAGGAGATGGTGCGGCGTCGCCTCGGCCCTGATCGTTCCTCCCCCGCCCTTGTACTTTCGCACAAGGTCCACCTCCCCGGCGGTACTCACATGACAGATGTAGAGCACCGGAAGACATGCGTACCTGCCCGACACGAGCCTGTAGGTTTCAAGAACGCGTTCCGTGTTCTCAGGGCCTCCCGTATGCACGAGTACGGGAAGCGGCTGTCCGAATATTTCCATGAGGAGCCTGTCTGATGAGGAACCCGAGAGAAGAATTCCACCGGTGGTTTCCGAGAGATAGACCTTGATACCGCAGATCAGCTCCTGCATACTTTTCCGTTTCAGCTCATCCGCGTTGTCTTCCACGAGCGCTGCGTAGATACCGAAATCGATGTAGCTCTTTTTAGCGGCGATAGTGGATTTCCGTTCGACCGTCTCAAGAGAGGTGACGGGCTCCCTGTTGTTCGGCATATCCATGATCGCGGTATAACCGCCCCTGAGCGCGGCTTTCGTACAGGTTTTCCAATCCTCCTTGTGCGCAAAGCCGGGCTCACGAACGTGGACATGGGGGTCGACCAGCGCGGGAATGCATATTCTTTCAGCCCGCTCCTTCGCGCGGGAGGCCGGGTCGCTGACCCCCGTAAATAATCCCCCCTCCACATGTACGTCTTTCAATACCCATGAGCCTCCGCCAGGAATCTTCACGTTCCTTATAACCATCAGTCCACATCCGTCCGACAGCCGCCCGCATCTCTCCTGTAAGCGCCGAACTCCCGGGATTCCCGAAGCGCCGCAAACCCGAAAACCGGCCCTTCTACGCACACGCGGTCGCCCGAGTCATCGAGGGAACAGCTCCCGCACAACCCGATGCCGCACTTCATCATCCGCTCTATGCTCGCCTCCCCTTCCACCCCGTAACGTTCGATAAGAAACAGGGAACGGTGGATAAACCGCTCCGGACCGCAGATGAGTATGTATCCGGGTTTCCGTTCCTGAATAACAGCGTCCATATGGTCGGTTAAAAGCCCCTTCAAACCGAGCGAGCCGTCCTCGGTGCAGTATTCGGGCTTAATTCGGCTTCCCGCCCTTTTCAGGAGTTTTTCGATCCACAGGAGGGATTCCGTTGTTTTCCCGCCGGCAAGAAGCCGGTATTTCCTGCCCTTTCGCTCGAGCTCAAGCCCGGATAGCAAAAGGGGGGCACTCCCGATCCCGCCTCCGACCAGGAGGTAATCGTCGAGGCCCGTGGAAAAACCCCTTCCGAGCGGACCGAGGAGGCCGATCCCGTCTCCGGCCTTTACAGTGAAGAGAGCGGATGAAAATGCACCCCTGTCAATAATCGAAAACCCGATCACCCGGTCGTCCGCGTAGGATACCGAAAAAGGCTTCTGGTCGAGTCCCGGTATCCAGAGCATGTAGAACTGCCCGGGTTCCGGTTTATCCATTTCATCACGTTCAAAGAAGAGCGTTCTTACCGGTCCGCTGTCCTCGAGGTCAGCGACTGGTTTCACCGTAAAGGATGCATCCCTTCCGGTATCCGGGATGGAAGGTACTGAAAAGCAACCGGACCTCTTCTCACGGTGCGCGATGCCGATGATCTCTTCCAGGCTTTTTATTCCGTTTCGTTCCATGAACTCGTGTAAACCTTCGTTTATTTTACCGAAGATGCCGATCCCTTCCGTATAAATCCCCGTTCCAATGCCGAAGAGGCGGGCACCCGCCATGAGGACCTGCAGCGCCGAATCCACATCACGAACCCCGCCCATGCCGATGACGGGTATTGAAACGGCCGCGCTTAATTCGAAGACATGCCGTACGGTCAGGGGAAAAACCGCCCTGCCTGAAACTCCCCCCGTCCGGTTGCCGAGCACGGGCGCTGCGGTGTGTGTGTCGATTATCATTCCCGGGCCCACCGTATTCATGACGCAGAGCGCGTCAGTGCCGGCTTCCTCCGCGGCACGGGCCGTCCCCGTAATGTCAGGAGCATCGGCGCTCAGCTTGACAATGCAGGGCCGGGTACAGCTCTCCTTGACCCGTTTAACAATCGATGCCGTTACAGTGGGGGAATAGGAGAAAGGCGTTCCGAACTCATCGAGCACGTTCGGGCAGGAGAGGTTGAGCTCGAGAAAATCGAAGTCAAGCTCCTCGAGCAGAAGGGCAAGCTTGCCGAAATCATCCGCGGTCTCGCCGAAAATGGAAACCATAAGTGGAAAGTTTTTTTCAGCTTCACCGAACCGGGCCAGGAATTCATCCACACCGGGATTGGAAAGCCCGACCGCGTTGATAAGCCCCTCTCCCCAGTCGAAGACAACGGGGGAATGGTGCCCCTCTCTCCTTTTCAAACCCACGGACTTCGTTGTCAGAAGCCCCGCCCCGAGACCGTGGACCCTCCTCAGAGAAGCCGGTGTGACACCGAGAACACCTGAAGCGAGAACGGAGGGGCTTGCGAGCCCGACACCGAGAAAATCCGTTCCGATGCTCATAGGATCTCTATCTCCCCCTCCCTGACGATTCTTTCACAGTAGTAGCAGCGCAGCGTAAGGGGGGATTTGCTTATTGTCCTGAACCGTGTCGTGGCTTCGCCCCTGGAGGTAATACAGTTCGGGTTGAGGCACTTGACGATGCCGGTATAGTCCTCGGGGATCTCGATCGTCCTCTTCTCCGTCAAGGTGCCGTCTTTGATGATATTGATCGTTGCTCGCGGAGCGATGAGTGATATTCTGTCCGTTTCTTCCTTTTCCAGGTACTTGTTCTCGATCTTAATAATATCCTTCCTTCCCAGTTTCTTGCTCGAAAATCCTATCCCGATTGTCAGTATTCCCTCGTTTTCGAGCCCGAGTATATCCACGACCTTGAGCGCTTTCGTCCTCGGTATATGGTCGATCACCGTACCGTCACTGATGGCATAGACTTTGTACGTCTTCATATTCTCATCCTTTTTCCCCGCATTATGACGGGAGCGCTCCCGTTACCAGCCCGAGAACCGCCTGCCGCACGGGTATTCCGTTGTGGGCCTGCCTGAAATAGATGGCGTTCTCGAGCCCGTCCACATCGAGCGCGATCTCATCCACACGCGGGAGCGGATGCATTATCTTCACACCACCGCCGATCAGGTCGACGACTTCAGAGGTAACACGGTAGCATCCGGCTACTTTTTCATACTCCTGCAAATCGCCGAATCGTTCCTTCTGTATCCGCGTAACGTAGAGTACGTCGAGCTTGCCTGCAGTCTCCTCCAGGTTCTCCAGCTCCTGCACGCGGGAGCCCCTTTCCTTGATTTCCTTAACGAGATACTCGGGCATATTGAGCAGCTCGGGAGAAATAAACATCATGGACGTTTTAAAAAGTGAAAGTGCGTAGGCAAGCGAGTGTACGGTGCGCCCGTACTTAAGGTCACCGAGGAATCCAACCCTGACGGAGGAAAGATCGTCGAAGAACTCGCTGAGCGTGAAGATATCGAGAAAGGTCTGGGTCGGATGCTGATTGGCGCCGTCGCCGGCGTTTATGACCGGTACCTCGGCGACCTCCGAAGCCAGGCGCGCCGCCCCTTCCACCGGATGCCTTATGACGATGACGTCGCAGTATCCCGATACCGTTTTTATCGAGTCCGCGAGGGACTCACCCTTTCGCACGGATGAAAATTCCGCATTCGCGAACCCGATGACCTCTCCTCCCATGTATCGCATGGCGGATTCAAAGGAGAGTCTCGTTCTCGTGCTCGGCTCGAAGAACAGGGTGGCGAGAATCTTCGACCGCATGAAGTCCCTGAGTTCGCCTTTCTTAATTTTCGAGGCACAGGAGGCGATATGGAGAAGGGAATCCCTGTCCATATCTCTCATTGACACGATGCTTCTGCCCTTGAAATCCATGGTGCGTCTTCCCCTTCTATTTCATTCCCCTGGAACCGGGTTTCACAAAAGGTATTCCCTCTCCGCAGAGGGGGCATTTCCGGGGTTCATAAATTGGAATAGCCATTTTTATACATGAAAAAAAGGGCACGGGCGGGTTAAAGCTTCCGGATGACCTGTCCACAAGCGCACCGCACACGGACACCACGCCCCCTCCTTCCTCCACCGCTTCCACCACTTCGAGAACCGACCCTCCGGTCGTGACAACGTCCTCAACGACGGCGACCTTTTCTCCTGTTCGTATCCGGAAGTTTCTTCTTAAACACATGCGGCCGTTTTCCCGCTCCAAAAAGAGCGCTCTCTTCTTGGTGAGGCGCCCGATTTCATAAGAAACGATGATACCCCCGACAGCGGGCGCCGCCACCGTATCGAATTCGTATTCCTGCAGCATTTCCGAAAGGTCCTCCATGAAAGGAAGCGCTTTGTCGGGATGTGAGAGGAGCTGGGCGCACTGTATATACCGGGAGGAGTGATTGCCCGATGTCAGCAGGAAATGTCCCTCGAGTAAAGCGTTCGAATCCCTCAGCAGTTTTAGTGCCCTGTCGCGGTCCACGATAATAGTTCCCCGTCCCTTATAAATATAAAAAAAGGCTCTCTCCTATGAAAAGGAGAAAGCCTTTTCGGCCGATCGGATTTCAGGTTCACGAACGAACACATCCATTTGAGAGATGAGTATATTCAATCGGAAATGGCACGTCAAGCCTTTTCTTACAGGCACGAAAAAAGGGGAACACTGAGATCGTCCTATCCCAAAAGTGAGAGGAGCAGCGCCTGTGCCGTATAGAGCCGGTTCTCGGCCTGTTTGAATATCAGCGATTTTTCGCATCCTATGGCATACTCGTCTATCTCGTAGCCCGGATGTAGGGGCATGTCGTGCATGACGTACAGGTCCCGGCCCTCGATAAGGGACCTGTTGATCTGATAGGGGTGCATGATCTCCGTTCTCTTCCTTTTTTCCTCTTCATACTCTTTATCGTGGAAATGCTCCATGTTGATCCAAGTGTCGGTATAGATGAAACCGCACCGGTCCGCGGCTTCTTCGAGATCGTCGCATCGCTCGAGAACGGCGGAGTGCTCCATGCGGGCATTCAGGTCATCCGGGATGCTGTCCCTGAGCGGCGTTACGAATATGAGCTTCACACCCGTTTTTTCACACCCGTAGAAGAGGGAATTCGCGACGTTGTTCTGCACACCCACATAGCAGAGCGTTGAATCGTACCCTCCCCCGGCCTCATATACGGTCATCAAATCCGCGAGTGCCTGTGACGGATGGTAGAGATCGTCGCATCCGTTTATGAGGGGAATGCCAACCGATTTCTCGAGGATTCGAAGATCTTCACTGCGCACCAGGCGCGCCATGATACAGTCGAAAGTCCGGTTCACGAAACCGGCCTCGTACTCTATGGGAGATATGGCGAAGTTGCTCGAATTCCAGTCCAGTACCACGCAGGAGCCCCCCAGTTTTTTCATTCCCAACTCAAAGGCGACACGGGTCCTCGTGGATGTCTTCTGAAAGAGAAGGAGGAGAGATTTTCCACGAAGTTTATCCCTGTAGCGGTCCGGGTTCTCCCTGATATCGATCGCGAGCTGAACGGTTTGGGCCGTCTCCCGGGGAGACAGCTCGTCAAGCGAGATAATGTTCTTCATGCGGTTTGCTCCACGGCTGAATGTTTTTTTCAT
>Ga0180431_10009108_pt1 | contig 11274 bp, 12 predicted proteins | sample SS_ome_11_FD_132459 | JGI IMG/M metagenome (GOLD analysis project Ga0180431, IMG submission 132459) | Hypersaline lake sediment archaeal communities from the Salton Sea, California, USA - SS_1_MS_1 metaG | ecosystem: Environmental > Aquatic > Non-marine Saline and Alkaline > Hypersaline >...
AGCAACCTGGAGATGACGAGAGATCCGCTACGCGCCCAGGTCCGGATCCAGGTCCGGGAAGGCAGCCCGCGTCCCCATCATGGAGGGGAAGCGGCAGCGGCGACAGACGGCTGAGACAGATCTCGCACTGGCTGACGTCGCTCTCCCGCCCCCTTGACAGTGAGCAGCCGTTCTCGCTCCGGATGTGTGAGCAATGCCAAAGCTTCCCGGATGACCCTTCTTAAATGTTCCCAAAACGGGTATGATCGTTCCCGTTATGGGAACGAAACGTAGCGAGACATCTCCCGGCTTGGCTGGGGCTCTGTTCACACCCGTTCAGCAACGTGTCCTGGGGCTCCTCTTCGGACAGCCGGGGAGGATTTTCCAAAGCGCTGATCTCATCCGGCTTGCAAAGAGTGGAACGGGAGCCGTACACCGGCAGCTCCAACGTCTCGTGGCCTCGGGATGGATCACAGCCACACGCGTGGGGAATCAGAAGCACTACCAGGCCAACGCAGACTGCCCAGCTTTTGAGGAGTTGCGAAGCCTGATTGCCAAGACTGTTGGACTGGTTGAACCGCTTCGCCGTGCGCTAGAACCGCTTTCTTCAGGGATCCGAGTCGCTTTCATCTACGGATCCATTGCCAAGGGAAGAGACACCGCAGACAGCGACATCGACCTGCTCGTGATTGGGGATGGCGTTGAGTACCCGGAGGTCTTTGCGGCGCTTCAGGCGGCGGAGAAGGAGTTCGGACGGTCGATTAACCCGAACGTATTTACGACCCAAGATTGGCGAGCGCGAAGCGAGCAACAGGATTCATTCGCGACACGTATCTCGACGCAACCGCGCCTCTTCGTGATCGGATCGGAAAATGATATCACCTGAGCTGGAGAAATTGGAGAAGATCGGCGCACTGAAGCGCGAGCGACCCTCGAGAACCGAATTCGAGGGCCTTCTCCAGTCAGCGAAAGCTCGGCTGAAGGACGCGGCCCGCGCCGATCTGGCGTTGGAGAGCCGCTTCGACCTGGCGTACAACGCCTCTCATGCACTGGCCCTGGCCGCGCTTCGCCGTCTAGGATATCGCTCCGACAACCGTTTCTTGGTCTTCCAAGCGCTTCCTCACACGGCGGGTCTGGAGGATGCAAGCTGGCGCCTTCTGAGCAAGTGCCACGAACGCAGGAACCTCGCAGAGTATGAGGGTATCGTGGATCTGGAAGAACGGCTGATCGAAGACCTGCTGGCCATAGCGGAGAAGCTGCTCAAGGCCGTCTCTGTGCTACCTCCTCCTGGCGGGTAGCTTCGCCCTATCCTCGGAATCAGATCGCTGCTGGACGCTCTCAAGCCGGAAGATGAAGCAGTCACCCGCAGCATCCCCAGCAGAGCACCTGGTTTGGAAGAGGAAGATCAAAAGGAACGGAGTGTAGGGCTGGCACGAATCGGTGCGCAATCACCCCCTACCCCAGACATCGAACCACGAGAATGTGCCATGCACATTCTCTTCCCTTCCCGGACCCACTGACCTCGGTCGGGAAGGCTGGCCTCGTCCCCATCCCGCAGGGGGAGGGGCTATAGGGCACAAGGGCTACGATGATGGGATCCCCTCACAGGCTGCTAGCCGGGAAGGCAGGCGTTGGCGCCGCGGCGCGAAAGCCATGTGAACCAATCCTCGGCGCCTGCTAACCTACTGAATGAGCCGCCGAAGGATTGGGAGGAACGTATGAAGGCCATTCGTTGCTGTTGCGTCGAGGAGCTGGGTTCATGAGGGAGAAACCGAACTTCGCTCGCCTGATCGATTCGGTCTGCACTCCGGATCCGGCCGAAGGTTCGGCTGTTACGCTTCACGAGTCGGACGCTACGATCGTGTACAAGACCGGCGGGCCCGAGCCGTACGTGGTTCGTCTCTCGTTCCAGCGGCCAGAGGAGCGGGGCGGTCAGGTCAAGCTCCTGCAGACGATCGGCGATCTTGGCGGCCTGACCGCGGCGATTTTTCACAGCGAGTCTCGCGAGATCGGCGGGAGACCCTGTGCGATCGACGTGATGACCTATCTCCCTGGAGCACCGCTGCAGCAGTCCCCGTCTCGCTTGGAGGCACAAGCGATCATCGATGCGGTCTACACGCTGCACAAGAGACTTCGTTCGCTCTCTCTCGATGCAGCCGCGTGCGGGATCCCAAAACTGGAAGAGATCTTGCGCGGTCTGATCGCGTCCTCCGAGCCAAGCCCGATGCGGTCACGGGCCACGAGGTTGATGGATAGCGAGCGCTTCTCCGCGCTGCTGGCTGACCGGGATCCTTGCCTTATCTACGGAGATCCTTGGCCGTCGAACTTTCTCATCGATCGCACTCTGCATCTGCCGCAGGTTCGGATCGTGGACATCGAGCCGTTGTTCTTCGGTCCGGCGATCCTGCAACCTGCTCTGCTGTTCAGCGCATGCTTCGTGGCGTCGTCGCTTCTCTTCCCGAGCGAAGACGCGGCGGTTCTGGACCTCGACGCCTTGATCAATGCTTGGCCCGAGGACCTCAACCGGGAGGACGTGCTGATGATGATGCAAGTGTTCCCGGTCCTTCTCAGCCTGTTCAAGAGGGCTGGGCGCACCGGCGATCCAAGCACCTACCCGGAGAGCCTTCAGGCCAGCCTTCGATTGCTGGAACGCTGCCTCGCGGTGATCGACGGGTATGATGCGGTATAGAGGAGAAGCTGTGGGGCTCAGCGGTCGCAACGGGCCCAAAGCTTCGTCTGAAGGGCTTCTGGACTCACCGTCTACGGCGCCACCCACTGGCCGAAGGTCTCGATCACGAATGCTTTGACCGTCTCGGAGTCCATGAGCGAGTCGACGGTGTAGACGGAGACGTTCTCGATGCCACAACACTTTCTCGTCCACCCTTCGTTTGGCGGGAATGTGTCCACGTCCAGACAGTGATCGTCGATGGGCTGATCATACGTGTGGCCGTTGTCGGTGACGGTGCCCCCCTCGGCCAACCGGATGATCGTCATCGCCGCTGCGGTGAGATCCCAGGCCATCCCGTTGCTAAGGCCGATGCTCTTCTCAAGAAGCGTGGCTGCGAAACTCGCAAAGCAGGTTCCGAACGCCTGTAGTGCGGCCACATCGCCACCATCCCACACGACCGCATTGGTTACGTCAAGCGGAGACAAGTACACGTGCGCCGGTCCAGAGAAGACGGAAGCCGCCGCATGGGGATCGATCCATATGTTCCACTCCGCTTTGTCGTTGGGCGGCACCCAGCCCTGCCAATCCGTGAGGTTTCCAGCAACCTCGACGGCCCCTCCCATGATCTCGAGATTTAGAAACTGCTGTGCGGTGTCTTCGATCTCGCCCTGGGGTTCAAGATGGGTCCACACAGAGAAGGCCTCATACACATTCGTCAACGGACCAGCCACGAAGAGCACGAGATCCCCGGTTTGATCCATGCCAGCCAGCGCTTCGCCGATGATCTGCCCCGCATTCGGCTCCGGATAGATACTCCAGGGTAGCGGGTGCGGACAGACCAGCCCGCAGAGATCAAGGTTCATGAAGGAGGTGACACCCTTCCGCCATGGCTCCGGGAACGCGTTGTCGCCAAGAATGGGTTTGCTGGCGCCATACGCCACGCGGATGTTCCCATAGCCAAGCTGTTCGAGAAACGATGCCAACCGCGATGCGTAAGGCGCAGGAACAGCTTCGCCGGGGCTGACGGTGGTCGCAATGACCTCGAAGTCCGGGTGGGCCAGGAAGAGCATGAGGGCGAGGAGGCCACTCATCTCGCCGTCATCGTCCCAGATCACCCTGTACTGCGCCGCAGTTTCCAAGGGGGCAAAGACAAAAAGGCAAACCACCACAAGAATGACCACCAACGAACTCCGTCGCGTACCGCGCTCACGTGCAAGCATGCTGTGTTCCTCCCGTGTGTGAGGTGCATCGAGTGTAGGGAGCGTGAAGAGGTGCCGTCAAACGGTAGGACCCTAAAGGAGATTGGCAACCATTGCCCATGCGGTGATTTCTCCGCCTTAGTGGCAGCACCCCGCAGGGCTGGAGAAGTCAATCAAGGGAAGTGGAGTTATTGAATGTTTGTGTAGCGTATGGGAAGATAGGCATACCCCTTGATTGGCCCTCATGTGGGGAGGGAGGCCGTGATGAGCGAGCAGAAGCTGTACGAGATAGCGCTTCGCGCAGTAGGCTTGTTTCTGGTACCGGTGGTTGCTGGCTACTTGGGGCTCGCGATCCAATCCACAATTGTCAGTGCGAGTAGCTCGTATCAGGCCGTGACAACGGGGATTCTCTTCCTGACCAGCCTTGCGGCGTGCACCGTGCTGATCGCGTTTGCGCCGCGTCTAGCGAGAGTGTTCTCGAGAGAGGACCTTCCCGCGGCTGATTTCGTGCCGTGGGATTTTTCAACGATCATGAGCGCCGGGATCTCGCTCATCGGCGTTTACACCATCACGAGAGGCCTCCCGGAGCTGGTGCTGGCGATCGTACGAGCAATAGGTGCGAACCGCGGCAGTTCGTTCTCAGGCGGCGGCATACTGGTACTACCTGCTGTTCGCATCGCAGTCGGCCTGACCCTGGCGTTCCACGCGAAGCTCCTCTCCTGGCTTCGGCAACGCGGGCGAGCAATCCGACAGTTCCACGACGAAACCCGAGACAGTGATTGATCGGTGTTGACTTGGCCATCATGGCAATCGCCGCGCACAATGCTCGAGCGGCATAGGAGGGAAAGACCATGTGGACGACATTCAAGGCGGCAGCGTTGTTGGACGAACCCCGCGAAGACGCTGTGTTCGAACGCGGGTTTCGGTCTCGGTTCAAGCTCAACACACACGGTGTTTCAGTCCACTTCGCAACCCTTGTCCCCGGGGTGCAGAACGGCCACAAGCACGACTCTCTATGCGAGCTTGTGATGCTGGTTGACGGGTTGGTTGTGGCCACCCGCTGGGACGACACGGGGTGTATCGACACGTTCGCCCTCAAGGAGCAAGGCGACACGGTGCTCTTTCATCCCGAGCAAGCGCACACGTTGATCGTCGAGCGCGAAAGCCACGTGCTGGTCGTGCGGTTCGCTGAGACCGATGAGGACCCCAACGAGCGCATCCCCCTCGATTTGCCCTCACGCCTGGCGTCGGCACGGGCGGACTTCCTCAACGACCCTCAGGGCGTCGTCGAAGCCGTCCTCAAGGGAAGCCAGGAGCAAGAGAAAGCCTAGTTGCGAGAAGGGACGTGCCTGTAGCCTTGTCTCGGCGTTCAGGGAGTTCCTCAAGATCAGGCGCATCTCAAGCGAGTTCTCGTCGTACGTGTCGGTGCTATACTGTAGCAGCGTGTCTCTTGCAGCTTGTGAGCAACAAGACGTTTGGCGCCCCTGGAAGGGAGGATCGGTGACATGACAACAACGTACACGGGGAAGTACACCAAGATCGAGAGTGGATACATGGGTCAACTCGTTGAGTGGCCCGAGGTCGTCACCGAAGGCGCAACACTTGAGGAGTGCCGTGTACTCCTGCAGGATGCGCTGAGAGAGATGGTTGCTGCATATCGGCAGGAAGGACTGGAGATGCCTCTGGGAGGCGCCCTTCTCGAGCAAGTGCCCGTCGAGACCTAGGGTGAGCGTTAAGCGCAGGGATCTAGTCCGCTACCTCCAGGAGAACGGGTTCCGGTTGATCCGCGAGGGCGGCAAGCACTCTGTCTACTCAAACGGCCTGAAGACCATTCCCGTTAAGCGCCACCGGTCTCTTGATCGGATTACCGCAAATGAGATCTGCAAGCAGGCAGGCCTGAGAAGGCCTTTCTGAAGCCTATAGCAAAGAGCAAGCGCCACAATTAGGCCACGGCAAGGCCGTACGCACTTCGGTGGCTCGCACTGGAACCCGTACTGACACCCCCGCCCCATACATCGAACCAAGAGAGTGTTCAGCGCACATTCTCGTCCCTTCCCACCTAGGTCCGGGAAGGTACCCTCGTCCCCATCATGCAGGGGGAGGGGGTTGCGCTGGGCGGATAGGTCCGTTCGCAGCGCGAACGAGTTTCGTACGTGTCGGTGCGATGCTTTGGGGGCTGGAAGGCCTTGCTTCTCCGGGGCGGTGACCTCCGGCGAGGAAGGCGTAGACAAAATGTATACAATCGTATACAATACGCATACGGTGATGTGTCATGCTTCAGAAGCTGTTCGGATCCGTAGCAAGGGTCAGAGTCCTCGAGCTCTTCACGCTGAATGCGGGAAACGAATACTATCTGCGTGAAATCGCCCAGAAGACGGGCTTGGCTATTCGTTCTGTCCAACGAACGGTCAAGGATCTCACTGACATCAAGATTCTCAACCGCGAAGCGCGAGGGAACTCAGTCTACTTCCACTTGAATGCGGAGAACCCGATCGCCGCTGAGCTGAAGGCCATCTTCCTGAAGACCGTTGGGCTTGGCGATCTTATCCTGGAGGCACTCGCGGGTGAATCGCAGATTGAAGTTGCCTTCGTGTTCGGGTCCGTCGCGAAGGGAGGCGAGACCGCATCCAGTGACATCGATGTCGCAATCATCGGCAAGATCCCTTCTCGCAGGCTCACTGACGTCGTGACGTCCCTGGAGCGTCAGACAGGCAGGGAAGTCAACGTCGCCCTGTTCTCACGTGAGGAGTGGGAAGAGAGGATCTCAACGAGCGACCACTTCGTGACAACGCTGCTCCGGGAGCCGAAGATCCTGCTGGTCGGCCACGAAAAAGACCTAAAGACCGTGAGGCGGCGCGTTGACTCCTAGAACGCAACCGACCTCTTCAAATGAGATTCTCACCCTCATGAGGATCGTTGATCGCGACCTCAGGAATGCCGATGTTCCTGGACTCGAAGCCGATGGGGTCTTCGGCTTCCTCTACAACGCGGCTTTTCAACTTGCGACCATTCTTGTGCGTCTCAACGCAGAGAGGTTCGGAGGGGCAGGTCATCACAGAAACTCGCTGCGCAGAGCCCGCGAGCTCGTTCCCCCTTCCCCCAGAACTCGAAGCCCCTGCTGCAGCGCTGGAACACGGTCGACGAAAGCGTCATGCGTTGATCTACGATCGGGCAGGCATCGTCATGCAAGCTGATGTCGAACGCGTAAGAGATGCGATTGATACGCTCAGACCATGGGTATTCGAACAAGCCGAGGCATTCCTGGCCAAAGTGAAAGCCCCGTAGATGTTGAAGCCCGAGGACTGGTCGCCCTAATCCTGAATCCGCTGTACTCTTGAGCCATGAGCCAGGGACTCGTTTTGGAGGAGGTTGCGGGCGTCTATCGCGTGCTGCACCTTTCGCGGCTACGCCAAACGCCGGGGGTATCGTTTGATGTGCTCCCTTCGCAGCTTGTGCCGCGGGTCGATGCAATCGATCGCGTGATCCACCAGGCAGGGGCCCTCTCGCCCGGTTCGGTCGGAGACATTGAGCGGCCGTGGTACATGCACCCCGCGCAGGATGACCACTTGATGGTGTTGGCTGGCAAGCGGGTTGTTGATCTGTATTCGCCGATCTTGGGCACGATGATCTCGTTTGAGATCGAGGCGGACCGCATCGCACATCAAGGAGTGCTAGTGTCCGAGATGGCGTGCCTGCTCTCCTGGCCTCGGGGTGTGTTCCACCGCATTCGCAGCGATGCGGAGATCGGATCCCGTTCGGTCAATCTGGCCACGCGCTATCCTGGGTTCGATATTGACACGAACTTCAACATCTATGATCTGGACCTCGCGACAGGCAACCACACCGTCTTGCGGAAAGGATCCGAAGACCAAGCTGCGCTTCTCGAGTAGGCTGGCGCTCCCTTTGGGGATCGAACGGCGAGGAATACCGTGCTGCTACACTGGCACGAGGGATCGATCTCTCCCATTGGAGCGTTTGAATGTAGATAGTGTTGTGAAAGAACGCGACCCCAAGGCCTGACTTGTAGATCGTCCTGCTGTCCGCCTTCTCTTGGATCTGGCACGGTGTTTCTGCTCTGTTACATCCATAAATCCCATCTCTTTGTCACGGTATACTGGTGAGAACTGATGCTTTTCTAGGGAGGAATACCTATGCACCGGTGTCGAGGGTTGGTCACGGCTGTTCTTCTGTGCGGTTGCGGTGTGCTCGTGGCGTTTGCCGCAATGGCGTCGACGGAGACATCGATCATCATCGATGGTAAGTCGACGGAATGGGGCGATCGCCCGATAGCCGGTACCGATTCGGTCCACGATGCAAGAGACGGGTGCCATGAGCTGGGTTCTGGATACGCATTCGTCAACCACCACGCACTCTATTTCCTGATCGAGACAGCGGGGACGGATGGAGCATGTGTGCAGTTCGACATCACAATCCAAGCCGATGCACGTCAGCTCCTTCTCTCATGGTCCCCGGGCGATGACTGTGCACATATTGGCGACGTAACCTCGGAATACGAGGCCATCGGCGACGCGCGGCTTTCATCTCTTGCGCTCGGCCCTCACCTGGAAGCACGAATTGACCTGCGCGATGTGGGGTCTCCGGAATACGTCAGCTTGCGGTCAGTGCATGCGATGGCAGGATCATGTTGTGATTGGCCAGCGTGGCACGCGTGCGACCAGTGGACTGCACGAGGATCAACAGCCGTCGTCGACGAGAAGGATCCGCTGGATCTCTCAAGCGGGGGGATCATCAGCGCCGGGGACCCTTTCGGCCTGCCGGAAGGGTGGACATGGGGCATGCTGATGGAGCCTCCAGCCGCCGATATCACGGGGATTGTCCGCAGTGAGGACGGGACCATCTTCGTGCAGCACAGCGGCTTGAGTCCGGCAGTCTCCGTGCTCGATCCGACCACCGGCAAGATCACATGTATCCTCGAACTGTCGCCTGAAGATTCAACCTACAGGTCCATCGTTGAGGGTCCCAAGGATACGACGTTCGTCGTCATTCCGTCTGAGGATGTGGTGTGGCAACTGTCTGCAGACGGGTCCCACACCCTCTGGGGGGAGGCAACTGCTGGATGGCCGTTTGCCTATACATGCGATGAGTATCTCCTCGGCCGCTCTCACCAGGGTGATCTAATCAAGATGTTTCCCGACGGGTCGGATGCGCTCGTTTCCGACCGCTTTTCTCACATCGACAGTGTCGTCGCCATTGGAGATCGTCTGTTCGTATCGGATATGGCCGCAGGTTCCATTGTGAGAATCGATCCAGACGGAAGCCACCACACGCTCGTTCGGGGGGTTCTCTACCAGGATCCCATGGACATGTCGGCAGATCCTCAAGGAAACCTGTATCTGAACTCGGCCCCGACACGTTTCGTTACAGTCAATCCAGAGACGGGCGCGCTTGCCCAAGTCCCCGGAAGCGAGATCTCCTGTACGGCACACCCGGCCGACTTCGTGTTTGCCTCGTCTTCTCTTGTTCTGTTTGCCGATCCAACCGTAAGCCAGATCTCATGGCTGGATGTGACGACGCAAGAATACGGGATTCTGGTAAGCAATGAGGGGGCCAATACATGGGCGTTGGCCGTCGGCCCCGATGACGCTGTCTATGCCGGCGTCTCAGGCTGCCAGGAGTCGCCAGCGCGTGTCATGCGCTACGTTCCCGGCGAGGATGATGCACAGGTGTACGTCGATGGGTTGCAGGGGGAGATCAAGGACATCGCGTTTGACAGCAGCGGTGGACTGTACATCGCGACCCATGACCCAGAGGCCGGCGAGGGGCCAACCTTCTACGTGCCCACAAGCTCTCAGGAGCCAAGTCGCGTGTGGGGAGTGGATCACCTCTACTCGCTCACCGTGGATCCTATCACTAACAGGGCATTCGGCGGCGATTACCACGGTGAGCTCCTCCTCGAGTTTACTCCTCTAGGTCTGTGGAATGTGCACCTTGCTAGCCTTCCGACACCTGCTGAGGATGTCATCCTCGCGTGTGCTCCCGATGGTACGCTGTATGCAAGCTGCTCGGGACAGGAGAATTCCGACACGGGCCCGGTTGTAGAGCGGTGGATCCTCGAGTTCGATCTCTCGTCCGGCCAAGCCAGCATCTTTGCACAGAAGGACTGGCATGGCTGCTGCGTGATGCTGAACTGCTGCGTCGGCCCTCATGGCTCTCTGTGGTGGCTTCTGAATCCCGATTTCTTGCTGTACAAGATCGCGGAGCGCGGCGACGGTCTGGAGCTGTTCGCCCAGAGCCTTCCGATCGACCCGGCGGCGGTGGCTGTCGACCGGCATGGCAATGTCTATGTTGCCAGTCCTAGTGGTATTCTTCGTTTCTCCCCGCCAGAGACAGTGCCGTAGGAAATAGAAGTGTTCGACGCGCCTAGGTCTCGCGAATGCCGAAGGCAAGGCCTCCGTATATCAGAACGTCTGAGGCATTGACGATTTTGGTTTTGTACATTATCTCCATAGTTCTCACTAGAGTTTGGGTGTATACTGACCTATCCGAAATGGATGCTTGTACCTACAAGGATCCGAGGAGGCTGGAATGAAGAGAGTACTGGTTCTGTTGCTCGCACTTGTGTTCGCCGTAGGCGGAATGATGGCAGTCTATGCGGGTCCGGGTCCCGCGCCCCATTCGGGCGATGGGGTTCCCGATGGAAGTGGCTTCGTCGAGAAGCCTGGGCCGCTTGGCGACGGCGATCCGTACGGTCCGGCCCCGAATTCGGGTGACGGTGTTCCCGACGGCAGTGGGTTCTAGCTGACCACGGAAAGATCCTAGGAAGACAACCAGCAAATAGGTTGCGAAGCGAGCTGTCACACAAGCACGGCAGCTCGCTTCGTGCTTTGATGAAACTCCAGGGACGTAGTCCTCAACTCGGCGGTCCACCTCACCCGCTCACCCCCACCCTCTTATACATCGAACCACGAGAATGCTCGGCGCACATTCTCGTCCCTTCCCGACTAGGTCCAGGAAGGCAGCCCTCGTCCCCGTCACGCAGGGGGAGGGGGTTGCGCTGGGCGGATAGGTCCGCTCCCAGCGCAGGCAAGCGCGCGCTTTTCGCTTCTGAGCTCCAAGGCGCGGACGAGTTTCGTGCGTGCCTTGCATGTCGAAACTCGTGATGGATTCTAGGAGAAGCGCCCCATTGGGAGGGAAATCGCGCGATGTCGTTGACACAGATCTCAGGTATGCGGTCTCTTCGCGAAACTCGCGTTGGTTGTGCCTTCAAAGGTTGATGAAATTCGCGCCACGTAATCGACACAAGTTTCGGGGTCTTCGTGGAATCCGAAACGTGTCCGTGCCGAGAGCCTGTGAGCAACTCAGCCCCCCTCACCCCGGGATAGAGGATCAGGGATGTGCAAGACGGCACTAGGGAGCCAACACAAGTTTCGGAGTCTTCGTGAGATCCGAAACTTGTCCGTGCCGTGA
>Ga0180431_10009109_pt1 | contig 11273 bp, 13 predicted proteins | sample SS_ome_11_FD_132459 | JGI IMG/M metagenome (GOLD analysis project Ga0180431, IMG submission 132459) | Hypersaline lake sediment archaeal communities from the Salton Sea, California, USA - SS_1_MS_1 metaG | ecosystem: Environmental > Aquatic > Non-marine Saline and Alkaline > Hypersaline >...
AATGTACTTCGTATTCAGTGACCTCGTTTTCATCGATCAAATTGTCAGGACGAACTACAGCCCACTCTATCGCCCTGTCGTTTTGACCAACTGTAGTGCGAAGATAATCCGCCGCTTTCTCGTTGTCCACTTGCGGAGGCAACAACACACGAAGAAATCCGATGACGCATTTCTCGCCAAACGAAAGCGGCTCGTGGAGGTCACGGTTACTGTTACCTGTGGTGTTCATAAGCACAAACTTAACGGGCGCTTCTGACTTGTTTGCCTTGATGGAACGGCACAATCGACGAGTGGCATCGGTCACAAGTCTGCGCGGAGGGCCGTAAATACCCTTCAAGCTTATGTTGTGCCCCAGACAGGAAGCCACCGCGTTACACCCGCTAACATGCTGGGCCATCTCAGCGTCGCTGAGGTCCAGGACGCTTGCATGGATCACGGACAAATTTTCGTGGTTCTTGACGGCTTCGGGTAAATTATCAGGTAGTCGTACAATCACTTTGACGTTCTGTCCGCGATTGAGCAACTGCTTCACAAGCAGCCGTCCGGTCGCCCCGCTTGCTCCAACCACAAGGGTCATCACCTTTTTCCTCCCTTAGGAAAAATCACGACATCAAAGCTTTACTCAAAATATGCTTCCACTTGAAGCAATTCAATCATTTTTTCAACAGCTAAACTATTAATATACAGCATGCTGTCTTTTATACAGAATCTCTCTTCTTTTAGTTCGCATAAAAGATGATGCCATCAAATATCCCGCCAAAGCTGAAGTATTATCCTAAAATTCCCCATAATAAATTGCAAGTCGCATATTTAAAAATATTTGATATCCCAAATGTGAATAAAGATGTTTTAGAGGTTCAGAATTTTCGATCAAGTTGGCCATTTGGAGTCGGGCCTGAAAATTTGGGGCTAGTCCGCAGAAATTTCCATTAGCAGCCAGGCTGAATGAACTGATTGATCAAGTGACGGATACAAAATCCTCACAGGAGAAGATTTTCCTTGGTGTCGATTTTTCGGCCCTTATTTAGCTTCTAAGGATAATCGACATATCAGTGGCGCTGCTTCAAATCAGTTTTTACTCCCCAAAAATAAGCTTCAAGATTCTTTTTCTGAGGAAGGAAATTTTAACTCTGTCATTAAAACCGGATAAAACAGCCCGGCTTGATGACTTCAGACTTCTCACATGCCGATCGTCGGCGGCTGTAAGCCACAGGGCGGATTGGCTGGTTGGATGCATGCCAATGCATTGATTCTTTATTCAATAAATTTATTTGAATTTTTTCCCTATATAGAAAACATAGCCGTAATAATCTTTATACTTATAATACAACTGTGTTTCATGCCGTTGGTTTGCGATAAATTCTACGGCGGCTTTATTGCCTGCATTTCTCTCCAGGAAGACTTTTTGCGCATGTACTTGGGGTGCATAGAAATGTTCCGTCCAGCAGTTTTCCGGCAAAATAAAGGCGGCGACCGGTATATAACCGGCTTTTTGCATTTGCGCTGCTTTATTGGGGATAGTGTCTATTTCCGGATAAGCATCCATCCAAAACTCATCGATCTCGGCAGGGCGTTCTTCCGTAAACCACGATGCTTCGGAAACAGCAACATAGCCTCCGGTTTTCAGATATTTCCGCCACTCATGAAGCCCCCGTTCAAAACCGATATTGTAAATGGCTCCTTCCGACCACATCAGGTCCAATTCTTCATCTTGGAAAGGAAGATTATCCATCGAGCCAACAATGCCCTTTACTCTATCCTGAAGGTTCAGTTTCTCAACATTCAGGTTGAACAGGTCGATGAAAACAGGAAAAAGGTCGATACCTGTAATCTTTCCCGGTGCATGCCGTGCTAATACCATTGTCTGTCCACCTGATCCGCAGCCAATGTCGGCAATACATGATTTGTCGTTAAGATTATCGATAAAACCCAATGCTTTTACCGTTACTTCAGGGCTGCCTGGTCCCTGCCTTTCCAGGGTTGAATAATATCGGCAGATTAATTCGAAATCAAATTCATGAATTGATTTGTTTTTATCGTTCATTATTTTTCCTTATCTTCTATGAATCTCACCTTTATACGTTACCGGAAAATTTCATCCCACTATTAATATACAGCATGCTATGCGAAATCTCTCTTCTTATAGGTCCCATAACAGGTGATTCCACCAAATATTCCACCGAAACTGCAGTATTATCCTAAATTTCTCCTTATAAAAGTGCAAAGCGCATATATTATGGGTTTGATATCCAAAATGGGAATAACAAATCAGCAACCTAGCTTGAAGACTTCAAAATCGGCAAAATTGCCGGTATAATCGGTCCGATAGTAATGGAACGGCGCGATGAAAGGGATTTTTTCTTATATGCTGTGGGACTCTTTTCAGATCCGGATCATGGAAGAGGATGCGTCGAAACCCGGTATGGCTTAAGAGAAAAGGCCGCAAAGCATATGTTACGCCAAATAAAAAATCCGAGAGAAGTCTTGATCCATATCAAAGGAGCATATCGTGGCGGGAATTAGGGATTACACCAAACAATATCCTCTATTGATTTACTTTTTCCTGACAGTAATCATCTCATGGGGCGCAATAATCATTTTTGCCGGTGCCGACGGTATTCCAGCGACTGGGGATTTAATAATGGTGCTGGGCATGGCTATGCTGCTCGGTCCAAGCACAGCAAGCATGATGCTTACCGGCCTTGTCTCCGGATTGAGGGGCTACCGTGAGCTGCGGACCAGATTGGTCAAGTGGCGGGTCGGTGTTCGCTGGTACTTGATCGTCCTTTTTACCGCTCCGCTTTCAACTGCCGTTGTCCTCCTGGTGTTGTCGATATTCTCTTCCGACTACACCCCAAACATATTTTTCTCGGACAACAAGGTTTCCCTTATCATAACGGGGATTATCGGAGGGATTTCGGTCGGCTTATTCGAAGAACTTGGCTGCCATCAGCAGCCAGGCTGAACTAAATGATTGATTAAGTGATAGATACAAAATCCTTCCAGGGGAAAGTTTTCCTTATACTCGATTTTCCGGGCCGAAAACAGCTTCTAAGGACACTCGAAAAATCTGTGGCAATGCTTCAAATCGATTTTTTTCCCTAAAAATAAGCTTAAATAAATTTCTTCCTGAGAAAAGAACTTATTAAACCTCTTATTATAAACTGGATAAATCAGCCCGACTTAATGACTGATATAGGGAATAAAAAATCTTGATTTCTCGTCCCCATTATTCATAATAGGGACATCTAGGGGATAATTTTCGTTATCAGCGGTCCGGAGTTAAGAGAAGAGCGGTTCGCTGTTTTCAATCCGGATATAGGAAGAAATAAGGAGAGTGCCAATGGGAAGTGATCGAAGGGGATTTCTGAAGATTATGACGTCCACCGGACTGGCGGCGGTGCTGGGACTCCGGCATTTAGCCCGGGGCCAGGAAAAGACCAAACCGGCCGCCGGGGAAACCGCCCAGGGAAGCCGCGCAGAGAAAGCACTTGCCCTCATGGGTAAATACGGGAGCTGCTGCACCGGCGTGCTGGGCGCCTACGCTCCCGAAGTGGGAATGGATATGAGCCTGGCGGCCGGGGCCGGACGGGGAATGGCCGGGGGGATCGGCGGATTGGGCCATGTCTGCGGAGCGGTCAGCGGCGCGGCCCTGGTGGTCGGCCTCAAAACCACGAACGAAAACAACATCAACGATATGGCAGCCGGGTTTAAAACCATGGACACCGTCAAAGAATTCGTGACCCGGTTCGAAAAGCAGCACTCCTCCATAATGTGCCGGGATCTTATCGGTTACGATATAAGCACACCGGAGAAAAGCGAAGCAGCCATGAAGGCCGAAGCGTTCGTAAACTGCCCGGCATACGTCCAGAGCGCCGTGACCATTCTCGATGAGATTCTCGGAAGCTGAAACGGAATGATTTAACCGTTCGTCCATTAAAGTCCGGCCACTCAATAAGACATTCGAAATAGTGCAGGCCTGTCGATTAATCGTCGACATACCATATCATATGGGTTCGGGCCGCAGAAAAACGGATCTCATTCAACATCGAGGGAGCAATAAATGAAAATAGCCATAACAGCCGCCAGTGGGCGATTGGGAACGGAAATCGTCAAAGCAACCGCTGCTTTGCTGTCAAAAGAAGATGTGATCGGGTTGGCGCGGACACCGGATAAAGCTAAGGATATAGGCATTGAAATCCGACCCGGAGATTACAATGACAAAAGCACTTTGGAAAATTCACTTCAGTCCGTTGGCACGCTGCTGTTGATTTAAGGTATGGATAACCCTGAAAAACGCATAAAGCAGCACCGCAATGGGATTTATATCGAGCCTGATATTGAATATATTGAAGCGTATAAAAAATCCGGAGGGATTTTCAACTGCGCCGGTGACGGCAGATGCGGCTATACCACGCGCCCGGAATTGGCTTATGCCTACGCAAGAATGCTGATCCAAGATAAGCACCATGCTCAAACCTACAATTTGCACGGCGAAGCGATCACCCAATACCAACTTGCGGAATATCTTAATCATGCTTTCGGTACGGATTTAATCTATACCCCCATTAAGGTAGAAGAATACCGCAAGGAGCGAACCGCCGAACTCGGTGAATTTCTAGGCAATATCATCACTGGAATTTATCAGGGCATTCGAGAGGGAAAAGCCGATAATCCCAGCCATTTTTTTGAGGCCGCGGGCAGGGAACATGAAAGCTGGCAGACCTATTTCGCAGGGAAAATGAAGGTATAATGCGGCGTATGCATATCAAAACGGAAAGTAGACAGCTATGAAATCAGAGCTTTTCTGGGAAAAGATGTCATCGAGCGACGACAACCAGGTTGAAAGACACCAAAAGCGGATGCGGATACATCCGAGAGAATAAAGAAGCATCTTAGAAAAGACGACACGCTTGGGGATTGTGCATGCGGGAGGGGAATAACAACCATTCAGACTTCCGGTTTTGCCAAGGAAGCCCACGCAATCGATGTTTCACAGAGAATGATTGACATTATGGGAAAATAAGTGTGGATTCATTTTTCAGCGCTCATGGTATTAATTGCCGCGGTTCTTTCTGATTTGCTGATTCCTGTCATATTGGGATCAAAACATCCAGGATATAGCCATTTTTTCGACACCATCAGTACCTTGGGTACAAACAAAAGCCCGGTTAAAAACAGGAAAGTCTAAACCTTGTCATCGTTGGGATTTTGCTTATCGCATTTTCCGTGCTGCAAAGATCCGGCTTTACAAAAGTTGAATGGAGCCACAATTTATATACCTGTGGAATAATCGTATATGGAGTCGGCTGTATCCTCGCCGGTGTTTTTTCGGAAGATTCGAAGGGGCCAGAGGAAAGCATTTCCGGAAAAATCCATGGCATTGCTTCGGGAATCGGATTCATCTTCTTGATATTGAACCCATTATGGGCCACCTTCATCGATGCTTTCCAAAAAAACCGGATACAGAACATCATTTTGTTCGGAGCCGGAATTTTGACTTTTTCACTATTCATGCTTTCTGAAAATAGAGAGACCGGTTTTCTGCAATACATGGGTCTATTTCAACGTTTAAACTTGATTATTCTCTACGGATGTCTGGTTCTCAATATCACGGCGATGACTGTATCAGGCTATTGATAGAATGGACTTACCGCACCTTATGGCCCGCCCCTCATATCGATCTAGTGTAAGATGTATAATTTCGCTGGAGAACGGGAGGGAAATATGGGCAGGAAACGATTCAATTCAGAACTGATCATCAATATGCTTCGGGAAGCCGAAGTGTTGCCGAGCAAAGGACTAGAAGTCCCTGCCCACTGAAAACTCGGCGCGGTTTGATACGTATGAATAAATGACCTTGTGCAAATCGGGGACGATTCTTTCTAAAAGACGCTGACTGATTGTCTATGTATGGGAGGAACCAATGATTCAAAAGATCTGTTTCGCGCTCATCTTTGCGTCTTTCTTTTCTTTGGCCGGGACCGTCCGGGTCTACTCCCAGGGAACTCCCCAGCGGGCTGTCGATGAGCTTAAGAAACAAGCCCCCAAAGTCTATATCGACTGCGGGTTCTGCGACATCGATTACATAAAGGAACATATCAACTTCATCAACTACGTCCGCGACCGCAAAGAAGCGGACGCTCATGTTCTTATTACCAAACAGTCGACGGGAAGTGGAGGAGACGAATTCACGCTCACCTTCCTCGGCCGGGAGAAATTTTCCGAGATCAACGCCGTCCTGAACTTCTTTGCCGGGCAGATGGACACGGAACACATGATTCGAACAAACCTCGTGAAAACCTTGAAGATGGGCCTCGCCCCCTATGTGGCCAAGACGCCTATGCGCGATCGGCTCATCCTCGATTTCAAGGATGAGGTAGAACCCACAGCAGTAGAGGATGATTGGGATCTCTGGGTTTTCAATCTGAGCACGAATAGTTTTGTAGAGGGACAGCGCTCCACCGAATCGATAAGCATATCGGGAAATCTTTCCGCGAACCGGGTGACGCCCCGGTCGAAACTCCGGTTGGGGCTTGCCGCCAGTTATTCGGAGGATAAATTCGACATCGAAGATGCCGCGGTTACCAGCACTTCGGACAGCCAAAGCTTTTCCGGATTGTATGTCAAGAGCCTCAACGATCATTGGTCCCTGGGGGGATTTTTGACCTGCGCGTCATCGACCTACAGCAATATCGGTTTCGCCGTCCATCCGACCCCCGCCGTGGAATACAATGTCTTCCCTTATGCCGATTCCACAAGAAGGCAGCTCCGATGTCTCTATCGAATCGGATATTCCTTCGTCAAATACAGGGAAGAGACCATCTATGATAAAACGAAGGAAAATCTGCTCTTTGAAGGTCTGATCGTGACACTGGAGCTGAAAGAGCCTTGGGGCACGATCAGCAGCAGCCTGGAAGGAACCCATTATTTTTTCGATTTCTCGAAAAACCGGCTCGTCCTTTCCGGCGAAGTATCCGTCAATATCGCAAAAGGCCTTTCCCTGGACGTATTGGGAAGCTACTCCCGGATCCAGGATCAGCTTTCCCTGCCGAAAGCGGGGGCTTCTTATGAGGAAATCCTCCTTATGAGAAAAGAGCTAGTCACGGATTTCAGGTACGACGTCTCCATCGGCCTCAGCTACACCTTCGGCTCCATCTACAGCAACGTGGTGAATCCCCGGTTCGGCAACGGATATTGACGTCATCGTGTTCGAGAAAAGGATTGATGGATCCCGGGAATGCACGATCCCCTTGTTCCGCTTCACCTGCAAAGCATGAATGATGCGCTCCGTGACCTGGTTTCCGATGGCGATGTTGGTGTATACGTTATCGTCGATTTGGGATATCAAACCTTAAGAATATGCGGCTTGCAATTTACTATGGTGAATTTTAGGATAATACTGCATTATTGGTGGGATATTTGATAGTCTCATCCGTCACACAATCTAAAAAAGGGGTAATTCCGGTTACAAGACGGCATGACTCATATTGGCAGCCAGCCGGAGTATTACGACTGCCTAAGAATTGCACTCTGAATGATTGTAAAGTTTTGCATTCAAGGAGGTGACCGATGGCAAGAATCGACGAAAGCATCGAGATCAAACGTCCGGTCGACGAGGTTTTCGCCTATACAACCGACGCTGAGAACTGGTCGAAATGGCAGTCGTTTATACCGGAAGCCGCAAAGACATCTCAGGGCCCCATGGATGTCGGCGCCACTTTCGAGGGGGTGAGCCGCATGATGGGGCGGAGCCTGAAGTGGACCGCCATCACCTCAAAATACGAGCCGAACAAAAAGTGGGCCAAGGATATCGCCAGCGGGAGTTTGATGATTGAAGAACAGGTCACCTACAATCCCGTTGAGGGCGGCATGAATTTCAATATCGTGTATAACATGAAGGCGGGTGGTTTTCTCAAGCTGATTTCTGTTCTGCTGGCACGTTCGATGCGCAAGGAAACAAAAAGGAGCCTTGCAAACTTGAAAAGCATTCTGGAAACACAGACTCGGTAATCATCCCATGGCTGATCGCTCAAAAAAAAGCGGCATATAGGAGTTTAATCATGAAAAGAAGCTTACCGATAGTGTTTTCGATTCTTCTTTGCTGCTCGGCATGTTCATCCATGCGCGAGGCTGAACCCGAAGGGCTGATCGCCGGATTCGGAAGCACACCGACGATCGACGGCGTGTTCGACTCGGGGGAATGGGACGACACGGAGATTGTGCAAGCGGATACGACTGAACTGTTCAGGGTAAAGCACGATGGGGTCAACCTGTATTTCGCCGTGCGGGCGGGCGGAGGCAACCTCTTGTTCAACACGGATGCGGGTGTGCGTGTCCTCCATTGGTCCGCTCAGCTGGGCTCAGCGGAATACGTGAAATCCGACACCTCGACCCAGGCGCTCGACAAACCACTTGCCCCTGAGCTATGGGGGTTGCAGGATGAGCCGCCCGCCGTCATCCAGGAAACTCTGGCCGAGTATCTGGCCGAAAACGGGTGGGCATCAAATACGGCCTCGATGGGCAATTTGATGGAATCGGAACTGGCCGTCTCGTTTGATCGGCTCGGCATCGACGTGGGATCGGGACGATTCGTCGAGATCCCCGGCGTGCGTATCGAGGCCGGTCTCATGATCACCCGAAGCGACCCAAGGAGCAAAAAGCTTCTGGCGCTACCCCGGGAGGAGCTGAAAAAGCGATATCCATTCGTGTCCTGGCCGGCGTCAAGTGACATCATCGGTCAGGGCAACCTTCCGGATTCCATACGCGTAGACACAGCAGATTTCGGCAGGATCCGGATTGATCTTAAGAAATAGCGCCTCATTTCGCCGATGAGATGGTGAAGCGTCACGGTTCTGTTTATTAAAAGAAGGAAAGCGGTTTTTCCGATCCATCAAAATGTTATAATATGCTGGCAGCTTAACAGCCAAACCAAAGAGGAGGCTAAGAATGGACGCCATAGAAATGATCAAAGAGCGCCGGAGCGTTCGGAAATACAAAAATGAAAAAGTAGACCGCGCCACCATGACGGAGATCGTCGAGCTCAGCCGATGGGCGCCTTCCTGGGGGAATTTCCAGATCGTAAGATATACTCTGGTTGACGATGAATCCGTCATCGAAAAGCTGGCGGCGGGTGGTGTTAAAGGCTTCAACTATAATATCAGGACGCTTAAACAGGCCCACGGCGTTGCCGTGTTGAGCGTTGTCAAAGGCAAGAGCGGCAAGCTCGATCCGGAAAATGGGGGCTATTCGACATCCAAAGCCAGTGTCTGGGAGGTTTTCGACGCCGGCATCGCATGCCAAACCTTCTGTCTGGCGGCCCACGCCAAAGGCGTTGGAACGTGCATCTTCGGGGTCATCGATGAGGAAACGATTTCCGAGATCGTCGGTCTCCCGGAAGAAGAAACCGTGGCCGCACTCATCGTCTACGGTTATGAAGAGGGAAAGCACGCCGCGCCCACTCCGAGAAAAGAGGTTGACGACATCCTGCGTTTCGTAGAAGCGTAGGAAGCTTCGTAAAACCAAGAAGCTGGATCCTAAGTATAATTCCCAGCGCGTTCGGCAAGAGGTTCTTGTAACGCCTGATATGCATCGGAATATTCCCCTCCGCCGGCTTCCAAGATAATCGTGTATTCACTTTCAATGTCCGATAAAACAACCCTCAGCTTGTGTGTCCCTATATCTACAACTTTATCGGTCTTGACAACTTGTGATGATTTTTGTTCACCATTGACACATAAGGAAGCTTTCGATCAGATTTACAAAGGGATTCGCCGTCCATGAGGAACTCGCCCGCAAACAGGCGGGAACACGGTGACTTGATTTCCCGTCCCGATTCTTAATAATGAGTACATGGGTGGAAAAACTATCGGTACAGCCGGTCCGTGATAAAGGGAATGGCGAGGTAGAAATCATGGAGCACATCATGAACGCGGAGTTTTCAACTTACCTTTCAGGAGAAAGATTGTACGGTGACGATTTCACAATCGAGGAGATCCAAAAATGGTTCGCGGATGAGGCTGAAGGATACGCCGACCTCTGCGCAAAAGAAAAAGATCGATACCGCTAAGAATATCATCTATTGAATACTCAGCATGCTTTCAGGTTTATGCGCAATCTGCGCTATAATGAGGCGTTAGGGATAGGGAGCGCTTATGGAGATGAATTCATGCCGATCGCTCACAACATCAAGCGGATAACCATCCTCGATTCTTCTGATGCATTTTCCGACGTCAAAGAGATCCGTGAAACTCCATGCCGATATATCAAGCCGAATCCCAATGGAAATATGCCGTTTGAATCCAACCGCTTCGATTTGGTTTCAAGTCTGGGAGCGATGCATCACATCCCTAACGTGAGCCATGTCATGAATGAATGCTTCAGATGCCTCAATAAAGACGGAATCATGCTTTTACGCGAGCCGATTGTTTCCATGGGAGGTTGGAGAAAACCTAGAACAGGGCTTACGAAAAGGGAACGAGGCATCCCCTTGCGCGTATTGAACGACATCATTCGGAATGCAGGCTTTACAATCAATCACAAATCGCTCTGCATCTCCCCCATAATTCTGAACATGGCAAATAAAATAGGCATTGCCGCATACAATAATTCCGTTTTGACAATAGCCGACACCCTCCTCAGCCAAATGTTTGCGTGGAACATGAAATATCACAGGACAAAGCTGTATCAGAAATTTTCTCCATTATCGGCTTATTCCGTCTTGAATAAGTAAAGACCGGCACATTTATTTTTTCCAGCACATGCGTAAAACGATACGCCGATCCAATTCGTATAAACATGTGGTTATTGACAAACTTTTTTCAGCGCTGATAAAATAAATTCGGGGTAAATTTTGACCTATACCCGCTATCCGTTCAAATACATGAATGAGTTCCGGGCATACGAGAGGTTCGCCCGGGAGAACGGCCGTGGGCTTTGGGCTCCGGATCCAAAATAGCGAAGACGGGGGGAATGATGAAAAAGTATGTTTTATGTGGAATGATTGTTTGCCTGTTTTTTCCTTGGGGCTGCACAGGTATTGATGATCCAAATTCTCCATCGAACTGGAACGGTCCTTCAACGGATTATTCGGTTGAGATAATCGAATTCAAAGCCTTCCCCAGTGCAATCACTCAGGGAGAACCTGTCACTCTTGAATGGGTGACAATAAATTCAACAACCGTCTCTCTCAACCAGAATATCGGGGAAGTTCAAGCCACCGGTTCAAAAACCGTATATCCGGCAGAATCGTTAACATATACTTTAACGGCATC
>Ga0180431_10009111_pt1 | contig 11272 bp, 10 predicted proteins | sample SS_ome_11_FD_132459 | JGI IMG/M metagenome (GOLD analysis project Ga0180431, IMG submission 132459) | Hypersaline lake sediment archaeal communities from the Salton Sea, California, USA - SS_1_MS_1 metaG | ecosystem: Environmental > Aquatic > Non-marine Saline and Alkaline > Hypersaline >...
CAATCTAAGACTAGGGTTTTAGTTAAAGCATTAAAATCTGCGAGTTTCTTTGATGGCTTTTCACATACTCTGGATATGGTTGGAGAATATCATCCTAAAGAAGTTATACGCGAGTTATTTCATGGATTAATTAATCGTGAGGGTGGAGTAGCTGTGCATTTTGCTGCTATGTTGTTTTATATCTATGGCAAAGCTGAGACGATTTTTGATGAAGAACATCGAGATTTCTTTCTCAAGTTCAACACATCAAATTTATCTGATCGTAAGCTTGTTTTCAAAGAGTTGTGTGAAATAATCGATGTTGATTACAGAGAATATTTGAAAGATAACAGTATAAATAATAAATAAATTCAATTCTCGCCGGTCCCACCAAACTTCTCACTTGCGAATCTTTCTCAGATGTCATGGTGCTGGACCCGAGGCTAGACGCATGAACATACCACGTATTCAAGGGTTTTATCGATGATAAACAACTTACCCAGAGAAACAGAGTACGTATTCAAGAATGGTAAACTCGAAAGCTTCAGAGGCGGATTCCTACAACATAGGAAAGAACTAGCAGTCAAACTAGCTGACCCAGATGTCCTGAAATGCTCATTCAGCATATTCAGGGACTTCTTCGCCTCAAAGACCTACGCGGAATTCCTCAGTAAAAGCGAGGTAAGCATGAGACTCGGACACAGAAGCGAAACATCAACAGAACCATACATAATCAGACAACTCTTAGAAGATCCAAACTATCATCATGGTATAGTACATAACACCCAAGAAGAAATTCAGCTATTAGAATCGGGGTTCGAATACATCAAAGACACCAAGGACGGATGCTCGTTATGGAGAAAAAGAACCATCTAATGGGATTGCAGTTGTGGTGCGGGGGGTGGGACTCGAACCCACGGAGGACTAATCCATCAGGTTCCAATTAAATTCCAAATATCTCTATTTACGCACGGCGTCGCGTCCACTTTGGAATTAAAATACGCTTATTTTGTTAATTCTTCCTCAAACTCAAACAGTTTCTTATTTTTATTACTTAACTGATTGATCGTTATTAATGATTTAGCAGAGTCATCCCAGACTTTGGTTAAGACATCTCTTACCTCGTCTTCGTTTCGAGACGCTTTACATTTTTTTTGCACAGTCGCTGTATTTGGTATTCCTCGTTCACGTAGCTTTGTGTTGAAATCTGACGCTCGAAGCAGTTGTATGTTCATTCTAGATGCGTATTGTGTTAGGCTGATCTTGCTACTGTCTTTGAGGGTCACGCTTTCTCTGGGGTTAAATGAGCTGGCTGCGAATATCGCGTTTACTCCCTGTTTTATCGATCTTCCCTCGGGTGTGTCTGCCCCGAATTCTTTGCTCCACCTGAGTACCTCGAAGAAGTCATCCAGCTGTTTCTTGTTGACGAGTCCCCACTTACACTCCAACACATAGGTGATGGGGTTTGAGAATAATCCTGGTGTGACTTCCCAGACCCTGTCCACTTCCGCGTTGGTGCGGCGGCCTCCCACGTTTTTTATCAGGTGGATGGTGATTCTCCGCGGGTCCATACCCCTGGTTCTGTGTTTTTGGGTCCAGAACTTGGCGCCAGTGGTAAATTTGTCAATAAACCAGCCAGGTACCGCCTCCCAGTTGTGCCCAATCCTGTTATCTCTGCCTTTTGCAATTCTAATATAGTTCTTCTTCATCTCAACAATAGCATTCAACTCATTCTCCGGCATCGAGATTTGGTAAAAGTACCTGAACAATTTGAAGAGCTTGACCACCTTGATCTCTGGGTAAAGCTGCATGGCTCTCCGTATTGCCCTCTCCGCCTCATGGTCTGCGCACCCAAGCTTTTTCTGGATAAACCCAAAGTCAATAATATCGCGGAGCTTGGACGCCTCAAACACGATGTCACGGATCATGTGAACCCTTTGAATCAAGGGATTTGTTGAAGCCCGAGACTCCAACGCAGTATTTGTCCTCTCTATAGCCTCATCAAGTGCCTGCTCACGGGGCTTTCCCTGATCAATAAATGTAATCAGGTAACCTTCCCTGAAAGGAGTCTCACGGTCGTGATACCTATACCCACGCACGTAAACCTGGCGCTGCTTCTCCATACGGCGCACCGAACTCATAATATCTCCCGTCTTAACTCCGTGCTCCTTAAGCGCTTCTGCAATCTCTATACTGAAGAACGCCTTCTTATCGTTCTTCTCGATAAAGTCCCGAATTCTGCTTGCCTTACTCTTAGAACCACCCCCACGCGGATCCAAATGCTCCTTGGCATAAGCTACAAACTCCACTTCATTCACCTTAACCGAGTCAACATCCTCAGGCTTCAACATGTAAAGATGATAAGGCCTAGTAGTCTGAACCGACCCAGCACGCCCGCGAAACACCGTCTCCCCCTCATAAAGAGCAGACTTAGTCCTCAGAATCCAACCCGCCTCCCAACACCTCCTCAAACCATTCCAAACACTCGACTCCGAAAGCCCAGTCTCAGCAATAATTTCACGGTGACTCCTCGGAGAACCATCCTCAAGCACGAAAAGAAGCCGATCACGAGTCCAAAACGGCCGCGGCATAACAATCAATATAAACCAAAGAATAATGAGAGATTTAAACCATTTTAGGAAATCAAAACACAGGCAACTTCTACAGCTTAATTTAAACAGCTTCTTTGCCTAAAATAAGCAATAAAATAGCCCCAATTAGAGGTTTTGAATGGAGCCGGGCGAGGGATTCGAACCCCCGTGGAGCCGCTCTGCAGGCGGCCGCCTAAACCGCTCAGCCAACCCGGCGCAACAATGAGACGCATCACATGATTTTAATGTTTTGTGGATGGTGGGACCGCCCGGATTCGAACCGGGGATCACGCGGACCCAAACCGCGTATCGTACCAAGCTTGACCACGGTCCCAGTGCAAACCGATAAGGGCTAACATGTTATTAAATGATATGTCTACCCGAAATGCTGCTTGGATTTCTCAAGAGCCTCAACAACTGGTAGCGTCTCACCCGCTAAAAGGTTCAGCATGGCTCCTCCACCCGTTGAGACATGGCTCATCAAGTCTGTGATACCTAGCATTGAAGCCATTCCTCCCATGTGACCTCCTCCCACAACAGTATAGCCCTTGCATCTACTCATGCAGCGTAAAAGCTCCTTTGTCCCTATATCGAAGCCTCTTCTCTCAAACATTCCCAAAGGACCTTCAGCTACAACTGTTCCAGCCTTCTCTATCGTGCTGCAATAATGAGCAATGGTGTTCAAACCGATATCGTAGATATTTTTCTCCTCTGTAATGCTGTCGATAAATACCTCTACCCTCTCACCCTTCACATCGAGAGCTACATCCATAGGCAATTGAATCTGCTCGGGATATTTTTCGAGGATATCCCTGCAGGTGTCTACTTGTTTAAGTTCTTCTTCTCCAAGCTCATCGTATCGCTTCTTCATCTTGTCCCCAGCCATCTGGAAGTCATCAGCAACCAAGCCGCCTATGAGTATCTTGTCAGCGATCTCATCCCTCAAAACCCTGTTGATTACCGGTACCCTGTCCTCTACTTTGGCTCCGCCGAGAAGATATACGCTGGGTCTCTCAGGCTCACTCAGGACCCTATTCAGGGCTCTAAGCTCCTGCTCCATGAGGCGTCCAGCTGCCATGGGTACAACCGTGCTGAGGCCTACAAGGCTTGCTTGGCTCCTATGGGCGGCTGCAAAAGCATCATTGACGAACAAATCAACATATTTACTGAGTGTTTTTACTAATTCTGTTTCCTTGAGTTCCTCTGGTGGCGCTATCTTGTTCTCTTCTTCCAGCATTCTTACATTATTGAGAACAAGTACTTCGCCTTTTTTCAATTCCTTCATCTTTTGCTGGGCTTCTTTCCCGATAATATCATTAGTATACTTGACCGGGCGTTCCAGATACATCTGGAGAACCTTACTATGGCTCTCCAGATTAGTAAAATCATATTTCCCGGGTCTGCTCTGATGAGCCCCAATAATTAATTTGGCGTCCTTTAAGCTTCTGCATGTTGGCACAACCGCTTGTATCCTAGTCGCATCAAGAATCCTCTTCGAGTTAGGGTCGAGAGGGCTGTTTATATCTGCACGTAGGAAAACGGTCTTGCCCGATACGTCTACATCATCCAAAGTTAGGAAGTCATACACCATTCGGCATCCCGGTGAATCGCATTACCCTGTTAGTATTATAAAAGCTGATCCTAACCTGTTTTGGTATAAGGAGAGCCTAGGCTTTGGCTACCCAAAGCAATGTGTCTCCGCTGCTTACCGAGTAATGCACCCTGAGGAAGCTTACCACTCCATCGTATGGTGCAATAGCTGTCTGAAGGGTCTCCCCTAGCAGATTACTTACAATACCTAGGTTCTCACCTTTCTTTACTCGTTGACCCGCATCGACGTTTCTTCTCCATACACCGCCTTTCTCTGCCCCTATTCTTTGGCTTGGTGGATTTACTGGCGGAGTGTATTTGGCTGGTTCCCCATCAAGCATCTTCAGGTACTTCAGTACGTTTACTGCGCCTTCTAGATGATATTCTACATCTTTTTCCCTTATTGGGTAGGGTGCTCCCGACTCTATCATAAGGCAAGGGATACCATACAGATTGACTGCCTCACCAGTGTTCCCAGAGATATTGGTCGTCTCGATCAAAGCCGGGTTATATAGTGAGGCTATCTCCACCATCTTATCAAATAGCTCCTTGTTTTCGGTCTTGTAGACAAATATGCCTCTGGTAACATCTTCTCCAAGATCAGCGCTATGGGCATCAATCAGTACCTCTGATTTGCTCACGAAATGCTCAAAGACATGATAAGCTACACGCTTGGTTATCGAAGCCTCTGGGTCACCTGGGAAAACCCTGTTCTGGTTCAAATGATCCAACTGGTTATGATATGGTTTTCTTGCATGGAACCCCTCCGTATTGACTATTGGTACCAGTATCAATGTGCCTGAGAGTTCCTCTGGTTTGATCTTATCTGCTAATCTGTATATTGCCTCTACTGGAGCACACTCAACAGCGTGAACCCCTCCAAGAATTGTAACTACTGGACCTTGTTTGGCTCCATTGATGATTATGTATGGTAGTTTTACCTCATGAGTTGAGGCATCTCCAACCTTAATGTAGCCACGATAGACCTTTCCCTGCTCAATAACAGTGTCCTGTACCTTGAATGACATTACATGGTTCAGGGGTACCACTAGGTGTAAAAAATTTGGGGTTAGTAAGTATAGTTGCTGATGAATGGCTCACGCCAATCTTTCCACCAGCCAATGATCCTGTTACCATCCTCGGTGATTACAAAGACATCCTTGTTCATCAACAGCTCCTCATTAGCGCCATGAACCACGGGATTAAATATCACTACCATTCCGGGCTCAAGAACCGTCTCATCTGCCCCAGAGATATACGGGGGCTCATAATTAGTCACACCCACGCCTGCTCCCAAAGTTATCTTGGGCTCCATGGTAATGCCTTTCTCTGCCGCCACCTCTTTCACGGTATCATATACCTCGCAAGCCTTGGCACCTGGTTTGAGTTTCGCTTCAACGGCCTCTCTCAATGTGACTAGTTTCTGATAGTCTGCCTTCTGTTCGTCTGTCATCTCGCCCATGGCAAGCATTCTCGCCCCATTACACCAGTATCCCTTGACAGTAGATAGAAGCTCTAGCCTCATCCACTCATGATGCTTGGGGACTCTGTTGAACCCTATCCCATACATCGGTGCCCCGGGCCACCACTTCTCAGCATTTGTACCTGCAACCACCTGTGCAACCGCATGATGTCCAACTTCATCCAGTTCTCTCTCGATAGCGTGAATTCTCACGTTTTCTGTGTTGCTCATCTCACCTGATGCCTGAACTACAAGTACATGATGTGCTTGTCCCGCTATGGCGTGGTCGGTCTTGGCTACTACTTCCTCGATTAACTCAAGCTCCTTTGGAGACTTTTTGATCCTTAGTTCCCTGAGCAAGTCATCACATGGGACTAATTGGAAATCCTCCAGCGCTGCCTCAAGCCGATTATACAGGTTCAATGGTACCCTGTTCACGTCTACACCTATCTTTCCCGTCTTTCTAACTGTGTTCTTGGCTAGTAGAACCGCTACCTCGACTATGCTGCTTGGACTGCCGGGTTTCTCCGTGTATGCTCTTGTCTTGTTTACCCATGCAAGGTTCAGGTAGCTGCTCTCCCACTCGTGGGGCGTAATGCATGTGGCTGGTTCTCCCCTTGGCCAGAATACAGCCATGTATCTATCCGGGAAGACCTGTGGGAAGTGCAGATATGCTCCTGTGAGGTACTGGAGGTTATCATATCCAAACACCAGAAGGGCGTCATAACCTTCTTCCTCTAACGCCGCGTTGACCTTTCCTACTATCTCTTCTTTCATATCATATTCCTCCTAGTGGGTCGCCCTAAAGCCGTAGACATGGTATAGCTTTTTCCATGGCATGTACCAGCTCAGTTTCCTGTTTCCCTCCTCCGTTATCGCATAGATGTCCTTGCTGTGAATCAGCTCCTGCCGTGGACCATATGTGTAAATATCCAAAGCGATTACCATCCCCATTTTAAGCTCAGTGCTGCAACTCAGGTTCAAATAAGGCGCCTCATGGTGACTAGCTCCAACGCCGTGTCCAATTCCGGGCTCTTTCCAGAACCCCACTGCCTGTTTCTCAGCCACCCTCGCCACATGAGCATAAACCTCGTTGCATGCTACGCCGGGCTTCAGCATCTCCAAGGCAGTCTGCTTGAGCATCAGATTCTCCTTATACGCGTTTTCTTGATCTGGGGTTGGCTTTCCTGTAACTCCCATCCTACCGATGTTTGTCCAGTATCCCATATAGTGGGCGCTCACATCCATCCGGAATAGTTCACCGTTTTTCACCCAGCCTCGTTGGGGCGTGTAATAGATCTGTCCATCGCTTCCGAATGCGCTGTTGAGTATTCCTACACCGCTGGCGCCGTTCTCGTTCACATGGACCCTGATACGCTCTGTGATCTCAGCTATAGTGTATCCCGGGTTATCTACTACGCCTTCAAGATGCATCAATGCGTAGATTATTCCCCTGTCTGCTTGTTTACATGCACGCTCTATGAAATCGATTTCGCCTTTTGTCTTTATTATCCTGAGGTCCCTGAACATTGGGTCCGCTGGCTCCCATTCTATATTGGGAAGTTTTCCTGATAGTGAGTCCATCAAGCCTTTTGAGACCCTTGAGGTGTCTAGACCTATCTTGTTTTTATCGAGCCCCATACTGACAATTAGCTCTTCTAATGCCTTGACAAATGCCCCTGTCTCATATCCTTGGTTCTCATCATATACGAGAACCTCTCCCTGCCACCCTTGGTCAATAATCGCCTGTGACCAGTCCTGAGGTAATACAACAACAGGGTTTCCCTCCTTTGGTAATAGGGCAGCGGCTTTTCTTGATGGATAATTTTCCGCGAATGGTAGGACAGTTCGTGTTAGATAGTTGAAATTGTCCACACCCATCGCCAAGACTGCATCATACTCGGCTTCACCGACTGCAGTCTTGATTTTTTCATTAAGTTGATCCATTTTGGATGCTCCTAACTGTTTAGAATCCTATTATTAGCTACTCTAGGAGATACCTTCATCTATATAAGCAGTTTTCGATAACAATCCGTTACATTTATAAAGAAAATATGTGAAAAACTGATTTTTATGGAATTGATTCATAGAATTTCTGTATCTCTATGACATATCCCTCAGGATCATGGAGCAGAAATATCCTCAAGTTCAGCTCCTTGTCGTCGTGAGGCTCATTTATGGTCTCAACTCCATTATTTTTGAAGTGCTCATACCACGCATCTGGGTCATCTACGATAACTGTGAGCATCACAGGCTTAGTATCACTATATTTATGGTATCCTACATTGCCGTCAACGCATCCCATGTAGGCGTTATCCTTTACCTTGAATACCTTGGCCCATTTCTGGTCCTGAATGAGCTGGAAACCCATTATCTTTTCATAGAACTCTGCTGCTTTATCGAGATCCTTATAGTAGAAGAATGTTAAAATTCCGTTAGCTTCTGGGTACTGCATACCTGTGACTACCCTGATGGATTTAAATCAGTTTCCCAATGATCTTTGATTAATCTATAAATTATGCCCCGCGACAACTTGATCTGATAAAGATGATTGAAGTAGGTAACAAAGCACCTGATTTTACTCTGGTAAATCAGGATAGGGAAAAGATAACCTTGAGTAATCATAAGGGAGAAAATGTGGTTCTTGCGTTCTATCCCGGTGCCTTTACCGGTGGATGTACAAAGGAGATGTGTACAATAAGAGATGAGATCGCTGAATTAGAGGACCTGAGTGCACGAATTTTCGGTATCAGCGTCAATGGTCCCTTCTCTAACAAGGCTTTTCACGAGGAAAATGTCCTCAATTTCCCTCTGCTCTGCGATTATAGCAGGGAGGTTGTCAAGATGTATGATGTTTATCACGAGGACTTTGCTGGACTCGATGGGTATACGGTTGCGAAGCGCAGCGTGTTTATACTGGACTCTATGGGCGTTGTTAGGTACAAATGGGTTACAGAGAACCCGGGGGTTATGCCTCCTTATGAGGATATTAAGCAACAACTAGCACTTTTGGCTTAATTTTCCTTATCCGTTTACCTTGAACTGATAAACAACTAAGGTTTAATAACCGCAACCAAAATGATCCCCTTGGTCTTTTATGAAAAGTTACATCAAACTCTATGGACCACCTATTGCAGAAGCAATTAAGGCACTAAGGAGCATAGCCATAGACTTACCTGAGGTATGTGTTATGGACTCTGCTCTTGAAGCATCACTGGGTCTAGGTAGCATTACTGCTACTGGGGGGCAAGGCTCCCTCGACTCGGTAAGTATGGTGATGTCCTACTTTGGTGGTCCAAATGAGATCAGTGAAGAGCGTTGTGATACCATCATCAGTAAGAGCGGTGAAACCGTAGGAAAATTCGACTTTTACTATGAGTGGTTCCAGAAACCAACAGTATCCCAGATTGAGGACCTTATCATGAAGATTGATGAGGCGCTGGGACCAGTCGGGGTCAAGTACACCATAACCACTAAGTAGTTTCTCTACTTTTTTCATATATTATTTCTAATGCTTTTTCTATGCTATCTGTTGGTAGGCTGCAGACAAATCCCTTGCAAACGTATATCAACGGGGTATCAGTTGGCTTGATTTCTGCGAGATATGGTATCTTATCCGCTAATTCTTGGCTCCATACATGCGTTATAGCATTAGGCAGGTACTCTTCAGAAAGCCTCCTAGTGATTTTACTCAACTCAACAGGCTTGCCTGTGAGAACAATCTCTGTGCTGGGACCAAAAGCAAAGTCCAACCCAACGAGAAACATACTATAAGCATGGGGCTGCCCCAATAGACTCGATGAGAAGTAGTTTGAGCTTTTTCTAGCTTTTGCTTCATATTCTGTCTCCCCTGACAACCTTGATAGTCTTTGGAGGTTGTAGAAAGCTACAGAGTTCCCGCTTGGGATAGCGCCATCGTAGATTTCTTTTCTTCGTGTTAATAGTGTCTCGGCGTCCTCTGCGGTGAAATAGAAGCCTCCTCTTGGGTCACTGAATTTATCGAGGATTGATTGGTTTAATCTAATGGCTGTTTCTAGGTATCTTTCCTCATGTGTTGCATGGTATAGCTCGATTAACCCCCATGTTAGAAAGGCGTAATCGTTCAGGAAACCGGTTATCCCCGCCTCGTCTTCTCTGAATCTATGCAGCAGCGTAGATTCATCCCACATCTTCCCCAGTATGAACTCTGCTGCCCTTACTGCTTCCTCAATATACTCTTTTACGCCGAAAGCGTTTCCCGCCTTGCTTAAGGCTGCAATCATTAACCCGTTCCAATCAGCCAGTATTTTATCATCAAGAAGTGGTCTTATTCTGGTTTCTCTTGCCTCAAATATCTTGTTTTTAGCCTGTACAAGTATCTCATTCTCCATGGCTTCCTCGGTAAGGTAGAGAATGTTTTTCCCAGTCTTTCTTCTGCTTGCCTCATCAAGATAGTTTCCTTTCGGTCTCAGATTATATTGCTCTATTATCGCATTGTATTCTTCTCCAGAGAGAATTGTCTCCAGTTCCGTTGTGCTCCAGACATAGAATTTTCCCTCTTCTCCCTCGCTGTCGGCGTCCTCTGCTGAGTAGAACCCGCCATCGGGCGAGGTTAGGTCCCTTAATACGTATGCGATTATTTCCTCGGCGGTTTTCCTGTATTCCTGTTTCTTGGTTGCTAAGTATGCCTCGGTGTATGCCATCAGTAGCATGGCTTGATCATAGAGCATCTTTTCGAAGTGGGGGACAAGCCATTCTTGGTCTGTGCTGTACCTGTGGAACCCGTAACCAATATGATCATAGATTCCTCCTTGTTTCATCTCTTTGAGGGTCTTCTCGACCATTGCTAGGGCTTTTGGGGTGCCTGTTCTTTTCCAGTATCTCAATAGATATAGCAGGTTATGGGGGGTCGGGAACTTTGGAGCCGTGCCGAAACCCCCGTGTTTATCATCATATAGATCGTCTAGGAGCATGAAGGCTGTGTCAAACACCTTCTCGGGTACATCTTCATCTCCACCTCTTCCCTGCCCTAGGTTCAGTACCACGTTCTCGCTGATAGATTCCAGTCGTTCTCTCTGGTTCACCCAGTAGTTCTTGATCTGTGGAACTAGGTCCAGCATCCCGATCCTACCATAGCTGGTCTCCCGTGGGATGTATGTAGCAGCATAGAATGGCTTCTTCTCGGGCGTCATGATTATGGTGAGGGGCCAACCTCCTCCCCCTGTTAGCATCTGGGAGACCGCCATATAGACTCCGTCGATGTCTGGACGTTCTTCGCGGTCTACCTTGATGTTTATAAAAGCATCATTCATCAACTCTGCTACCTGTGGGTTCATGAAGCTCTCATGCTCCATGACGTGACACCAGTGGCAGGTTGAGTAACCTATGCTTAGAAAAATGGGTTTATCCTCTTCGTTGGCTCTGTTGAAAGCCTCTTCTCCCCATGGGTACCAGTCAACTGGATTGTAAGCGTGCTGGAGTAGATAAGGACTTTTTTCGTCTATGAGCCTGTTTGGGATTGACAATTTTCTATTTTCCTTGATACTTGTTGTGATACGCCCATTCTTGGAGTGGGGTTCTCTCGGGTCTTTTTCCCTCTTTATCGATCTGGTCTTCGCTGAGGCTTGGATGTATCTCCTGCATCTTCTTACCTACAATAATCAATGTCAAG
>Ga0180431_10009112_pt1 | contig 11272 bp, 5 predicted proteins | sample SS_ome_11_FD_132459 | JGI IMG/M metagenome (GOLD analysis project Ga0180431, IMG submission 132459) | Hypersaline lake sediment archaeal communities from the Salton Sea, California, USA - SS_1_MS_1 metaG | ecosystem: Environmental > Aquatic > Non-marine Saline and Alkaline > Hypersaline >...
AACAGGAACCTGCGTGGATCGCCAACCTGCGTGCACAACAGCAAGATGCGGAGGAGATACCACTGGAATCACCGCAGGATGCATCAGTGGGGGCGCCACAAGAACAGGTGGCTCGGCCGGATATGTTGGAAGACCTGCGGGAGCAGATGATCCAGGCGGGGGACGATATCACCGTCGCGAGGACGTCATGGCTTCCCCCGGTGCTTCGGAACCTGGAACCATGGCAGCGATTTCTGCTGGCCGTCTTACTGTTCCTGAATGTGGCACTGTGCGGTTGCATGGGCCTGGTGATGATTGGACGGGTGTCATTTCCTTAGCGCATGATGGAGAACGAGCAAACTCTGTCCGTGTGGAGCGCGAAACCCCGCGAGACGGCCCAGGTACGCCTGCCTGACGGGCGGATCTTCGAGGCTGCTGTGGGAACGTCGGTCGAGCAATACGTCGAGGCCGCGCTGAACGATGGCCCGGTGCCGGTCATTGCGGCACTGGTCAACGGCGAACTGCGCGAATTGACGTACCAGATGTGGTCCGATGCCCGGGTGGACCCAGTGTTTCTCTCCGACTCCGATGGCGTGCGCATCTATCGTCGCTCTCTCTCCTTTTTGTTGGTGACTGCTGTGCGCGAGTTATTCCCGGAGGCCCAGATTTTCGTGGATCACTCGCTCACCTTCGGTGGCTTCTTCTGCCAGGTTCGAGGGCGGGAGCCGTTCAACGCGGAGGAACTGGAGCGGATCGAGGCCTACATGCGCGGGGTTGTCGATGAGGACACTCCGATCACGCGGGAGCCTGTGCCACTCGACGAAGTCATCCAGTTGTTTCGCGCCCGTGGTGAGGACGAGAAGGCCAAGCTGCTGGCCCGCCGCCGAAAGGATTATCTCTCTCTCTACAACCTGCGCGGCGTCCGCGATTACTTCCATGGCTATATGGTGCCTTCGACCGGGTATTTGCGCTATTTTGCCCTTCACCCGTGGCCGCCGGGGTTTGTCCTCCAGTATCCGCGCCGCCACCGCCCGACGGAGCTCCTTCCTGTGCAAGACTCCCCCAAGTTGACGGCCATATTCCGCGAATACGGCCAATGGCTGCGCCTGCTGGGCGTGGATTCGGTGGGTGAGTTGAATGAGGCTATCGCTGACGGTCGCATCCATGAGACCATCCTCGTCTCGGAGGCGCTGCACGAGCAGCGCATTGCCCAGATTGCGGACTTGATCGCTCGCTGTCGGGACGAGGTTCGGCTGGTGCTCATCGCCGGCCCCTCCGCCGCTGGCAAGACCACGTTTTCCAAGCGGCTCTCTATCCAGTTGCTGGCTCACGGCATTCGTCCCTTTCCTCTGGCTCTGGACAACTACTTCGTGGACCGGGAGAAGACGCCTCGGGACGAGTATGGCAACTATGACTTCGAAACGCTGGAGGCGGTCGACTTGCCGTTGTTCAACCAGCACCTCGTGGCTCTCACGCGGGGAGAAGAGGTGCAGCTTCCTCACTTCAACTTCAAGACTGGCCTGCGGGAGCAAGGCGAGACGGTGCAGCTTGGTCCTGATCACATCATCGTCGTCGAAGGAATCCACGGCCTGAATCCTCGACTGGTGCCTTCGGTACCGCCGGAGCGCACCGTCCGTATTTTCATCTCCGCCCTGACACAGCTCAACACCGACCGGCACAACCGGGTGCCCACGACGGACACTCGCCTGATCCGTCGGATCGTGCGGGATGCTACCTACCGGGGGTACACGGCTGAGCAGACGCTCAATCGCTGGGAGAGTGTCCGACGGGGGGAGAAGCGGTATATCTTCCCCTATCAGGAAAACGCGGACGTGATGTTCAACTCCGCCCTGGTCTACGAATTGGCGGTCCTCAAGCCGCTGGCGGAACCACTCCTGCTGGAGGTCGAGCGCGCCAGCCCTCGTCGCGTGGAGGCCAAGCGGCTGCTGGCCTTTCTGCAGTGGTTTGAACCCTGCGGCTCCGATTTGATCCCGGATAATTCCATCCTGCGTGAGTTCACCGGCGATTCCATCCTGCGGGATTACACGCCATAAGTAATGCGTACTGCGTGAGCGTGATGGCATCCCGAGTGTCGTGTCACTTTCGGTCATCGCTCATCTTTCGCTGGTCGCTGACTATCGCCGTGTTGCTGGCGATGGTTATTGTTGGGGTTACCCGCTGGTTGACGGTGGACCTGCCGTCTCCCGGCCGTCTGTATGAGCGGACCGCTGCCCCGTCCACGCGCATTTACGACCGGCATGGGCGATTGCTGTACGAGATCCTCGACCCGCACGGTGGTGCGCATTTTCCCGTCCCATTGACTGAGGTGCCCCCCGCGTGTGTCGACGCGACCATCGCCACCGAAGACGCCAGTTTCTACAGTAACCCCGGTGTAGACGTCTGGGCCATTGTTCGGGCCATGTGGATCAACCTGCGGGGCGGTGAGGTTCTGTCGGGCGGCAGCACGATCACCCAGCAACTCGCCCGCAATCTGCTGCTCTCGCCAGAGGAGCGGACCGAGATCAGCCTGGGGCGCAAGTTGCGCGAGGCCATCCTGGCCTGGCGCCTGGCGCGGACCTACAGCAAGGACGAAATCCTGACGCTGTACCTGAACGAGACTTATTACGGCAACCTGGCCTATGGCATCGAGGCGGCCGCCCGCACCTATTTCGCCAAGAGTGCCGCCGAACTGGATCTGGCGGAATGCGCATTGCTGGCGGGGCTTCCTCAGTCACCGGCCCGCTACAATCCTCTGGAGAACCCCGATGCTGCCAGATCCCGGCAGGGAGTGGTACTGGCCCTTATGGTCAAGCATAGCATCATCTCTCAAAGGGAGGCTGACCTGGCGGCGGTCGAGAAGATGGGGTTTGCCTCTGTTCCCTTCCCCATCGAAGCCCCCCATTTTGTCATGGCCGTGCGTGGCCAACTGGAGAGAGAGTTCGGGCTGGAGGCGATATATACCCAGGGCCTGCAGGTCTACACCACGCTGGACCTGGACGCGCAGAGAGCGGTGGAGCGCATCGTCCGCTACCGGTTGGAACAATTGGCCACCGCCCGTGAGGATCAGCCGCCTCGCAACGTGCGTAACGCTGCCGTGACGGTGATGGATCCTCGCACCGGCGAGGTGTTAGCTTTGGTGGGCAGCCCTGACTACTTTGACCCCCGGATTGACGGCGCTGTCAACGGTGCGCTTGCCACGCGCCAGCCTGGCTCGTCGATCAAACCGATCACATACGCGGCTGCCTTCGATCCCACCCTTCCCCATCCACTGACGGCGGCCACGATGATGGTGGACGTGCGCACGGCCTACGTGACGCGCGAGGGCGAACCGTACGTTCCACAGAATTATGACCGCCAGTGGCACGGCCCGGTGTTACTGCGACAGGCGTTGGCCTCCAGCTACAACCTGATCGCCGTAAGAGTGCTGGATTACGGGGGCATTGAGGAGATGGTCGCGCTGGCGCGCGCAATGGGCATCACGACATTCGACGACGTGGACCGTTTTGGCCTGGCGTTGACGCTGGGCGGCGGCGAGGTCCGCCTGCTGGAGTTGACGGCCGCTTACGCGGCCTTTGCCAACGGCGGCTACCGGGTGCAGCCGTTGACCATCGCCCGCGTCGAGGATAGCCGCGGGCGGGTGCTCAAGGCCGGCGAGACCACGCCCGGCCTGCGCATGCTGGATGAGCGCGTCGCCTATCTCATCACCGACGTACTGAGCGACAACTTCGCCCGCGCGCCTGCGTTCGGTGAGGGGAGTGCGCTACGACTTTCCCGCCCGGCTGCCGCCAAGACCGGCACGACGACCGACTGGCGTGACAACTGGACGATGGGCTACACGCCCGACCTGGTGGTCGGGGTGTGGGTCGGCAACGCTGATAACGAGCCGATGCACTACGTGAGCGGCGTGGAAGGCGCTGCGCCGATCTGGCACGACGTGTTGGAGACGCTGCTAAAGGGTCAGCCAGCACGTGAATTCGTGGAACCGCCGGGTCTGGTCAGGATGGAGGTGTGTGCCGATAGCGGATTGCCGCCGGTGGCTGGTAATGGTCAGCAGGAAGCGGTCCGGCAGTTGGTCCGCTGTCCTCGCACCATTACGGAGCTCTTCATTGAGGGTACGCAGCCCACCGCGACCGACGATTGGCACTGGCGGTACACGCTGGACGCGCGCAACGGCCTGCTGGCCGGTACCGGCTGCTCATCGCAGTTCACGGTACAGAAGCTTTACACGCTCTACCCCACCGATGCCCAGGAGTGGATCATACGGCAGGGCATCCCGCAGCCGCCGGATATTTATTCTCCCCTGTGCCCTGACAATCAGATTGCCGGTGGTGTACCGCAGACGGCCAGTACGTCTGCCCCGTACTCCCTACTCCCTACTCCCTACTCCCTACTCTTGACCAGCCCCGACCAGGGTGGGCGCTACCGATTGTCGTCCGAGATTCCGCCCTCGATGCAGCGGCTCACCGTGGCTGCCCGGCCCGTGGATGGCGTGTCGCTACGCCAGGTGACACTGCTAGTAGACGGTCGCCCCCTGGCGACGTTGACGCGCCCGCCCTACCAGGTGCTGTGGTCTATGAGTGTTGGCTTGCACACGTTCGCGGCAGTGGGTGTGGATATCGAGGGGAACGAAGTGGAAGGGAATCATATTGCCATTGAGGTAGTGGAGTGAGTTCTTCTCCCCCCGTGTCCCGGCGTGCGATTGCGTGAGTGCCAGGAGCATGGCACATTCCTGCCATACTCCTGGCCTTGTTAGCCAAAGATTTCTCGCTCAACATCGCTCCACTGTTGAGCGTCCGCATTGTGGTCTAGTCTGAAACCCAGGTCCACTGTCCGGTGAGCGTGGCGTCTCGGGCACCGCACGGATCCGCGATGACCGCCAACGTCAGGTGGTCTCCAGGTACTCCCTCAAGCTCGTAGCGGCCAATCTCGTCCTGCTCACAAAACCCAGGTCTATCCTTGAAGTGAAGCTGGCTCCCTTCGAACCAAATCTCGCCTGCGGCCATAGAGGTGGACATGCGGGTTCCCTTGACGCGATAACCTCCGTCTTCGGTGAATTCGAGAAGCCAACGCCCGGACTCCCAGACACCGACCAGGTCCTCGACCGCGGTGATCGTAGGGAGCATAGCGGCCATGAGCTTGGCCGCCGATTCCTCGGTTAGCGTGGATATCTGGCTTGTGATCTGACTGTCTTGGACGGTGTACACGTCCATCGTCACGAGCGGCGTGACACCGAGTTCCCGCGTCGGGTCCGCCCAGACCTTGGCCACAACCGTCACCGTGTCTCCTTCTACCTCGATGCTTTCGGGCTCGATGACAAAGTTCCCCGCCACCAGTTCTTCAATCCAGGCGCCTATCTCCTCCGCGCCGGTGGTACATTCACCTCCCCAGTCAGGGAAGCATGCGACGGCGTCATCGGCGAAGAGTGCCTTGAGAGTATCGACGTCCCCGGCATTCCAGGCATCCAGAGTAGCATTGACCACCGATAGGAACTCGGCGGCGGCCATAGCTTCCATCAGTTTGGCCGCGGATTCCTCGGTCAAGGTGGACGTCTGACTTGTGATCTTGCCGTTTTCGGCGGTGTAGACGTCGATCGTTACGAGCGGCGCGACACCGAGTTCCCGCGTCGGGTCCGCCCAGACCTTGGCCACAACCGTCACCGTGTCTCCTTCTACCTCGATGCTTTCGGGCTCGATGACAAAGTTCGCTGCTGCAAGGCCCTCAATCCAGGCGCCTATCTCCTCCGCGCCGGTCTCCGTGTCTCCCCAGTCCGGGAAGTATGCAACGGCGTCATCGGCGAAAAGGGACTTGAGAGTGTCGACATCCCCCGCATTCCAAGCATCTATGGCAGCATTGACTACCGCCTCTGGTTTTGAATGGGCAGGGGGGGATGCACAGCCAACCACCGCGATCAGCACAACTGTCAATACGAGAAAGAATTTGTTCATTTTCAACCTCCTGTTTCTTGAATTTGCGTTCTAGGTTCTGGATTCTCGCCTTCGGATAGGATTGTCACTTATGATCATCACCTCCTCCCTCGTCAGCGTTCGGCGCTGTCTGGCACTGATCGATGTGACTGATCTCTTTCTCCAGAAAGGTGAACAGATCCGCCAGGCTGGCAAAGCCCTGGCGCTTGCCAGTGTGTGGGCTTTCGAGGGATGCTCGCCAGACCAGTTCGCCCGCGCTCCTTATCTGCCACAGACGCAGCAAGTAGGATATATAGCCTTGCTGTTTCTTGCTCATGTGATCAGTCCTTCGTTCAGTTAGTACGTCCAGTGTACCAACTAGACGCCAGGAAAACGCAGAGAAAACGCCAGGAAAGCGCCGGGAATTCTTGGCTACTCGCTCTAACGCTCAAAGTCCCCGTCTCGGGGATGTCCTGTGCAGTGGGCCACAGTTTTCACACGGTGCTCTTGCGAACGACGCCCCCCAGGGCGGGAGCTGCGAGCCAGAAGGAAAGCTGTGTAGCGGCAGGCTGAGTCGTTCCGGGAATTGCGGATGCCAATTGGAAATGTGGTATAATGTGCTTGAAGACGTGCTGCTTGGACTATGCCGTATCTTTTGCGGGAGGAGGAACGATGGATGGCCCATCTGTCGTTGTGCCTGCTGGGACCTTTGCAGATCACGCTGACCGGAGAGCCGGTCACGAGCTTTGAATCTGACAAGGTCCGAGCGCTGTTGGTCTATCTGGTGATAGAAGCGCACCGGCCACACCGCCGCGAGGTACTGGCCGGACTGCTGTGGCCCGATTGGCCGGATCGAGCGGCCCGCAAGAACCTGCGTAATGGTCTCGCCAACCTGCGCCAGGCGATCGGCGACCGCCACGCCACGCCACCTTTTTTGCTGATCACCCGCGAGACGATTCAGTTCAACACGGCCAGCGACTACTGGCTCGACGTGGCGGCGTTCAAAACGTTGGTGGAGGCAGACCAGTCCGCCGTCCGCCAGTTGGAAGAAGCGATTGCCTTATATCGAGGCAGTTTCCTGGAAGGCTTCTTTCTGAAAGACAGCCCTGCCTTTGAGGATTGGTCTCTCCTCGTGCGGGAGCGGCTCCAGCGCCAGGCCCTGGCGATCCTTCATCGGTTGGCCGGGTATTGCGAGCAGCGCGGCGAGTACGAGCAAGCCCAGTCCTATGCCTGGCGCCAGGTCGAACTGGAGCCCTGGCAGGAGGAAGCCCACCAACAACTGATGCGGGCGCTGGCACTTGGCGGTCAGCGTAGCACCGCCCTGGCTCAGTACGAGACCTGTCGCCGTCTCCTGGCCGAAGAACTGGGCGTCGAGCCGGCGGAGGAAACGACGCGGTTATACGAGCAGATCCGCGACGGAAAACTGGAACACCCATCTGGCGTATCTATTGCCGCAGGGTTCCCAGAACGGGAGTCTAGACTGGTAGGTGAGTGTCCTTACCGCGGTCTTGGCGCTTTCCAGGAGGTGGACGCGCCTTTCTTCTTCGGGCGCGAGGATTTCACCGGGCGATTACTGGAGGTTCTGGAACAGCAGCCGAAGGTTGTGGTCATCGTCGGCCCTTCGGGTTGCGGTAAATCTTCGACCGTCTTTGCCGGGCTGCTCCCTAAACTGCGTACCGAAGAAGGGTGGATACTCACCCAGTTTCGTCCCGGTAGACAGCCCTTCTATGCGCAGGCGGCCGCCTTGCTTCCACTATTGGATCCGGCACTGAGTGAGACTGATCGGCTCATCGAAACCGGCAAACTGGCGGATGCTCTGTGTGTGGGGGAGATTTCGCTGTGCGATGCCGTCGACCGGGTTTTGGTGAAAAACCGGAGGGCGAACCGCCTGTTGTGCATTATCGATCAGTTTGAAGAACTTTATACCCTCTGTCCGCAGCCGGAAACCCGCAGGCAATTCGTGAATGGGTTGTTAGCAGCGGTCAAAGCTGCAAACGAGCGATGCCCATCGCCTTTTGTGCTTTTGCTCACGCTACGGGCAGACTTTATGGGGCAAGCGCTGGCACACCGTCCCTTCGCGGATGTCCTCCAAAACTCCACTGTGATTATGGGGCCGATGAACCGCGACGAGTTGCGCAGGGCAATCGGACGACCCGCTGAGACACAGGGCGCGGCGTTTGAAAAGGGGCTCGTGGAACGCCTCCTGGACGATGTGGGAGAAGAGCCGGGCAATTTGCCTCTGCTGGAATTTGCACTTACTCTCCTCTGGGAGCGTCAAACCGACGGCTGGTTGACCCATGCCAGGTACATGGAAATCGGGCGGGTGGAAGGTGCTTTGGCACGCTGTGCCGATAACGTGCTGGAGGAGATGAACGCAGCGCAACAGGCTCAGGCGCGGCAGATATTTGTACAGTTGGTGCGCCCCGGCGAGGGGACGGAGGACACTCGCCGGATGGCGACTTGCGCCGAACTGGGGGACGAGAACTGGGGGGTGGTGCAGCACCTGGCGGACGAACGGCTGGTGGTGACTGGGCGGGACCTCGCCGGGAACGAAACTGTGGAAGTGGCGCACGAAGCGCTGATCCAGCGTTGGGGGCAACTGCGCGCGTGGATGGGTGCCGACCGCGCCTTTCGCACCTGGCAAGAGGGACTGCGGGCTGCGCTGCGCCAATGGGAGACCAGTGACCGTGACGAAGAAGCGCTGCTGCGGGGCGGGCCGCTGGTTCAGGCAGAGGGCTGGCTGGCCGAGCGTGAGGGCGAGTTGAGTGAAGCAGAGAGAGATTTCATCCAGGCTAGTGTAGCACTGCGAGAGCGCAGACAGGCCGAGCGCGAGCGGCGGCGGCGGCGGACGATCCTGGCGCTGGCCGGTGGCCTGGCGATTGCTATCGGATTGGCGATCTTTGCTTTCAATGCGCGCGCAGTCGCCCAACGCGAGGCCGCCGTCAACCATAGCCTGGTGCTGGCCGCCAATGCCCAACAAGCTCAGGATACCGGCGAGGTCGATCTGGCATTGGCGCTGGCCCTGGAAGCGGTTAGCATGGACCAGCCCCCGCCGGAGGCCTCGCGCACGCTGTCGGCCATTGCGCTGGGGCCGGGAACCCGCGCCATCCTTGAAGGTCACAGCAACAGTGTTCAAGACGTTGCCTTCAGCCCAGATGCACGACTGGCGCTATCCGGCAGTTGTCGCGAGATTAACTCCGATGGTGCCTGTATTCAGGGCGAGTTGATTCTGTGGGATTGGGAGACTGGGGCTGAACCGCGCCGATTCGAAGGACATACCAACTGGGTCAACACTGTCGCCTTTAGCCCGGATGGCAAGACCACCCTCTCAGGCTCGGGCGATACCATGCTTGTCCTATGGGACGTTGAAACAGGCGAGGTGATCCGCCGCTTCGAAGGTCACACGGGCGGGGTGAACAGCGTTGCCTTCAGCCCCGACGGCCGGACTGCCCTCTCCGGCTCAGACGATACCATCCTGATCCTGTGGGATGTGACCACCAGCGAAGTAATCCGTCGCTTTGAAGGCCACGCTGGCGGGGTGACCTGCGTGGCTTTCAGCCCTGACGGCCAGACCGCTCTCTCCGGCTCAGATGATACCGCGCTGATCCTGTGGGATATAGCAAACGGAGAAGCGCTCCGCCGCTTTGAAGGGCACATTAATAAAGTAACAGGTGTGGTGTTCAATCTCGATGGACGCACCATGCTATCTACCGGCGATCATACGCTCCGTTTGTGGGACCTTGAAACCGGCGAGGAGATCCGCCAGCAACACTTTGGTGGTATGCCGGAATTGTTTGCGATTAGCCCGGACGGGCGTACTGCCATACTTGAACTCGGCGGTTTGCGCCTGTGGGACATTGAGCGATGGCGGGAGTATCAGTGGTTGCTGGGCGGCGATTCAACTACCGTGTGGTCAGAGTCTGCTACGCTCAGCCCTGACGGGCTCCTGGCTCTCTCTGGGTTATCCGACAGCAGCCTGCGGTTGTGGAACCTTGAGGGTCAAGTCGAGTTCCGCCGTTTCGAGACGGATGGTACGTCACTTGCTGCTGTGGCCGTCAGTCCCGACGGGCGTCGCCTTCTCGCAGGCAACATGACTGACGAAACAATGTTGTGGGATGTCCAGCGCGGTCAGATCATCCGCCGCTTCGAAGGTCACGAGGTTGCAGTCAGTCCGAATGCGGTGGCTTTCAGCCCAGATGGGAGATATGCACTGGTCGGTTCCGGCGATGCATTCGGCAGTTCGGGTGTCAAAAGCCTGGTACTATGGAATATCGAAACCGGCGAGGAAACCCGCCACTTTGAGGGGCACAGATTCATAGTCAGGAGTGTGGCCGTTAGCCCGGATGGACGTACAGCGCTCGCCGGTTCGCAGGGGGTGGACGATATTGAGGAAGGAGACTTGATTCTCTGGAGCCTGGAGACCGGTGAGCAAATCCATCGCTTTGATACGACAGAGGATATAACGAGTATCGTGTTCAGTGCCGATGGCAGCCGCGCCCTTACCGGCTCAGCCTACTTTTCCAACTTAGTTCTTTGGGACGTGGCGACTGGCCATGAAATCCGCCGCTTTGAAGGCCACTCAAACATGGTACTTGACGTGGCTTTTGGTCCAGATGAGACAGTTGTTCTCTCTGCCTCAGCCGATGGCAGCCTGATCCTGTGGGATGTTGAAACGGGCAACATCATCCGCCGCTACCTGGGGCATGATAACATGGTATGGAGTCTTGACGTCAGCCCCGATGGGCGCTACGTGATCTCGGGTTCAGAAGATGGTACCGTCATCCTGTGGAACTTCGAGACGGGTGAGGAACTGCGCCGCTTCAGCGGGCATACGGCGTTGGTGCCCGATGTTGTTTTCAGCCCTGACAGCCAGACCGCATTTTCGGTTTCACTCGACGGCACGCTCATCCAGTGGCAAATCGCTGACCAACCTCTGGACGAGTTGATCGAATGGATTCACGCCAACCGCTACGTGCGCGAACTGACTTGCGACGAACGGGCGCAGTACCGCGTCGAGCCACTGTGCGAGGGAAACCGTACAACCCCCTGAGACTGTTGTGCATTTCGACGCTTTTTAAGGAGACACGGAGATGAAACTCGATAAGCGACATTGCTCGAGTCTTATGCTGCATCACAGACGCGCAGTCTTGCTGATTCTTGCCTTGGTCGTCATAGGTATAGTGCTCCTGGCGTGCCGGTTCGGCCCCCGCGCAGCGACGCCAGCGCCCACCTCGACGCCTGCGCCAACGCTAACGCCCCTCCCGCCAGTGCCGCCGCAGGTCATCCAGGTGGCACCGGTCCGGGGCGAGGAGCAGCCCCTCGAAGCACCGTTGCAATTGGTCTTCGACCAGGCGATGGACGCCGCGTCGGTCCAGACGGCCTTCACCATC
>Ga0180431_10009113_pt1 | contig 11271 bp, 12 predicted proteins | sample SS_ome_11_FD_132459 | JGI IMG/M metagenome (GOLD analysis project Ga0180431, IMG submission 132459) | Hypersaline lake sediment archaeal communities from the Salton Sea, California, USA - SS_1_MS_1 metaG | ecosystem: Environmental > Aquatic > Non-marine Saline and Alkaline > Hypersaline >...
AATCAGGCTAAAGCAAAATGTAAGGGCGAAGATATGAAGTTCAAATTCTGTCCATTTTGCGGGGGTCAATTGCAGGCAAAGGTGGACGGTAATAAAAAAAGATTGACCTGTGATCCGTGTCGATGGACTCATTATAGAAATCCAACGGTCGGAGTGGCAGTTGTTTTGGTAGAGAATGCTGAATTGCTCTTGGTGAAGCGAAACGGATCTTATGAGGGATTGTGGTGCATTCCCTGCGGACATGTAGAATACGATGAAGACATTCGGGCAGCGGCCAAGCGTGAGTTCAAAGAAGAAACCGGGCTTGAGGTTGATGTTGGGCCTGTTTTTGCGGTTCATTCTAATTTTCATGACTTGGAAAATCAAACCGTGGGCATATGGTTTTTGGGGACATGTAAGGGCGGCAAACTTAAAGCCGGTTCTGATGCCAGTGACGCTAAGTTTTTCCCCCTGGACGATCTGCCCAAAGAAATGGCGTTTCCAACCGATCTTCTGGTATGTGAGCAAATCAGCTCTGAACTCAGGGGTTCCGGTGCACAAACAGGGGCCATTAAAAGACCTATGATTTCATAAAGTTGTAGAAATTTCGAGACGTTTAATTAAATCTACAGTCGGGTTGCTTTCTTATAACGTTTTGTGAGTAGCGTAATGAATGATCAGCAGCGAAATCATACACTGTTTGAATACATTAGGGATCGTTAAGATAGAACAGCGGTATTTGGTGTTCGTAATTAAAATGCGTTAAACGGGTTGTTATAAAACCTATTTATTTAAAGCCATATTTTCTGTTCTATCTTTACGAGCCCTTATTTATGAGTTTGTATGATGTAGTCGCTGATTATTTATGGAGCGATTCAATCGAAAGAAACTCCCCGATCCATCAATTAAATACAATTAAAAGGTGAAAAATGAATCTTCAAAAACAAATCAAAAGTGATTTAACTGCTGCCATGAAAGCAAAAGATGAAGAGAAAAAAGCTGCGCTCCGTGTGATCCTGGGAGAGTTTGGGAGACTCGATAAAAAAGAGCTTTCAGATGATGAGGTTGTAAAAATTCTGAAAAAATTAATAAAATCAGAAAAAGAAATGCTTGAAAAAAAAGGTGATGATGCCGATTCTATATTTATTAGAGTCATTGAAAATTATTTGCCGAAAATGGCAACCCAGGAGGAAATCACCCATTGGATCGAGCAAAATGTCGATTTTTCTGAATTTAAAAACAAAATGCAGGCCATGGGTTTAATTATGAAGCATTTCGGATCTACGGCAGATGGAAATGAGGTAAAAAAGATTTTACTTCAAATATCGTCAGATAGTTGAGGGTAGCGGAGTTTTTTTTAACTAAATCGCTCCATGAATAATCCGCAACTTCACCGTAGTTCTAAGCTCAGGGGTCTTTGGCGGCTAAAAACTGTTCCACTATTTGTAAATACATATTTTTTGGATACAATCCATTTAGAGCAAGGACCGTCTTCTTGTTTTTAAAAAGAATAACATGGGGAATGCCCACGACTCGAAATGAATTTGCAAGCCCTTTGTTGCGATCGATGTTTATTTTATATACCGTAACCGTTGAACTTTTTTCTTTAGCGATTTTCTCAAGGATTGGATCAAGCTCTTTACAGGGAGGACACCAGTCGGCGTAAAAATCGAATATCAGGAGACGATCTCCTGATGTTGCAATGATTTTATTTAACTGTTCCATACTATCTATGGAGGAAATAACAGAATCGTCTAACGGGTCCCGGGTATTTTTGCTGATATCATCCCCGCATGATGAAAGCTCAAAAAATAATAATATGATAAAAAGCCATGAGCAAAGGCGCATCCACCGGGTATTGGACGGTATATTTTGTATCATATTTTAACCGTTATAGAAAATAGAGGTCAAATGGTTCGAAAATGGGTTGCTTTAATTACTTGTCTTGTGACAGATATCCCACGTTATTTGTGTTTGCAAACAAAAAAACTAAGGCCATTAATCCTGAGACCTTTGAAGTTTCATAATTTTTTATAGAAATTCAAATAATATCAAATTATGACCCGTTATATGATTAAACTTTTTATACTAATCTTAAGTTCGGTTTTCGTCGTATATACATTTACCGCACCTGTTTATGCTGATATATATGTTTATATCGACAGTGGGGGGGTGCTTCATTTTACCAACGTGCCCACGTCATCCAATTATAAAATCTATATCCGGGAAAAGCCGTCCAGATCATTAAATTCAGGCGTCACCGACCGGTATGATGACCTAATCACAGAAGCATCCAAGAAGCATGGGGTTTCATTTTCGCTGCTCAAGGCGCTGATTAAAATCGAGTCTGATTTTAATCCCCGAGCCATTTCAAGTGCCGGTGCAAAAGGTCTTATGCAAATTATGCCTGAAAATATCAGGGCTCTAAATATAAAAGACCCCTTTGATCCGTTGGAAAATATAATGGGAGGTGCGCGTTATTTAAAACAGCTCATCAAACGCTTTGACGGGGAACTGCCCATGGCATTGGCCGCCTATAATGCCGGACCCAATATGGTTGATCGTTATAAACGAATTCCTCCCTTTGAGGAGACGGAAAATTTTGTAGAAAAAGTGATGAAATATTATTCTATCTTTAAAAAGGGATAGCCGCTCAGTCAGCACCGATATATATAAATATTTTAGAAATTAAATTGAGCCCACATTTTTCTTTATGAGTCTGTTGATTAATGAGGATTTTCGTTCAAGGTCAACGCATGCGAAAAAAATAACCACAGGCATATATTTGATATTCTGAGGATTATTTTTTGAGCATAACGCAGAGATTGTGCGAAAAGACCATTAATCAACAGACTCATCTATTACGGATCCTTGTTTGATAACCATCTGTGATTCGCCACTGTTTTTTATTACAACATTCCCCTTTAGGGTCACGTTTTTTTCAAAACGTACATCACCCTCAATCGTAAGAGATTCACAATCGATCAGGGATGGAATCCCTTCAGCAAATCTTTCATCAAAAAGATCTATTTTGCCGTAATATTTCGGATCAAGGGTTATGGTTATGGTTTGTGACCCGATCCTGGAATTTAAAATCAGATGATCGTTTTTTGAAAAAACAAAACGGTCGGATCTTATGGCCAGAAGATCGTTACATTTTTTTACGGGAAAAAAACGGGATGTGGGAACACGTATTATAGCAGCACCCTCAAAAAGAGATATGGCGGCTCCCATGGCTGTTTCGACCTGAAATACTTTTGGAGTATTTTCATTTCTTGGATCCAGCGTTTTCTGGTTTTTGATAATCGGAAGGTTTATGGTATGGTGCTTTTCAATAAGCGCTTCTAAAGCTTTAAGATTTAACCATATGTTATTTGTGTTGAAAAACCGGTAACGTTTTATATCTTTGAACGCATCCATTTCATGTTTCGGGCACTGGGCGGACTCACGTAATATCAGACGGCCGTTTATATGTCTGGCAATATGTCCGCCTTTTACGTCTGACGGTGTTCTCGGAACCACTTCCATCATAAAAGGCAGTCTGTTCTCAGCAAAATACCCTAAAAGTGATTCATCCATGGTAGCACCCAAGTTATCCGAGTTGGAAATAAAGGCATATTCTATTCCTTTGTTCAGAAGGCGATGTAACACGCCGGATGTATAAATTGCCGAGTATATGTCACCGTGTCCCGGGGGATTCCATTCCAGGTCCGGATTCTCGGGCCAAGTCGCAGGGGCAAGGTCTTTCTCCAGGATTTTTGGGAACTTATTCTGAATAAATAAAAGTGGGGAATCTGACGGCTTGATCATTGAGAGTGCGTCAATGGTGTCTTCATGTGTGCTGAAACTGTTCATAAGGGCCAGCTTTACCCGGCACCTTTCAGCCTGGTTTACGATTATCTCAAGAAACGTTTTTTCGTTTTTTACCTTTAAAAGAGATTTGGCTTTGGTAAGGCCCATGCTGGTTCCCAGACCGCCGTTCAGCTTGATGATAACCGCATGGCGTAATGCTTTTTGTCCGGATTCGGTATATTCTTTAATACGGGTTGCATCTTCAATTTCATCCGGAGCAACGGGTTTTATGTCTTTATCAGATATAAGACCGGTTGCTCCGGAAACGAGCTTTTTATAATAATACGAAAACGTATCAATAACCAAAGGGGGGAATTTCGCATGTTCCATCTTTGAAATAAAGGATGGAAGATATGTTTTTTTATCTGAATTTGCCGGCATATTGGATTTTATTTACACCCTTTCTATCCATCCTTCAGGATCTTCAATATGGCCGTATTGAATATCTGAGATCGTTTTGTAGAACTTGTTGGCCATGGGACCGACCGTGCCGTTACCCACGGTTATTACGGTGTCACCGTATTTGATTTCGCCAACCGGAGAAATCACCGCAGCGGTTCCGGATCCGAATATTTCTTCGAGTTTTCCCGATGAATGGGCATCCAACACCTCGTTGATGCTGATTTTTCGTTCCGCAACGTTGATGTCCCACATTTTTGCAAGAGAAATTACGGTCTTTCTAGTAATGCCGGGAAGGATACTTCCGCTTAACATGGGCGTGATCAGTTCGCCGTTTATGACAAAAAATATATTCATGGCCCCGACTTCTTCAATGTATTCCTGTTCAATACCGTCAAGCCACAATACCTGGGTATACCCCTGTTGATGTGCCTGTTCGCCGGCGAACAGGCTGGCTGCATAATTTCCCGGCGTTTTGGCTTCACCCACTCCGCCTCGTACCGCCCGGACATGGTTTCGGGTTACCCATATCTTGACAGGATTAAAGCCTTCGGCATAATAGGCACCTACCGGAGAAAGAATAATAAAATAACGGTATGTATGGGAAGCCCGAACACCTAAAAAAGGATCGGTGGCTATAATAGTAGGGCGTATGTAAAGGGAGGTTCCCGGAGTAGACGGCACCCAGTCTTTTTCAATAACCAGCAATTGCTTAAGGGCATCCAGGGCAAACGCCTCATCAATCTCAGGGATGCAGAGGAGACGCGCAGAGTTGTTCAACCGTTTGAAATTATCACCGGGACGGAAAAGCTGAATATCCCCTGAATCCGTCCTGAAAGCCTTGAGTCCTTCGAAAACGCCTTGACCATAATGAAGCACCATGGTTGCCGGATCCATATCCATGGATGCGTAAGGCTCTATACGTGGATGATGCCACCCGTCTTGCAGATTGTAATCCATGTTAAACATGTGGTCCGTAAAAATACTGCCGAAACCGAGTTTGGAATCATCAGGTTTGGTTTTTAATTGATCCGCTTTTTTAACAGTCAGTTGCATTTCAGCCTCCTCGAAGATTTTAAAATTTCAGTCCGATAGTTTCCACAGCATAAGCCCCGTCGTATGATCGTGAGCCCTCTTTAGGGGGGTGCCGGTTAGTTCCTGAAGATCAATTTCTCCGGCATAAAGAATGGTCTCTGAAAAAAGATGTCCGCCCATGGTTTTTCCCTCTATATCTCCCAGAACAATATGGGCATGTACGATCGGGTTTTCATCCACTAATGAGATATTTCCGGTGCAACTTACTATTTCAAGAGTTTCTTCTTGGGTAAATGTTGCATAAACTTGTTGTTTTTGATCATATGCGCCCAGAGTCGCAGAAGATACTGCACCGATTACGGAAAATGTAGCCATTTGTATTGACGACTCGTTACAAAAATCTTCGATAGATGTAATCAAATCTTTGCCGTGGGGAAGACGTCCTACAAATCGCCGTCCCAGTGTAAATTCAGAACAGGTCAGTTTGTCCATCAAAAACCTCCAAGATTCATATTATATTAACAATAAAATTTGTAACATCTCAATAAATTATGGGGGCTCACCATCACCATTTATTGTACCAAAACTTATTGAGAAGTTTTAAAAAATTGATTCAAGATCTATAGCATCTTTACCATTGAAATCAAGACCAAAATTTTTATCAAGTTGTTTCGCTAAATACAAGCCTGTATTCGCAGGGTAAACCCATTTGACTTCGGTGCAGCGTAACCACGGCGAGTTTCTCTTGGAAACCGACTGACTGTTTGAAGGGCTTTAGCACCCGTTGGCCTGAGCCGAATGAAATTATGACCAAAAAAATCAATCGGATCATTTAGCGACGAATTGTTCTTAATAACTCTGGTGCGGTTCGGGCTTACGGGTGCTTGAGCACAAGTTTCAGTCGGTTGGAAAGAGATACACGCCGTGGTAGAGAGTTCTCCCTGTATTGGAGTTCAAATGCGTTTGCACTGCCTCTATTTTCTCATAGGTTGACATTGAGCGTTTTGGATATTAAAGTTTGAAATTTAAATTCACCAATACATAATGGAAAGGAAAATCAATATGACCCTATCAGAGAAAATGGCCGATATCAAACCGGTAAGGCTTGGCTTAGATAGTAAATTTAAATTTAAATGCCATAAAGGGGTAAAATGTTTCACCAAGTGCTGCAGAGACATCAATATCGCTCTGACTCCCTATGACATTATCAGGCTTAAAAACCGTTTGCAGCTTTCTTCAGATGAATTTTTAGCCATGTACACGGTTCCTCGTCTTTTGGAAAAGACAGATCTTCCCATGGTGACTCTGAGGATGATGGACGATGATTTAAAATCATGCCCGTTTGTCACTGATAGCGGGTGTATCATCTATGAAGACAGACCCACGACTTGCCGTTATTATCCCCTTGGCGTTGCTTCGCTGAGTCACAGGGAAGGAGTTGATGATGATGGATTCTATTTTTTTGTGCATGAAGCGCACTGCCTGGGTTTTGAAGAGAAAAAGGAATGGACGGTCCGTGAATGGCGGAAAGATCAGGGTGTTGATATCCATGATGAAATTAATGCCGGCTGGACCGATCTTGTTGTGAGGAAAAGATCTTTTCCTCCGAATCTCAAACTTGTTGAAGAAAGCAAAAAGATGTTCTTTTTAGTTAGCTACAATATCGATAAGTTCAAACAGTTTGTTTTTGAAAGCTCATTTTTGAACCGGTATGCGATTGACCCTGCAACCGTTGAAAAGATCAGAAAAGATGAAATAGCCCTGCTGAAATTCGGTCTTAAATGGTTAAAAGACGTTCTGTATAAAGAAGGAAGTTTTAAGCCCAAGGAAAGTACAGCTGATTGAAATGGCAGTATCCGGCATCAAGCCAAACGTCTCGGAATTGCTACAACTTAATGAAAATATAAAACATTTTTAAGGATTGAACGCTTGCTTCGAATACGGAAAAATGGAATAGTGGAATACTGGAAGGTTGGTTTTTAAAAGGATATTATCCATTTTTATTTTTATCATTAACCCAATGTTACATTATCCCAGAACTCATTGTTCCATTATTCCAGCATTCCAATTAGGGCGAAGCCCTTAACTTACATTAATATTCCTCGTAAAAAAGACCGTCCCAACTCGAAGGATTGTTCAAACGCTCTTCAATATCCACATTGAAAAATTCGGCGACCGGTTTTAAAATTTCCGGATTGTCGGCCTGTACTTTGCGCGCGGCCGATAGAACCGTCTCAAGACCGTTTCGTGTCATTTTTCCCAGAGGTTGTCTGCACCCGCCGCAGGGCATTCCCAGTATGGACATTAACGTTTTAAAGCCCAGCGGATTTCTGGCCCGGCATCCAACCTCCCCATAAGGCGTCTTTTCCATGGTTTTGACCGTAACCAGACCAAAAAGGGGTTCCAGCGCCGTCAACAGCTTTTGGGCGTCTTGCTCTTTGCCCTGTTCAAGGAGTCGAACCATTTCAGTGATGGGACCGGGAGCAACATTTGACGCAACCGAAATAACACCGGACGCCTTGATCTGAGGATCGAGCATCATTTCAAAAGTCATCCCGTCATCACCGGAGAGTATGGTAAAGTCAGGCCCGCAGCAGGTTCTTGTGCGGCGCATATTTTCAAGATTGGCCGTGGCTTCTTTGACCGTATTGACATTTTTATAGGTCTGATTAAGGATGGCAAGATCCTCGGGTAACAGCTGCGCACCGGTTCTGCCGGGGATCACATAAGGAATAATCTCAATATCGGGCGCCGCTTTGGCAACGGGGGCGATATATTCCCGGCGTATTTCAAGAGAACTGGGCCCGTTATAGTAAGGATCTACCAGCAAAACCGCATCAGCACCTACAGCAACCGCATGCTTTGTTCCATCCAGCGACTCTTTTGTGTTGTTACTCCCTGCACCTGCAATGCAGATACATTTATCCGTTGATTTTTCAGCAACGATTTCAATAACCCGATTATGCTCTTCCCAGCTCAGAACAGGACTCTCCCCGGTAGTCCCAACAGCCAGGATTCCGGTAATTCCGTTTTCTATCTGGAATTCCGACAGCTTTCCGAGACCTTCATAATCGACGGTATCATTTTTAAATGGTGTAACAATTGCTGTGAAACATCCTGCGAGCATAGTATCCCCCTTTTAAAAATAAAAAGTGTTCTTGCCATTAAAAGCATCGTACGGACCATAACGGTGTATACAGAAAAGGTAAATAAAGTGAGAGGTTATGTCAAGGGAAAACTCGGTAATCTCTGGAAACAGCGTAATAGGGCAAAACGAAAATTATCGAAAAAGGATGGTGCGGCTTAAAATCCATTTTAAAACAGAAATCAAAGAAGGAATTAAAAGTGTGATGGGTACGAGACCCTTGAAAAATATTTCCTTTGCCCCGATTTTTGCTCGGATCCGGATTATGGGAACAAAATCGGACGTTTTCAAGGGTCTCGATTATAGCGCATTATATCAGTAAAACACTATCGACCCGATGAGCCTCTTCCAGATATACCCCGTCCGGCAAGTGGATTATAAAGTTTTATAATTCCCACCTTCATACAGTCAAGTGTCTGGGTTTCCGAGATAACATTCATCAAAGTATTTTCGCCGTCTTCCGGTAGAACACATGCATTTGCATCGTCGAAAGTTAAATCCTTAAAGCCTTTAACGAGTTTCTTTTTTTCCTTTTTGGTCATGCCCACCTGAATTGCGTTTTTACCGTCTATTTCGGTAATCTGGTCGGCCAAACCCGCATCTTCAATTTTTTTGGTTTTCTCATCATCCAAAAAAACATTAATATAAAAATCCGCCATGAGTACCTCCTGTTAATCAATTTCTAAGTATTAATAATAAGCTCTCTTTTTTAAACACACAATTAAGATCGACTTTTATATTATAATGGTTATGGCCTGTCAATAGTCTTGTGACCTCTTTCCTCCTGTTTTTTCTTGACAACCCAAAATGGCTGACATACCTTCCCCACAGTTGAAATGTTTCAAATCTTATAATTATCAAGCGGTTTTAATCAGCCGGTTAACAATAAATGGTAAACCATAAAATAGAATCTTTTTAAAGGATAAATCATGACAAAAGCAAAAAACGCTGAAGAATATATCGCTCGCCAGCGGATGGCCATTGCCGGAAATCCGGAATGCGGCGTATCCCGTTACAATCTTGCGGTCGCTCTCCTGGGCCAAAAAAAATATGATGAAGCTGAAAAAGAGCTTTTTGCCGCTATCCATTGCAGCCCGAACTTGGCTGAAGCATATGTGCAACTCGGAGGACTCTGCCTGCTCCGGGATGATCTTGACGGCTGTATGGCATACAACCAGCAGGCCATCAAGGCTCGGGCAGGATTTGCCGAAGGCCACGGAAACATCGGATTTGTGCATCTTCAAAAAGGCGAAATTGACGATGCCATCCGGTCGCTTCAAAAGGCAATACGGTGGAACCCCAACTTCTTGCAGGCCTATGCCACACTGGCAAATGCTTACTTAATGAAAGGGTTAATTGACGAAAGTATCGAAACCAACCTCAAGGCTTTGGAAATCGAACCGGCCTTTGCCATCGCCCACAACAATCTGGCCATTGTCTATCTCGAAAAAAGGAAATATGATCTGGCAATAAAACATGTGGATAAAGCGGTTGAACTCGGTTATGAAGTTGACCCCGAACTATTAAAAGAGATCGAAACTTTTCGGAAAGAATTCGGATAAGATGTGGTATTTTTGATTTCCAAAACCTAAGCCATGCCCAACGCACCGCAATTCAAGTATTTTCTATCAAACAAAAAAAATCCTGTCCAAAAAAACAGTCAAATATGGACTGACCTCCTTCCCATGAGCAGAAAGCAACGGCCCAATGATACGGGTATTTGTGTGAGCCATGGAGACTATTTTACCGCCGTTCGAAATTTTCTGGAACAGGGCAAATCTGAAATCATCACTCGTGCGGTTTCGCAATATATGCATCGAGAGATAACATCCCAAGAAATCAAAGAAATAAATATCTTTCTCGAAAAACACGGTGAATTTTATCATCCGGCCCGGATTGAAACCCTATTACGCGGGACGGCCATTGCCTTTGTATTGAATGTAGCAATTTCCGATTCCGGCAAACGTTGTATTCAAAAAGAATATGGTCTTTTAAAACAGCTCAATGAAGATTTTCCGTTTTCATTTCTGCCCAAAGTTTACGGCCGGGGCCGTGTGTCTATTGCAGGTGATGAAATTGCAATGTTTTTAGGAGAATGGTTCAAAGGATATAACGAATTCCATATTTCCCTCGATCCGGCAGATCAAAAACACAAAATTTTGGTCTGGGATGATGAGCACGGCAGCTATTTCCTTACAGACGATCAAACGAAAAACCTTTACCGACAAGCCGCCAGGATTCTGACCGGTTACTACAATGTAAATACCTTTGAGCAGATACTCTCCTGGCATCATGCGGCCGGAGATTTTGTCTTAAAATGTCAGGACAACAGGATCGATTTAAAACTCATTACTGTTAGACAGTATCGCCCCCTGTTTGAAAATGACAGGATTAATAAAGTCCCGGATGCGGAGCTGATACTGGAAGCTTTGCTGGTGTTTTTTTTAAATCTTGCAATCAGAATGCGCCTGGACCGGCTGGACGGTATCGGGGAAATCGTGTGGTCTGACGATATTGCTGTTGAGGGAACCCTAAAAGGTTTTTTCGAGGGCCTGGCATTAAAACCGCCCATTGTCTCGATTCCAGGGCCTTTAATGGATGGTTTCCGAAATCATCTTCTATCTTGCAGTCAAAAAAATTTATTTGGTTTGTCACAAGCCATGGTTGAGGCATATAACCCCCGATCTCCGGAAATTCCGGTCATTAAAAAGAATCTAAAAAGGCATGTAAAAATTTTATTCAATGCAATTAAACAAAAGCAAGAAACATAAGGCAACGCTTGAAACCTATGGCATACTCGACGGCATATACTGCATTATCAACGAGTTGCCGTATTATCATATAACTGGACCATTGACGCA